>Ga0126313_10001001_pt1 | contig 14373 bp, 14 predicted proteins | sample Plot105A_FD_89954 | JGI IMG/M metagenome (GOLD analysis project Ga0126313, IMG submission 89954) | Serpentine soil microbial communities from UC McLaughlin Reserve, CA, USA - Plot105A | ecosystem: Environmental > Terrestrial > Soil > Grasslands | place: USA: UC McLaughlin Reserve, Lake County...
ATCGACGTATGCGTGGGAAGCCTCCCCGATCGTCGTCGACGGGACCATGTTCGTCTCGGCCTGGGACGGCATGCTCTTCGCTCTCGACGCGGCGACCGGGAGCGAGCTGTGGCGCTACAAGCACGCGTCGCCGTTCGACGTGTCGCTGTGTTGCGGCAACGTCAACCGCGGCGTCGCGGTCGCCCAGGGGATGGTCTTCATGACCACGCTGAACGCGCACGTGATCGCGCTGGACGCCGAGACCGGCAAGAAGGTCTGGGATCAGCCTTACGGCGATGTGCGCGCCGGTGAGAGCGCCACGGTCGCTCCCCTGATCGTGAAGGACATGGTCATCGTCGGGAGCTCGGGTGGCGAGTTCGGCGTGCGCGGCCACACCGATGCGTTCAAGCTCGAGACCGGCGAGCGCGTGTGGCGCTGCTACATGGTGCCGAAGCCCGGGGAGCCCGGGTCCGAGACCTGGCCCGCCGACGGCGAGGCCTGGGCCCGCGGCGGCGCGAACTGCTGGATCACGCCCACCTACGATCCGGACCTGAACCTCCTGTACTACGGGACTGGCAACCCCTGCCCCGACTTCGACGGAGGAGTCCGTGAGGGTGACAACCTCTTCACCGATTCCGGTGTGGCCGTCGATGCCGACAGCGGCGAGATCAAGGCGCACTTCCAGTACACCCCGCACGACCTGTGGGACTACGACAGCGTCATGGAGCACATCCTGTTCGACCTCGACGGGCAGAAGCTGGCCGCCCACTTCGACAAGAACGGGTTCATGTACATCCTGGACCGCACGGATATGTCGGCGGTCCGGGTGGCGCCATTCGTGGACCGCATCGACTGGGGCGAGGTCGACGAGAAGGGCAACGTGACGCCGAGGGTCTTCCCCGACAAGGAGGGTGACCCGGTGCACTTCTGGCCGGGGCCCGCGGGCGCGAAGGAATGGACGCACGCGTGCTACAGCCCGAGGACGGAGCTCCTCTACGTTCCGGTGCAGGACGTCGGCGCCACGGCAACGCGGCGGCGCAGGGAGTTCAAGGAGAGCATCCCGTACTGGGGTGCCGGCGTCGCCGTGGACGGCGAGGACCAGTCCGGGTACGTGAGCGCCTACGATCCGCGCACTGGTCGGGAGCGCTGGCGCTGGACCGGCCAGCTGTGCATGTGCTCGTCGCTGCTTTGCACGGGCGGTGACCTCGTGTTCGGCGGGGAGCCCACCGGGGAGTTCAACGCGTGGGACGCAGGCAGCGGTGAGCTGCTGTGGCAGTTCCAGTGCGGCAGCGGCCACCACAGCAACCCGTCGAGCTACAGCGTCGACGGACGGCAGTACGTCGTCGCGCCGAGCGGCTGGGGCGGTTGGGCCGAGGGGTTCCTGCCCAAGATGCTCGGGTCGTCCCACGGCAGCGCGCTGTTCGCCTTCGCGCTGCCGGAGTAGCGCCGCGATATCGGTGTTTGGGCTGGCAACAACGACAAGCTCACTACTCAGAGTCTGGAGTTGAGAATGGGTTTCTTGCTTTTAGGTCTGGACAGCTTGATCGCTGGCACGGCGATCGGTCCGATCGTCGAGCGACGGTCGCGCCTGGCGCTCGCCGCGCTCTTCGGCCTCGCCGACGCCGCCGGATTCCTGATCGCGGCGGGCCTCGGTTGGCAGCTCTCGCACGACATGTCCGTTGCCCTGGAGACGGGGATACTGGTCTCGTTGGGGCTGTGGCTGCTCGTCGTGGCCGCAAGCATGCGGCGAGTCGTCGGGAACTGGCCGGTATGGGCCGTGCCGTTGGCGCTGACTCTCGACAACCTCGCCTATGGCGCGGTCGGTGACCACTCGGCCGGTTCGCTTCTCGGGCATGCCGGGGAGCAGGCCGCGTCGAGCGCGCTGCTCGCCCTCATCGGGCTGCTCGTGGGCGTCGTGGTCCCGCGCGCGCTCCCGGTGATGGAGCGTCGCACCGCCGCTTACCGGGTCGCCGGAGGCGCTTTGCTTCTCGCGGCCGGTGGGCTCGTACTGCTGGGTTGATCAAGAAGACGAACAACGATTAGGAGGCGTTGTATGACGTTGATCAAGGCCGAGTCCCCCACGCCAACGGAGAGCCGTCGTACGTGGATCAAGCCGGAGTTTGAGGTCGTCGACCTCTGTTGCGAGGTCACCCTCTACCTGTACAACCGGTAACACAACAGCGTCCGACGTCGTCCGCGCCGCCCGCTCCGGGCTGCCTCCCGTTAGCCTTGCTCGCGGACGACGTCAAGGCGTAGGGACGTGCTCCCAAGGCGCGGCTTCTGGCCAGCTACTTCTACGCGATCGTGGCCGGCTGCAGTGGAGCCCGGAGGCCATCGACTTGACCCAGGGCGTCCGCGCTTGGCCCGGGCTGCCGGCCGCGCGCCGCCGCCGTTACCACATGGTGCTCGAGGGGATGGTCTTCGACGCCGGGCAAAGCGCGCTGCTCGACGACCTGGACGACGGCGCCCTGCCCGGGGTGCGCGAGAGCATAGAGCGCGTCGAGCTCGACGAGCGCTGGCACGTCGGCTTCGGCCTGCGCTGCCTGATCGAGGCGCACCCCTCCCCGGACCTCCTCGACGACCTCTGGCGGGCGCCGAGGAGGCAGCCGCGGCGTGGGGCGACGCGGTCCCTGCCGCCACGCGCGAGCGCGCCGCGCACAGGGTGCCCGGCGGCTGTCGGTCGTCGGGCTCATCGACGCGCACGCGGCGGCATAGCCGGGACGGCGACCGCCGCCGGCCGGGGGCGCTACTCGGTCATTCGCTAAGGTAGCGCTACTTGTACGCCAACTAGGTAGGAGGCGTTCTATGTGGGTCAAGCCTGAGTCCCAGCTCGTCGACCTCTCTTCCGAGGTCACCTCCACTCCAGTAGAGAGCCGTCCTACGTGGACCAAGCCCGAGTTCGAGTTCGTCGACCTCTGCTGCGAGGTCACCCTCTACCTGTATCACCAGTAGGGCAGCAGGCCGGCGTGGCGTCCGGTGCTCGTTCGTATCCTCGGGTCGGCCGCCGGCGGGGGGTTTCCGCAGTGGAACTGCCATTGCGGCACGTGCGAGGCGGCGCGTGAGGGCGTCCGGGCACGACCTCGCACGCAGTCGTCGCTGGCGATCCGTGGTGGCGACGGGCCCTGGTTTCTCGTAAACGCCTCGCCGGACGCGCGCCAGCAGCTCGAGCCGATCACATCCCGGCAGGTGGATGGCGTCCGCGCGCCGCCGATCGCGGGCGTGCTCCTGACCGACGCGGAGATCGACCACACGGCGGGACTTCTGCTCCTGCGCGAGTCGGCGACGCCGGTGCGCATATTCGGCGATGAAGGCGTCGAGCGTGCCCTGAGACGCGGGTATCCCGTGCTGCCGATCCTGGAGCGCTATTGCGGGGCCGAATGGCAGACGCTGGAAGCGGAGCGGGCGAGGCCGCTCGAAGGCTCGAGCCTCGCGGTCGAGCCGTTCGAGGTGGGCGGCGACGCACCGCGCTACCTGAGCGGGTCGGACGGGGAGCTTCAGGCGAGCGGGTTCGTCTTCCGCGACCGCGCCGGTGGTGGCGCCGTCACCTACGCCCCCGGTCTTGGCCGGTTGGACGACGGCGTGCTCGCCCGGTTCGCCGCGAGCGACCTCGTTCTGATCGATGGGACCTTCTGGCGCGAAGACGAGCTCGCCCGACTCGGCATCTCGGAGCGGAGCGCGCGCGACATGGGACACGTGCCGCTCTCGGGCCCCGGCGGGACGCTCGAGGCGCTTGCGCGGCTTGGGCGACCGCGCAAGGTGCTCGTCCACATCAACAACACGAACCCGATCCTGCTCGAGGACTCTCCCGAGCGCGAGGCGGTCATCCGGGCGGGCGTCGAAGTTGCGTACGATGGCCTCGAGATCTCGCTATGACCGAGACTGCCACGAGACCGACGGGTGAGCGCGGGGCGTGGACGGCGGAGGAGTTCGTCGCCCGCCTGCGCGCGCAGGGGACGCGCTACCACAACCTGCACCCCTTCCACAGACGAATGGACGCCGGAGAGCTCACGCGCGAGGAGCTGCAGTGCTGGGTTGCGAACCGCTTCTACTACCAGAAGTGCATCCCGTTGAAGGACGCGGCGATCCTGGCGAACTGCCCCGAGGTCGAGGTCCGGCGCGTGTGGATACGGCGCATCATCGACCAGGACGGCACGACCGGGGGCACGGGCGGCATCGCGTCGTGGCTGCGGCTCGGCGAGGCCCTCGGCGTATCGCGAGCAGAGCTCGTATCCGAGCAGGGCGTCCTGCCCGGGGTGCGCTACGCGGTCGACGCCTACGTGAACTTCGCGCGCCAGAAGTCCTGGATCGAGGCGGTCGCGTCATCGCTCACCGAGCTCTTCGGGCCGGCGGCGATCCGTGTGCGGCTCGAGGCGCTCGAGCGTCAATACAAGTGGATCGATCCCGCGGGGCTCGAGTACTTCCGTACACGCCTCGTGAAGGCGCCGCACGACGCGCAGTACGCGCTCGACCTCGCCGTCGAGCGCTGCCGAACGCGCGAGCAGCAAGAGTCTGCCGTCGCGGCGCTCCGCTTCAAGACCGAGATGCTGTGGGCCCAGCTCGAGGCAATCGAACGCGGCGACACGCAGCCGCCGGGGCCGGACGCTTGACTCGTCCCAGGCTCGTCACCGGCGCGCGGCTCCAGTACGACGACGTGCGCGAGGAGCACGTGCTGCTGGTCCCCGAGGGTGCCGTGCGGCTCAATTCCACCGCTGCGGAGGTGCTCGACCTGTGTGACGGGGAGCGCTCGCTCGACGAGATCGTCGGCACCATCTCGGCGCGCTACGAGGGCACCGATCTACGCGACGACGTTCAAGGGCTGGTCGACGGCCTGACCCAGAGAGGACTGGTGGTCGATGCAGCAGCTTAGGCCGTCCACTCTGATAGCCGAGCTCTCCTACCGGTGCCCGCTCCACTGCCCGTACTGCTCGAACCCGCTCGACATCGGCGCCGAGAAGTACCACCAGGAGCTCGAGACCGAGCACTGGATCCGGACCTTCCGCGAGGCGCGCGGGCTCGGCGTGCTTCAGCTCGCGCTCACGGGCGGCGAGCCGATGATGCGCCGCGATCTCGCCGAGCTCTGCGGCGGCGCGCGCGAGGGCGGCCTCTACTCGTCGCTCATCACCGCCGGGACCCCGTTCACGCGCGAGCGCGCGGAGGCGCTGAAGTCGGCGGGGCTCGACCACGTGCAGATCTCGATCCAGAGTCCGAACCCCGAGGAGAACGACCGCATCGCGGGAAACAGATCGTTCGAGAGGAAGATCACCGCCGCACGCGTCGCTAAGGAGCTCGACTTCCCCCTGACGATCAACTGCGTCCTGCACCGGCAGAACCTCGATCGGATCGAGGACCTGCTCGATCTCGCGCTCGATCTCGAGGCGCAGCGGCTCGAGCTCGCGAACACCCAGTATTACGGCTGGGCGGTGCCGAACCAGGAGGCACTGATGCCGACTTGGGAGCAGCTCCGGCGCGCGGAGGACGCGGTAGAGCGCTTCCGTGAACGGGTCGGCCCCAAGGTCGACGTCCTCTGGGTGCTCCCCGACTTCTACGAGGACCTGCCGAAGCCGTGCATGGGCGGCTGGGGTCGGACGGCGCTAGTGGTCGCTCCGAACGGCGACGTGCTGCCGTGCCAGGCGGCGTCGACGATCCCGGGGCTCGAATTTGCCAACGTCCGCGAGCACCCGCTGGAGTGGATCTGGAGCGAGTCCGACGCGTTCAGGCGCTTCCGGGGGACGGACTGGATGCGGGAGCCGTGTCGGACGTGCCCACTCGGACGACAGGAGGTCGACTGGGGCGGCTGCCGCTGCCAGGCACTGCGGCTCGCGGGCGACGCCGCGGCCACGGACCCGGTCTGCCGGTTCTCGCCGCATCACGACCGCGTGGTCTCGACGCGCGAGTCGGCGCAGACGGACGAGCTCGTCTACCGCACCACGAAGCGGCCGGTGCGCATCTGAACTGCCCGCGTCGGTGGTTCGTGCGACACCTACTACTTCAGGCCGGTGGGGAGACAGCCTCCACCGGCCAGCCCTGGCGCCTGGTTGAGCATGCTGCTGTCGGTTGTGATCAGCCCGTCCCACGGTCACTCGTGCGGTGGAGGGCGAGCAGCAGCTTCCGGTCGGCGGGGCCAGTGAGCCGCGGGTCGATCTGGTCGATCCTGATCAGTTCAGCGTCGCGTTTGCCCTCCCGACGCGGCCGCCAGCCCCCACCGTCTTGGAAGCGGTGGCGCTCGCCCGCGGCTCGAGACGCCGCCATCCACGCCGGCGGGCTGCGCGCCGTCCCCCGCGGGAACATCGCACCGCGCCGGCGCGCGGCCGTTGCTGGTAGACGCCCGCCTTGAGCAGGTGGACCTTGAGTCACTGATCTGCTCCTTCGTGACGTCCACCTCGTCGAGGGTGGATGCGATCTCCTCAACCCTGCAGTAGCCGCGCTCGCGACCCTCGGCGAGGAGCTTGCGCAGCTCCTCGACATCCCCGGTGCTGGCGGGCCTTGGTGGGCTATTCGCTTGTGGCGGGTCCGCGGCGCCTGCCGCTAGGGGCTGAGCTCAGTAACGACCTCCAAGCGTATTCCAGCCGCGGCCCGGGTACAGCAGCTCGTACGATGGCCTCACGGCCCGCTCGATATCGTTGGTCGTGCACATGACCGAGCGAAGCGCGCTTCTCGGCAGCGACGTGCAGTCGCGCCGGCCCTCGACCCACGTGAGTCTCTCGCGCGTGGGCATAAGGGGCGTCGAGAAGGTCGTCCGCGTCCGCTCGAACGGGGCCGAGCAGTTGTTCTACGCGGAGCTCGAGTGCTTCGTCGATCTGGGGCCCCAGCAGAAGGGCGCGCACATGTCGCGGTTCGAGGAGGTCGTGAACGAGGCGATCGACGAGGTCATCCTCGGCGAGGCTGCCTTCAAGGCGGAGACGCTCGCCTCGCACATCGCGGAGCACATACGCGACCGCCAGGAGGGTCGCCGCGCCGAGGTCACGATTGCAGCGCGGTACCCGGAGCACAAACGATCCCCGGTGTCCGGCCTGCCGACCCAGGAGATCTACACGCTGTTCGGGTCGGCGGTGGCGTCCGCGCGCGGAACACGGCGGCTCGTCGGGGTTGAGGCCCAGGGCATGACGGCCTGCCCCTGCGCCCAGGAGCTCGTAATGGACCGCTCGCAGGAGCGCTTGCTGGAGGACGGCTTCACCGACCACGAGATCGCCCGCGTCTTCGAGGCCGTGCCCGTCGCCACCCACAACCAGCGCGGTATCGGCACGCTTCACATCGGCTGTCCCGAGAGCTGCGCGGAAGCGCTCGAGGCCGAAATCCTGCTCCATATCGTCGAGGCCGCGATGAGCTCCGAGATCTACGAGCTGATGAAGCGCTCGGACGAGGTCGAGGTCGTGGAGAAGGCGCACCTCCGGCCCCGCTTCGTCGAGGACTGCGTGCGCGAGATGGTCCGCATGGCCATCGAGCGCTTCGGCCACCTCGACGACAACGCCTTTGTCTCGGCGCGCCAGGAGAACCTCGAGACGATCCACAAGCACAACGTGGTGGCCGAGCGCCACGGCCTGCTCGGGGAGCTGCGCCACGAAGTCGACTTCGGCGAGCGAGTGCGCCACGACGTGACGAAGCGCGAGTGGCTCGAGGATTTCCCCAGTCCGGAGAGACCCTAGCCCGAGCTCACCGAGGCACGTGAGCCAGGCTCCCCAAATCTCGCTCCCCAGGGGACGCGGCGCTCGTGGTGGCCCTCGCCGGCACCGCGATGCATTCGCCGATTCAGCGGAGGACGAGGCCTAGCGCTGCCTGCGGGTGCTCCGCCTTCACGGGGAGGTCGGCGCGGCGCTCCAGCGAGAGTCGGGGGCTCAAACCGAGACGGCGATGCCACGACCGATCAGCCGCGAAGGCATTGGCACCGGATTCCTCCCGCCGCCTCATCGAACCGGGCATGCGGTGCTCCCGCGACCAGCCGCGCAGGAACAGGTTGAGCACGGTCTGCTCCACCGGCTCCACCGGCCTGCGCGCCGTGATCTCACGCACGCGCTCGCGAGCTACCTGTAGTACCGCCTCCGGCGTGGGAAAGCGAGCGAGGAACTCGATCCGCGCTCCCTTGCGGGTGCTGGCCGTCGCGCGGCGGTGCTCGTAGCCGAGGAACCTACGGCGCTCTGGCCGGGTCGATGGGCGCCGCCTGGCGGCCATTTTCGGCACCGTGATGGCCGCGCCGCCCGCGGCGTCGACGCTGGCGCTTGCGCTGGCGGCGCTGGTGCTCGTTGGGGCGTCGTCCGCGTCCTTCGCGGCGCCGGGCAGAACGCCTACAACGCGGTGGACGCGAACGGGTGCGAGAATCCGTGCGAGCATGTCCTCGGGCCGGCCAGCCTGGTTTCAACGAGTTCGCGAGTTGCCGCTCGTGGGGCGCGCGGCCGACTGGGGCATGGGCCCGAGCGCGGCCTCGAGGCGGACCAGGGAGGCCGGCGCGCGGATCGCCGGGTTGAAGGCGACGGAGTCCGTTTGCCCCTACTGCGCCGTGGGCTGCGGCCAGGTCGTCTACACCCGCGACGGCGAGCTCGTCGACATCGAGGGCAACCCGCGCTCGCCGATCAATCAAGGAACGCTATGTCCCAAGGGAGCGGCCTCGCGCCAGCTCGTGCGCCAGCCCGGCCGCCTAACCAAGGTGCTCTACCGCCGTCCCGGAGGGACCGGCTGGGAGGAGCTCGAGCTCGAGCGGGCGATGGACATGGTCGCCGAGCGGGTGATCCGCGCCCGAGAGGACCACTGGCAGGAGCGTGACCACCGCGGCCAGAAGGTGGACCGGACGCTCGCCTTCGCCCACCTGGGCGGCGCGACGCTCGACAACGAGGAGAACTACCTGATCAAGAAGCTGTTCACGGCGATGGGCGCCGTCCAGATCGAGAACCAGGCCCGCATATGACACAGCTCCACGGTCCCCGGTCTGGGGACCTCGTTCGGTAGGGGCGGGGCCACCACCTTCCAGCAGGACCTGCAGCACGCCGACTGCATCGTGATCGAGGGTTCGTCGATGGCCGAGGCGCACCCTGTCGGCTTCCGCTGGGTGATGAAGGCCAAGGAGCGCGGCGCGACGGTGATCCACGTCGACCCCCGCTTCTCGCGCACCAGCGCGCTCGCCGACCTGCACGTCCCAATCCGCGCCGGGACCGACATTGCCTTCCTCGGTGGACTCATCCGGCACGTGATCGAGAGCGAGTCCTACTTCCGCGACTACGTCGTGAACTACACGAACGCCAGCTCGATCGTCGACGAGCGCTTTCGCGACGCCGAGGACCTCGACGGCGTCTTCTCGGGCTTCGATCCGGAGACCGGCACCTACGACCGCACGAGCTGGATGTACGAGGGCGGCGAGCTAGCGGCGCCGGCGGGCCAGCGCGAGCACACCACGCAGGCGTTCAGCGAGAAGACCGGCGCCGGCATGATGAGCGGGCCGGTCAAGCGCGACCGATCGCTCCAGGACCCGCGCTGCGTCTTCCAGCTTCTCAAGAAGCACTACGCGCGCTACACGCCCGAGACGGTGTCCCGGACCTGCGGGATCTCACGGGACGACTTCATGAGGGTGGCGAACGCGGTCGTCGAGAACTCGGGCCGCGACCGGACCACCGCCTTCTGCTACGCGGTCGGCTGGACGCAGCACACGATCGGCGTCCAGATGATCCGCGCCGCCGCCGTCCTCCAGCTCCTGCTCGGCAACATCGGGCGGCCGGGCGGCGGGATCCTGGCGTTGCGCGGCCATGCCTCGATTCAGGGCTCGACCGATATCCCCACCCTCTACGATCTCCTGCCCGGGTACCTGCACATGCCGAGGGCCCGCGAGGAGGCGCAGACGCTGGCCGACTACTGCGCCCGGGGGAGCGGGCGCCGCGGCTGGTGGGTGCACTTCCCGAAGTACATCGTGTCCCTGCTCAAGGCCTGGTTCGGCGACGCGGCCACGGCGGAGAACGACTACGGCTTCGGCTACCTGCCCAAGCTCTCGGGCAACCACTCACACTTTCCGACCATGCTCCGGGCCATCGACGGCGGCCTCGACGGGCTGTTCGTGATGGGGCAGAACCCGGCGGTCGGCTCCCAGCACGCGGGCCTCCAGCGGCGGGCGCTCGCGCGGCTCAAGTGGCTGGTGGTCCGCGACCTGGCGGAGATCGAGACGGCGGGCTTCTGGAGGGACTCGCCGGAGGTTCGCTCGGGCGAGCTGCGCCCCGAGGACATCCAGACCGAGGTCTTTCTCATGCCGGCCGCTGCGCACGTCGAGAAGGAGGGCACCTTCACCAACACCCAGCGGCTGCTGCAGTGGAAGGACAAGGCGCTCGACCCACCCGGCGACGCGCGCTCGGAGCTCTGGTTCATGCACCACCTTGCCAAGCGGGTCAAGGCCCACTACGCCGACTCGCGCAAGCACCGCGACTGGCCGATCCGGAACCTCGCCTGGGACCACCCGGAGCACGGCGAGATCGCCGAGCCGGACGCGGCGGCGGTCCTCCGCGAGGTGAACGGCTACGACCTCGAGAGCGGCAAGCTCCTGTCCGGCTTCGCCGAGCTGAAGGACGACGGCTCCACCGCCTGCGGCTGCTGGATCTACTCGGGCTGCTTCAAGGATGGCGTGAACCAGGCGCGCCGGCGGGAGCCGGGCGACCTGCGCGCCGCGGGTGGGTGGGTCTCGCCGGAGTGGGGCTGGGCGTGGCCAGCTAACCGGCGCGTGCTCTACAACCGGGCGTCCGCCGACCCCGAGGGCCGCCCGTGGTCCGAGCGCAAGCGCTACGTCTGGTGGGACGAGGAGCGGGGCCAGTGGGGCGGCTACGACGTGCCCGACTTCCCCCTCGACAAGCGACCCGATTACAAGCCGCCCGACGACGCCGAGGGGATGGACGCGATCGGCGGCAGCGAGCCCTTCATCATGATGGCCGAGGGACGCGGCTGGCTCTACTCGCCGAGCGGGCTGCTCGACGCCCCGATGCCGACCCACTACGAGCCGATCGAGTCCCCCGTGTCGAACCTCCTCTATCCCCGTGTGCCCGCGAACCCCGCAGCGCTGAGGTGGAACCGGCCGGACAACCCCTACAACGCTTCGGGCGACCCGCGTTACCCGTTCGTTGCCACCACGTTCCGGCTCACCGAGCACCACACCGCCGGCGGCATGAGCCGCTTCTTGCCCTGGCTCTCCGAGCTGCAGCCGGAGATGTTCGCCGAGATCGACCCGGTCCTGGCGCGCCGGCGCGGCATCGAGGACGGCGGCTGGATGACCATCGTCACCGAGCGCGCCGAGATCGAGGCCCGGGCGAGGGTGACCGACCGGATCCGGCCGCTGCTGGTCGACGGCCGGCCGCTGCACCAGATCGGGCTGCCCTGGCACTGGGGCTACGGCGGCCTCTCAGCGGGAGACAGCGCAAACGACCTCGGCGCGCTGGCCAGCGACCCGAACGTCACGATCCAGGAGTCAAAGGCCTTCAGCTGCGACGTGCGCGCCGGCCGCCGCTCCCGTCAGCCGACGCAGCGCCTCGCGCGTGCCGGCCCGGCGGCCGCGCAGAGCCCCGAGGAGGATCACCCGGCCGAGAGCCCCGCGGAGCACCGGCGGAGCGCCGTCCCGCAGGGGGGCAAGCGCTGACCGAGACGGCCATCAGCCGGCCGGAAGCCACCCGGATGGGCTTCTTCACCGATACCACGGTGTGCATCGGCTGCAAGGCCTGCGAGGTCGCGTGCAAGCAGTGGAACGACCTCGCCTCGGACGGCGCCGAGTTCCGCAAGGGAGGCTCATACGACCACACCGGGTCGCTCGGGGCGTCCACCTGGCGGCACGTACGCTTCGTGGAGAAGCTGGCGCCCTCGCCCGAGCTGAAGGCCGAGGCCGAGGCGGCCGTGGCCGCCGGCGCCGGCGGCAACGTGCCCGGCATCCCAGCGACCCGCGGCGGCGACCTGCCGTCGGTGGACGAGCTCGGCGCGGCGGGCGGCGGAGCCAGCGCGGAGGAGGTGCCCGACCTGGTCGATTGGGCCGAGCGCAACGACATGGACCGCTGGATCTTCATGTCCGACGTCTGCAAGCACTGCACCAACGCCGGCTGCCTGGACGCCTGCCCGACGGGGGCGATCATCCGCACCGAGCTCGAGACGGTGCTGATCCAGCCCGACGTCTGCAACGGCTGCGGCTACTGCATCGCGGCCTGCCCCTTCGGGGTCATCACCCGCGATCCGGTCGACGGGCGCGCCGGCAAGTGCACCCTCTGCTACGACCGCCTCCAGGACGGGCTCGAGCCGGCCTGCGCGAAGGCCTGTCCCACCGACTCGATCCAGTTCGGTCCCTACGAGGAGCTGGTGCAGACAGCGAGGGGAAGGGTGCAGGAGCTTCACCAGCGCGGCATCGACGACGCCTACCTCTTCGGCGCCGGCGACGAGCCCGGCGACGAGCTCGCCGGCGGCCTCGGCGCGTTCTTCCTGCTGACCGAGCCCCCCGAGCGCTTCGGGCTGCCGGCCGAGGCCGAGTCGCCGGTCCAGGAGAACGTCGTGCCGGCCACCGCGGCCGCCATCGGCGCCGGCCTCCTCGCCGCGGCGGGCGTGGCCGCGGCCTTCCTGGGCGGATCGAGGCGGCGATGAGCGATCGCCGCGACCTGACGCCGGCGATCGGCACGCGAGCGGAGCCGGGCGCCTACCGGCGCGCCGCGGAGGGAGCCGAGGTCGCCCTGCACCGCCGCCGCTTCGCGGACTCCCTGTGGTCCTACCTCTACGGGAGGGACACCCGCTACAGGGCCGAGGAGGTCGCGGCAGATCGAGTCTCCGCCGCAGCGCTCCGCGCGCGTCGCGGGGAGATGCCCGACACGGTCCAGGGGCCGGTGATCCAGGCCCCCGTCTGGACCTGGGAGGTGCCGCTCTACTTCTGGTTCGGCGGTATGGCCGCCGGCTCCTCGTTCGTGGCGCTCGCCTGCGACCTCGCCGCCGACCGCGGCTCCGCCGCCACCGCGCGCAAGGTCGCGCTGGCGGCGGCCGCGCCCTGCGCCCCGCTCCTGATCGCCGACCTCGGGCGGCCGGGGCGCTTCCTCAATATGTTGCGCATCTTCAAGCCGCGCTCGCCCATGTCGATGGGCGCCTGGGCGATGACGCTCTTCGGCGGCCTTGGGGCCGCGGCGGTCGCCGCCGACCTGACGCGCAGGCCGCGGCTGGCAAGTGCCCTCGGCGGCGCCAACGCCGTCGTGGGAGGGTATTTCGGCTCATACACCGGAGTGCTGCTGTCCTCCACGGCGGTGCCGGTCTGGGCTGGCAGCCGTCTGTTCCTCGGCCCAATCTTCGTCGCCACCGGCGCCGCCACCGGCGCCGCCGCCAACCGGCTCGTGCTCGTCGGCGCCGGGCTGCCAGCCGGCCACCCCACCCGGAAGGCGCTGAGTCGGGTGGAGGCGGGAGCGATCGCCACCGAGCTCGCGCTCTCTGCGATCAACCAGAGGCGCCTCGGGGGACTCTCATCGGCGCTCGAGCAGGGGGCCGCGGGTCGCCTGTTCCGCGGCGCCAGGCGGGCCGTTCTGGCCGGGCTCGGCCTGCGGCTCGCACGAAGGGCGGCCCCCGTCACCCAGCATCTCGCCAGCGTGCTCTACCTCGCCGGGGGCCTCGCCTTCCGCTACGCCTGGCTGGCGGCCGGGCGGAGCTCGGCCGCCGACCATGGGGCGGTCGCGCGCAGCGCCCGTCGGCAGTAGCTCAGAAGAGCCAGTGGTGGCCGAGCGCGATCTCGCCCACGAAGCCCACCACCAGGTATATGAGACAGACGCCGGTGAGTATCTGCCACAGGCCACGCCGACCACGGCGAGGGCAGCAGCAACTCATGCTGCTGTGCCGCAGGAATCGCGCCAATCACAGCCCCCCGCCGCTGGGAGCGGTCACCTGGCTCGGATTCCAAATAGGCAAGGTAGGCACGCCCGAAGGTCTGAAGGTGCTTCCGGTGCCGTCGAAGCCGCTTGGGCGACGGCACCTTTCAGGGCGCTCATGCGGCGAATCTAGCCAGAAGTGCCCGTCTGAAGCCCGCCTTTGTTATGCACGCGAAACGAGGCGAACCAGTCGCGAACAGCGTTGGGACGGAGAGGGTCGCAATGGCAGTCGCCTGCGCCGAGGTGGGCGGGGCGCTTTTCACTTTTCACGTTTCACTCTTCACGCTTTTTCGCTTCCGTACCCCTCGAACGGCTCCGTCAGCAGGCGAGCCTTGTGAGGCCCGAACTCGAAGAGGTGAACGACGCGGATGGTGGAATCGGTGCGCTCGACGCGGGTCTCGACCAGCGTGAGGTCCCCGGCGTCGCCGAGCCCGAGCTGGTTAAGCCGCTCGGCCTCGGCCCGGCAGACATCGCCCGGGGTGGGGCGGCTCGCCGGATAGGCATCCTCATGATGTCGAATCAGCGCCTGCCAGTGTTCGTCTCCCGCCCGCTCCACGGCTTC
>Ga0126313_10001002_pt1 | contig 14370 bp, 16 predicted proteins | sample Plot105A_FD_89954 | JGI IMG/M metagenome (GOLD analysis project Ga0126313, IMG submission 89954) | Serpentine soil microbial communities from UC McLaughlin Reserve, CA, USA - Plot105A | ecosystem: Environmental > Terrestrial > Soil > Grasslands | place: USA: UC McLaughlin Reserve, Lake County...
GCTGCCGGACGACGTGCTCGCGATCGCCACGGGCGACGGCGGGACCGGCGCGGCGCTCGTCGACGAGGTCGACATGGTCATGTTCACCGGCTCGACCCGGACCGGCAAGAAGATCATGGAGCGCGCGGCGCAGACGCTCACCCCCGTCTCGCTCGAGCTCGGCGGCAAGGACCCGATGATCGTGCTCGCCGACGCCGACCTGGAGCGCGCGTCGAGCGCGGCCACCTACTACTCGATGCAGAACGCCGGCCAGACCTGCATCTCGGTGGAGCGCGTCTACGTCGAGGCGCCGATCTACGACGCGTTCGTCGACAAGGTCACGCGCAAGGTCGCCGCGCTGCGCCAGGGCGTGTCGAGCGGCCCAGGCACCGTCGACGTCGGCGCGGTCACGTTCGCCCCGCAGCTCGACATCGTCCGCCGGCACGTCGAGCAGGCGCGGGAGGCCGGCGCGCGGGTGCTGACCGGCGGCACCGCCCACGACGAGCGCGGCCGGTTCTACGAGCCGACGGTGCTGGTCGACGTCGACCACTCGATGGCCTGCATGACCGAGGAGACGTTCGGCCCGACCGTCCCGATCATGAAGGTGGCCGACGCCGACGAGGCGGTGCGGCTCGCCAACGACTCCGAGTACGGCCTCGCCGCCTCGGTCTGGACGAAGGACGCCGCGCGCGGCGAGGAGATCGCTCGGCGCGTCGAGGCGGGCGCGGTGTGCGTCAACGACGCGCAGCTCAACTACCTCGCGCTCGAGCTGCCCATGGGCGGCTGGAAGGCGTCCGGCCTCGGCTCGCGCCACGGCGCCGGCGGGATCCGCAAGTACTGCCGCCAGCAGTCGCTGCTCGTCACCCGCTTCGCCCCGCCGAAGGGCGACCTCCATTTCTATCCGTTCCGCCCGGGCACGACGAAGCTGATCGGCAAGGCCTTGAAGCTGCTCTACGGCCGCGGCAGGCGCGACTAGGCCGCGAGCGCGAGCATCTCGGACCGCAGCCGCCGGCGGCCGCGGTGCTGGAGCCCGTGGACGGCGTCCTCGGAGCGCCCCATCCGCTCGGCGATCTCGCGCGGCGAGAGGCCGACGAGGAAGCGCAGCACGATCACGTCGCGCTGCTCGTCCGGGAGCGCGGCGAGCGCGAGGCGCAGGTCGGCGAAGCGCTCGCGGCTGCCGGCGCCGTCGTCGCCGGCGGCGTCCGGCGGGTGGACCTCCTCCAGCGGCACCGGCCGGCGCGCCCGGACGTGGTCGATCGCCGTGTTGTGGGCGACGCGCAGGATCCAGGCGGAGAACGGCACGACGCGCGGCTCGTAGCGCCCGAGCGCGGTCAGCAGCTTGGCGAAGATCTGCTGCGTGACGTCCTCGGCCTCGTGCTCGTCGCGCACGATCGAGCAGACGTAGCCGTACACGTTGTCGGCGTAGCGCAGGTAGAGGTAGCGGAGCGCGTCGTCGTCGCCCTCCTTGGCGCGCGCCACCGCGGCGACCACGAGCTGCTCCGATCTTGGCGAGTGCTCGAGCTTGCGCCGGCGCCGGAAGCGCCCGCGTCCGATCTCGGCCTCGATGTGATCCGCCTCCCGGCGGATCGCCCCCTCGGCACTTCCGATCGAACTGAGCATCCGGCTGGTCCTCTTCCGACAGTCGGGCCGGCCGTCACCGCCGGCCCTTGACGAATCGGACCGTAATGGGGGGCGGTCAACCCGCTGTTACCTGCGCAGTCAATTGAGCGTTAAACTCGTGCCGTGGACACATGTACGGTTGGGCGCAGTTGACGCGGCTGGGAGCCTGAGGCTGTGAAGGCCTTCCCCCCGACCGACGTCGCGGTGACCGACGCCGGCGCCGTCGAGGCGCCGACCGACGTAGCGTGGGAGGCGGCGTTCGAGGCGCTGCCCGAGGCCGCCATCGTGCTCGACGGAACCGGCCGGCTGCTCGCCGCCAACGGCGCCGCGCGGGTGGTGCTCGGCCCGTCCGCCGTGCCCGGCGCCCGCTGCTGCGAGCTGCTCGGCTGCGCGCGGGCGGGATGCGTCACCGCGCACGCGCTCGCAGGAGAGAGCACCCAGCACCAGATCCAGCTCGCCGACGGCGCGGCGGCATGGGCGTCGACGGTCGCCACGGCCGCCGGCCAGGTGGCCGTCACGCTCCACCGGCTCGCCGGACCGGCCGGCCTGGCCCGCGAGGAGCTGCCGCCGCCGCTGATCGTGCGCGCGCTCGGGCGCACCAGCGTCGAGACGGGCGGCGAGGCCGCGGCGGAGGAGTGGCTCGGCCACCGGCCCGGGCAGCTCCTCAAGTACCTCGTGTGCGAGCGCGGGCGCGTCGTGCCGCTCGAGGAGCTGCTCGAGGTGTTCTGGCCCAACGCGGGCCGCGCCGGCGCGAGCAGCGTGCGCCAGGCGATCCACACGCTGCGCGACCGGCTCGAGCCCGACCGACCGCGCGGCAAGCCGTCGGGCTACGTCGTCGCCCGCGCCGGTGGCTACGAGCTGGCGCCCGGCCGCGTCGCGATCGACGCCGACGACTTCGAGGCGCGCGGCCGCGCCGGGCTCGATGCGCTGCAGCGCGGCGCGACCGAGCGCGCGGCCGAGACCCTGGCGGCCGCTGCCCGCGCCTATGGCGGCGACTTCCTGGCCGACGAGCCCTATGCGGAGTGGGCTCTGGCCGAGCGCGAACGCCTCCGCGACCTCGCCGTCCAGGTCCTGCGTGGGCTCGCGGAGATCTGCCGCGCGGAGGGCGACGAGGATGCCGTGGCCGAGCACCTGCAGCGGCTGGTCGAGTTGGAGCCGCTCGACCTCGAGGCCCAGCGCGAGTTGATCGGGCGCATGCTCCGCCGTGGCCGGCATTCCGAGGCGCTCCGCCGCTTCGAGCTGGTGCGCCGGCGCTACAAGCGCACGTTCGGCGCCGAGCCGCCCTTCTCGCTCTCGCAGTTGACGTAGCCTCGGCGGCCGCATGGTGGCCGCCCTTCTCGCGCTCGCGTCCTCGCTCTCGTGGGGCCTCTCCGACTTCCTGGGCGGGTTCCAGAGCCGGCGCCACGCACTGCTCGCCGTGCTCGTCCTGTCGCAGGGAGTCGCGCTCGCGATCCTGATCGTCGCCGTGCTGGCCGGCGCGCCGACCGAGCACGACGCCGCCGCGACCGCGTGGGCGGCGGGCGTCGGCGGGCTGGGCCTGCTCGCGCTCGTCGCGTTCTACCGGGCGCTCTCGATCGGGACGATGAGCGTCGTCGCGCCGATCTCGGCGACCGGCGTCGCCATCCCCGTCTTCGTCGGGCTGCTGTCGGGCGAGCGGCCGGGGCCGCTGCAGGTGGCCGGCATCGTGCTCGCCTGCGCCGGCGTGATCCTCGCCTCGCGTGAGGCGCCGGCGGCCGACGCCGACACGCGCCGCAGCGGGCGCGTGGCGATCGGGCTCGCGCTGCTCGCCGCGATCGGCTTCGGCTCGTTCTTCGCCGGCATCGACCGGGCCGAGGAGAGCGCGGACGTCGCCTGGGTGCTGCTGTCCGCGCGCACGGCGGCCGTCGTGCTGCTGCTCGCCGCCTGCGCGGTCGTGCGGCCGAGGCTTCCGAGCGCGCCGCGTGCGCTCGGGCCGATCGCCGCGATCGGCGTCTTCGACCTGCTCGCCAACCTGCTCTTCGTGCTCGCCGCCGGCCGCGGGCTGCTCAGCGTCGTCGGCGTGCTCGGCTCGCTCTACCCGGCCGTCACCGTCGTGCTCGCGCGCGTGGTCCTGCACGAGCGGCTCACGCCCACGCAGAACGCCGGCGTGGTCGTCACGCTCGTCGGCGTCGTGGCGCTCGCGGCCGGCGGCTAACCTCGAAACGGCGAAACCGCGCGGCGCCCGGCGGGTTCGTACCTCGTACCGTGCCTCGACTCCTCCTCATCACACTCCTCCTCGCGCTGCTCGTCGCGCCGGCCGCTCATGCGTCCGCGCGGCAGGTGATGACGTTCGAGGCGCCGGGCGAGCTGCTGAGCGACCAGGCGCGCGAGGCGACGCTGGACGAGATCCAGGGCTTCGGCGTCAGCCACGTCCGCGCGCTCGTCTACTGGCGCGACTTCACGGCGCGCCCGGGCAGGAAGTCGACGCCGAAGTTCGACACCGCGAACCCGGACGCGTACCCCGCCGGCACGTGGGACCTGCTCGACCGGCTGGTGGACTCGATCCAGCGGCGCAAGATGACCGTCCAGCTCACGCTCACCGGGCCGGTGCCGACGTGGGCGACGAAGCGCAAGCGCGGCAGGATCAAGGATCCGAGCCCGAAGTTGTTCGGCCGCTGGGCGCGCGCGGTGGCGACCCGGTACGGGGACCGCGTGAACCTGTGGTCGATCTGGAACGAGCCGAACCACCCGGAGTTCCTCGGGCCGCAGTACAAGAACAACCGGCCGCATACCCCGCAGCTCTATCGCAAGCTCTATGTCGCCGGGGAGAACGCCATCCATGGCGTGCGCGGCGGCTCGCGCGACAAGGTGCTGTTCGGCGAGACCGCCCCGATCGGCAACGAGAACGTCGTCTCGCCGCTGGGGTTCCTGCGCGGCGCCCTGTGCCTGAGCAAGGACTACAAGAAGTCGTCCGGCTGCAAGAAGCTGCGGATCGACGGCTACGCGCACCACGCCTACACGCGCAAGGCCGGTCCCTGGTTCGTCTCGGACAACGAGGACGAGGTGAGCATCGGCTCGCTCCGGCGACTGACCACCGCACTCGACAAGGCGGCGAAGGCCGGCGCGATCGCGTCGAACCGCGGGATCTACCTGACCGAGTTCGGCATCCAGAGCAAGCCCGACCCGTTCGCCGGGGTCTCGCTCGAGCGCCAGGCGGAGTACACCGCGATCTCGGAGCGGATCGCGTACGCCAACCCGCGCGTGAAGGCGTTCTCGCAGTACCTGCTGTTCGACGACCAGCCGCGCAAGAACGTCCCGCGCTCCCAGCGCTACTCCGGCTTCGAGACCGGACTGCGCACGTCGAAGGGGAAGAAGAAGCCCGCCTACAACGCGTTCATCCTGCCGCTCGCGGCGACGCGCTACGGCTCTCGCGACGTGCTCTGGGGACGCGTGCGGCCGGCGACCGGGCCCACGCAGGTCACGATCGAGCACCGGGTCGGCAAGGGCAAGTGGGAGCAGCTGACGGCGCTGCAGACCAGCGGCGTCTACGGCTTCGGCACCGCGCACCGCTCCAAGCACCGCTACCGCGCGAAGTGGACGCGGCCCGACGGCGTCACGATCACCGGCCCTCCCATCCGGGCTTACTGAACGCTGAACAGCATCCCCGCGGGCTTGTGCGCGCCCCGCGGCGCGTCGACAATCGGCGCATGTCCTCCCGTGGCTCCGTGCTGGTCGTCGACGACGAGCCGACGATCGCCGAGGTGGTTTCGCGCTATCTCGTCCGCGCGGGCTACGACACGCGCGTCGCCGGCGATGGGCCGCACGCGATCCAGCTCGCCGGCGAGCAGCGCCCGGACCTCGTCGTGCTCGACCTGATGCTGCCCGGGATCGACGGGTTGGAGGTGATGCGGCGGATCCGGGAGCTCGGCGACACCGGCCCGCGCGACCGCGTCGCCGTGATCCTCCTCACCGCCAAGGGGGAGGAGTCCGACCGGGTGATCGGGCTGCGCCTCGGCGCGGACGACTACGTGGTGAAGCCGTTCTCGCCCGCCGAACTGGTGGCCCGCGTCGACGCCGTGCTCCGCCGCGTCGACCCGGCGCCCGACAAGGCGCCACCGATCGAGCACGGCGACGTCACGATCGACCCGGCGGCGCGGCGCGTGTTCGTGCGCGGGGAGGAGGTGGCGCTCACGCAGCGCGAGTTCGACCTCCTCCTGTTCCTCGCCCGCCACCCCGGGCAGGCGTTCACGCGCACCCAGCTGATGGACGCCGTCTGGCAGTACGCGTTCTACTCGGACACGTCGACGGTCACCGTGCATGTGCGGCGACTGCGCGCGAAGATCGAGGCCGACCCGGCCCAGCCGCGCCACGTGCAGACCGTGTGGGGCGTCGGCTACCGATTCCAGCCGTGAGCCCGCAGCGCTCGATCCTGCTCGCCCTCGGCGCGGCGCTGCTCGCGGCCGGCGCGATCGCCGCCGTCTACGGGCTGCGCGACGGCGCGATGACCTTCGGGCTGCTCGTCGCGCTGGGGGCGCCCGCGCTGGCGCTCGCGCACGTGGCGCGGGCCCGGCGCCGCCGCCTCGGCTCGCCGCGGCGGCAGCTCGCGGCCGGCATCGCGATCGCGGTGGGCCAGCTCGTCGTGGCGATCGGCGCGGGCATCGCGCTCATGTTCGTCTCCGCGCACGACGCGATGGTGGTGGCCGCCGTCACGGCGTTCGCCGTCGTGATCGCGCTGCGCTCGGTGCAGCTGATGGGCGGCGGCGTGATGGACGACGCGGAGCGGATGCGGCGCGAGCTGATCGCCGCCGTCTCCCACGACCTGCGCACCCCGATCACGTCGCTGCGGCTGCTCACGGACGCGATCGCCGACGACGTCGTCGACGACGACACGCGCCGCGCCTACCTCGCGCAGATGGGGACGCACGTCAACGCGCTCTCAGCGCTGATCGACGACCTGTTCGAGCTGTCGCGCCTGGAGGCGGGCGAGATCGCGTGGAGCCTGGAGCAGGTGCGGCTCGACGAGCTCGTCGGGGAGACGGTGGAGGCGATGCGCGTGCAGGCCGACGCGCGCCACGTCCGCGTGCTCACCGACCTCCCCCCGGGGCTGCACCCGGCGCAGGCCGATCCCGAGAAGCTCCAGCGCGTGCTGTTCAACCTGATCCAGAACGCGATCCGCCACACCCCCGCCGACGGGTCGGTCGTCGTGCGCGCGGCGGGCGTCGGCGACGCGGTCGAGATCGAGGTGGCCGACTCCGGCGCCGGGATCGCGCCCGACGACCGCGAGCGGGTGTTCGAGCCGTTCTTCCGCGGCGGCGCGGAGGCCGCGCGGCCGAGCAACGGAGCCGGCCTGGGCCTGGCGATCTCGCGCGCGATCGTGGAGGCGCACGGCGGCCGCATCTGGCTCGCCGACGCGCCCGCCGGAACCTCGGTCCGGTTCTCGCTGCCGGTGAAGTCGTAGGGGCCGCGTTCACAATTACGTCGCGGGTTAGTCTCCGGGCGTGGCGCACCAGCAGCTCTGGCTCCTCCGGCACGGCGAGGCCGTCCCGCACGAGTCCAAGCCGGACTTCGAGCGCGAGCTCACGCCGCGCGGAGAGCGGCAGTCCGTGGCCGCGGGCGAGGCGCTCGCGCGGCTCGGGCTCGAGTTCGCGGCCTGCTACACGAGCCCGCTGCTGCGCGCGCTCGGCACGGCCCAGCTCGCGTGCCGGCCGCTCAACGTCACCCCCGAGGAGCGGGCCGCCGTCGGCAAGGGCTTCGACGTCGACGCCGTGCAGGAGCTGCTCGCCGAGCACGAGGACGGGGCGCGGATCCTCGTGATCGGGCACAACCCGTCCTTCGAGCAGGTCGTGCTCGACCTCACCGGGGCGCGGGTGGACTTCAAGAAGGGCGGGGTCGCCGCCGTACGGGTCGGGGCCGGTCGCGCCGAGCTGCTGGCGCTGATGCGCCCGCGCGAGCTCGAGTCGCTGGCCCGCAGCTAGCCGGCGAGCGCCGCGTCGATCACCGCGAGCGCCACCTGCGCGCGGCCGGCGAGCGACTCGGCGAGCACGAACTCGCCCGGGTTGTGCGCCTTGCCACCGCGCGGGCCGAGCCCGTCGACGGTGAGCGGGATCGCGCCGGCCAGATGGCTGGCGTCGCTCGCGCCGCCGCGGCGCACGCCGACGACGGGGCGGCCGAGCGCGCCGCTCGCACGCTCGAGGAGCGGCACGGTGGCCGCCTCGGCGTCCATCCCCGGCCAGAGCCGCATCAGCTCCGGCTCGAGCGTGACGCCGCCCACGTCGGGCGGGATCGCCGCCCGCACGCCGAGGATCGCCGCGTCCGAGTCGGCGCGCAGGTCGCAGGTCAGCTCGCCGCGACCCGGGACCACGTTGAACGCGTCGCCCGCGTGCAGCACGGTCGGCACGGCGGTCAGGTGGTCGGGGCCGTCGGGCGCATGGCACGCGGCGACGGCCTGCGCGGCGGCGGCGAGCGCGAGCAGCGCGTTGCGCCCGCGGTCGGGCGCCGATCCGGAGTGCGCGGCGCGCCCCTTCGCGTGCACTCGGATCGTCCCGGCGGCCTTGCGGCGGACCACGACGCCCTCCTCCCCCGCCGGCGTCAGCTCGCCGGCCTCGAAGCAGAGGCATGCGTCCCAGCCCGCGAAGCGCTCCGCGTGCACGAACCGCGCGGTCCGCCACTCCTCGTCGCAGACGAGCAGCAGCGCGGCCTCGGCGAAGTCCTCGCGCCGCCCGGCGAGCGCGCGCAGCACGCCGAGCGCGAGCACGACGCCGCCCTTCATGTCGACGGCGCCCGAGCCGAGCAGGTGGTCGCCGTCGCGCCGGAGCGGCTTGTGGTGGGCATGCGCGACGACGGTGTCGACGTGACCGAGCAGCAGGATCCGGCGTGTCCCGGTCCCGCGCACGCGCGCGAGCAGGTCGGGCGCGTGGCCGGGGGAGGAGCACGGCGGCCGCTCGACCTCGGCGTCGGCCGGCAGCAGCGCGGCGCAGACGGCGGCGCACTCCTCCGCGCCGTGCACGTCGCCCGACGGCGAGGAGACGGCGACGAGCGCCTCGAGCTCCCGCTCGGCGCGCCGAGCGATCGCCTCGGCCTCGTGCTCGATCCAGGCATGCATGACGCCTGGGGACTCTAGAGTGGACCCATGCCCGAGCTTCCGGAGATGGAGATCGTCGCGCGCCGCCTCGGCGCCGCGCTCCCGGGCGAGACGGTGGAGTCCGCGCTCGCCCCCGGGATCAACGTGCTCAAGACGTTCGACCCTCCGCTGCACGCGCTCGAGGGGCACACGTTCACCGGCGTGTCGCGGCGCGGGAAGCTGCTGCTGCTCGAGCTCGACGACCTCGTCGTGCTGCTGCACCTGATGTCGGCCGGGCGCATCCAGCTGCAGGACAAGCGCACGTCGCTGCGCGACCGGGCGTCGCGGCTGTTGCTCCGGTTGCCCGGCGACCGCGAGCTGCGCGTGCGGGAGTTCGGCAGCAAGCAGGCGGCGTGGGTGAAGGTCCTGCGGGCCGACGATCTCGACGGGGAGGAGTCGCTCGCCGGGCTCGGGCCGGAGGCATGGCCGGATCCGCCGCCGCTGCGCGAGCTGCTCGACGCGCCACGGCCGCTGCACACGCTGCTGCGCGACCAGCAGGTCGTCACCGGGATCGGCCGCACCTGGGTCGACGAGATCCTCAACGTCGCGCGCCTGTCGCCGTTCAAGCGCGGCGACGACCTCAGCGACGACGAGGCCGAGGCGCTCCGCGCCGCGATGGTGTCCGAGCTGGGGCGCGTGATCGACGTCTACGAGGAGCGGGTCGACCTCCCGCTGCCGGAGAAGTTCCCGAAGCCGACGCGCGTGCACGCGCGCCAGGGCGAGCCGTGCCCGCAGTGCGGGACGGTGCTCGAGGCCGTGTTCTACGAGGACTACGTGATGACCTACTGCCCGACCGACCAGACGGAGGGCCGGGTGCTCAAGGACCGCCGGCTCTCTCGGCTGCTGAAGTAGGCGGAGTCGGCCGGTAGCCGGGGCCGCGCAGGAGCAGGTTCCACCGCGCGTGCCAGCTCCGTGCGGCGCGCAGGTCGCGGCCGAGGGCGGCGTACTCGTGGAACGCGACGTGGACGGGGTTGTACGTGCGCAGGTTCTTCGTCAGCCCGTAGCGGACGCGCTCGCCCTCCGGCTCGAACGAGCCGAACAGGCGGTCCCAGATGACGAGGATGCCGCCGTAGTTGCGGTCGAGGTACTGCTCGTTGGCGCCGTGGTGGACGCGGTGGTGCGACGGCGTGTTCAGGACCGCCTCGAGCGGCCGCGGCAGCTTCCCGATCCGCTCGGTGTGCAGGCCGAACTGGTAGATCAGGCTCCAGCTCTGCGCGAGCAGCACCATCCAGGGCTCGAAGCCGAGCAGCGGGAGCGGGAGCCAGAACGGCAGGTACGTCATCGGCACCCAGGTCTGGCGGAGCGCCGTCGACAGGTTGTAGTGCTGCGAGGAGTGGTGGACGACGTGGCTCGCCCAGAACACCCGGCTCTCGTGGCTGACCCGGTGGAACCAGTAGTAGGCGAGGTCGTCGAGGAAGAACAGCAGCACCCAGACCCACCAGTCGCCGGCGTCGAGCCGGAGCGGCGTCAGCTCGTAGAGCGCGGCGTAGACGGCGACGACGGCGAGCTTCCAGACGACGTTGACCACGACGTTGCCGGTGCCCATGAGCAGGCTCGTGCCGGTGTCCTTGAGCTCGTAGCCGACGAGCCCGTCGCTCCGCAGGTGGCGGTACGTGAGCGCCTCGACCAGCAGGAGCAGGACGAAGAACGGCACGGCGTAGTACAGGACCTCGGTCATGCGGACCGCTCCAGCAGCTCGGCCGCGAGGGTGCGCGCCTCGCCCGGCCGGCGCTCCGCGATCGCCCGAGCCAGCGCGCGGATAGCGGCGGCATCCGCGAGCTCGGCGCCGACCCGCGCGGCGTCGAGAACGAGCACGTGCTGGCCGGCCACCAGCGTGTTCAGCGCGAGCCGGTAGGCGACGTTCCCGGCGCCGTCGACGACGACGTCCCAGAAGCGCTCGTACTCGACGTTGCGGGCCTCCGGCTCCGCCGCCGCCGCCAGCGCCTCGGCGCGCGCCACGATCTCCGCCCGCTGGGCCGCGCTCGCCCGCTCGGCGCAGCGGCGCGCCGCGTCGGCGCCGATGCACGCGCGCAGCTCGAGCGCCGCGCGTTCGGCCTCGAGCTCCGGCGGCACCTCCCCCGACGCCGCCAGCGCGAGCAGCAGGTCGAGGCCACCGTCGTGGCGCCAGTCGCGGACTCGGGTCGCGCCGCCGTGGCTGATCCGGACCAGCCCGGACTCCTGCAACCGCTTCAGCGCCTCGCGCACCGCGTGCCGGCCGGCGCCGAGCTGCTCGGCGAGGCGCCGTTCGGACGGCACGGCGGACCCGGGCGGGAGCGCGCCGGAGAGGATGTCGGCCCGCAGGCGGGCGTGGATGCGATCGGACAGCAGCACTGGTTGGACCAGTTGGAGGCACTGGTTCTACCAGGTGCGCGTGACATCCTCCAGCCCCATGATCGAAGAAGGCACCACCGCTCCCGAGTTCACGCTCCCCGACCAGGAGGGCGAGGACGTCTCGCTCGCCGACTTCCGCGGGCAGCCCGTCGTCCTCTACTTCTATCCCAAGGCCGACACCCCCGGCTGCACGACGCAGGCGTGCGGCATCCGTGACCATCGCGCCGACTACGAGGCCGCCGGCGCCGTCGTGCTCGGCGTCTCGCCGGACCCCGTCAAGGCGGTCAAGAAGTTCGCCGACAAGCAGTCGCTGGACTTCCGCCTCCTCGCCGACGAGGACCACGCCGTCTGCGAGCTCTACGGCGTCTGGGCGGAGAAGTCGATGTACGGCCGGACGTATTGGGGCGCCCAGCGCTCGACGTTCATCATCGACGCCGACGGCACGGTCGCGCACGTCATCCCGAAGGCGTCGCCGAAGACGCACGACGACGAGGTGCTGAAGATGCTCGGCGAGATGGCCGCCGCGTAGCCGGCGGTCGCAGCGTCACGGTCCGGGCCAGCCCGTCGCGAGCGGCGCCGCCCAGTCCTCGCGGCCCGCGGCGCGTGCGGCCGCCACGGCCGGCGTCCAGTCGTAGGCGACCGACCGCGGCTCGACGCGCCAGCGCGCGCCCTGCTCGCGGTGCAGCAGCGCGTAGCGGGCGTGCGGGCTGCCGGTGCCGATCGCCCACGGCGCCCGCCCGTGCTCCCGGAACGCCTGCAACCCGACGCTGCCGGGATTGCAGACGCGGCGCCCGCCGGGCAGCTCCAGCAGCCGCGGCACGTGCGTGTGGCCGCAGAGGATCAGCGGCGCGTCGATCCCCTCCAGCAGCGCGGCGACCTCCTCGACGGGGCGCGCGTGCGTCCCGTCGGGCTCCGGGTCGTCGAGGAGGCCTTCGAGGTCGCCGTGCGGCGTCGCATGGAACAGGACGATGTCCTCGTGCTCGGCCACCGTGGGGAAGCCCGCGAGCCAGTCGAGGTGCTCGGGGCGCAGTGCCGTGTGCGCGGTCCCCTCGGCCCGCTCGACCATCATCCGGTCGTGGTTCCCGCGCACCGTGAGCGCTCTCAGCGCCATCAGCCGGTCGGCCGCGCCGAGGGGGTCGAGCGGCCCGTCGAGCGTGTCGCCGAGGTCGAGGAACGTGTCGGCGCCGCGGGCCCGCGCGTCGGCAAGCACCGCGTCGAGCGCCCACGCGTTGCCGTGGACGTCGGAGATGACCGCGACCGTCACAGCGGGTAGTCGACGCGCTCGCGCAGCGGATCGAGGTCACTGTCGTTCGCGGCCCACTCGCGCACGTTCTCCGGCTCGGCGTCGAGCGCTCCCTGCAGGTGCGCGGTCGCGTCGTCGAGCCGGCCGAGGTTGGCCTCGAAGCAGGCGAGGTTGTAGAGCAGCGACGCGTCCCCCGGACGCGCCGCGAGCCCGTCCTGCATCAGGGCGATCCCCTTCTCCCACTCCTGCGCGTCGATGTGCGGCTGCGCCCGGAAGCGCCACTCCCAGGCGGAGACCTCGTACGGCACGCCGGGCTCGCCGCCGAGCGCCAGCACCGTCGTGCCGTCCTCGCGCGCGACCGCGTGCCGGCGGGAGCTGGGGTCGGGCAGGAAGACGAAGGTGCCGGCGGGCGCCTCGACCTCCTCGCCGTCGATGTCGAACCGGGCGTGACCGGTGAGCACCACGTACATCTCCTGGTGGCCGCGGCCGTCGTCGTCGGCCTCGGTGTGCTCCTCGACGACGTCCTCTCCTGCGGCGGCCGAGTAGGCGTTCACGCCGAACCCGCGCACGCCGAGGGCGTGGCGGACCGGATGCCAGCGCAGGCCGGCGACTTCGATCGGGTCGAGCTCGTCGATACGGAGCGTGCGGAAGGCCATCGCCGCAGCCTACGCGGCGGCGGCCATGCGGACGGCAAGGGCGAGGACGATGGCGTTGCCGGCCAGCGCCGTGTAGAGCCGCGCGGACGGCGGGAGCCGGTGGTGCAGCGCGGCGCCGCTGCCGGCGAGGACGAGCTGCCAGCTGAGCGAGGCCGCGCCGGCGGCGAGCACGAACACGGCCTTCTCGGCCGCCGACGACGAGGCGACCGCCGGGAGGCCCGCGATGAGCGCGGCGAAGTAGGCGACGGTGAGCGGGTTGATCGAGGTGAGGGCGAGGAAGCGGGCGAAGACGGCACGTCCGACCGGGCGGCGAGGACGAGCCGCGGCGGGACGGGCGGCGGGCGGCGTCTCGGCGCCGGCGGCCGGGCGACGAGCCGCGATCGCCGTGCGCAGTCCGAGCAGCGCGACCAGCGCCAGCACGGCTGCGGCGACGAGCCGGAGCTGGTGCTCGTGCGGCGCCAGCGCTCCCGCCACCGCGGCGCCCGCCGCGGCGGCGACCAGCGCGTACAGCAGGTCGGCCGTCGCGACGCCCGCCGCCGCCGCGGCGGCAGGGCGGAAGCCGCCGCGCATCCCGAGGTCGACGATCATGACCCCGATCGCGCCGAGCGGGATCGCGACGCCCCACCCGGCGAGGAGACCGGCGACGAGCAGTTCGAGCATGTCGCCGCTTCTACCGGCGCGCACCGCTGTTTCTCCAGCCGGAACCGGCGCGACCTGAGACAATCGCGGGATGGATGGCACCGACCGCGAGATCCTCGGCGAGCTCATGCGCAACGGGCGGATCTCCTTCCGCGACCTGGGCGCCGCCGTCGGACTGAGCGCCAACGCCGCGGCCGACCGCGTGCGCCGTCTCCGCCGCGACGGGATCATCACCGGCTTCACGGCCACCGTCGACCCGGGCGCCGCCGGCCGCGGGCTCGTCGCGCTCATCGACGTGCGCCTCGCCGCCTCCGGCACCAACGAGGAGTTCGAGGCGGACACCGCGAAGCTCGAGCCGGTCACCGACGCGGTCCACGTGACCGGTCGCTTCGACTACCAGCTGCGCGTCGCCTGCCGCGACACCGCCGAGCTCGACCGCCTGCTGCGCCACCTCAAGCGCGACGGCGGGGTGACCGAGACGGAGACGCGCGTCGTGCTCCGGAGCGCGTTCGCGCGGGGCGCGCCCTAGGCTAGGGAACGGTGCGGCTCGCGTCGATCGGCGACTCCTTCTCCTCCTTCTTCGATGCGGTCGGCGACTTCGCCGGGAGCCTCGCCGACATCAACTGGCTCGCCCTGCTGCTCGGCATGGCGATCTTCGTCGGCTACCTGAGCCTCCGCGCGCGGGCGTCGTTCAACATCCTGCGCGCCGCCTACCCCGAGCAGCGGATCGAGTTCCGCCAGATCTGGGGCGCGTACTTCGCCGGCTACGGCTTCAACTCGGTCGTCCCGGCCCGCGGCGGCGACGTCGTGCGGCTGTTCCTGAC
>Ga0126313_10001003_pt1 | contig 14368 bp, 18 predicted proteins | sample Plot105A_FD_89954 | JGI IMG/M metagenome (GOLD analysis project Ga0126313, IMG submission 89954) | Serpentine soil microbial communities from UC McLaughlin Reserve, CA, USA - Plot105A | ecosystem: Environmental > Terrestrial > Soil > Grasslands | place: USA: UC McLaughlin Reserve, Lake County...
AGCCCATGTCGTGCCCCGCCGCCGCCTGGCCGCCGTGAGCGACGATGAACTCGTCGGCGACGAGGTTGTGCTCGTTGAAGACCTCGACGAGCCGCGACTTGATCCGCTCGGACGTGAGCGGCTGGCCGTCCAGCATGAGGGTGCCGTTCGAGGCCTCTGCCCCGCGCAGCATCTCCCGCGCGGCGGCCATCGCCGCCTCCGTCCCGCGTTGTGCCTTGCGGATCCCTTCGAGCTCGACCTCGTTCTTCACGCGCCGGCGCTCCGCGAAGTACTCGTAATCCGGCGTGAGCGCGATCCCTTTCGCCCGCATTCGGTCACCCAGCAGGAGTGGGAAGTTGGGCGGGACGATCGCCTCCGCGATGCCGAGCTGCTCGACCGCCTGCTCCAGCACCTGCAGGACGACCTCGCGCCGCGGCAGCCCTTGTGAGAGCAGCTCGTCGTAGCCGAACTCCTCATACGGATGGGCCGCAATCCCGAGTGGCTCGAGCCGCGAGACCTCGAACGACGTCACCACCGCCTGTCGGTCGCCGTTCCGCTCGACGTACAGGAAGGGGTCGGGCACCGGAACCGGAACCTCGTGGCGCATCGCGGCGTCGTGCATGGAGTCCGCGTAGATCAGGACGTCGCTCATTCCGGCGTGGATCCTAGCCGCGCATACACTGACGAGCCGTGGACGAGCCGCTTTCGCGTGCACGGCAGCTGCTCCAGAGCTACGACGAGGAGCTTCGGCGCCTGCTCCCGCAGGACGCTGAGCTCTTCGATGCCCACGTCCACCTCGGGAACGACATCGACGGCTTCAGCGGCCAGTACGAGGAGCTCGAGCGGATCATGGACGCCTACGGCGTCTCCCACGCCTTCATGTTCTGCATGGACGAGCCCGACCGGGAGCCGGCATTCCGCGCGCCGAACGACCGCACGCTCGCTTTCGCCGAGCGCTCCGGCGGCCGGCTGATCCCGTTCGTCCGGCTCGACATGAACGAGGCGCCGATCGAGGAAGCGAGCCGCTGCCTCGACCGCGGCGCACGCGGGATCAAGCTGCATCCTCGCGCGCAGCGCTTCCTGCTGAACGACGAGCGGCTCGCGCCGGTCTTCGAGCTGGCCGCGGAGCGGCGCGTTCCGATCCTGATCCACGGCGGCCGCGGGCTGCCGCCGATCGCGGACGATCTCTCGCGGCTCGTCGACGCCTACCCCGAAGCTCAGCTGATCATCGCGCACGCCGGCATCGCCGACCTCGGTGCGCTCTCGGGCCACCTCGCCGGCCGCAAGGGCGTCTTCTTCGATACGTCGGTCTGGAGCCCTGTCGACCTCCTGGACTTCTTCCACCACGTGCCGCCGGAGCAGATCCTGTACGCGTCGGACTATCCCTACGGGCGCCAGCCGCAGTCCCTCCTGATCGGATTGCGGACGGCGATCACAGCGGGGCTCGATGAGCGCCAGCTCCGCGACATGCTGGCCGGCAACGCGAAGCGGATCGCATCAGGCGAGGAGCCGCTCGAGCCGTCGACGCCGAGCGGGATCGACGAGTTCTCGCAGACGCTGGCCCTGGCGCGCATCCACCAGTACCTCTCGATGGCGACGCCCCTCCTCTGGACGCGGCAGCAGGACACGATCGGCGTGCTCGGGCTCGCACTCAACGCGTGCTACGAACAGAACGGATACCCGGGGGAGCTGGAGCAGATCAAGGAGCTGCTCTCGGCCGCGCAGGACCTCTGGCGGACGCTGCCGGAGATCGAGGACGAGGGCGACCTGATGGCCACGCGGCGAGTCACCTTTGCCCTCGTCCACCTCGCCGACATCATCGCGGTCACGCCAGGTGCCTGAGCTTCGGGTGAACGGCGAACCCTTTGCGGTCGACGTGCCCGTGGGCACCTCGGTCGCCCAGGTGCTCCGCGAGGAGCTGGGCTTCACCGGCACGAAGATCGCGTGCAACGAGGGTCACTGCGGCGCCTGCACCGTGCACCTGGACGGAGTGCCGGTGCTGTCGTGCCTGATGCTCGTCCACACGGTGGAGGGGCGCGAAGTGACGACGATCGAAGGGCTGCGCGACCACCCGCTCGTGGATGCATTCGTCCGAGCGGACGCGACCCAGTGCGGCTTCTGCACACCTGGGCAGATCGTCTCCGCGGCCGCGCTGGTCGCAGCGAACCCGTCGCCGAGCCGCGAGGAGATTCGGCACGGCATGGCCGGAAACATCTGCCGCTGTGGGACGTACCCCAAGATCGAGGAGGCGATCTCGACATGGCGAGGCTGATCCGTACCGAGAAGGAGGTCGAGGGCCGCTACACCGAGCAGTGGATCGTGGTCGAGGAGGACACGCTCGACCGCTGGCCCGAAGGCCCGCTCGACGAGGTCGGGCGACCCGCGGCGCGGATCGACGGCCTCCAGCGCGCCCGCGGCGAGGCGCGCTACACCGCCGACATCCAGCTCCCCGGGATGCTCCACGCCGCGGTGCTCCGCAGTCCACACGCACGCGCGCGCGTGAAGCACCTGGATCTCGAGCCGGCGCTTGCGGCGCCAGGAGTACGCGCCGCCGTCGGTCCGCTGAGCGACGACATCGGCTACCCCGGCCAAGCGGTTGCGGCAGTGGCGGCCGAGACCTTCGGGCAGGCGCGCGCCGCGCTCGATCTGATCCGCGTCCAATGGGAGGAGCTCGAGCCGCTCCTCGACCCCGACGACGCCGTCAGCTGCGGCGAGCTCGTCGGCGAGCGGACGGGCGAGCGCGGCGACGTCGAGCGCGGCTTCGCGGAGGCGGACGTCGTCGTCGAGGCCGAGTACCGCACCCAGACGGTGCTGCACAACGCCATGGAGACGCACGTGGCCGTGTGCGAGTGGGAAGCGCGTGACCGCCTGACGGTCTACATCTCGACCCAGTTCATCTGGGGCATCCGTGAGCAGGTCGCGGAGCAGTACGGTCTCCCGCCCGACCAGGTTCGCGTCGTCTGCCGCTTCATGGGCGGCGGCTTCGGCGCGAAGAACGGGCCTGACGACTACACGTTCATCGCCGCCGACCTCGCGCGCGAGACCGGCCGCCCGGTCAAGTGCATGCTGACGCGTCGCGAGGAGAACCTCGCTGCCGGCAACCGCAACGCCACGATCCAGCGCCTGCGCGTCGGCGCCCGCTCGGACGGCACTCTGACTGCCCTCGAAGGAGAGTTCGTGAACTCAACCGGCTGGAGCGGATGGCTCTCCTCAACCGGGGGGCCGATGGAGATGCTCTACGGCTGCGCGAACGTGCGGATCGAGGAGTCGGGCGCAAAGCTCAATACCGCGCCGATGAAGGCGTTCCGAGCGCCCGGCTTCGTCGAGGGGACCTTCGGGCTGGAGTGCCTGATGGACGAGCTCGCCGCGCAGCTCGATCTCGACCCGCTCGAGCTTCGACGTCGCAACCATTCCGACCACGACGCCGTGGACGGCCGGCCGTTCTCCTCGAAGAACCTGCTCGAGTGTTACCGCCGCGCCGAGCCGCACTGGGCACGGCGCGACGAGGTGCGCGCCCGCTCCGACGGAACGTGGAAGCGCGGCGTCGGGATGGCGAGCCAGATCTGGTACGGCGGCGGCGGTCCTCCCTCCTACGCCTGGGTACGCGTCGGCGCCCACGGACGGGCCGTCGTGATCACCGCCATGCAGGACATCGGGACGGGCAGCGCGACGGCGATGGCGCAGATCGCCGCCGAGGAGCTCGGTCTGCCGGTGGAGCACGTCGACGTCTCGCTCGGCGACACGGCTCGCGGGCCTTACGCGACCGTCTCCGCGGGCTCGTCGACGATCCCCTCGATGGGCCCGGCCGTGCGCGCCGCGGCGGCCGACGCCGCGCGCCAGATCCTCGAGATCGCGGCGCAGCGCCACCACCTCGAGGAGCGCGTGCTCTCGCTCCGTGGCGGCAATGTGGTCTCAGCGGACGGCGGCTCGTGGCCGCTCGAGGAGATCACGGGACTGCTGGAGGACGGCCAGATCCTCGGCAAGGGCTCCCGGGGACCGAACCCGACGGGCATGCGCATCCTCACCTTCGGCGTCCAGGTCGCCGAGGTGGCGGTCGACGTCGAGACGGGCGAGGTGCGCGTCGACCGCATCGCCGCGATCCACGACGTCGGGCGCGTGATCAACCCGCTCGGCGCGTCCAGTCAGGTCGAGGGCGGGATCATCCAGGGGCTCGGCCACACCCTGTCGGAGGAACGGCTGCTCGATCCTCGCAGCGGCACGGTGCTGACGCAGACGTTGGACGCCTACAGGATGCCGACGATCGCCGACGTCCCCGAGCTCGTCACCGAGCTGATCGACCGGCCGGACGAGCATCTGACGAACCTCGGCTCGAAGGGCCTCGGCGAGCCGCCGATCATCCCGGTCGCGGCGGCGATCGCGAACGCCATCCGGGATGCGACCGGCGCGGATATCCGCTCGCTCCCGATCACACGGGAAGAGATGCTGCGCGCGCTGCGCGAAGCCCGCGACCGCCGGCCGGAACGCGTTGGAGCTCCTGCGGCCTGAGTCCGCGGAGGCGGCGGCCTCCGCACTCGCCAACGGCGCCGTCGCGCTCGCCGGCGGGACCGAGGTCGTGCCGCTGATCCGCGAGGGGATCCTCGCGCCCGAGACGCTCGTCCAGATCGACCAGGTGGTGCCGAAGGGGATCCGGAGCGGCTGGATCGGCGGCGGGACGACCCTCGGCGAGCTCGAGGTGGATCCCCAGATTCCCGCCGCTCTGCGCGAGGCCTGCTCTCTGGCTGCGTCACCACAGCTGCGGGCGATGGGGACGATCGCCGGAAACCTTCTCCAGGCCACGCGCTGCTGGTATTGGCGGCTCCGGTTCCCGTGCCGGCTCCACGGGGGCGACCGCTGCTTCGCCCGCGAAGGCGAACACCGTGAGCACGCCATCTTGGCGAACGACTTCTGCGCCTCGGCGCATCCCTCCGACGTCGCCGCGGCGCTGCACGCCCTCTCGGCGACCGTCGTCACGGATCGCCAACGGCTGCCGATCGCCGAGGTCTATCGGCTGCCGAGCGAGGACGACCGCCGCACGACGACGATCCAGACCGGCGAGCTGATCCTCGAGCTGGAGTACCAGCCGCCGGTCGCATCGACCTACCTGAAGGCCATGGACCGCAATCGGTATGCGTTCGCGCTCGTCGGCGTGGCCGCGGCGCGATATGAGAGCGGGACGCGGCTCGCCCTCACCGGGGTCGCGCCGATCCCGTGGGTGATCGAGACCCCGGCCGACCTCGAGCGGGCGACGCCGCTGCCGCGGAACGCCTACAAGCTCGAGATCGCGACGGCGCTCGTCAGACGGGCCCTGGAGGCGGTCGCCTGAGGCTCGCCATCGTGATCGTGGGCCTCGTCTTGCTCGCCGGCTGCGGCACCTCGTCGGAGTCGGAATCGGAATCGAACGGCTGCGACGTCACGGTCACCGACGAAAACCGGGCGAAGGAGATCGAGCCGCTCGGCCCGGGCGACTACTCGATCGAGTTCCAGACGTCCCACGGCGATTTCACGGTCGATATCGACGAGAGCCTCGCGCCCTGCAACGGCGACTCGATGCTCCAGCTTGCGAAGGACGGCTACTTCGACGGCATCGTCTTCCACCGCATCGTGCCGGGATTCGTGATCCAGGCCGGCCAGTCCGAAAAGACGCCCGACGGAGGTTCGGGCTACACCACGATCGACACGCCGCCCTCAGATACGACGTACCCGAAGGGACTCGTCGCGATGGCGAAGACGGAGGTCGACCCGCCGGGCACCGGCGGCAGCCAGTTCTTCGTCGTCACAGGGACCGACGTGATGCTCCCGCCGGACTACGCCCCGATCGGCAAGGTCGTCAAGGGCATGCCGGTCGTGGAGAAGATCGGCAAGCTCGGCGATGCCACGACCCAGCAGCCGACGCAGCGGATCGTGATCGAGCGGGCGGTGGCTTCGGGCCTCTAGAGGTGGTCACCTACCTGGGGAAGGTGACCGCCCTCTGGCGGCGCCTCAACGGTTGTAGATGATCGCGGCGGTCGTCCTCGCGGCGGGAGCGGCCACGCGGTTCGGGGCCCCGAAGCAGGCGCTGCTCCTGCCGGAGGTGCTGGCGGCGCTCACCGAGAGCTCCGTGGAGGACGTGGTCGCCGTGGTCGGCGCGTATCCGCTGGAGGTGGACGCGCGCGTCGTCCACTGCCCGGAGTGGGAACGCGGGCCGGGCGCGTCGCTCCGCTGCGGTCTGGCGGCACTCGCCGCGGAGGCCGAGGCCGCCGTCGTCGTCCTCGCTGACGGGCCCGACCTCTCGCCCGCCGCGGTCGACCGCATCGTTGAGCATTGGCGCCGAGGGGCCGGCGACGTCGTCGCCGCGTCCTACGGCGGCGTCAGAGGCCACCCCGTCGTCCTCGGCCGAGCGGTGTGGCCGCTCGTCCCGGACGAGGGGGCCCGCAGCCTGGAGCCCGTCCTCGTTCCGTGCGACGATCTCGGTGCTCCAGGAGACGTCGATTTTGCCGATGAAGTCCCGGGCAGGTTGCGAGAGGACTCGAGCGAATGAACGCATTGGCGGAAGCTGAGGCAGTCGAACAGCAACACGCGGAGCCGTCTCCGCTCGCGCGCGCGCGCGTCCAGCGCCGGCTGACCGCCGAGGAAGCGGCGAGGCGCGCCGGGCTCACGCCGGAGGAGGTCGCCTGGATCGAGGACGGCCGCCTCTACCGGTTCGGGTCCAGCGAGAAGGCGACGCTCGCGCTCCTGCTCTACGCGACGGCACTCGACATCTCCCGGCGTGAGGCCCGCCGTCTCGCTGGCCTGCCGCTGCTCAAGCCGACGAGCAAAAACCGGCTCCTGGTGCTCGCTGGGATCGCGGCGGTCGCGCTCGCCGTGACGGGGGTCTTCGAGCTGCCGCGGGTGATCGACCGCGCCAGCGGCGGTGCAACGAGCGCGCAGGGGCTGCCGCCGACGTGGAAGATCTCAGTCGACGTGCTGAACGGCGGCGGGGACATCGCGCATACGCGGCGGCTCGCCGACCGGATCGGGTCGATGGCCTACCAAATCAAGCATGTCTCGCGCGCCGACCGCTTCGATTATCCCAAGACGGCGGTGTACTTTCCGCCAGGCGGCGAGGAGATCGGTCAGCGGCTCGCGGCTCAGCTCGGCGTCGAGGCGCGGCCGCTGCCGTCCGGCAAGAACCCGCGCCGGCTCGTCGTAATCGCAGTGCCGCGCGCCCTCGGCTGAGCCACTCCGCCGAGTCGACACACTTTCGGCACACCTTTTCCTTGACACGAACCGGTGTCGGACACCGGTGTGGACAACGGCTCGGCTAGTCGGGTTTGCCGGCCATGGCCCATGCGGCGACTATGTAGGCGGCGAGGAGCACCAGCGCAAGCACGAGTATCGCCCGGAGCAGGCCTGAGCCCTTGCCCTCGCGCAGCCGGTAGATGCCGATGCCGCCGACGACGAGCGAGACGAGCAGGACCAGGCCGCCGATGTCCGCGGTCGCGAAGCCGATGCCGAGCCAGGTCGGAACCAAGTCGTCCGGAACGTCGTCCCACCCCTCCTTCGAGAAGATCCACTGCGCGCCGATCCGCATCAGGAGCCAGCCGGGGAGCGAGACGGCCAGGAGCGACCAGTATCCGAGGCGCAGGAGCCTGGCGTCGCTCCGCGCGGCGACGAGTGCGGCGACCGCCGCGAGCAGGCCGCCGACGAGCACCGTCGCCCCGAGCACGTGAAGGAAGAGCGGAAAGTTCCAGCTGTCGGGACGGACCGTGGCGAGGACGCTCATGCGCCCGGCTTCCAGATCATGTCGACGAGGATCAGCAGCACGACGAGCGAAGTGAACGCCTGCACCACGACGCCCCCGGAGGCCGTGTTCAGGGCCGCAAGCTCGGGATCAGGTCCCGTACGGCCCGCTGACTGCAGCTCCTGCGCCTTCCGCACGGCCGGCTTGGCGGCTTGATCCGCCCGCCGGCCGAGGGCGGCTGCCAGCAACCAGAGGACGATCGCCGCGACAATCCAGGGATCCCAGATGTCGTAGCCGCCGACGGAGAACGCCAGCCAGATCCCGAGGATGATCGTGCCGCCCATGCCGATCCCGATCGCGGCGCCGGCGATCTGCGCCACCGGCCCCAAGCGGAGCGTTGCTTCAGGCGTGTCCGCGCTGCGCGCGGCGACCGTGATCACCCAGAAGCAGACGATGCCGGCGACGAGGGCGAACGCGCTCACGACGTGCAGCGCGAGGGCCCAGTCGTCGAAGCTCATGGGCCGACCCCTACAAAGGCGTCCGCAGAGCCGCGAGCTTGGCCTTCAGGTCCGGCGGCATGGGCTCGGCGGCAGCGAGCCGCACGAACTTCCTGAACTCCGCCTCGAAGCGGTAGCGCCTCCGGCAGTAGTCACAGCCGTCGAGATGCACCTCCGCCTCCATCCGCTCCTCCTCGGTGAGGACGCGGTCGAGGTACGGCTGCATCATCTGCTCGCACTTGTCACACGGATCGAAGGCGAACCCGCTCAACCGCCGCCTCCGTCGCCCGACGCGGAGTCCGCGAGCGTCCGCTTCAGGATCCGGCGGCCGCGATGCAGTCGCGACATCACGGTTCCGATCGGGATGTCGAGGATCTGCGCGGCGTCGCTGTAGGTGAAGTCGGCAAGGTCGACGAGGAGCACGACATCCCGGAAGTCGTGCGGCAGGTCGGCCAGCGCCGTCACGGTGTCATTCTGGGACAAGCGCTCGACGACGCGCCGCTCGTCGAGGTTCGACTCCGACGTCGACTCCTCGAGCTTGTTGTAGAGGAAGTAGTCATTCTCCTCGAGCGGCTGCGTGTCTGGCGACCGCTGGATGCGGCGGCCGCGATCGATGTTCAGGTTCGTGAGGATGCGGAAGAGCCAGGCGCGCAGGTTGGTGCCCGGCTGAAACGACCGCCAGGCGCGGAACGCCCGCGCGTACGTCTCCTGGACGAGATCCTCCGCCTCCTCGCGGGAGCCGGACAGACGTCTCGCCACTGAATAGACCTGATCCGACAGCTCGAGTGCCTCCTCCTCGAAGCGCACGCGGTCGCGCGCATCGGTTGCCAGCTGCCGCGGAGAGCTCTCGGGCGTCGCCTCGCTCATCGGCTCGACCGTAGCAGCCTTACGGGAACGGAAACGCCCTGCTGCGCGCCGCTATTCCGCGACCGGATCGCGGCGGCGGAAGCCAGCGCCCTCGAGCGCGGCGACGAGGCGGTCGCGCGACGTCAGCTCCTCGTCCCAGTGGAGCGTCACCTCGCCCATCAGGTTGGCGCTCGCGAACTCGAGGCCGTCGTGGCCGCGAAGCGCGGCGGCGAGGCGGTTGACGCAGCGCTCGCAGCGGATCCCGCTGACCTCGAGGGTCTCGTTTACGACGGCCATGTGCGCGCCACGATATCTGCGCAGGCTGCCTGGGCATCGCCTGCCGCGAGCTGGAGGTCGGCCTCGCTCGTAGTCGCGTCGAGCCCCGCGAGCTCGACGGGCAGCTCCGCAACGAGGTCGGGGACGGCGAGGAGCCGTCCGTCGTGGATCAGCTCCGCCCGGGGCCCGAACCTCGACGCCGCCCAGCGGTTCTGCTGGTAGACGCCGCGGTCGGCGGCCGCGGCAGCTGGGTGCTCCAGGGCCCATTCGCAAAGGTCCCGCAGGAGCTCGATGAACGCGGCGCTGATGGCGAGCGACGTCGGCTGGTCCGGCATCCGGATCTCGAGCGTGCCGAACCGCGGGTGCGGCCGGACGTCCCACCAGAACTGCGTGTAGTCCTTCGCCAGCCCCGTTCCGAGGAAGCGCTCGATCCACGCCTCCCACTCGGCGTAGGACGCGAACGCCGGCGGCGCGCCGCTGCGGGGGAGCTGTGCCAGGATCTCGGCGCGGTTCGAGGCCAGCCCGGTGCGCCGCCCAACCAGGTAGGGCGAGTTCACCGACAACGCGAGGACGAGCGGCATCCACGGGAGGATCGTCTCGAGCGTCGCGATGCACTCGTCCCCTCCCGGCATCCCGACGTGCACATGCAGCCCGCTGACCCCTTGGCGGCGCGCGGTCACTCCCACGTACGCGACGAACTCCGCGTAGCGCTTCTCGTCGACGACCTCGAGCTCCTCCGGCTCCGCGAACGGGTGCGACCCCGCCGCGGCGAGACGCATGCCTCGACGCTCCAATAGTTCCGCAGCGGCGCCGCGGAGCGCGCGGAGCGTCTCGACGGCCTCGTCGACGGTTCCACAGACGTCGGTGTTCAGCTCGACGATCGACGCGTGCAGCTCGGTCTTCAGCTGCCCGCCCAGCTCTACGCCGTCGGCGTCGGCGAGCAGCTGCCGCACGGCCGGGGCCGGCGCAAAGGTGTCGGCGTCCAGCAGCATGACCTCCTCCTCGACGCCGATCGAGAGCGGCGAGCTCTCGCCGAAGTGCGCTTCTATCCGTGCCAGGAGCGGAAGGCTGCCAGCAAATCGCGCTCGGCCTCGGGCGAGAGGTCCTCGGCTGTGACACGGCCCGCCACGCGGATCGTCGCGCGAATCTGCTCGACGTACACCTGGCACGTCGCGCAGTCGGCGAGGTGGTCCTGGAAACGCCGGCGCTCCTCGCCCGACAGCGCGTCCTCGAGATAGGCGGTCACGAGCTCCACCAGCTCCTGGCAGCTCATCGCTTCGGCAGTCGTCTCGGTCATCCCAGGTGTTCCTCCAGCGCTTTGCGCACCTTCGACCTGCCGCGGTGTAACAAGACGCGCTGATTGGTCTCCGTGAGCTCCAAAGCGTTACAGACCTCGTCCGAGCTCCAGCCCTCGACGTCGCGCAACGTGATCACGGCGCGCTGGCTGGGCGGGAGCGCGTCGATCGCGCCGTCGACGATCGCAGCCGTCTCCGCGGCCAGGAGTCTCTCCTCCGGCCACTCGTTTGGCTTCACCGCCCAATGCCCTGGCCAGCGCGGGTCGTCGTGCCGGCGGAAGCGCGCCGGCTCGACGGCCGGCTCGGGGACGTTCTCGGGTGTGCGCAGCGACGAGAACGGGATCGTGCGCCCCTCGCGCACGGCGCGCGTCTTGGCGAGGTTGGTGACGATCCGGAAGACCCAGGTCTTCAGCGACGAGCGCCCTTCGAAGCGGTCTAGTCCTTTGAGGACGCCGACCCATGCCTCCTGGGCGACCTCCTCGGCGATCGCGCGGCTCCCGACGTAGATCTGTGCGACGCGGATCATCGAACCGTGGTGCTGCCGGACCAACGCTAGGAACGCGGCCTCGTCACCGGCGCGGAGGGCGGCGAGCTCGTCTCTAGCGGCGGTCGGTTGCAAGACGGATTCCGAGAGCGACGAGAACGGTGCCGAGCACCGCGTCGAAGGCACGGCGGATGGCGGGCCGCCGCAGGACATCGCCCGCCTTCGCGACGGCGGACGCATAGGCGGAGAGCCAGAGGAGCGTCATCGAGCAGAAGAGGAGGCCGAGTACGAGCAGGCGGGGGAACGAGTCGGCGAACTGCGGGAGCAGGCTCGTGAAGAAGACGGCCATCTTGGGGTTCCCGAGGTTGCTCAGGAGCCCCTGCCGGAACGGAGAGCTACGCCTGCTGCTCGGCGGCTCCGTCACCTCGCCGCGCCACGCCTTGAGCAGCGCCTGCACGCCGAGGTAGACGAGGAAAGCCGCGCCTGCGAGTTTGAGCGCCACGAACGCGGGCTCGAACGCGACGATCAACGCCGCGAGGCCGATGCTGGTCGCGAGCGCCCACAGCGCCTGCCCAGCAGCGACGCCGAGCGCGGTCCGGAGACCGCCGCGCCGGCCGCCGAGGAGCGAGTTCCGGATCGTCAAGGCAGTGTCCTGGCCCGGGGTGACGATGACGACGACCGAGATCCCGACGAAGGCGGCGAGCATCAGCGTCGCATGTGGACGCCGAAATCGAGGCGGCTGACCGCCGGCGACTCGCTCACGCGCTCGAGCCGCACCTCCGGGTCGCCGGGATAGACGGGCATCCCCGAGCGCACCGGCACCGAGACGTCGAAGATCTCCACCACTCCCTTGTAACGCATTCCGCCAAGGAAGAGACGGAGGCCCATGAATCGCGAATTCGATCTGATCGTCCTCGGCTCGGGATCCGGCGCCAGGGACGGCGCCAACAGGGCACGAGAGGAGTTCGGCGCGAACGTCGCGCTCGTGGAGTCGACACGCTGGGGCGGAAGCTGCCCGAACGTCGCCTGCAAGCCGACGAAGGCGTACCTCGTCGCCGCCGATTACGTCCACGACATCAACACGTTCGTCCCGAGGCTCGGGATCGACGTCGGATCGGCCCGGGCCGAGCTGGCGCGCGTCAAGGCGCGGAAGGACTCGCTGATCGTCTCGGAAGACGTGTGGATGGAACGTCTGAGCAGCGCCGGCCACACGCCGTTCGACGGCGTCAGCGCCTTCGTCGATCCTCAGACGATCCAGGTGAACGGCGACCGGATCTCCGCCGAGCGGATCCTCGTCGCGACGGGCTCACGCACCGCCGTGCCTCCGATCGACGGCCTCGACGACGTCGGCTGGATCGACCACGTCAGCGCCCTCGCGCTGACCGAGCTGCCCGCGTCGCTCCTCGTGGTGGGCGGGGGCCCGGTCGGGCTCGAGTTCGCCCAGATCTTCTCGCGCTTCGGCTCCCGGGTGATCGTCGTCCAGACCGCCGATCGCATCTCGCCGCGTTCAGATGCGACCGCGACGGCGGAGCTGACCGCGGCGCTCGAGGACGAGGGGATCGAGATCAGGACCGGCGTCTCCGTCTCGCGCGTGCGCCGCGAGGACGCCGACATCGTCGCGACGATCGGCGACGACGACGTCCGCGTCGCGCAGATCCTCCTGGCGGCTGGGCGGCTGCCGAACGTCGAGCAACTCGATCTCGACCACGTCGGGATCGAGCGGACGCGCGCCGGCATTGCGGTCGACGCCGAGCTGCGAACCTCCGTCGAAGGCGTCTGGGCATGCGGCGACGTCACCGGCTCCTACCAGTTCACCCCGGTCGCGCAGTACGAGGCCCGTGTGGCGGTTGAGAACATGTTCGCGGGCAACGGCGCACGAGCCGAGTACGAGTTCCTGCCGACCGTGATCTTCACCGACCCTGAGCTGGCTGCTGTGGGCATGACCGAGGAGGAGGCGGCGGGCGCCGGGCTCGACTACGAGACCGCCGTCCACCCGATCAAGTTCGTCCAGCGCGCCTCGTACACGGACAGGAAGCGCGGGCTCTACAAGCTCGTGTGGGAGCGCGGCTCACGCCGCGTGCTCGGGCTGCACGTCCTGACGCGCAACGCAGGCGACATCGTCCAGGGCTTCGGGCTCGCCATGAAGCTCGGAGCGACGGTCGACGACATCGCGGGCATGCATCACGCCTTCCCCACCTTCGCCGAGGGGGTGAAGGCCGCGGCCGAGCAGGCGTCTACCCCTGTTGCGGCTGCCGTCCCAGCGTGACCTCGAAGCTGCGCTTGTCGTCTCCGCGGTAGGCCTCGACCTTGATCTCGTCGCGCGGCTTCTTCGCGGAGACGGCCTCGCGCAGGGCCTCGGGCGTCTGCACCGCGCGTCCGTCGACCGCGACGATGATGTCGCCTCCGAGGCGATAGCTCTCTCCGGCGACGACGACCTCGGTCGTGCCCGCCTTGAGGCCCGCCTTCGCCGCGCCGCTCCCCTCGTAGACACGGATCAGCATCAGTCCTTGGTCCACCGGCAGGTTGAAGAACTTCGCGATCTCCTTCGTGAGCGGCTGTGCCTGGACGCCGAGGAATGCATGCTCGACGTGGCCGCCGTCGATCACTTGCGAGGCCACGTCGCGAACGGTGTTGACCGGAACGGCGAAGCCGATGCCGATGTTGCCGCGCGCGCCCGTGTTCCCCGTCGCGATCGCCGTGTTCACGCCGATCACCCTCCCGTTCGCGCCGATCAGCGGCCCGCCGGAGTTCCCGCTGTTGATCGCAGCGTCCGTCTGGATCACATCGTCGATCGTGAAGTCGTTCGGCGCGGTCAGGGGACGGTGGAGCGCGCTGACGATCCCCGCCGTCACGCTTCGCTCGAGCCCGAGCGGGTTCCCGATCGCGACGACCGAATCGCCGACTTCCACGCGGTCGGAATCGCCCAGCTTGAGCGGCGTCAACGCCTGGGCGTCGACGTCGACCTTGAGCACCGCCAGATCGGTGGAGAGGTCCCGTCCGACGAGCTTCGCCTCGACGCTGTCGCGGTTGGAGAAGCTGACCTCGATCTCCTCTGCGTTCTCCACCACGTGGGCGTTCGTGACGATGTGGCCGGACTTGTCGATCACGAAGCCCGAGCCGAGCGCCTGCTGCCGCTGCTCCTCGGGGACGCCGGACGGGTTCAGGAAGGGATCCGGCTCGACGGTCGTGACGCTCGTCGTCGTGATCTGCACCACGCCCGGGGCGCTGTCGCGGTAGATCTGGTTGACGCTGAGCCGGTCGGACTCCTTGAACACCGTCGGCGCCGAGGCTG
>Ga0126313_10001004_pt1 | contig 14367 bp, 14 predicted proteins | sample Plot105A_FD_89954 | JGI IMG/M metagenome (GOLD analysis project Ga0126313, IMG submission 89954) | Serpentine soil microbial communities from UC McLaughlin Reserve, CA, USA - Plot105A | ecosystem: Environmental > Terrestrial > Soil > Grasslands | place: USA: UC McLaughlin Reserve, Lake County...
CGGCGCGCATTGCCACTACCCTGCGCCGCATCTCCGCTGCATCGTTGAGGCGCGGGAAGGGTTTGTCCGGCTCTTCTACGCCAAGGAACTCGCACAACGGTCCCCAGCCTTGCTTTACCTCGTAGACTAGCAGCTGCTCCCGAGGGACGCGCCGTTGGACCTCCTCGTTGTGCCGGTTGAAGACCTCTATGGCGTGGTGTTTGTCCTCGAACCTTCCGTCGAAGGTGCCCTGCCAGATGATCTCCTCGGTCATCGGCCCCTGGCCGGTCTTGAAGGACCCGAACACCAATCGGGAGAGGAGCGCGAAGCCCAAGCGGGAGAAGGGAGAGCCGGTGCTGATCTTGCCTATCTTGTAGATGGTTTGGCGGGTGCTCTCGTACCACCGCTCGGGGTCGCGCACGCTGAGAAGCACCTTCGCGTCCGGGTTTCTCTCCAGGAGCTCCGCGTAGAACGAGCAGGCCGGCCAGTCCACGGTCGCCTCGTAGCTTCCGAGGACCCCGTCCCAATCTGCGGGCTCTCCCCGCCACGCGGCCCGCCAGAAGTCCGCGTGCCCTGGGTTGGCGAAGACCTCATACATGTGGTAGCAGGGGCCGAAGCCGAGCTCCTCGAGGGCGCTCTGCAGCGACGCCGTGCCGGTCCTACCCAAGCCAGCTCCTATCACCTTCATCCCGAACTCCTTTCCTAGAAGCGAACCTGAGAAAGTCCGCCACCCTAACTTCGTCTATAACGAACTTCGCAGAATACTCCTTCCACGCACTCGGGTGAATAAAGTCAAGAAGAAGGGCCGGAGCTGTTACGCCCCGGCCCCGTAGACGGCTTCTACCTACCCCTAGAGGTCTGAGCCTTGCGAACCGCACTGGCCATGGTGCTGCTCCTTGATCGAGCCGCTACCGCCGCCTTGGCCGGCCTTTGTGATGCACGTACCTTTACTAAAGGTAGTGGTCTTCGCCGCGAACGCTCCTCCCGCAGCGCCAAAGGACATAGTCAGCGCCAACATGAGCGCCGCGATCAACAACGTAATGCGCTTGCGCATTAGGTTCCTTTCTTTCCATCCCTCTGCTTACACACACCTAATGACTTTCGGAGATAGCTCCCTTTGCTGCGTCCTTTAGAGATTCCTCCTCTCCCCCAACCCCGCAGCAAAAGAAAGACCAGCTCTCTCCTGCCCTTCTTGCCGCGAAGGGTGTAACCGGTTGCGCTACTGGCTCTGCTCGTCTCTTAAGCGTCCATCTTAACGGAGGCGAGCTTCTTAGCCTCTACACTCATCGGGTTTGTTGTTCCTAGTGCTTTTCTATACCTCCATACGGCGGTCCCAAAACGTGGCGGGTAGACCAAGTGGTGGCGAGCGTGGTCCGCTAGGATGCGTGGGTAGGGAGGCGGGTCCATCGCTCCGGGTTTTGGCGCCCATCACCTGGGGTTCTTCGCCCGCCTCCCACGATGTCCGATCCTTGGGGATCAGACCCCACAATTATCGCTGCAGCAGGAAGACCGGTGCATATCCCAGATGGCTATTTTTCTCAAACCTAGATGAGCTAGCTTATATGCCAGGTGGCCATGTTTGCGGGATGAACTTCCTAGAACTCCGTGTATGCGAACTTCGGGGAATTGCGGAACGACGAAGTTCGGTTGGTTTTGCATACTATGCCACTTTGCTCGCGCGAGGTTGGCTCCTGAGCGCCCCGGAGGCGATGTAGAAGGGTGCGATACTCCGGGTTTCGCTGCGCTAGTCGCCGAAGTGGGGGACGTGCAGGTGGCTGGCCGCCTCCCGCATCGCCCGCTCTCCTCGCCTGTCGTAACGGGCGGTGGTCGCCGGGTCGGAGTGTCCGGCTAGCTTCTGCACCGTCGATAGGTCGCCTATGGCGTCAAGGAGGTCCCCGACGAAGGTCTTTCTGAAATCGTGGGGAGAGACCTCCTTTATCCTGGCTTCTTTGTGGCGCCGCTTGACCATCTTATAGACCGCCTGGTCGGAGAGGGATGCCTTCTTCTCGCCGTGGGGGTTGAGATGCTGCACCTCTCCGTCCTTCCTCACGGGCAAGAAGAGCGGCTCGGTGGGATCGCCCTCACCCCTCATCTCCAGCCAGCTCGCGAGCAGGAGGTCCGCGCCGCCCTCAGCGTAGACTTGCCTCTCTTTGTTGCCCTTCCCGCGTATGCGGACCGTCTTCGCCTCCGGGTCGTAGTCGGAGAACCTCAAGGACGCGAGCTCGGTCCTCCTCAGGCCGCCCACGTACAGGAGCGCCAGCATCGACGCATCCCTTACGCCGCGGGCGCGCATCCTCGGGTCGTTGGCCTCGGCAGCACAAACCTCGAAGAGCGAGCGCAGCTCCCCGCGCGGGATCGAGCGCCCCGGCGGAAGGCGCGTTCCGCGCACAGGCTCGACGTCGGAGGCCCTGTCGCGCTCGTCCGCGCTCATCAGCCCGAGGCGCCAGCAGCTCTTGAGTACGCCCTTCATGGCCGAGAGCATCTTGTTGGCCGTGGCCGGGGCGTAGCCCTCGGCTAGCCTCCCGCGGATGGCTTCGGCGTGCTGGTAACGCAGAAGCCACCACGGGAAATCCAGGGCACCAACTTCGCCGCCCGAAGCGAGTCGGCCTATGGTCTCCAGCGAGGCGCGCATGGTTCGCCTGGAGCCTAAGGAGAGCCTGGCGAGGTACGCGAGCACCGGGTTCTCGTCGCGCGGACGTTCCGCGGCCAGAATCGCTGGAGGCGCGAGTATGGCGGGCGGGGACGGCACACCGTCGCCGGAGGAGAAGTCCTGGCCTATTCGCGCCGCGATCGTCGCATCGGGTTCGTGCTCGGCCACCCTACGCCCTCCCATACTTTTCGGTTCCGAGAAGGAACATTCTCATAACCTAAATCATGCCGGATTTGGTCGTCCCGGTCAAGCGTCGCCGGGCGCGGCTTGGCGTCTCGGTCGCGCTCAACGCCCACAACCTTCGACGGGCAAGCGGCTCGTCAGTCGGGGTGGCCGGAGCCGCCACTTAGGCGACCGATCAGCCGGGCGAGCTGCCCAGCGTAGTGCTCGACCAGCTCGGGCGAGCCGCCGTCGGAGCCGAACAGACCGCGGGCCAGCTGCGGGTAGACCGCGAGGGCGTTCGCCGCGCTCGTTAAGATGAGGTGCAGCGCGGCCGGGTCGAACCCCTCGTCGAGCTCGCCGGCCAGCTGGCGCTCGCGGATCAGCTCCACCTCGTGCTGGAGCCTGGCGTTGCGCTCCCGCGCATCCAGGTCGTCCTCGCCGCTGTCGGCGAGACCCTCCCAGGCGAGCAGGCGCCCGCCGAGATTGGGCTCGACGCTCGCCCGCACGTAGCGCTCGATCATCTCGGCGAAGTCCATGTCGTCGGGGAAAGCCCGCGCCTCGTGGGCCCGCCACTGCCGGCCGATCTCCCGGTACAGGCCCTCCTTGCCGTCGAAGTAGTACGCGATGAGCTGCGGGTTCACTTCGGCGCGCGCGGCGATCTCGGACACCCGCGCGCCGGCGAAGCCCTTGGCGGAGAACTCCGCGGTTGCGGCGTCGAGGATGCGCGCCTTGGTGCGCTCGGGGTCGCGCTGCCGCTCATGCGGGGCCGGTGACCGCCGCGTCGACCGCCGTCCCTTCGTGGTCCCGCCCTCTGCCCCGCGCTCCGTGGTCATGGCCGGCATTCTACCATCATCCCGCCGAACTTTATCATATATTTGATTGACAATATTATATAGATATATGATACTGCTGGTCGAGCACAACGCGTTCCGCGCCCGATCACGCAAGGAGGCGACGAGATGACGAGCAAACCGACGCCGAGGCCGGCCGAGCCGTACCGGGGCCGCTGGGCGGCGCTGGCGCTGCTGCTGAGCGCGGTGTTCATGGACATGGTGGACAACCAGATCGTGAACATCGCGCTGCCGACCATCCGGCGCGACCTGCAGGCGCAGCCCTCGGCGCTGCAGTGGACCGCCACCGGCTACACGCTGGCGTTCGCCCTCACCCTTATCACCGGCGGCCGCCTCGGCGACCGCTTCGGCCACCGCGCGCTTTTCGTGGGGGGCACGGCCGGCTTCGGCCTCGCCTCGCTCGCCGCGGGCACCGCGCCGGAGGTCGCGGCGCTGCTGGCGGCCCGCGTGGCGCAGGGCGTGTTTGCCGGCCTGATGGTGCCGCAGGTGCTGTCGTTCATCCAAGCCGAGTTTTCCGAGGCCGAGCAGGGTAAGGCGATGGGGTTCTACGGCATGACCTTCCCGATCGGCGGGCTCGCCGGCCCGCTGCTCGGGGGCCTGCTCACCCAGGCCGACCTGTTCGGCTGGCAGTGGCGGACGATCTTCTTCGTCAACGTGCCCGTCGCCCTGGCCGCCGCCTTGGGCGCCGCGCTCGTCATGCCGGCGCTCCGCCGTCCCGGCCACGGCGGCGTCGACGCGGCCGGCGTGCTGGTGCTGGCCGCCGCGCTGCTCGCGGTGCTCTACCCCCTGGTAGAGGGGCGCGAGCTGGGCTGGCCGACCTGGACGTTCGGGCTGATGGCCGCCGCGATCCCGCTGCTTGCGCTGTTCGCCTGGCAGCAGCGGGCCCGCGAGCGGCGCGGGCGCGAGCCGCTGATCCGGCCTGGCCTGTTCCGCAGCCGTGCCCTGTCCGTCGGCATCCTCGTGATGCTGATCTTCTACTGCGGGATGGGCGCGTTCTTCGTGCTGACGCTGTACCTGCAGGACGGGCTAGACTACTCCCCGCTGAAGGCGGCCCTGACCTTCCTGCCGGCGACCGTGGGGATAGTGGCCGGCAACGGCGTCGGCATGCCGATGGCCCCCAGGCTGGGCCGCAGGCTGCCCATGACCGGCCTGGTGCTCTTGCTGGCCGGCGCCGTCTCGATGATAGCCGTGGTGACGCGGTACGGGACCCACCTCACGCCCTGGCAGCTGGCCGTCCCCGTCGTCCTCTACGGCGCCGGACTGGGCCTCGGCGCGTCCTCGCTGATGCTGATCACGCTCACCGGGGCGGGCGAGGGCGACGCCGGGGCCGCCTCCGGCGTGGTTAACACCGTCGTGCAACTCGGCATAGCCGCAGGACCCGCCACCATCGGCACGGCCTTCTTCGGTCGCCTGGCCGCCGGCGGCGGCTTCGTCGACGCCGCGCAGACCGGCCTGCTCATTGGCCTTGCCCTGTTCGCCGCGGCGCTGCTGGCCTGCTTTTTGCTGCCTCGCCCGGCACCGCCGACCCCGGACACCACCCGCGCGGACACTCCCGTGGCCAGCGGCGACCGCCAATGACCGCCGGCCGGGGGCGGTTCGGCGCCCGCGCGGGCGCCGAACCCCGAAGTGCCCCCGCGTCCGCTGGGCCAACGTGCTCGTCGGGTTCCTCGCTGGCCTGCTGTGCTCGGTTGGTGGGGCCATAGAGCACTCCCCCACGGGGGCTTCAAGCCGCCGGGCGGCTTCATCCTCCCGACCGCGGCGCGGATGGACGGCGGGGATGGGGCAGCCGGTGACCTCGGCCAGGAGGACTTGGCCCCAGACGACGGAGCATTTCGAGCGCCGCGGCTTGGCGCACGGGGGGATAACCGCCCCGATGCCTTTCCTGAGCGAAACGCGGCCCCGCTCATACGGCCGCTACGCCGGGGAGACCAACCCCGAGCGGTTCGCTCGCTTCTTCCACCCAGATGACGAGGACGGGTCGCTCGTAGCGCAGCACCACGGGGACCACAACCGCCTCGGCTTCGCCCTCCAGCTCGGCACGGTACGCTTGCTCGGCGCGTTCCACACCGAGCCCACCGACGTGCCCGAAGGGGTGGCCGCCTACGCGGCGGCTCGGCGCGCATGCGGGCCCCTCGCGGGCTCCCTCGCGGGCTACTCCCGGCGCCAACCGACCCACAACGAGCACGCCCGGGAGATACCGCGGGCCTACGGCAACACGAACCTCGGCGAAGGACCGGAGCGGTTCAGGCTCATCCGCTCGCTCTACGGGAGGGCGTGGGTCTACGCCGAACGCCCGAGCGTACTCTTCGACCCGGCGACCACTCGAACGCTGCCGCATCCGAGAACGTGCAGCTTCACCAAGAAGCCGACAGAATCCGCTACGTGTGACCGGGTTTGCGGCGCGTCACCCCGTATCACCGAGCGCGTGTTCGGAGGACCGGGGGATTTGGCGACGACGAGCATCCCTTGAGGCGCCATCGGATAACAGCTGGGTGGCAAAAGCGTAGATCTTCTGGAGCATGGCTTCGGTGTGGATCTCGATAGAGTGGCCGTCTCCCTCGTAGAAAACGAGCTCTTTGGGCTCTGCGGCATTGCGGTATAGGTAGCGGGCGAGGCTGGTACGACCGTGGTGTCGTTCGTGCCGTGTATCAGGAGCAGACCCTTCTCGGGGGCGAGTTTCTTTACTTCCTCCGTCCCTCCGGTCTGGCTCGAGACCGTGGCGACCCCCGCGACGAGGTCGCTTTCGACACCCGCGCGTATGGCGACCGCCCCACCGAAGGACCAGCCCACGATCACCGCCTCCTTGGTGCCACCGCGGCCAAGGGCGCCCAAGGCCGCGAGTACGTCTTCGGTACACGAGATAAGGTCGCCGAGCTCGCGGTAGTGGAGGCTCAGGGCCGTGACGGCGGACTTCCTGAACCGTCCGGCGAGCTTGGGGTAGACCCCGGATGGGCCCGCGAGCCCCCGGCCATCCCGCCCACCATCAAGACGGCGCCCGTGGCGCCCTCGGCGGCGTCCAGTACCCCGACGGTCGCGCCGCCGCCCACCCGCACCTCCACCTTCTCTCCCACGGCGCGCGAGCCGCCGAGCGCTTGCGGCTCGTGCGTCGTGGGCCCGTCGCCGTCTCCCCGCCCGGCCTTCGGTTTAGCGCACCCCGCGAGGAGCGCCGGCAGTCCGGTCAGGCAGAGCGCGGCGGCGCAGGCCCGGAGCAGGCCGCGGCGACTCAGGGTGCCGTCGCGAGTGTGGAGGCGGCCTTCAGGAAACCTCCCATCGTCGTTCGTCATACGCGCCCCTTTCGTCCGAGCCAGACCGTCTCGGTTATCTTCTATTCTTTCGCTGTGCGCGCTCCGGCCTTCCCAGCTCTGCCGCCAGCTTACGTTTAGCATGCGACGTAGGTTCGATTGCGGCCGCTGCCCCTGGGTCTTTTCCAACGCCAAACGAACGTCGCATCGGCCTCCGTCGTACGCAGGAAATGGGGAGATATCCCCGCAAAGAGCGGTCGCTCCGGATCATTGGTGTTCTCGACGCTCGGTTGGCCGATTCCGGCTCAAACGGGCCGTGGCGGTTACTTGCGCCGCCCGGCGACGGGATTTTCAGGGCCTCCCAGCTAGCGGTGGCCATGTGCGGGATGTCCGACCACGCCATCTCAGCCGAAGTGCTCGAAGCGCGGCCACGCCTCGTAGAACGGCAGCTTCGGATCTCGACATACGTAGACCGGCAGGTTGTCCTCGTCCGGCATGCAGTAGCGGCACCGCACCGTACCGGCGCGTTCGACCCGGCCAAACACCCCTCGGAGTACTTCGCGAGGAACGCCTAAGGCCACGACGACTTCTCCGGTGCACCCCCTCGGCCCCCAAAGGTAGTAGCTGTTGTGTCCGCTGATGGCCTCCGGCAGCCCGTGCCTCGCGCCGAAGAAGTCTATGGCTCCGGCCTCGCCGTAGTTGCCGGTCAAGACGCAGGCGTCGGGGCGTTCCGCTGCCGGTAGCGAGTCGTAGACCCCGGCCACGGTCGCCACCATGTTCTCCCAGCCGAACCTGTCGGCGAAGATCTGGGGGAGTTCGGCTACCTCGCGTGTCTCCGCCTGTATCCCGGCGTCTCCGCCGAAGGCGCCCGTGATCCTCGCGAGCGTCTCGACGGGGAGCACCGGCAGGACGGTTATGGGGGCGACCAGGATGCCGCTTATCGTCAGCACCGCCGCGTAGGCGGGAAGTGACCAGCGCCACCGGCGGCGCCGCACGAAGAACCGCTCGATCGCCACGCTTCCTGCGGCGAACAGCATGGGGTACGCCGGGGCGAGGAAGTAGAACTTGGAGTTTAGCGCCGCGAAGAGCGCGAAGAGGACGATGTAGACCCACCCCAGAGCCCGGTACGGCCGCCCTTCGCGGGCGAACAGGTAGTAGAGGAGCCCCGCGAGCCACAGCGGTAGCGTGGGCGGCTGCATGGTGACGATCTGCTCGACGAGGAACTCCATCGGGGAGGCGGGGTCCACCTTCCCCCCGTAATCCGCCCAGAACTCGATGGTGGGCCAGCCGTGCGCGATCTGCCAGATGACGTAAGGGAGAAGAAAGGCGAAAGCGATCGCGCCGCCCAGCCACGGCCACGGCGTGAGAAGGTGCCGCCGGGCGGACGTGAGCAGGAGGGCGACGAAGACGGCAAAGCCGAAGAAGAGCATGGTGACCTTCGTCAGAAGCCCGAGGCCGCAGCAGAGGCCGAACAGGAGCCAGAGGCGGGGTTGGTCGCGTTTCAGGATGAGCAGCAGCACGTACGCGGCCGACACCTGGAAGAGCTGGTCGAAGGCATCCATCGAGACGAACGTCCCCATAACGAGGAAGTCGGGCGCGACGAGGACCGCGAGCGCGGCGAGCCCCTGGGAGATGCGGCCGCCCCCGAGCTCCCGCGCCATGAGCCCGGCCAGCACAACGACCGCCGCCCCGGCGAGCGCCGGCAGGAGGTGCAGCGCGAGCAGCGAGTCGCCCAGCGTGGCGCGCACGAAGGCTACGACGAGCGCCACGAACGGCGGGAAGTCCACGTATCCGAGGTCCAACCTCTCGCTCGCGGCGATGTAGTAGAGCTCGTCGCGGAAGTAACCGTAGTTGTCGGCCGTGAGCAGGTGCACCAGCAGCTTGACGCCGGCCAGCAGTACGAGGACGGCACCCTCGCCGAGGAGCGCCCGGCGAGTGCGTCTCACTTCGGGGACCGTGTCACCCGCCCCCGCCGTCATTGTCGTCCTCCGTCGGTCAGGTTACTTCCTAAGGAGTTTACGTCTCACTTTAAGGCGCGGAACCCGGGGTGCGTTACGCTGGGGACCCTGCGACCCTGCTTCTCCCAAGCTCGGCCTGCTCGGTGCCGAGACGGTCGAACAACCGGACAGCTACGATCACCTCGTCCATCTCATTCTTCCTCTTCCTTTACTGCGGACCGGTAGGTGAGGTGGACGACCCCCGTGCCGAACGTCCTCGATTGCACCAGCTCCAATCCCCTCCGACCGACCCCGTCCTCGAAGAGGCGCCTCCCGCTCCCCAAGACGATCGGGTGCACCATGAGCTGAAACTCGTCGAGAAGCCCGTCCTTGAGCAACGACCTTACCAGGGCACCGCTGCCTATGATCGTGATGCCCTTGCCGGGTTGCCGCTTCAGCTCGGCTATCCCCCCCGCGGGGTCGCCTTTGATCAGGGTCGAGTTGTTCCACTCGAGGGGCTCCTTTAGGGTCTCCGAGACCACGAACTTGGGCACGCTGTTTAGGTAGTCCACCATCGGTGTGCCGGCCGGTTGGTTGGGCCAGAAGGCGGCCATACCCTCGTAGGTCATCCTTCCGAGCAGCATGGCGTCCGAGGAAGCCATCCCCGCGGCGTTGGCCTCCTCCATCTCGTCATTTGAGTAGGAGAAGGCCCACTCCTCCGGCTTCTCCATGACGCCGTCCACCGACACCAACTCCACCGCTACCAGTTTCCTCATGCGGACCTCCTTCGTTAGATCCCGCCTCTCGTTTGCCTGTCTACCGACCATCCACTCCTCCCGCGACGCCCTCCCCTGTCCGTATGCCTCAAGGCAGTCGGCCAGCTCCTTCGGGCGTCCAAGGGCGACGAGGTGCCCGCCGGCCATCTCGTCGAGGGCGATGCCCAGCCGCTCCCGCACCACCCGGCGCTGGAATTCCACCGGGAAGAAGCGGTCGTCGCGACCCTGCAGGAACCTCGTCGGCACCTCGGGCCACTCCGGTACGGGCCACGGTTCCTCCAACGGGGTAGGGGACTGGCGCGGCTCTCCCCTTGCCCGCGCCTCGGCCGCTACCTCGGCCGGGACGTCGTGGAAGAAGGCGTCCATCAGGTCCTCGTCGGCGGCGAGGTTCCTGCCGTCCCGAGCGGCTTGCTCGGCTCGCGCCTTCGCGTGGCCGGTGTTGGTCCACCACTCGCTGGCGGACTCGCCCGGAGAGGGGACCATCGCGTTCAGCATCACCAGCAGGGCTACCGGCACCCGCTCGCACACAAGGGGCGCCGTGAACCCGCCGAGCGACTGGGCCACCAGGACTATGCCGGTGCGCTCGCCTACAGCCTCGACCACCGCCTCGGCGTACTGTGCAAACCCCGCCGAATCCTCGTCTGCCGGCAGATCCACGGCCACCGCGTCGTGGCCCCGTGCTCGGAGCTCGGGCTCCAGCAGGTGCCAGTACCAGGCGTCGCCCCCGGCGCCGGGTGTCAGGACGTAGGTGGCCATAGTTGGCGGTCCCCCTCGCGAACGACAAGCCGCCCGACTCGAACGAAAACGGGCCGAGTCTAAATCGCTACGTACCAATTTGCTCTAAATGGGCGTCTGTTGGTGGAAGGCAACTCGCCAGGATCCGCCCACCCGCACATACACGGAGGCACAAAGGGTGTCGGACGCGGTCGACTCGTAGTTCCAGCGGGCCGTCGCCACGTAGGTAATCAGCGCGGCAGCGCCGCTCTCGATCCACCGCCCATCGACGTCATCGAGGCGCACCTCCGCCCAAGCGCGGCCCTCGGCATTCTCTTTTCGAATGGCCGCCACGGCCGTGTCGCGGTCGATGCGGCCGACACCGGGAAAGATCAGTAGCGCCTCGGGAGAGTACCCGTCGCGATAGGTCTGTGCGTCGTTCTGCCAGAGCGTACGCTCGATCGTTATTAGCTCTTTGAGTATCTCTTTCGCCAGGTACGAATTCCGACTCATCGGCTATCCTCCTATCGGAGCGTGCAAGTCGTCGAGGGGCGTCCAGCCGGGACGTTTCAGCCACCCCTCCCGCGGCCCGCATTTGCGCGGCCACCTCCCCTAGTCACTTCTGAGTTCGATCGAGCCGTGCGAACGTTCATCGGCTCGCTTTAAGCCTATACAAGAGCCCGCCGACCAGCAGCACTATCCCCAGGATCACCAGCCCCAAGGGCCAGCCGAAACGTCCGAGTCCGAACCCGGACCCGCTGATGCCGACGACCAGTTCGAAGAAGAAGGCCCCGAGCATGAAAAGCGCGGTCCCGATCAGCGCCAGCCGCCCGCCGGACGCGACCATATCCTTCCTCTCCTTGAGGGAACCGTAGATCATCTGTCCCAACCCGATCGAGGTAGGAAAGACCAGCGCCCAGGCGTAGGCCCAGCTCTCGAAGTGGTCCGCAGCGTTCTGGTAGAGGAGGATTGCCCCCACCATCGTCACGGCTGCGCCGAGAGGGGTTATCCGCTCCCCGGCGTGGCCACCTACCATGAGGCCGGCTCCGGACACCGCGAGCCCCGGAACGATGACGAAGAACGGCCATCCGAATCGCCCGAGGCCGAATCCGATGGCCTGGCCCGCGAAAAAGAGCGCGCCCAGCACTATCAGCAGGACGCCGAGGCCGATGAAGACCCCGCTCAGTCCCTGCTCGTTGCTCTGGTCGTTCATGAGCCTTCTACCCCCGTCGGTCTGTCCCTTTTCTTAACTGCCTCGTGAGCGGCTTCGGGCTGCTGGTAGGCTCGAGCGTCGTGGGTGCCGCCTTCTACCATAAGAGTTTCTCCTCGTGTCGGGTTGCGGTCTGTGGTCGTTACGACGGCGGACTCCGTCTGTCCGCAGAGTCGACGATGATCCTCGCGATAGCTCCAGGGTCGCGCCGTTGACCCATCGCTTCGCACCGCCCGACTCGGCTACCTCGCCACCCGGAACCGGAGATGGGTTGCCTCGGGCGTTTCGATTACCTCGGCCGTCTCGAGCCGCACGTGTTCGCCGCCGAGGTGCTCGAACATCCGTGTGCCGCCGCCGAACAGCACGGGCACGAGGTGGATGGAGATTTCGTCGACCAGCCCGGCCCTTATGTACCGTTGTCCGACCTCGGCGCCGCCCATCACGGCGACGTCCTTCTCCCCGGCGGCCGCCTTCGCCTGCCCCAGCGCGCTCTCGATCCCCTCGGTGACGAACGTGTACACCCCTCCCTCGGGCACGTCCTCAGGCTCTATATGGGTGACGACGAACACCGGGACCCGGGCGGGGCCCGCCGGACCGTCCGCCCCCCACGACGCCACCGAGAGGTCGTACGTGCGCCGGCCCGCGATGACCGCCCCCACGAAGTTCACGGCCTCTTCGAGGAGCTCGCGGTTGCGCTCATCTTCGCCGAACGCCCACTCGTGGAGCCTTCGGCCGCCGTCGCCCAGGGGTTCCTCCGGCCGGACGTTCGACGCGGTCACGAACCCGTCCAGGGACATGCTGATGTCGAAGATCACCTTGGTCATCTGAACCCCTTTTACCGTTCGCCGGTAAACAGCGCCCTTGTCCGAGGCCAGCGGCCCCAGGCGATTACGGTGCTCGCCGCGAGCAGACCGATCGGCAGCAGCGGGTTCGTGCCGATGACGAGCAGGTTGGTCAGGCTCGCACCCGCCATCAGGCAGAGAAGCCCGAGCGCCGCCAGCCCCGAGAGGCGCGGGATCAGTACACCGAGGGCCCCGGCGATCTCCAGCGCCCCGACCACGTACCTGAACCACTGGCCGACGCCGATCGCGGCGAACATCTCCACCATCGCCGCATCGCCGAACACCTTGGCCAACCCTGCCATCGCAAACTGGAGCGCCAGCAGTACCTGGAGCGCCCACAGCGCGGCGCTAAGGACGCGCCTTCGGGCCGCCGTCGCAGAGGGGTTTTGGCCCGCCGTACGCGCGTCGCTCATCGTGTCCTCCTCGTCAAACCCTTCATCCCCTATTACCGCCTTGCTTCCATCACCGCCGGGTGCGTGGAAGCTGCTACCGTTGGTCCGTCTCCTGCTGCAAGAGGATGGGGCTGCCGTCCTGGTCCAAAAGCAGCGCCCCGATGCCCCACGGGTAGTGGTAGGGTTCGCCGAGGAACCGCACGCCCCGCTCCCGCAGACGCTCGTGGGCAGCGCGCACGTCGTCGGTGCCCAGCGTCAGGACAGGCGCGCCGTCGGAGTTGCCCACCATGGCCTTCTCATACTCCTTCTCGGCCTTCTTCAGCACGATCCTGATCTTGGACTTTGCGGGCGAGACCGTGATCCAACGGGCGTCTGGGCCGTAAGCGTCGTCCTGTACCTTCGTGAGGCCGAGCTTGCCAGTGTAGAACTCTATGGCAGCTTCCTGGTCGTCGACGAAAACCCCGATGAGCGGCACGTCCTTGATCATCTCGTGGCTCCTTTACTTGCGCCCCCGCCTCGGACGCTTATGACGAACCCGGCCTCTTCCTCCATCCGCTTCTGGACGGGAGCGTTGTGGAAAGCAACGATCTCCCACCCGTCCTCCCGCTTCTGCACCACGGCGCTTACGATGTTCCTTGCCTTCTTCTCCGCCTCGCCTTTCGGGCGGAACTCGCCCTCGACGTGCACAACGGCCACTCCCTCGGTCGTGAGAGGTCGGATCCTGGCAACATCTAGCCGGACCTCTACCTCTCCGTAGCTCTCGGCCACGGAGCTCTTGCCCTCGTCGTAGAGCCTCTGGTGGACTCGGGCATTGGCCCGGCGCGTCTGATTTGGCAAGAACACGCCGTTTATGGCGACGTAGTCGTGCTCTGGGGCGAAGGCAGAGGCGAACAGCTCGCCGTCCTTGGAGTTCTGGCCTTCCTGCAGGTCCCGCACGAGCCGCCGGATCGCCGCCTCGTCCTCCCGTGGGATCGGACCGGCGTCCGTCGTCGTGCGTTGCGTCTTTCGCGGGTCGCCGGATCTCCGGCGTTCCGCCCCACCATGCTCTGTCATCGTCTGCCCTCTTTCTCCCTATCTCGGCAAGATAGAGGCGCGACGCCCCGAACGGAATCGATTCAAGTTTTCGCGAAAGGTGCTGAAATACCGGCGGCGCTACGGGATAATTCACGGAATCGGCTGCGAGCCCGGTGAGCCGAACGGTGAGCCGGAGACGGTAGGACCATATGATCACGATCCCCCTCAGCACCGAAGACCTCACCAAAGTCCGCCTAGCCCCCAGCTCCCTCTGGGAGACGGTGACGAGCTCCGGGGTGCTGCTCCACCAAGGGCGCGAGACGGTGCACGCGCCCTGGGCCGCAAGGGCGCGGCGAACCCTGCCGGGCACCGACCTCTCGGCGCTGGTCGCGGCCATGTGCGTGGAGCGGCGCTGCCCGGACTTCCTGACCCCGCCTCCGGACCCCTCCGCCCCCACCTTCGGGGAGGAGCTCGAGCGCGTGAGGGTCACGCCGCCTGAGGTCGTCTTCGAAGAGGTGGAGCTGCTCGTGCGCGACGAGAAGGAGTTGTTCGGCCTCCCGCGCGAAAAAGAGCGTCTGCTGGAGGTATACCTGAAGGA
>Ga0126313_10001006_pt1 | contig 14363 bp, 16 predicted proteins | sample Plot105A_FD_89954 | JGI IMG/M metagenome (GOLD analysis project Ga0126313, IMG submission 89954) | Serpentine soil microbial communities from UC McLaughlin Reserve, CA, USA - Plot105A | ecosystem: Environmental > Terrestrial > Soil > Grasslands | place: USA: UC McLaughlin Reserve, Lake County...
AGTGAGCGCCCGTCCTGGAGGGGGTTCCAGTCGACCGACACATAGCCCTCCACGGCGTGGGTCATGGCGTCCATCCCCGTCGCCGCGGCCACCAGCGGCGGAAGGGTGCGCGTGGAGTCGGGGTCCAGCATCGCGAGGCGGGGGAAGAGCGGGAAGTCCGCGATCTCCAGCTTGACCTTCTGGTCCGGGTCCTTGATCACCGCCGCCATCGACACCTCGGAGCCGGTGCCGGCGGTGGTGGGGATGCAGGCGAGGGGAGCGATGTCGAGCGGCCGCCCCATGCCGTCGTCCTGACGCGGCATGAGAAGGAAACCCTCCTGCTCGCGCGCCGTGCCCCCATGCGTGAAGACAGCGTCCGCCACCTTTGCGGTGTCCATCACGGAGCCGCCGCCCACGGCGAGGAACGAGTCGGCACCGGCCTCCCCGGCCGCCGCGGCGCAGCGGTCGACCACATCGGTCGAGGAATCCTGCGGGACGTCGTCGAAGACGCCGGCGAGCCCCAGGCCGCCATCGGCCAGGCCGGCCTCCACCTTGTCGACGAGGCCGGTACCGCGGACGACCTGGTCGGTCACGAGGAAGACCCGATGCGCCCCCTCCTTCTGGAACTCGAAGCCGGTCGAACCGAGCAGGTCGCGGCCGGCGATTATCCGCGTCGTGCCGGCGTACTGGAAGAAGTCCTTGAAGTACGCCATCACCGATCTGCCGGCCTGTGTGCGCCCGCAAACCGCCCGACGGGGGGCCACGCGGCCCCCAGACGGCAGTTCGGGTCCGCCTCGATCGCCTCCATCAGGCCGCTTCCAGCAGGTCCTTCCTGTCGGCCTCCGCGAGCATCTGCCGGTAACGCGGGAAGACCGGTTTCACCAGCGGCACGAGCTTGAGGATCTTCGCCACCGGACCCCTGGCCTTCATCTGGCCGCGCGCCAGCGCCACGGTCACGTTGACGTTGCCGAGCCAGAACTGGTGGGCCGTGTCCGCCTCCATCGACATGACGACCTCGGGCTCCATGCCCGTCTCGCCGAGGTCGACCTGGCCGTCCTCGCCCTCCATCAGCTTCACCGTGATGGTCGAGTCGGGCTCGCGGTACCGGTATTGGACGATCGTGTTGGCCTTGCGGAACTTGGGCGCGAGCTCCTCGTCCTGGGCGAGGTCCTCGAACAGCTTGCCGATGTACCGGTAGACCTCGTCCGCGTCCTTGAAGTACCCCAAGTAGACCCCTCCTCCTAGCTCAGTGGCTCCGGAACGCCGGCATTCTCTCGCGCCGGGCCCTTCGGCGCGACCCCCGCGGCCTCCATCAGCGCCTCGAGCTCGTCCTCGCGGTGGCCGGCGAAGTCGTCGAGGTCCGGCATCGCTTCGTGGTCGCCCATCAGCCCGATGTCGACGCCGCCGTTGTAGCTCATGATCGCGATCGCGAGCGCCTTGTCCGGCGCGAGGAACGGCACCGGGACGAGCTCGAGGAGCTCGCGGCCCAGCAGGTAGAGCGGGAACTGCGGCCCCGGCACGTTGGTGACGAGCAGGTTGTAGACGCGGCTCGAGAAGTTGAGCCGAGACGCCCGCGCGAAGACGGTGGGCGGCGCGAACTCCTGGAGCCCGGCTATCACCTCGGCGCCGAGCGCCTGCTTGGAGTGCTTGAGGCCGCACATCGCCTCGCTCACGACCTTGAAGCGGCGCTCGGGCTCGTCAGCGTACACGGGCAGCGGGCAGGTCATCATCGTGATCTTGTTGCCGAGCTGGCCCTGCTCGCCTTCGGTGCGCACGGAGACGGGGACGCAGCCCCGCAGCTCGAGGGCCTCCGTGCGCAGGCCCCTGTCGCGCAGCCGGCGTCGCAGCGCGCCGGTGACGAGCGCCAGGAACACGTCGTTGACCGTGCCGCCCAGCCCGTTCTTGATCGCCTCGAGGTTTTCGAGACGGGTGCGGACCCAGCGCAGCCGCCGATGGGGCCCGATCTTCACGTTGAGCGGCGTCTCGGGCGAGCGGTTGACGATCCCCCAGGCCACCTCCCCGAGGCCTTCAGTCGCTTGGCGCGCCCGGTCCAGCGCGGCGCCAGGCCGCTGCAGCGCGCCCGCCGCCGCCCCGGCCAGCCCCAGCGGAGCCCGAACCAGACCCCGCACGCCTTCCCCCACGATCTGGGCATCCGAGGGCTCCGGGCCGGGCGTCCACTCCTCCCCCGCCGCGGGCTTCTCCGCCGGCTCCCGGTCCAGATCCAACAGCACCGCCGTGATGTCGACGCCAGAGACGCCGTCCACGAGGCAGTGGTGAGTCTTGTTGACGAGGGCGAAGCGGCCGTCCTCAAGGCCCTCCACCAGCCAGATCTCCCAGAGCGGCTTTGAGCGGTCGAGCCGCTGCGAGAAGATCCGCGCCGCCAGGAGCCGCAGCTGCTCGGCGGTGCCGGGCGCCGGGAGCGCCGTGTGGCGGACGTGGTAGTCGATGTTGAAGCGGGGGTCCTCGATCCACAGCGGCCTGCCCATCTCGAAGCGCGGAAAGGCGAGTCTCTGGCGGTAGCGCGGGACGAGGTGGAGCCGCGAGGAAATGTGGCCATTCAGCTCCTCCCGGACGGGTGGCGGCCCCTCGAAGATCAGGATGCCGCCGATGTGCATGTGCGAGCCTCGCTCCTGAGCGAGGATCGACGCGTCGAAGGATGTCAGGCGGTCCATGGGAGGGATCCCCCCTACTCCGGACGAGGGAACTGCGTGCCGACCATGCGGTCCCACATGCGGTCGGTGAGCAGCTTCCGCTGGGTGAGCGCCAGCCGCGCTGAGGGGGTCACGAGGTAGCGGGTGCGCGGCCCGCGACGCGTGATCGCCTTGTCGATGGCGCGCGCCACGGCCTCGGGCCCGCCGCCCAGGCGCGCGAGCGGACCCTCGTACGCGCCCGCCGTCTGGGCCGCCACCGCGCTGTTGAAGTCCGCGTAGGGGCCTCCGTCGGCGTCCGTGTCGCCCATCGAGCTGACCGCCGCGTGGGCGAATTCGGTCTTGATCAGGCCCGGCTCGATCACCACGACGTCGACGCCGAATCCCTGGACCTCGAAGCGCAGGGCGTCCGAGATCGCCTCGACGGCATGCTTCGTACCGTGGTAGACGCCGCCGCCCGGGAAGGTGAGCTTCCCGCCCATGGAGCTCACGTTCACGATGCGGCCGTAGCGCTTGCGCCGCATCCCCGGCAGCACGAGCTGGCACATCCGGATCAGCCCGAAGACGTTGGTCTCGAACTGGGCGCGGATCGAGTCGAGCGCGATCGACTCGATCGCACCGCTCTGGCTGTAGCCGGCGTTGTTGACGAGCGCACCGACGGCGCCCTCCGCCTCCTCGACCGCCTGCACGGCGGCCTGCATCGAGGGCTCGTCGGTCACGTCCAGCGCGAGGATGCGGCAGCCCTTGCCCTTCAGGTCCTCGATCGACTCGGGACGGCGCGCCGTGGCGTACACCGTGAGACCGCGCGCGGCGAGGCGCTCCGCCGTCGCCCGGCCGATCCCCGTAGAGCAGCCCGTGATCAGAACCGCCTTCGTGACGTCCGCCACGGACGGAGCCTATCCGGCCCAGGTAGCCTCCGCCGCCGATGCAGGCGGTGACCTTCCAGGCGCCCGGCGAGGTGCGGGTCGAGGACCGGCCCGAGCCGGAGTTGCTGGCGGCGGACGACGCCGTCGTGCGGGTCGAGGCGACCGGGGTCTGCGGCTCCGACCTGCACATCTACCACGGTCGGGTGCGGATCGAGCCGGGCTTCACGCTCGGGCACGAGTTCGTCGGCACCGTGCTGGCTACCGGCAACGGCGTGTCCGAGGTGGCCGATGGCGATCGCGTGCTGGGCTGCTTCTGCACGGCCTGCGGCAACTGCTTCTTCTGCCGCCGGGGTGAGTACCACAAGTGCGACGAGGGGCGGGTGTTCGGGCACGGCAAGACGCTCGGCTCGCTTCAGGGATCCCAGGCGGAGCAGGTACTCGTCCCGCGTGCAAACCTCACGCTGCGGCGAGTGCCCGAGGGGATGTCCGACGACGCCGCGCTCTTCGCGGGCGACGTGATGGGGACCGGCTACCACGCCGTGGACCAAGCGGGCCTCCGGCCCGGCGACACCGCCGCGGTGCTGGGCCTGGGGCCGGTGGGGCTCTGCGCGGTGCAGGCGGCAAGGGCCGCGGGGGCGGCCCGGGTGGTCGCGATCGACACGGTCCCCCAGCGGTTGCGGATGGCGGAGTCCTTCGGCGCCGAGCCTGTGCACCTCACCGAGGACGACCCCCGGCAGGCCGTCAAGGCAGCCACCGAGGGACGCGGCGTGGACGTCGCGGTCGACGCGGTGGGCCACCCGGACGCCCTCGATCTGGCCGCTCGCGTGACCCGCAAGGCCGGCACCGTGTCCGCGATCGGCGTCTATGCCGAGCGAATCGAGGTCCACCTGGGAGTCGTGTGGATCAAGGCGCTGACCCTGCGCACGGGGCACGCGAACGTGATCGCGCACGTCGACCGCGTACTCGCGATGATGGCCGCGGGCGTGCTCGATCCGGGCCCGCTCGTGACCCACCACATGGGACTCGACCACGCCGCGGAGGCCTACGCCGTCTATGACCGTCACGAGGCTCTGAAGATCGTGATGTCGCCATGAGCGACGTCGACCCCCGCGTCCTCGACGGCCTGCGCGAGCAGCTCGAGTCCTGGCGCGCGGAGCTGAAGGGCGGCGCGCGGCGCGTGGGCTGGAAGATCGGCCTGAACATCCCCGAGGTCCAAGAGCAGCTCGGGCTGCGGGAGCCGGTGACCGGACATCTCACCTCCGCGACCCAGCTCGACTCGGGCGGGGAGTACGCAGGCGGCGACGCCGTAGAGCTGAGGGCCGAGCCGGAGGTGGCGATCGAGCTGGGGCGCGACCTGCCCGGCGACGTCGACGCCGAGTCGGCGCGCGAGACGATCGCGGGCCTGGGTGCGGCGATCGAGCTCGTGGACGTGGGCCGGCCACCGGCGGACCTCGAGTCGATCCTGGCCGCGAACATCTTCCACCGGGCATTCGTGCTCGGGCCGTCGCAGCCGGCGCTGCCGGCAGAGGGCGTGGCCGCGGAGGTGACCGTGAACGGCGAGCTGCGAGCGAAGGCCCAGGTACCCCACGACTTCACCGAAGTGGTGATGCTCGTCGCCAGGCTGCTGGACGCCGTGGGAGAGCGCCTCCGCCAGGGCGACCGGATCATCGCCGGCTCGCTCACGGAGCAGGTGCCGGTCGGTCCCGGGGACCACGCGGTTGTGGACCTTGGGCGGCTGGGACGGGTGGAAGTCGCGGTCACGTAGCATCCGGAGCATGGCCACGGCCGCGCTTCCAGAAGCCCTCTCCGACGTCGCTCGCGAGTTCGCCGGCGGGCCGCACCTCCTCCTGATCGGGGGGGAACGGGTCGAGGCGGCCGACGGGCGCAGCTTCGAGACGCTCGATCCCTCCACGGGACAGCCGATCGCCGAGGTGGCTCAGGCCGGCGCGGGGGACGTCGACCGCGCCGTGCAGGCCGCCCGCGGGGCGTTAGACGGGAAGTGGGCGAAGCTGCCAGCGGCCGGGCGCTCGCGGCTCATGCTGAGGCTCGCCGACCTGGTCGAGGTGCACGCCGACGAGCTCGCGGAGCTGGAATCGCTCGACAACGGCAAGCCGGTGGGCCTCGCCAAGGCCGTCGACGTACGCCTGACCGTCGAGCACCTGCGCTACTTCGCGGGCTGGCCCACGAAGATCGTCGGCGAGACGATCCCGGTCTCCTGGCCGAACACGTTCTGCTACACGCGCAAGGAGCCCGTGGGCGTCTGCGGCCAGATCATCCCCTGGAACTTCCCGCTGCTGATGTCCTCGTGGAAGGTGGCCCCGGCGCTCGCCGCGGGCTGCACGGTCCTGCTCAAGCCGGCGGAGGAGACTCCCCTCACGGGGCTGCGCCTCGGCGAGCTGGCGCTCGAGGCCGGGATCCCCGAGGGCGTCTTGAACGTGCTGACCGGCGACGGTGAGACAGGGGCCGCCATCGTCGAGCACCCGGGAGTAGACAAGATCTCCTTCACGGGCTCCACGGCGGTGGGCCGCGAGATCGGGGAGAAGGCCGGCCGGGCGCTCAAGCGCGTCACGCTCGAGCTCGGGGGCAAGTCACCGAACATCATCCTTCCCGACGCCGACCTGGAGGCCGCGGTCAAGGGCTCCTTCCAGGCGATCTACTACAACACCGGCCAGGCCTGCAACGCGGGCTCCCGGCTCTTCGTCCACAAGGGCCAGTTCGACGAGGTGATCTCCCGCCTCGTGGAGACGGCCGCCGGGGCGAACGTCGGCCCCGGCCTGGACCCAGGGACCCAGCTCGGTCCGCTCGTCTCCGCGGAACAGGAGCAGCGGGTACGCGGCTATATCGAGAAGGGCATCACCGAAGGCGCCGAGCTCGTGACCGGCGGGGGTGAAGGCGCTTCGGGCAACGGGGGGTACTTCGTCGAGCCCACGCTCTTCACCGCCACGCGCGACGAGCTCACCATCGCCCGCGAGGAGATCTTTGGACCGGTGCTCGTGGCCCTCCCGTACGAGGACCTCGAGGAGGTGGCGAAGCGCGCCAACGACGGCGAGTACGGGCTGGCGGCGGGCATCTGGACCCGTGACGTCGGGAAGGCGCACCGCCTGGCCGCGATGCTCGTGGCCGGCTCCGTCTACGTGAACACCTGGGGCCCCAACGAGGCCCCGGCACCGTTCGGCGGCTTCAAGGCCTCAGGGGTGGGCCGCGAGCACGGTCGGTCCGGGCTCGAGGCGTATCTCGAGGACAAGACGGTCTGGGTCGGCCTGGGCTGAGCTCGCCCAGGCCGATCCTGCTGGATCGCTGTTCCGCCCAGGGTTTGCTGCGTTCCGGCCCGAAAGCAACCCAGGCAGTCCCCGCTCCAACCGGGACTGCGGGGCGCTACAGGGTCGCTCTCGGGCTGAGCGCTACTGCTGGGATGGCGGCGGAGGCGTCTCTGGCTTAGCCGCGGCCTGCGCCGGGGGTGGCGGCGCGGGCGCGGCCTCGGGGATCTGTCCCACTCCGGCCCGCTGGGCCTCGAGCACCTTGTTGAGGTCGCTCTGGAAGATGTAGATCGGCACCGGGGCGATGAAGAAGTAGAGCACCAGCATCAGCCCGGCCTCGATCCCGGTCGGACGCCCGGTGAGGCGCTCCGCGGCCCGGAGCCGATTGGATCCCTTGTAGAAGGAGACGTAGGGCGGGACGATTATCAAGAAGCCGGGGACCATCGCCAGCAGCGACGTGGTTGGGTTGTCGCCGGTTTCGGTGGTTCCCCGCGCCCTGCCGAGCTCGGCGAGCTCGGAGTTGACCTTGTACCACCAGACGAAGAAATAGATGCCGAGCGTGATCAGCATCAGGCCGAGGATCCCAAGCGGGTGCCGGATCTTGGCAAGTTCACCCGAGCCCTGGATCTGAACTTCTTCCGCCATCGCGAGTCCTCCCTGTGGGGGTCAGTGGGTCCAGGACACGCTATATGCGCCGACGGACTTGCGCCACTTCCTCGTTCCGCCCTGTCTCGCGCGACGGCGCTCCGCCACCGTCCCACCTGCTGCGCCGGGCCCCGATCGGGAGCAGCGCCAGCGGCCGGCCGAAGAACGAGCCTGACGTAGATTCGGGGGGCTCAGCGACGCGCGATGCGGTAGACGGGCCCCCGGAGGGAGACGGCGTAGAGACGCCCGCTGGCGTCCTCGCCGAAGGAGACGAGCTGCCTGACCCGCGCGCCCAGCGGCCGATCGCCGGCCGCTCGGCCCGGCCGGAGCGCCGCGATTCGGATCCCTGATCGGCACAGGTCTCCGTACACATAGCGGCCGTACAGGCGCCCGCTCAGCGCGCTGTCCCGGATGACGTAGCCGCCGATGATCGTGCAGTAGCCCCCGCGGTGGGTGTGCTGGAGCACTGGCGGCTTGTGGCCGGGGGCTCGTCCGCTATGGAAACGGCGCCGACCCTCGAAGACGCTCCAGCCGAAGTTGTAGCCGCCCCTCGGGGCCCGCCCTACGCCACGGCCGTTGCGAACGAAGTCGATCTCCTCCACCCGGCTCTCTCCCACGTCCCCGACCGTAAGGTGGCCCTGACGCCTGTCGAACGAGAAGCGCCAAGGGTTCCGCAGCCCGTAGGCGTAGACCTCCTCGCGTCCCGACCGGCCGACGAACGGATTGCTGCGCGGTGTCCGGTAGCCGCCTCCGGGAAGCGGGTCGACCCGGAGCAGCTTGCCGAGCAGCCGGCCGCGGTTCTGGGCATTGCGGCTTGGATCTCCCGACCCGCCGCCGTCCCCGAAGCCCATGTAGAGCATTCCGTCGGGGCCGAACTGGAGCTGCCCCCCCTTGTGGTTGACGTTGTGATGGGGCTGGCGGATCACCAGCCGGCGTGAGCTCTCCAGGGCGCGGTTCGGGGTGCTGGCCGCCCGCAGGTACTGGTCTACGCGGATGAAGCCCGAGTTGTCCGTGTAGTAGACGTAGAAGCGGCGGGAGGTCTCGTAGTCCGGCGCGAAGGCCATCGAGAGCAGCCCGCTCTCGCCGCCCGTCTGAACGAGCCGGCGGATGTCCAGGAAGGGCGCCCGCAGCTTGCGGCGGCCCACGAGTAAGCGAATGCGCCCGGCTCGCTCGACCACGAAGCGCCGGCGGCGGTCGCCCGGCGGGGCGGTCAGGTAGGTAGGCGAGGCGAACCGCCCGAGCAGGAGAAGCCGCACGGCCGCCGACTCGTGAGCCCTGGGGGCGCCGGCATCGGCCGCATTGCCGGAGTCGCAGGCACCGGCGGCCAGCCCGATGACGGCCGCTGCGAGGAGCCGTCGAGGCATGGACCGTTCAGTATGGCTGGGACCAACCGAACCGATGCACCCCCTCGCGCGTATACCTCGATGCACATGACGGCGAGCGACACCGTCCTGGTGAGGGAGCTCGCCACCGAGCCGAGTGGCGACGGACTGAGGACGCTCTACCGCCGCTACAGCGGGGAGCTCTACGGGTTCGCCTGCAACGCGCTCGGCGACCCGGAACTTGCCGAGGAGGTCGTCCAGGATGCGTTCACGAGCGTGTGGCGACACGCGAACCGGTTCGATCCGGCGCGCGCCAGCTTCCGCACCTGGCTCTATGCGCTCGCGCGCAACCGGATCGTCGATCTGCGGCGGCGGGCGGCCGCCAGGCCGCGCCTCGCCGAGAAGGAGGCCGGCGACGAGCTCGCCGCGCTCGACGAGTCACTGGAGCAGGCGGCTCTCCAGTGGCAGGTCGGGGCCGCGCTGGCCAGGTTGAGCCCGGAGCACCGCGAGGTGATCAGGCTGGCGCACTTCGAGTCGCTGAGCCTGCGCGAGGTCGCCCAGGCCCTGGGGCTGCCGCTCGGGACCGTCAAGAGCCGCAGCTACTACGCGCTGCGCCATCTGCGCCTGGTGCTCGACGAGATGGAGCTGGGGAGATGACCGACTGCGCCCGCTACCGCGGGCTCCTCGGCGGCTACGTCCTCGACGCGCTCGAGCCGGAGGAGAGCGAAGCCCTGGGCCGGCATCTGGAGACCTGCCCCCGCTGCCGCCGTGAGCATGCCGAGCTGGCCGGGGTGCCAGCGCTGCTGGACGTGCTGGACGCGCCGGCCGCTGCGCAGGAGCCGCCGCCCCCCGAGCTGGAGGAGTCCGTGCTCGATCGCTTTGCGCGCGAGCGCCGCGGGCTTGTCCCGCGCCGGACCCAGCCGCGCCGACGCTGGGCCGTCCGCCTTGGAGTGGCCGGCGCGGTGGCCGCCATCGCCGGAGCCCTGGTCCTGGCTGGTGTGTTCTCGTCGCCCCGGAACGACTCCGCCTTCGGCCATGTTCGACTGCACGGATCCGGCGGCGCCGCCGCCGACGCCGACCTCCGTGCCCTTCGGGCCGGCACCGGGGTGCGCCTATCGGCGAGGGGGCTCCCGGCCGCGGGCGGCCGTGTGTACGAGCTCTGGTGCGTGCCCGGCAAAGGACGCTGGATCAGCGGTGGGACGTTCCGTGTCGACGAGCGAGGGTGGGCACAAGTGTCGCTGACCTCGGCCGCCCGGCCGGGCGAGTACGAGCTGATGCTGGTCACTCGCCGCACGGACGGCGCCCGCGGCCGGCGGATCCTGGCCGGCAAGGTCGAATACTGACCGGCTGCGTCGAACCGAAGCCTCCGGCGCTGCGTATACCTCCGCGTCCATGCCCCGCCGCTCGGGGGCCCGACCAGGGAGTCCGTATGAGAGCACAGCCAGTCTCGATTGCAGTGCTGGCAGCAAGCGTCCTGGCGGTCGCCGGCTGCGGCGGAGACGACAACGGCGGCGGCGGGGGCGGTGGCGGCGGAAGCTCCTCGAAGCCCAGCGCTCCGGCCGGCGGCGGCAGCACGGTCAAGCTGTCGGAGACCGAGTTCAAGATCGACCCGTCCAACCCGTCGGTCAAGAAGAAGGGGAACGTCACGTTCTCGGTCTCGAACGACGGACAGGTCACCCACGCGCTCGAGGTCGAGGGCCCCGCCGGAGAAAAGAAGACGCCGGACATCGCCGCTGGCAAGTCGGCAACCCTGAAGGTCGACATCACGAAGCCCGGGACGTACGAGTTCTACTGTCCGATCGACGGGCACAAGCAGATGGGGATGAAGGGCGAGGTCAAGGTCGGCAGCGGCGGTGGCGGCTCGTCCTCCGGCGGCGGCTCCGGCTCGGGCGGGGGCGGCTCTTCCGGCTACTAGGACACAGCGCCAGGCCGACAGCCCTCGCTACCGGTCCTCCCCGCGGCGGTATCGCGTCGCAGCTCGTCCGGGAGGCCGAAGCGCCGAAAGGTCTCGGTCGTGCGAAAGGCCGTCACCTCGGCGATCCGTGTGCCGTGCAGGGTGAGCACGTCAAGCGCAATCGGTAGATAGCTCTCTCGTTCGGGAGTCCATTGATAGGCGCCCAGTGCCAGCTGCCCGTTTGCGCGGGTGGGAACGTAGCGCAGGCGTGGCGGTGGACCGCCGGGCATGAGCCACGATTCGGCGACGGCGTCGCGACCGCGATACCAGCTCGCGTAGGGCGGCATCTCGAAAGTCACGTCCTCGGCCAGCATGGCCAGTATGGCGTCCACGTCTCCCTGCTCGAATGCATCGATGAACCGCCCGACGAGATCCTGAATCTCCTCGTCGCCAAGCGATCGAAGGGTGGCTTGCTGACTTTGCTCGGGGAGCCGCTCGTCGACCGCCTTTCGGGCGCGCTGCAGGGCGCTGTTCACAGACGCGACCGTCGTGTCGAGCGATTCGGCGACCTCGCGGGCCGAGAAGCCAAGCACCTCACGCAGGATCAGCACGGCGCGCTGTCGCGCCGGCAGATGCTGCAGCGCCGCTACGAATGCGAGCTCCATGCTCTCGCGCTGCTCGTAGCGGGCCTCGGGCGCGGCGAAGCCGTCCTCGACGCCGAGCTTCTCGTCCGGATATGGCTCCACCCACACCGACTCGGCGAGTGGCTCCCCCGGATTGTCTCCGGCGTCGGCGGGTGGACCGTAGTCAATCGGGAGCACCCGCTTGGGCCGTCGGGCGATCGCGTCGAGGCAGGCGTTGGTGGCGACCCGGTAGAGCCAGGTGCCAAGCGAGCTCTGCCCCTTTAGCCCTGGCAGCCCGCGCCACGCTCGGAGCAGGGTGTCCTGGAGGGCGTCCTCGGCGTCGTGAAGCGAGCCGAGCATGCGGTAGCAGTGGGCATGGAGAGAGCCACGGTGGGGCTCGATGAGCTGCCCGAAGGCGTCCTCGTCGCCGCCGCGAGCCGCGGCTAGGAGCCCTCGCTCCTGCCTGCTCGAGCTTGTGTGGGTGACGCCCATCCTCACCACGTTAGACGGCTGAACGGGGTCGAACTCATCGTTCGCGGACCGATGAGTTTGGGGCCCGTCGCCGGTCCAAGGAGACAGGGCATGACGCCGGCTGCCGCGAATCCCGTCGTCCACCTGGAGCTGCACACCGGGAATCTGCCCCGCGCCTGTGCCTTCTATACGCAGCTGTTCGGCTGGCACGCGGAGAAGATCGCCGTCGGCTCCGGGTCGTATCTGACGCTCGAGCTGGGCGATTGGATCGAGGGAGGCGTCGTCGAGCGGGAGACCGAGCGCGCCCTCTGGCTGCCCTACGTGGAGGTGGCGAACGCCGCGGACGCCACGGACCGGGCGCGTCGGCTGGGGGCCTCGGTGCGACTGGAATGCCGCGAAGGCCCCGCTGGCTGGCGAAGCGTCGTCGCGGCCCCCGCCGGCGCCGAGATCGCGTTGTGGCAGCCGAAGGGATGGGTTGAGCAGGATCAATAATCTGAGGTGCCTCTTCTTTGGCGAGTACGGACCCCCGAGCGCCGGCGTACCGGCGCCGAAAGGAGACGGAATGGGACAGCCGGTAGTCCACTTCGAGGTCATCGGTAAGGACGCGGAGAAGCTCAGGAGCTACTACTCGGAGCTGTTCGGGTGGGAATTCGACTCCGACAACCCGATGAACTACGGGGTCGTGCAGCGTGAGGGGAACACGAACGCCGACGGCGCCGGGATCGGCGGCGGCGTGGGCGCGGCGCCGGAGGGGTACGACGGCCACGTCACCTTCTACATCGAGGTGCCTGACGTCGAGGCCGCGCTCGCGAAGGCGGAGAGCCTGGGCGGGTCGCGGATGATGGGCCCGGACAAGGTCATGGAGCAGATCGAGATCGGGCTCTTCAACGACCCCGAAGGCCATCTGGTCGGTGTCGTCAAGACCGCGTCGTAGCAGTCCCTGCCCGCAAGAGGCCGGCCTGGGGTTGCCGTTCGAGGGCGGGCGAGGCCCGCTGAGAGAAGCCATCGCGGCGGCTCAGAGTCATGGCGGGTGAAAGCAAGGGACCCGAGGCGGCGGTCGACGGCCTCTACGCGCTGCCGTTGGACGAGTTCACGGTCGCTCGCGACGATCTCGTTCGCCGGCTGCGGCGAGAGGGCGAGGCCGATGCCGCGGAGGAGGTCAAGCGACTCCGCAAGCCGACCGTGGCGGCATGGGCGCTGAACCAGGCGCGGCGGAGCAACCGGCGGCAGGTCGACGAGCTGATCGACGCCGGGCGCCGCCTGCGCGAGGCCCAGGACAAGCTCGTCCGGGGCGGAGGCCGCGAGCAGCTCGACCAGGCCTCCGATGACGAGCGCCGCCTGGTCGCCGAGCTGGCGCGGCAAGCCGAACGGGAGCTGGCGGCCGCGGGTCGCCCCGTGAGCACAACGGTCCAGGAGAAGCTCAGGGGCACGCTCCACGCCGCCGCCAGCGACCCGGAGGCCCGTGAGGGTCTCGCCTCGGGTCAGCTGGTGCGAGAGCACGCTCCAAGCGCGCTCGGGCCGCTGTTCGAAACCGACGCAGCTTCGAGCGCTCCACCCGCCCGCGGGCGGAGGAAGCGACCGTCGGAGGATGGGGCGTTCGGTCGGAGGGCCCGACAGCTCGGAGAGCGTCTCGAGCGCGCCCTGGCCGCGCAGCGAGAGGCGGATGAGGAGCTGTCCGAGTCGCGCCGCCGCCTCCGGGAGGCTCGACGGGAGGCGACGCGGGCCGCGTCGGCACTCGAGCGCGCTGAGGCGGCCGAGGAGCGGGCCAGGGAGCGCTTGCAGCAGAGGAACGACCGGGCGGCGGAACTCGAAGGGGCTCTCCGCGAGCTGCACGCCAAGGGCGGGAGGGGGAGCCGCTAGCGCCGGCCGTCCATGAGCCCGCGGAGCACACGGAATCTTAGGAGCATGTCGATGCAGCCTGCAGCGCAGCCATACGTGGAGCTCGTCCGGCGCTCATACGGTTTGATCGAAGACCTTCAAGAGGGGGAGAGCGAGGCCCCGGATCGGGCCTTCGGCGACTACGTCGACGAAGGGTTCGAGCTCCACCCTCCGGCCATCCACCCGGAGGGTGCCCAGGTGTTCCGGGGCCGCGGGGGCCTCCAGGGCTGGACCGCGATGACCAAGGAGATCTGGGGCGAATGGCGATTCGAGCTGGAGCGGCTCATCCCCACGGGCGACCAGGTTGTCGCGTTGGTCCGCGTCGTCGCGAGGGGCAGCTCGAGCGGCGTCCGCCTGGACCGGAAGACCGCGCACGTCTGGACAGTCAAAGGTGGCCGGGTGACCCGGTGCGAGGTCTACCTGGATCGCTCGGAGGCGTTCGAAGCCGTGGGGCTGTCGAGCGGGCGGTAGCAGCCCGAACGAACGAGCCCCCTCGCGGAGGCGCTGGCTGTGTTCTTTTACTTAGTTCCGAGAAGCCCGCAGCGCCTCGAGCTTCTGCTGGCGTTCGCGACGATTTGCTGCCGCGACCGCAGAGGCCCTGACCTTCGAACGTCCTCGACTTGAGGCACGTGACCTTGCTCCTGACGGGGCCCCCGGTGGAAGAACCGCATAGAGAATCTCCTCGTGTCGTGCTGCCGGGCGGGTCCCGGCAGCCACCGAAATCAAGCAGGGTCCAATGCCCCCTTGGGTGCAAGTCCAGGGCCGGAGTCGGGCCTGTGG
>Ga0126313_10001007_pt1 | contig 14359 bp, 13 predicted proteins | sample Plot105A_FD_89954 | JGI IMG/M metagenome (GOLD analysis project Ga0126313, IMG submission 89954) | Serpentine soil microbial communities from UC McLaughlin Reserve, CA, USA - Plot105A | ecosystem: Environmental > Terrestrial > Soil > Grasslands | place: USA: UC McLaughlin Reserve, Lake County...
CTGGAGATGGACCTGTTCTGGGTCACCCGGGGGGCGCGGGACCCGGTCGACCTCATCAAGGCCAACCGGGGCCGGGTGCTGCAGTTCCATGTCAAGGACCTCAACCAGGCCGGCAGCTTCGCCGACCCGGGTGAGGGCCTGATCGACTTCGCCCGGATCTTCCGCCACTCCGACGAGGCCGGCGTCATCGAGTACATCGTCGAACGTGACGACGCCGGCAGCCCACCCCGCCAGCCCGCCGACGCCCTGGACACGGCCAGGGTCGGCTACCGGTTCCTGAGCACGATCCGGTTCTGAGCGGTGAGCGACCGGCCGGCCGGCCAGGGTCGGGGACCGTGGTCGGTCGAGCTGGCCGTCTGCGCCGAGATGGTGTTCCTGGAGCTCCCGGTCACCGAGCGGGTGCGGCGGATCGCCGACCTCGGGTTCCAGGTCGAGATCTGGGACTGGACCGGCAAGGACCTCGACGCCCTGGTAGGGACCGGGGCGGTGTTCTCCTCGATGACCGGGTACGTCAGCGGCACCCTGACCGACGACCAGGGGGCGAGCGACCTGCTGGCCTCGGCCGAGCGGTCGATCGCCGTGGCCGAGCGGCTCGGCTGCCCGCGGCTGAACCTACACGGCACCGGCCTGGACCCCCAGGGCCTGCCGGTCCGGCCGGTCCAGGAGGTCACCGGGGCGATGTGGCTGGCCGCGGCCAGCACCCTCGAGCGGGTGGCCGCCCTCGGCGAGCGGGCCGGGGTGACCTTCTGCCTTGAGAACCTCAACACCGCCGTCGACCACCCAGGGGTACCGTTCGCCCGCGCCGCCGACACCCTCGCCCTGGTGGAGGCCGTCGGCCGGCCCGGGCTGCGGATGATGCTGGACCTGTACCACGCCCAGATCGGCGAGGGGAACCTGATCGAGCTGCTGCGGCGGGCCGGTCCGCTGATCGGCGAGATCCAGGTGGCCGACGTGCCCGGCCGCTGCGAGCCCGGCAGCGGGGAGATCAACTACCCGGCCATCGCCGCCGCCCTGCGGGAGCTGGGCTACCGCGGCACCGTCGGCCTGGAGGCATGGGCCTCGGGGGACAGCGAGCAGGCCCTGGCCCGGTTCCGCGACGCCTTCACCAGGTCCGATACCTCCGAGCCGGGAGGAGCCGGCCATGACCGTCGCTGACGCCCGGACCAAGCCGGTGGGGGTGGGGCTCATCGGGGCCGGCTGGATCGGCACCTTCCACGGCGAGACCCTGGCCCGCCGGCTGCCGGGGGCGCGGCTGGCCGGCGTCGCCGACCCCGCCCCGGGCGCGGCCGAGAGGCTGGCCAGCTCGCTCGGGGCCGACCGGGCGACCACCGACCCGGCCGAGCTGCTGGCCGACCCGGCCGTGGAGGCGGTGCTGATCGCCGCCCCCGCCCGCTTCCACGCCGACCTGGTCGTGGCCGCCGCCGAGGCCGGCAAGGCGGTGTTCTGCGAGAAGCCCATGGCCCTCACCCTGGCCGACGCCGACCGGGCCATCGCCGCCACCCTGACCGCCGGGGTGCCCCTCCAGGTCGGCTTCAACCGCCGCTTCGACACCGGCTTCCGGGCCGCCCACGAGCTGGTCGCGGCCGGCCGGCTCGGCACCCCGCAGCTGCTGCGCTCGCTCACCCGCGACCCCGGGATCCCCGACCCGGGCCGGGTGCCGCCCTCGACCATCTTCCTGGAGACCCTGATCCACGACTTCGACACCCTGCGGTACCTCAACCCGGGCGCCGAGGCGGTCACGGTCTACGCCGTCGCCGACGCCCTGGCCTACCCCCAGTTCAGGGACCAGGGCCTCCAGGACACCGCCGTGGTCCTGGTCCGCTTCGACAACGGGGCCATGGCCACGGCCGAGGCCAGCTTCAACGCCGTCTACGGCTACGACATCCGCGGCGAGGTCTTCGGCTCGGCCGGCATGGCCACCGCCGGCGACATCCGCCGCACCACCATGGCCTACCACGGCGCCGAGGGCGTGGTGGCCGACACCTGGCGACGCAACGTCGACCTGTTCCACGACGCCTACACCGCCGAGCTGGCCGCCTTCACCGACGGCGTCCGCGCCGGCGCAACCCTCAGCCCCGACGGCCACGACGCCCGCGCCGCCCTGGCCATCGCCCTGGCCGCCATCGCCTCGGTCGACACCGGCCAGCCGGTCCGACCCGACACGGTCCAGCAGCCCTGACCGGATCTCGATTGGAGTGTGCACATGGGACGGTATCTGACCCCGCTCGCCGTGGTGCTGGTCGTCGCGGCCGTCGTCATCATCGTCACCAGCGGTGAGTCGATCGCGGTCCGCTACCTCGTCGGACTGGTCTCGCTGGATGTCGCCGCGCGCCTGGTGCTCTGGGAGCGTCGACGCCAGACCGAGAGCGCCTGACCAGCAGCCCACCCGGCGGAGAGGATCCGTGGTGGCCGGTTGTCGGTGGCATCGCCTAGCCTTCGGCCATGGACATCATCCTGGTTCCCGGTCTGTGGCTCGACGGCTCGTCCTGGGAGCGGGTCGTTCCCGGCCTCGAGCTGGCGGGGCACCGGGCGCACCCGCTGACGCTGCCCGGCATGGAGTCCAGGGACGCCGACCGGTCCGGGATCACCCTGGATGACCACGTCGAGGCGGTCGTCGAGGCGATCGACTCCCTGGACCCCGCCCGCGGCAAGGTCGTGCTCGTGGGGCATTCCGGCGGGTGCGGGATCGCCTACGCCGCGGTCGACGTGCGGCCCGACCGGGTCGCCCTGGCCGTCTACGTCGGCGGGTTCCCGGTCGGCGACGGTGGCGCCATCGCCGACGGGTACCCGGCCGAGAACGGCGAGGTCCCGCTGCCGGACTGGTCCGAGTTCGAGGAGGAGGACCTGGTCGACCTCGACGACGAGGGACGGCGGGCCTTCCGCGACCGCGCCGTCCCTTCGCCCACGCACGTCACCGGCGACCCGCAGCGGCTCTCCGACGACGAGCGCCGCTACCAGGTCCCGGTGACCGTCATCGCGACCGAGTTCACCAGCGAGATGCTGCGGGACTGGATCGAGCGGGGGCTGGCCCCGGTGCGGGAGCTCACCAGGATCCGTGACGCCGAGTACGTGGACCTGCCCACCGGCCACTGGCCACAGTTCACCCGGCCCGAGGACCTCGCGGGGGCGATCCTGGCGAGCATCGACGGGGCGGCCCGGCGCCAGCCACCGGGCCGCCCCGTCGCCGCGGGGCCCGGCGGCATGGGCGGGCGGATCTCGCCGCGGCAGTTCTCCGAGGCCGACGGCGTCGAGGACTGGCGGGTGCTGGGCGAGGGGGCGTGCGCGTACTTCCGCACCGGGTCGTTCGTGGCCGGCGCCCGCCTGGTGCATGCCATCGGCGAGCTGGCCGGCCTCGGGGAGCACCATCCCGACCTCGACCTGCGGCACGAGGGCGTGACCGTGCGGCTGCTCACGACGGCGGACGACTGGTACGGGCTGACCGAGCGCGACCTCGACCTGGCCCGGCAGATCTCGGCGGTGGCGCGCCAGCTGGGCCTCTCCGCCGACCCCTCGGCCTTGCAGACGGTCCAGGTCTCGATCGACGCCCTGGTCGGCTCCGAGGTGATGCCGTTCTGGCGGGCCGTGCTCGGCTACGAGCACCGCCCCGACAGCCCCGACGAGGACCTCATCGACCCGCGCGGCCGCGGACCGTCGCTCTGGTTCCAGGAGATGGACGCGCCCCGCCCCCAGCGCAACCGGATCCACATCGACGTCTGGGTGCCCCACGACCAGGCCGAGGCGCGCGTCAGGGCGGCCATCGCCGCCGGCGGCCGCCTGGTCACCGACGAGCACGCCCCGGGGTGGTGGACCCTGGCCGACCCCGAGGGCAACGAGGTCGACGTGGCCACCTGGATGGAGCACGACTGAGCGACCCACGGGCCCGGTTGCCCGTTGCCGCGCAGGCGCGGTGGACGTGGGGGCGGCGGCGGCGGAAGCTAGGGGCGACACGCCAGAGAGAGGAGTCGTGATGGCAGGTCAGGTCACGCTCACCGAGCAGGAGGCTCGGGCCCTTTCCTCGCTGCTGGGTCGGGCCAGCGACCGGCTGGAGGCATACGAGGAGCAGACCCACCAGGACCGCCGGCTGGCCGAGGAGATCCGCGAGGCGGCCGACGACCTGGTCAACCGGATCGGCCAGGGGGCGACGACCTAGCGGTCCACGGCGGTGGTGCCGCCTCCCGCCGGGGCCGGATCGCCCGAGGACCTGGTTCGGGTGGTGTGGGCCGAGGGGGTCCGGGACCGACGGGTCCTGGCCGCGTTCCGGGCCGTCCCCCGGGCCCGGTTCGTGCCGGCCGAGGCCGCCGGGCAGGCCTACCTGGACGAGCCGATCCGGATCCCGCATGGGCAGGTGACCACCCAGCCAAGCCTGATCGCGGCGATGGTGGCGGCGCTGGGGCTGACCGGCGGCGAGCGGGTCCTGGAGGTCGGCACCGGGCTGGGGTTCCAGACGGCCATCCTGGCCCGGCTCGCCCGCATGGTCGTGTCGGTCGAGCGGTTCGCCGACCTGGCCGCCCAGGCGCGGGCCAACCTGACCGCGGCCGGGGTGGGCGGGGTCACGGTGGTGGTCGGCGACGGCACCCTCGGCGTCCCTGAGCATGCCCCCTACCAGGCGATCGTGGTCGCGGCCGCCGCCCCGAGGGTCCCGGGTCCGCTGGTCGCCCAGCTCACCGACGGGGGGCGGCTGGTGCACCCGGTCGGCCCGGGCGGCCGCGAGGAGGTCACCGCCTTCTCCAAGCAGTCCGGTCGGCTGGTCGCCGATGCCCGTCTGATCCCCGCCCGGTTCGTTCCCCTTGTCGGCGCCCACGGCACGCCGGGCCGGGAAGGCCGAGGCGGGCGATGACGGTCACGGTGGCGCTGGCCGGGGACACCATGCTGGGTCGCGGGGTCGGCCGGGCGCTGGCCACGACGCCGCCGGAGGACCTGGTGGCGCCGGAGGTCCGGGCCGCGCTGGGCGAGGCCGACCTGGTCGTGCTGAATCTCGAGTGCTGCATCTCCGGGCGGGGACGGCCCTGGGACGCCCCCGGGAAGCCGTTCTTCTTCCGGGCCCCGCCCCGGGCGGTCGAGCTGCTGGTGCTGCTCGGGGCCGACTGCGTCACCCTGGCCAACAACCACGCCCTCGACTACGGCTTCGACGCCCTGGCCGACACCCTGGAGCACCTGGCCGGCGCCGGCATCGCCGCGGTCGGGGCCGGTCCGGACCTGGAGCGGGCGCGGCGCCCGGCCGCCCTCGCCGCCGGCGGGCTGCGCGTCGCGGTCCTCGGGGTCACCGACCATCCGCCGGACTTCGCCGCCGGCCCCGACCGCGCGGGGGTCGCCTTCGCCGACCTCCGGCGCCGGGTGCCCGACTGGCTGGCCGAGGGCGTGGGCGCGGCCGACGCCGAGGTCGTGCTGGTGACGCCCCACTGGGGGCCGAACATGACCAGCGAGCCGGTCGGCCACGTCCGCCGGGCCGCCGCCGCCCTGGTGGACGCGGGGGCGACCCTGGTCGCCGGCCACTCCGCCCACGTGCCCCACGGGGTCGCCGGCCCCGTCCTGTACGACCTGGGCGACTTCCTCGACGACTACCGGGTCGACCCGCGGCTGCGCAACGACCTCGGCCTGCTGTTCCTGGTCACCCTGGACGGGCACGGCCCGGTCCGGCTGGAGGCGCTCCCCCTGAAGCTGGACTTCTGCCACACCCGCCTGGCCACGGGCGAGGACGCCGCCTGGACGCGGCGCCGGTTCCGGTCCGCCTGCGCCGCCCTCGGCACCACCGTGGAGGAGGAGGCCGGCCGGCTGACGGTCAGCTGGCCGACGGGCGGCGGAACCGGTGGCGTTCCCGCTCCACCGTCGGTCGGCGGTGGCAGCCCTCCAGGTGGTCGTTGACCAGGCCCATGGCCTCCATGAAGGCGTAGACGGTGGTCGGGCCCACGAACGACCAGCCGCGCCGGCGCAGGTCCCGGCTCATCGCCTTGGACTCGGGGCTCTGGCCGAGCTGGAGCAGGGTGGGGTAGTCGACCACCGGGGGGCGGGCCGCCGGGTCCGGCTCGAACCGCCAGACGTAGGCGGCCAGGCTGCCGAACTCGCCGGCCAGCTCGTCGTAGTGGCGGGCGTTGTTGACGGTGGCCTCGATCTTGGCCCGGTTGCGGACGATGCCCGGGTCGGCCAGCAACCGGTCCACCTCCCGGTCGCCGAACCGGGCCACCGCCGCCGGGTCGAAGCCGGCGAACACCTCCCGGAAGCGCTCCCGCTTGCGCAGGATGGTCAGCCAGCTGAGCCCGGCCTGGAACCCCTCGAGGGAGAGCTTCTCGAACAGCCGCCGGTCGTCGGCCACCGGCCGGCCCCACTCGGTGTCGTGGTAGCGGCGGTACAGCGGGTCGCCCGCGCCCCACCAGCACCGGGCCAGGCCGTCGTCGCCGACGGCGATCCCGTCGGTCGGTGGGCCCGCGGGCACGACCGGTTCGCCTTCCACGGCCGCGACCATAGCGCCCCGGTGGGACAGGGCGGCGCTCAGCCCGCGGCCTCGATGTCGACGACCTCCCTGGCCCGGTGAGGGACCACCTGGCCGGCCGGCCAGGCCGCCGTCCTGGACGGCTCGGGGCGGGCCGGCGCCGCCGGCAGCCTGGCCTCGCCGCCGACCAGCAGCAGCAGCCAGCCCAGGGCGAGCACCAGCAGCAGGTCCCGCCGGGACTCGATGGAGCGGCTCCACTCGCCGCCGGTTCCGTAGCCCTCGACGCCGCCGTCCACGGCGAAGCGCACCACCGGGTTGGAGAACCGGTCGGCGAACTCGAACCCCGGCCGCCACCAGCCGGTCCGGCGCCACTCCAGCTGCCCGCCGTCCTGGAAGCGGAGCACGCCGCTGCGGCCCGACCAGCGCCGCTCGAACCCGGCCACGACCTGCTCGGTGTGGGCGTCGGCGATGGTGACCTGACGGTTGGCCATCCCCCCGACGGCCAGGTCGAAGTCGTAGCCGCCGGCCTCGACCCGGGCGGTGGGCAGGAGCAGCCCGCCCAGGGTCAGCCTGGCCAGGCACTCGTCGCCGGCGCGGAGCTCGTAGCGGTCCTTGATGGCGCTGGTGCGCCGCCAGGCGAAGCGCTGGGGGCTCATCCAGTTCCCGCCGGTCCGTCGCATCGGACCTCCTCTCCTCGGGCCGCCGCTTCACCAGAGGCGGTGGCGCCGCTCGTCCCGGGCGAGCTCGGCGTTGCGCCGCGCCGACCTGGCCAGCCACCGGTGGTACCTGGCCTCCTGATGGCAGCGCCCCGGGTCGTCCTGGCCACGCCGCCCGAGGGCGTCCCAGTCCCGGCTGCGCCGCTCCTCGTCGGAGGCGGTGACGTCCCAGTCCCGACCCGTCATGGCGGACACCTCCCGCGTCGCGCGCGGCCCGCTGTGGGCCGCGGCGGCATGACGAGCGTCACCTGGCCCCGTTGCAGGGCCCGGACCGGCGCCTGGCGGCCGGCATGCAGCGCCGTGGGGGCGCGTTGGCCGCCGCCCAATCCCGGCCCGACCGGCGGCCGACGCCGAGAGCACCGGGGCCTGGAGGCCGGCGTGCAGGCGCCTGACGGCGGCCTTGGTCAGGTCGGCCGGAAGAGCTCGCGGTGCTCGGGGAACGCCGGGGTGAGCTGGTCGAACCAGGTCGCCCGGGGGTCGAACTCGGCGTAGAAGGGACGCCCGACCAGCTCCGGGTTGCGGGCCTGCACGTAGCGGAGGGCGAACACCTTGCGCCCGGCGACCTCGGTGACCCCGTCGACCAGGACCTTGCCGGGGGTGGCCGACATCACCGGCCCCTTGACCGTGCGGCCCAGCCCCGACATCTGTGACCAGGCCTCCCGGAAGATCCGCCAGCCCCTGGCCAGCGGCACCTCGAAGTAGTTGCGGGGGCCGGTGTCGCGCTCGACGAACATGTAGTAGGGGACCACGCCCAGGTCCAGACCGGTCCGCCACAGCTGGCACCAGGTCGCCGGGTCGTCGTTGATGCCCCGGATCAGCGGCGCCTGGGCGTAGACCGACGCCCCGGTGGCGCGGATGCGGCGCACCGCCTCGCGGGCCACCTCCGGTCCCAGCTCCCTGGGATGGGAGTAGTGGGCCATGACGGCCAGCTGCCGCCCCGAGGCGACCACCCGCTCGAACAGCCGGCACAGCTCGTCGGCGTCGGGGTCGGTGACGAACCGGTACGGCCAGTAGCTGACCGCCTTGGTCCCGATCCGGACGGTCCGGACCGTCTCCAGCCCGGCCGCCAGCAGCGGCTCCAGGAAGCGGGCCAGGACCTCGGTCCGCATGATCATCGGGTCACCCCCGGTGAGCAGCACGTCGCTGACCTCCGGGTGCCGGCGCAGATAGCCGCAGAGCACCTCCGGGTCGTTGCCGGCCATCCGCAGATCGGGCTCGCCCACGAACTGGGCCCAGCGGAAGCAGTAGGTGCAGAAGGCGTGGCACATCTGCCCCGGGCCGGGGAAGAACAGGACCGTCTCGGCGTACTTGTGCTGCAGGCCGTCCAGCGGGCGGTCGCCGCCGTCGGGGACGTTCAGCGACAGCTGGCCGCCCGGGTGCGGGTTCAGGCGCCGGCGGATGTCACGGGCCTCGGCCGCGACCCGCTCGGGGGGCGCGTCGTCACGCAGCAGCTTGGTCATGGTGACCAGGTCGGCCGGGTCCAGCATCTCCGGGGACGGGAAGGTGAGCCGGTAGATGGGGTCGTGCTCGACGTCGTCCCAGTCGATCAGCTCGTCGGTGACGTGGCGGTTGGTCCGGAACGGCAGGACCGCGGCCACGGCCCGCATCTCCAGCAGGTCGTCGTCGGAGCGGCCGGCCAGCTGCGGGATCTCCCGCAGGTTCCGGGCGGTGTAGGCGCGGAACACCGGCCGGTGGGGAGCTGCGCGCGGCACCGGCGAGGCGGGTCGGGACGGCATCGGGCACGGCTCCTGAGGACAGGGACTCGACACCTGCGGGTGGTCGGCGACCGAGCTTTCATCACCGGCGCCACCGCCCGCAAGGACCGCCGGCGGGCCCGTCCCGCACAACGCGCACAGCCAGCCCGGGAACCGCACAAGACCCTTGCAAGGCACTTGCCGAGCGCGGACGATACCCCGAACTCAGATGGAACCCGACGCGGGGCATGAGACCCTCGAGGCGGCCGAGCAGTGAGGAGCCGTATGAGGTTCAGGATCCTCGGGCCGCTGGAGGTCGAAGACGCAGGCCGCCCGCTCGAGCTGGGCGGGCCCCGCCAGCGCGCGGTGCTCGCCTTCCTCCTGCTCAACGCCAACAAGCCGGTGCCCGTGGCCCGGCTGCTGGACGCCCTCTGGGCCGGGTCGACGGCCGGGGCCCGCAACTCGCTCCACAGCACCGTGTCGCGGCTGCGCCAGCTCCTGGCGGCCAGCCAGGACGAGGAGGCGACCCGGCCCCGCATCCTCTCCAAAAACCACGCCTACCAGCTCAACGTCGCCTCCGAAGGGCTGGACGTGTTCCGCTTTGAGCGGCTCCTGGTCGAGGGGCGGGCGGCGCTGGAGGACCCGGCCGCCGACCCGGCCCGGACCGCGGCCACCCTGACCGAGGCGCTCGCCCTGTGGCGGGCCACCTCGCCGCTGGAGGACCTGCGCGACCAGGGACGCGACGAGCCCCGCATCACCTGGCTGGAGAGCCAGCGCCGGGCCGCCGTCGAGGCCAAGGCCAAGGCCGACCTGATGGCCGGCCGGGAGGCCGACGTCATCCGCGAGCTGCCGATCGAGATCGGCAACGACCGGTTCAACGAGCACCTGCGTCACTGCCTGATGCTGGCCCTGGACCGGGCCGGCCGGGCCGCCGAGGCCGTCGACGTGTACTTCGACTTCCTGCAGCTGCTCGACAACGAGCGCGGCATGCGCCCCAGCCGCGAGCTCCAGCAGCTCCACCAGGACATCCAGCGCCAGCAGGTCCGCGACGACTACCGGCCGGCCGTCCGCGCCGCCGCCCCGCCGGCCGAGCCGGCCGAGGCCCTCCCGGGGGAGGTCTTCGTCGGCCGGGAGGCCGAGCTCGGGCGGCTGCGGGAGGCCCTGGTCAGCGCCCGCTCCGGCCAGGGCCGCCTGGTCCTGGTCGCCGGCGAGATGGGGATCGGCAAGAGCCACCTCGTCCGGCGCCTGGCCGCCGAGGTCAAGGCCGACGGCCAGGAGGTCATCTGGGGCCGCGTCTGGGAGGAGGACGGGGCGCCGCCCTACTGGCCGTGGCTGATGATCCTGCGCCAGCTGCTGGAGAGCCGCGACGTCGACTGGCTGCGCCACCGGCTCGGGGCCGACGCCCCGGTGGTCGCCCAGGTCGTGGCCGAGGTCCGCGAGCGCCTGCCCGACCTGGACAGCCCGCCCAGCCTGGAGCCGAACCAGGACCGCTTCCGGCTGTTCGACTCCCTGACCCGGTTCATGCGCCGGGCCGTCAGCGACCGCCCGCTGGTGCTGGTCCTGGACGACCTGCACCGCGCCGACGACTCGTCGCTGCTGCTGCTCCGGTTCCTCACCCGGGAGCTGGCCGACGCCCGGCTGCTGGTGGTGGCCACCTACCGCGACGCCCGGGCCGACCAGAGCGAGGACTTCGTGCGGGCCCTGGCCGAGCTGACCCGGGAGCCGGCCACCGTCCGGCCGACCCTCCAGGGCTTCGACCAGGCCGAGGTCGCCCGCTATGTCGCCCTGGCCGCCGGCCTGGAGATCCCGGAGGCCTTCGCGGCCCGGCTCCGCCAGCGGACCAGCGGCAACCCGCTGTTCCTCAAGGAGCTGGTCCTGCCCCTGTCCGAGGGCCTGGACGCGGCCGAGTTCGAGCGCGGCCTCGACCAGTTCGTCCCCCAGGGGGTGCAGGAGGCGGTGGAGCGGCGGCTCGCCTTCATCCCCGCCCGGGCCAGGGAGGTGCTGAACAAGGCGTCGGTCATCGGCCAGCAGTTCACCATCGACGTGCTCGCCGAGCTGGCCGAGGTCGAGCGCTCGCACCTGCTGGAGCTGCTCGACGAGGTCATCGCCCTCGACTTCGTCACCCCGGCCATGGACATCGGCTACCGCTACCGGTTCGCCCACGTGCTCATCCGCGACGCCCTGTACCGGCGGCTGCCGGGGGCGCGCCGGGCCGCCCTCCACCACCGGGTCGGGGAGGCCCTGGAGAAGGTCTACTCCGACGACCTCGAGCCCCGCTACAGCGAGCTGGCCCACCACTTCCAGCACGGCGCCGGCGAGCAGGGAAGCGCCAAGTCCCTCTACTATCTGCAGCTGGCCGGCCAGCAGGCGGCGGGGCGGTTCGCCTTCGCCGACGCCGTCCGGTTCTACCAGGCCGCCCTCCAGCAGCCGGCCGACCGGGCCCGCCGCTGCGACCTGCTGCTCGCCCTGGCCGACGCCCAGATGTGGGCCGGCCATCAGCAGCAGGCCCGGACCAGCTTCCTGCAGGCCGCCGACACCGCCAAGGCCCTCGGGGACGACGCCCGCTTCGCCAGGGCCGCGCTCGGCTTCGGCGGCCAGCTGGCCGACTTCGGGCTGGTCAACGAGCAGCTCATCGGCCTGCTGGAGGAGGCCCTGGAGGTGCTCGACGGCGGGCCGCCGGCCCTGCGGGCCCGCGTCCTCGGCCGCCTGGCCGCGGCCCTCTACTGGGTCGACCCCGAGCGGCAGCCCGAGGTGGCCGACCGGCGGGCCGCCCTCAGCGCCGAGGCGGTGAAGCTGGCCCGGGCGGCCGGCGACCCCCACGCCCTGGCCGCCGCCCTGCACGGCCGCTGGTACGCCACCTGGCGGCCCGAGAACGCCGAGGAGCGCCGCGACCTGGCGGCCGAGCTGCACCAGGTGGCCGACCGCGCTGGCGACTGGCACATGTCCCTCCAGGGGCGGATGTGGCGCATCATCACCGCCCTGGAGCTCGGCGACGTCGAGGTCGCCGACGCCGAGATCGCCGAGTACACCGCCGAGGCCGAGGCGCTCGGCCAGTCCTACCTGCACGCCTGGCCGACCCTGTGGCGGGCCACGCGGGCCATGATGGAGGGCCGCTTCGCGGCCGTGGTGGAGCTCAACCGCGAGGCCCTGGCCCTCAGCGAGCGGGCCCCGAACGCGGCCATGATCGAGAACGCGGCCACCCTGCAGCAGTGGTTCCTGGACGACGAGCGCGGCCGCCGCGACGCCCTCGAGGGCGCCCTGGAGGGCTTCATGGACCGCTTCCCGGACTTCCCGTCCTGGCGGCTGCCGCTGGCCCTGATGCAGCTGGCGGCCGGCGAGCCCGAGGCCGCCAAGACCGAGCTGCACCAGCTCACCGCCAACGGGCTGTCCCGGGTCCGGCGGGACGCCAACTGGCTGGCCACCATGACCCTGCTGGCCGAGATCTGCGCCGCCCTCGGCGACGAGGGCTCCGCGCCCATGCTGTACGAGCTGCTGGCACCGTACGGGGACCGCTGCGTGGTGGTCGGCTTCGCCAGTGTCTGCCGCAGCTCGATCTCGCTCCAGCTCGGCCAGCTGGCCGCCCTGCTGGGCCGCTGGCAGGCCGCCGACCAGCACTTCTCGGCCGCGCTGACCGCCAACCGGCGGATCGGGGCGCGCCCGGCCCTGGCCCACACCCGCTACCGCTACGCCCGGGCCCTGCTCGGCCGCGACCGCGGGGACGACCGCGAGCGGGCCCTGGACCTCCTCGACAGGGCCGCCCAGGAGGCGGCGGCCCTGGGCATGGCCGGCCTGGCCGAGGAGATCATGGCCAGCCAGGAGGCCGGCCGGGTCGGCCGCCGGCCATGACCGGCGCCGAGCTGCTGGTCGACGCCTTCGGCCGGGTCCGCGGGGTCGTCCACCGGGCGGTCGGCGGCCTGTCGCCCGAGCAGCTGGCCTTCCAGGTCGCCCCGGAGGCGAACTCGATCGCCTGGCTGGTCTGGCACCTGACCCGCATCCAGGACGACCACGTCGCCGGCGTCGCCGGGACCGAGCAGGTCTGGACCTCCCAGGGGTGGGTGGACCGCTTCGGGCTGCCGTTCGACCCGCTGGCCACCGGCTACGGGCACCGGCCGGCCGACGTGGCCGCCGTCCGGGTCTCGGGGGAGCTGCTGGCCGGCTACCACGACGCCGTCCACCAGCAGACCGTCGGCTACGTGGACGGGCTCGTCGACGCCGACCTCGACCGGATCGTCGACCGGTCCTGGGACCCGCCGGTGACCCTGGGGGTGCGGCTGGTCAGCGTGATCGCCGACGACCTCCAGCACGCCGGCCAGGCCGCCTTCGTCCGGGGGATCCTGCAGCGCCGCTAGCCGCCAGGCCCGGGACGGGCCGGGTCGAGCCGGCCCGCGCCCTCGGGGGCACGCAGCGCCGGGGCGCGCACGTGCTCTGGCAGGAGGCCGATGCCGACCACCCGGGCCGGGAGGGCCTGCAGGACGGGGTAGCGGCGCAGGACCCGCAGGGCGAGCGGCCCCTGAGGGGGCACCCGGCCGGCCAGCAGTGGGGACAGGAACCGGTCCTGGATGGTGCGCTGGAGCCGCTGGACGACCACGGTGGGCAGGAGCCGGCGGAGCTGGACCCTGGCCAGGTGCCGGGTGGCCAGGGTGCCGCCCCGCAGCGGCCCGACGAGGAGGTTGGCCGCGGCCACGGCGTCGTGGACGGCCAGGTTGATGCCGACTCCGCCGATCGGGGACATGGCGTGGGCGGCGTCGCCAATGCACAGCAGCCCCGGCCGGAACCAGCGCCGCAGCCGGTCCACCTGCACCCGCAGCGTTCTCAGATCATCCCAGCTGCGCAGCTCGCCCACGCGGTCGGCGAGGAACGGGACCAGCTCGCCCAGTGTGGCCCGGATGCGCTCCAGCCCGGCCGGGTCCGGCTCCCCGGCCGCGGCCCTGGGGATGACGTAGGCGATCTGCCAGTAGGCGCCCCGGTCGATCAGGACCAGCAGGTGCCCGGCGGCCAGGCGGCCGAAGGTCATCGGGTCGGTCGGGCGCCGGGGCAGGCGGAACCAGAGCACGTCCAGGGGCACGCCGAACTCGATGGGGCGCAGCCCGGCCGCCCGGCGCAGCCGCGAGTCACGGCCGTCGGCGGCCACCGTCAGCCGGGCCCGTACCCGGTGGACGGCCCCGTCCCGGTCGCGGTAGACCACTCCGGTCACCCGGCCGGCCTCCTCCAGCACATCGACCGCCTCGGCCTCCATGCGCAGCTCGAAGGAGGCCAGCCGCCGGGCCTGGCCGACGACGAAGTCGAGGAAGTCCCACTGGGGCATGAAGGCCAGGAACCGGAAGCGGCCGGGCAGCCGGCGGAAGTCGGCCAGGGTGAAGTCGCCGGCGTCGGTGGTGATGCTCAGGACCTGCGCCTCCTGGTGGGGCAGGCCCAGCAGCTCGTCGGCCAGGCCGAGCTCGTCGAACAGCTGCAGGGTGGAGGGGTGCAGGGTGTCGCCGCGGAAGTCGCGGAGGAAGTCGCCGTGCTTCTCCAGCACCAGC
>Ga0126313_10001008_pt1 | contig 14358 bp, 11 predicted proteins | sample Plot105A_FD_89954 | JGI IMG/M metagenome (GOLD analysis project Ga0126313, IMG submission 89954) | Serpentine soil microbial communities from UC McLaughlin Reserve, CA, USA - Plot105A | ecosystem: Environmental > Terrestrial > Soil > Grasslands | place: USA: UC McLaughlin Reserve, Lake County...
ACAATACTGGCCTCCGCTGGTGAATCAGACAATTTTGATCTAAAGATCCTCTCTCCAACATCCTTGTAGAATTGGATACGTTCGTCCGCCGTTTCATATAAGGTCCTATGAATATTCTCCATCACATGCATATTTGATGCCTTTTTTCTCAGTTTGAATTTCCATCCGGTTTTTTCCACTATTTCGTAGTTACTACCTTGTATACTGGAGATGAGTCCGAATGGATTCTTAATATAGATAGTTGCTTCTCCCAATGCAGGATCAAAAAAAGTATGATCTAGCTGAATTTCCTTTGAAACACAGCTTCTTAATAGAGCTAATGTTTCACTCTCGGACTTGCGAATAGATTCATCGGTTCGAATGACTATCCTTTTTTTCAATGTATTCACCATGTTAGATATAATCTGACTATTTTTCAACAGATAGGCTGGGTTATCAGAATATAGCGCAATGTTAGGACCCTCATATTCTATCTTGGTGAGACTTGATTCTCTGGGAAGACTCTGAAGTATAGAAGCCATTATATTTTGATTATTCTGACCATTGTAGTATGATTTATGTTGCATATTATCACATTAGCATTCTAAATAACAGGCTAATTTCTGACCGCGGTTTTGGTATATTTGCATTCCACCTTTAAAGAGTGTTTCGCTTTAATGATAATTTCTTGCCTCTACTTTGACTGTATTAATGTCAAAGTTGAAATAGTGTTTTGAATTATAGTTACCATTGAGAAAGTTTGGAAAATATAGATTCAGGTTATGGTGAAGAAAGGTTTGGAGAAAGCAGGGGTACTGGAGGATATAGACCGCGAAGAGATTATGGGAGCTACGGCTCGAGGGGTCGTAGTGGCGGTAGCTTTACAGGCCCAAGACCTTTTAGACCATCACCAGTAAGGGTTGGAGAAGAATTTGACGTCAGGATAGAGTCAATGAGCAAAAGAGGGGACGCGGGTGTTGCCAAAGTGGAAGGCCTCGTAATTTTTGTCACCGGAACCAAAGTCGGAGATAACGTAAGGATAAGAATAACCAAGGTTGGGAGAGGGTATGCAACTGCAGAAATTGCAGGAGCGAGTCAGTTAACTGGGAATAAGGCCGTAGATCAACCATCGATTAGTGCAGATGACGAGCAGCCATCGATTAGTGCAGATGACGAGCAGCCAAGTTAAGTTCTAAATCTGAACTCAAGGTACATACCGGAAGAGATAGAGTTTACTTTTTTATTTATACAATTACCTGGGATGAATGTAAGGTTTGAATCCCAATTCAGCTCACATGATGGAGCTACCAAGGAAAATACTAATAGGAGATGACGTAATCAACAATATCGGAGAATTCTTACTTGATCTTAACCACGATGCATCGAAAATTGCAATTGTGACTGGTCTTACCGTCCAAGCTAAAGCAGGAAAACAATGTCGCGCCTCAATCGACAAGTCATCTTTGGACAACTCTTGGCATATAGTTACGGATGCTTCAATGGACGCCGTAAATAATTTGCAGATACATCTTGAAAAATACTCACCTGATTTCATTGTGGGGCTAGGTGGAGGCCGTTCAGTAGATGTGGCCAAGATGGCGGCCTTCGGATTATCCAAATGTTTTGTTAGCGTGCCAACCTCCGCCTCTCATGACGGCATAGCAAGCCCCTTTGTTTCCATAAAGGGTTTAGATAGGCCCCATTCGATTAAAGCTAATTCTCCGATAGGGGTCTTGGCTGATACTAGGTTGATTTCTCAAGCTCCGACGAGGTTATTGGCAAGTGGCTGTGGGGATCTTGTCGCAAAAATCACCGCTGTCAAAGATTGGGAACTTGCTAGAGACGAAAAAAATGAATATTTCGGAACCTATGCGGCCCACTTAGCATGCATGAGCGCTGAGATAATTTTAAAACAATCACATAAATTCCGGGATAACACTATTTTTGGGACTCGAACAATAATTGAGGCATTAATTAGCGCTGGTGTGGCTGCATGTATAGCTGGGAGTAGCAGGCCTTGCTCGGGTTCAGAGCACTTATTCAGTCACGCCTTAGAATATATTGCTGGCAATAGTTGTGGGTTACACGGCGAACGCGTAGGTTTAGGTACAATAATAATGGCCAAACTTCACAATCTAGATTGGAAACAAATAGCAAAAACCCTCAAAGAAATAGGAGCTCCTACAACTGCCCAAGAAATAAACATAAACGAACGTGATGCTGTAAAAGCTCTCCTGCTTGCTCAGTCCCTTAGACCTGAGCGATATACTATATTGAAAAAAGTGAGTTTGGACGAGCAATCTGCATTGCGCTTACTCAAGGATACGGCAATACTCTAATATTTCGTTCGTATTTCTTGCCTGAGCCTTCTGTCTTTAGATAGACGGACATAAGGTCAAACTGTATTTGGTTACGCATCTGGAGCCACTTCCACATTGAATTGTTGAAATGTTGAAACTGTGCAAGCAGCCATACTGGTTGTTTCCATGCTCTAATTTAGCTGAGGCATTTCTCGGAGGGTTATGTTAGCAAACAACCTAATCACAAGACTAGGTTGTTACTCAGATTGCAATATCTATGCTGACTGTGATTGGGCAGCTTGACTACTCTTTTCAAGAGATTGATCTTTCTGTTCTTCTGGCTTCTTTGGGACGGAAGACTGAGATACATAGGTTTCTATAAACCTAACATTATCAATTCGAGGTATAAATTTGAATATGTCATTTGAAATAGCTCTTTTTATAATTTGCAACCCATCAACAATAAATGTCTCTTCTGGAAGATCTATTTGTACACTAGATGCTTCGATGTTAAACTTCATCTTTTGATCATCTATTGGCAACCTCCTTCTTATTAGAGACAACACTTTTTCATTATCGTCTTTAAGCTTCTTAGTTACCTCAACATCGTAAATCAGCGTGCGTCCTGCAAACCGATGGTTAAAATCAATTTGAACCCTTCCAGAGCCGACCAATTTCACAATTCCCATACGCTCGCCAACCTCTATGGTGTCTCCAACCCTGACCTCGTCGGCCTTTTCACCAAGTTTTCGAAGGGGAATCATTCGAACCTTGTTTGGGTCTCTCTCTCCAAAGCCTTTATCTGGAGTTATTTCAATGTTTAATTTATCGCCCATGCTAGCATTTGTTAAAGCTTCGTCGAGTCCCTTCAACACCCACCCTTCACCGACAGAAATCAGCCGTGGCTCATATCTGTGAGCTGGATCGTATAAATCTGATTTCTTTGCTTCTTCTTCTCTAGTGGTTTCGAAGGTTAAATTGGTATCTTTGACCTTTGCTGTATAATCTATAAGAATGAGAGATCCTTTTTCGAGCGTCATAAATTTCGCTAATGATTTACCATATATTAAGCTTAATCGGATAGTAGTTAGGAACCTGAACTATATTATAATTTAATTAATACTACTAATCTTTTCAAATGCTTTGGAGACTGCTTCTGGGTTAACTTTTAGCCCAAGCATATTCATCGATGATATAATAGACGAAATTGTTCTTATCACGTGGTACCGGTTTACTTCTCCCATCGAACCTATTCTAAAAACCTTACCTTTGAGGTCGCTAAAGCCACCTGCTACGAGAACTCTAAACTCTTTGGCCAGTAGTGTTCTGAATTTTTTGTCATCCATTCCATCAATATATTTGGCAGCAATTACAACGTTACTACGTGCATCCTCTCTTGCAAATGGTGGAAGACCAAGTGCACTCAAACCACTGTAAAATGCTTCAGCGCACAATCTATGTCTGCTAACCCTCTTGTCTAATCCTTCTTCCAAAACAATATCGAGAGCTTCATTAAAAGCGTAGAATAAAGGAAGGGCTGGTGTAAACGGGGTTTCGAAATTATCCTCGTAATATTTGAAATATCGTTTGAGGTTCAGATAAAGAATAGAAGTTGAATTTGAAAGGATGTACCTTTTAGCCCTCTCGCTTATTGAAATAGGAGATACTCCCGGAGGAGCTGCTAAAGCTTTTTGTGACGCCGTCACACAAATATCAATATTCCACTTGTCAACAGGTAACTCATCTCCTCCCAGAATCGAGACCGCGTCAGCCACAAAGAATGCTCCATGGCTAGAACACAATTGTCCTATTTTATTCATATACCTAATAGTAGTCCCGGTTGACGTTTCATTGTAAACTGCATAAATTGCCTTAGTATCTTTGTTTTGATCAAGGGCTTCTTCAATTTTTTCATATTGAGGGTTTTCCCCATATGGAGCAGTGACACGGATTGCCTTCCCTCCCCAGCTATCAATCAAATCAGCAAGCCTGGATCCAAACTCTCCACCTACAGGAACAATTGCCTTATCACCTTTTTTAATTAGGTTAACAACTGAGGCTTCAACTGCTCCTGTTCCTGAAGTTGTCAATAAAATAACATCGTTTTGGGTTTGAAATGTCCTCTTGATTTTTTCAACAAGTGACTTGTAAAGCAGACGAAAGTCTTCACTTCTATGATTAATTATCGGTGCCAGCATCGCATTCATAACTCTATTTGGTACATTAGTCGGACCCGGCAACATGACTAAATATTCCATTCTATTTGTCAGATAATCGAAACAAGATCGGCTATTTATAATTAGGGCACCTTTATCGGTAGAGATAAAGTGGGGCCCTAGGTGTTTATACTTATATTAATACTAATGCACAAAATTCACCGTCAGAATATTTTGAAATACGCAAAAAGGAGATTTGGCTGTGACATAGTGGCCGCGTTTAATCCCGAAAACATATTTTATCTCACTGGTTTCTGGGGAGAAGGAATCGCAATCTATAACGAGGAGGGTAAAACCACGCTTATCACCCCAAGGCTAGAGACAGACAGGGCAAGCAATACTTCCAAAGATTGTGACATCGTTCCTGCAGAGAGAGGTAGCAAAATGATATCCCATTTCTTGTCGGCTGTAAACAATAAGAAAACCTGTATAGATTGTATCGACTACTCTATTTTTCATATGGTACAACAGAGGCTTAACAGTCATCAGACACTACTATCAAACAGCCAGCCCTTCTACGAAGCCAGAATGATTAAGGACGAGAAAGAAATCTTCTCCATTAGCAAGACTGCTACTATTTTAGATAAGTTATATGAGATTTGTAGAGAGAAAATCAGAGAGGGTTTATCTGAACGTGAATTGCAAGCAATACTTATTTATCAAGCTATGAAAATGGGAGCAAGCCCTCCATCATATAAATGGACACTGGATCCTTTGATTATTGCAAGTGGACCTAATGGAGCTCAGCCTCACGCACGGGTCTCTGATCGTAAATTCAAATCAGGGGATATGATCGTTGTGGACTTAACTCTCAGGCACGAGGGATATATAGCTGATGCTACGCGAACATTCGGTTTGGGAGCAATTTCCTCAGATAAGATAAAAGTATATAATATCGTTCGTGAATCTCAGGAATCTGGCGTTAAAGCAGTGTCAGAGCACGTGACATGCGGGGATATTGATCATGTCTGCAGACAAGCTATCACGCAATCAGGCTTTGACAAGTTCTTCGTTCATGCAACAGGACATGGGATTGGTTTAGAAGTTCACGAGCCTCCATGGATACGTCGCAAAGATCGACGAAAGTTGAAGAGTAATATGTCAGTAACAATTGAACCTGGGATTTACTTGCAAGATAGATTTGGGGTAAGAATTGAAGATAGTGTGATAGTTAGCGGGGGAGTAAAAAATTTATGCCAATTTACAAAAGAATTGGTTGTAAAGGGATGACCTTTACCTCTAGGCATTTTTGGAATGAATCTGGAATAAATGCATTTCTTCTATCGTAATTCACGTTTATGATTGCAAGCCTGCGGCCACGAGTTCTAGTAATTTTCTTGCAATAAACTTTTTTTTCTGGAGTGGAAAGGTCATAATATTTTTTTCTTTATCTACTACTATAACTTCGTTAGTTTCAGAGCCAGGTTCACACCCTTTTCTTCCAAGGTCATTTGCAACAACCAAATCACAACTGCATTCACTCATCTTCTTCAATGCGTAGCCTGCCATCTCTTTATTAGTTCTATTATAGTCAGCCTTAAATGCCACCAAAAAAATTCTGGGATTCTTGCTAGCATTTTTTACCTCGTTTACAATCTTCCTAGTAGGAGAAAGTCTTAAAGTAAGTGGGTCTGTTTTTCTTGTGTTCATTTTTTTCGGAAGTGATGTGGTAGGTTTGAAATCTGCTATTGCTGCTGACATGAAAGCAGCATCATAGGTTTTTGTCCCTAACTCTGACATAATTGCACTATACATTTCCTCATTAGTGCTAACTTTGATGATATTCATTCTCGGTAGTTCCCGTGGTTCGAAAGACCCATGACCGTATACTAATGTAACGTTTGCTCCCTTTCTATGTGCTTCTTGTGCAATAGCGTTTCCCATTTTACCTGAACTCAAATTGGATATTACCCTTATAGGATCAATAAATTCAACTGTACTTCCAGCTGTAACTAGAATATTTCTACCTGAAAGACTTTCATCCTTATTATCCTCTATATACACATCTTCACCTTTTTTTTCCTGAACTACATCCGGTGCGGATCCTCCATTTTTGTTAAACCTCTCTAAAATAGCTCGAAATACTTCTTCTGGCTCTGCGAGCTTTGCCTTATTTTCAGAAATCAATGGGTCAATAATTTGAACACCATTTTTTTTGAGACTTTGAATATTAGCATTTATGAAGGTGTTGAAGTACATAGACTTGTGCATGGCTGGGGCAATCATTATAGGAGTTTTTGATCCCAAGGCTACAGCCAAAACAGAGGTAACGGGCGTATCATCTATTCCGTTTGCTATCTTTCCTATGGTATTTGCTGTACAAGGATAAACCAGAACTAGGTCTGACATATTATAATCGGCAAGAAAAATATGTTCCAAGTTCGCGGTGAGTTTGGTTACGACGTTGTTACCTGATGCCCATTGCATTATATCCTTGGTTATCAGTCGATTAGATATGGCTGAAGATTCTGACATGACAGGAAAAACTTCAGCACCATGCCTAATTAACAAACGAGTTAGGTCTATTGCTCTATAGGCAGCCACGCTTCCTGTAATACATAATACTATTTTCTTTCCTAATAAGTCCGTACTGAGTGCACAATAAATATCCTTTACGAGAAGATTCCCAGGCTTGTTTATATTATTAATACAATTGTCTTCGCTATTATTCATATACTACCTTTTTTCTCCAATAAAATTTTTTGTAGTGACCATTCTTAATCATTCTTCTCGTGGTTTCCTCCTTTGCTTCATTTTTCTTATAACCTTCCTTAGCTCATTTTTATCCATATGAAAACTATTGGTGTCCTGTGGAAATTTTTTTTCCTTGATATCTTTTTTATATAGAGATATTGCGTCGAATATGGTTTCATATAGGTGTGCATAGCGCTTGACAAACCTCAATTGAATACCTTGGTATAGCCCAAGTAGATCGTGTGAAACTAAGATTTGACCATCGCAATTCATCCCTGAGCCTATCCCTATTGTGGGGATAGATAGATTTTGTGATATTAGTGAAGCAACTTCGTCAGTCACCATTTCTAAAACTACCGAAAAAGCCCCTGCCTTTTCTAGTTCTCTTGCCTGTTCTAGCAGCTTCAAGGCGGAATCTATTGTTTTCCCGTGGAGCCTATAATTATTCCACAAAGATGCGGTTTGAGGTGTAAAGCCAATGTGGCCCATAACGGGGATACCAGCCGCCACTATGGATCTTATCAGCGATACTACTCCGGTTCCTCCTTCTATTTTTACCGCGTTACAACCTGCCTTGATGAAAAGTGCAGCATTGTGGACTGCTTCAGCAATTGAACTTTGATAAGAACCAAATGGCATGTCGCCCACAATTAATGCTCTTCTGACTGCCCTAGAAACGGCGCTGCAAAATATGAGCATTTCTTGCATTCCTATGGGAACCGTATTATGATATCCCAGCATAACCATTGCTGCACTGTCTCCAACAAGAATTCCATCTACTCCTGCCCTGTCAAAGATCAGGGCATTAGAATAGTCATAACCAGTTACAAAAGCCGCTTTTTCCTTTCTTTTCTTCATCTCAAATATCTGATCCACAGTAATCTTTTCACCATTATTAATGAAAAATTTGTTCTGCGTCGTCCACGGATCCCTTTTATCTTTACTTTTAATAGAATTATTAGTGATACAGGAATCCCTTTTCCCCACGCCTAGTTTCACGCGATGTTTCCTTGCATAATTGATAATGATTCAAGGAGATTCTTATGGTTATTAAATTCCTTAACGATTCTCTTCATTACCATTTCTCTTTGTTCTTGCTCAAGGTCCTTGAATTTTTTGACCGCCATGATCATTTTTGGTATTGCTCTTATGACATTATCTACAATGGTTATATTTGCTGATCTTGCTGTCCTAGACATAGGATTAAGATCAATTGCAACTACTGTCTTGCCCATTTTAGCAAGCGCTTCAGTCCGATCGCCATCTTCTAGAGTCACGAGTACAGTATCAGCCTTCATGATACCATTCGGAGCAACTCGTCTTCGCTCGCTTTGCAATTCCGGGATAAAGGCCTTAGTACCTGAGCTCGTTCCAAGAACTTCTTTTGCGCCCAAGCTTTTCAGCTCCTTTCTTATCAGATGTTCTCTTCTTACGGTCCGGTAAAATAGATTCACTTCAATTTTAGCTCCTATCAATTGGCTTAACTCTACAGTGGCCTTTGCACAAAGCGCAGCGAGGTTACCGTTAACAGAGATTACAGGATATCTTGACAACATTAAAGCTGATGTGGCTGCCTCAATAGCAACTTGTGCAATGCCGCTGGTCTTTTCGCCTAATATATAGTCAAAGGCTTCACCTCTTCCATGTGCTATCAAGCCTTCGGATACAACCAAGCCCCTCCTATATGCGTCAACTAGCATATTTCGGGTAAAGAGTGACTGCGCACGAGGGTGAGTCGGAGGTATATGAAACTGTGAATCGTAAATGCTATAGTTACCACAACCATAGTGATTACTATTACTTGTCAAGAAGTCTTGCTCCATGGCAGTCGATACCACATACCATCAATCTGCCACCGTTTCCCTTGAGGCAATTTATCACGTTATTCACATCCCTGGACCTTACTATCGAAAAAATTGTGTCCCCAAACAAGGCTACACCACAACCAAAACCTTGTGATTTAAGTCTCCTAATGAGGGTTCCACTTCTGCCTCGAATTAAGCCAAAATGGTTTGCAAAGTCAAAAGACATATCAAGGAAGTCGTTGATATCTCTTGATATGTAAAGACTTTCTAACATTTTTTCCCCAAAGCCGTTTAATCCCTCGATATGCTCAGTAAGAAACTTCTTTGTAGACACAGGAGAAAGACACAAAATCACAACTCTAAGATCTTGTATGTGGGAAAGATATGGAATCTTGTCAACTACACCTATTCCAGGAGCTCCAATTTCTGACCGCAATTCAAAACCTCCAACATATTGTGCAAGTATGCTGCCCAGACCAGTTTTACATTCAATCTCGGAACAATGGGCAATTTGGGCTGCTTGTTCGATATCTAGCCCTACCCCTAAAGCGCTATTGAGCGCATAAGATAGGCTTAACGCTGCTGCTCCGCTAGACGATAGACCATATCCAATTGGTATGGATATTTCATGTTCGATTTTGATGTAGTAAGATTTTCCCCTTAGGAGTTCAAGATACTGTTCTACTACAGATTCCGTGACTTCGATATCCGAACTCTGGCTCGAACCATTTATGAAAACATCATAAGTTGTCCCCGAATAATTGTCACATTTCTCAGAAACTCCCACTGTAGTAGTGACGCCAAGATCTATTGCGAGTCCGGCACCCATAGAACCTTTATAAAGATAAGAGCTCCTATCCTTCCCTTCGTTTTTGAGTTTATTATATCTTGTCAAGTCAGAGGCTTTGGCGAGGAGTCCAGTAATATGGCCTGGGCAATAGGCCTTGGCTGTAGAAACAACAGAGGCTGTAACTACCGTCATAACTAAGGAAATTTATAGATACTATGAAATATAAAAATAATGTTTAATTAGTATAATACTGTTTAAATTTTCCTTATGCTTAGATTTGGCAGAAGGGTACAACAGATAGGAAGTAGTTTTCTCGTCTCACTACCCAGTGGCTGGGTTAAAAGGAACAATTTAAAAAAAGGAAATATGGTGCTAATTGAGATTAATAATGATAATACGCTATCAATGTTTCCATCGGATATGACCGATAAAGAAGCTAAAGAAGTAACAATTGCCTATTCACCTATTTCTGTGGATAGTATTGTAAACCAAATTTACGGGACATATCTTCTCGGGTACAATATAATTCGTATTAAAGGAAATGAACAGATAACGTTTGACCATAGAGATCGCATTAAGTATGCAATGCGTAAACTGGCAGGATTAGAAATAATCGAAGAAGACAGCACCAACATAATCTGCCAGTTTCTACTCGATCCAGGAACACTGGACATAGAAAAGATTCTCAGGCGGATGAGCACAATTATAATGGGTATGTACAAGGATACGATTGATCTTCTTGGGAAAGGCAGTGAGTATAATATAAGAAAATCTATAATAAGTAGGGATGGTGAAGTTGACCGTCAGTATTTTCTTCTGGTAAGACTAATACGCAGTGCCATCTTAGATCAGCAGCTTGCCGCCAAGCTCAATTTAAGCAATATTGACATACTAGACTACAGAATTGCAGCCAATAATTTAGAAAATGCGGGAGACTACATTAAAGATTTCGCGAAGACTATACCACAACTTGAAAGCAAAGGATTATTAAATGAGATAAAACAAGCAAGCATGCTTACAGTCAGAATGCAAGAAAAATCTGTGGCAGCTTTCATAAATAATAACAGAACTGAGTCTTCCGACCTAATAAAATTGTACAACAGATTCAACCAGCTGATGGATATGATAAAAGAGTTGTCTACACACCGCAATGGACTAGAAGAATCTGTGCCTAGTATTGCGCTCTTAAATTCTATCTATTCAATGGATAAAATTGCAAGATGTTGGGTTGATGTTGCTGACTTAGTTAAGCCAGCATATTCAAAATGATCAAGATTACTAGAAAAACATTTGCACATTACTATCATTTGCACACTTTATTGTAAGTGGTTGGGCTTTACTGTACTGTAATCAATTTATTCCTTTTCAAACAGTTAGTAGGTATATCGAATTGTTATCAATTTTAGCTACCATTGTGCTGAAATCAATGAAGTGAAGTCATACTAGAATAACCAGAATTTGGCTAACCCAGATGATTTAATTGTCTTGGTTGTCTGTTCTATGTTATTCCATTTTAGATGCATTCAGAAATAGAACTAGTAATGTATATATTTCATCATTCTTTATCAAGTGTATTACGAAGCACCAGCGCTCGCACATTATGTATATCGGAAAATAAGCCGCCGTTCCAATCCTTTGGAAAATAGACTTTCTCCGCATTGCTAATCTGAAATGAAGCACCCGTTATGTAGGAGATAAGTTCTTTAAACGGCTCACTATCCATGTTAATATCCGTAAGGATTTGCACCGTTCCTCTATCACTAGCTAGCTTTACTTTCAATATAGGAAGAAGCATCCTTAAAGATGGGATTGAAACAGAGAAGAGATTTCGCTCAGGTAAAACAACAAAGAAATTATCGATTGATTTATTTTGTATACGAGGAATAAGTTTCATGGCATCTCCCCAGAAGGAAGATGCGTTCTGAGGATCTAGAGTTGAAAACTTTGATTTCGCTAGTAATACTTCATTTTGGTCCTTCCCTATACCGATAAAATATTCAGACCAGTGATTAGATGCCATTCTGAGCAGCATTTCACAATCTTGCATTCCCACGTCCAAATTAACTTTTAGATAAAGTCTTCTGGCATTGCTGATTGTTCTATTTAATTGTGTTGAAGGGTTTCCTTCATGAAAGAATTGATAAACAAGATTCCATCTTTGCCTTAAAATCTCAGGAAAATTTCTCATGTGTATTAATTCCTTAAAAAGTTCATTATCAGCAAAATCTGAAAAGAATGCATCAGTTCTAGATACTGCTTCAAATCGAGGAAGATACAATTCATCGTAAAGTTTGCTTACTCTATCCCAGGCTCTTACTGGGTCTGAACCCATGTAAGTTACAGATAGATCTGCCAGCCAAAGAACCTCTCCAAGTAATCGTATTTTATCGGGATTGTATCCTTTTCTTCCCAAGTCTGAGACATGCCGTTCAAACTTCTCTTGGGCTTGTGGTTGCTTAAAAAAGGGGAAGTCCGTTCTCCATATTAATGCTTGAATTACTGAGCTCTCAGTAGGCTTCCAATCCACCTTCACATATTCTGGATGAGTCGTTGAAAGTTCTATTGGTAAAAGCAAGCTAGATTTGTATTGTCTGAAATAGTTTTCAAATTCGATTATACTCATAGTAAAGTAAGCATCGAGAATTCTCGCCCTATTTAATTCATCAATAGTTCTATAAACTCTAGGCCCTTTTGGTTGTGCTGAGATACTGTAGTTACCGTCATTATTCCGTAAAGATTCTATATGATCTTCACTTGGATCATAGTCATGTAAAATACCAGCTAATAACAGAAACTCATAATCTTTCCAAGTGAATATATATCCATGAAATTCTTTTGGCAGCATTTGCAGGCTAAGATAAGTAACCTCTAAACTATGATGAAAATTATGATATTTGCTCGAACCTTCTCCTATTCCTTGTTTGCTATATTCGTTTTTAAGAAACAAGACAAGGATACGAAATTTGTCCAATCTTTCTGGCAGAATTCCCTTATCCACAGCGATATAGATTATAGAAGCAATCAGCTCGTCGTCTGGAATATTTGCTAAATTCTCATTGGTATACTCAATAGTTCGTTTTTTTGCTCCAGGAATATGCCTTGTGGCCTCTTTGTATATTATTCTGATAGGCAGGCTCTTGTTCATGTATACCCCTATTGCAGAGAATCCCCAAGGGTATCTGATGCGGGGTTTTTCTCTCTCAACTACTTCATCTGATGCTCGAGCCAGCTTTGTATTGAGTCTTGTCAGAAATGCGCCCAAGTCTACTTCATCGGTGTTCCAATGTTCTTGCTGTTTTTCCACTCGAGAAAATTCGGTATTCATAACTAGCCACTGAGGTATCTTTACTCTGTAACGGTATTTTTTCTGCTGAAACCATCTTCTGCTAGTCACTGGCGGCGATGCAGGTAATTCCCTCGAGGTGACAGCTACATTCCGAGGATCCTCTAGGAATGGCAAATCTCGATCCTGAACAACTTGAAGTATAATTTCCTTGTTAGGGACCTGAAGTCCAAGTAGGATATGCCAATATTTTCCCTTATCAAGCCAATCAGGTACCTGAGTTTCCTTATCCCAGAAATCTATAGGACCCATTGGAACATATCCCCTTTCATAGTCCTTCGTTTCAGGATTATATGATCTATATTGATATTCACCTATCATTGGATCAAGCTTCTTAGCCAAATCTCTTGCATCATTTATCAACCTGTCAGAGGTCGTAAATTCACGGTAGGCCATTGCCCCCCATATAGTGCCCAGTGCACTGAATAGAGCAAAGATAGCATAGAGAAGGTCGATTTCATTATACAAAAAAAATCTAGGGGCAAGAGGTATTCCGAACCAACCTGTGGACAAAATACCAGTGAAGGCTAGTGTGATAAATAGCCAGCGAGCAAGATCGTTGTAAAAGAGACTAAAGGATTTAGTCTCCTGAGAAACCTCAGCAGATAAGTGGGTTTGAGGATAACCAGGTTCATCCCGGTGAGGACTAGAATCCTTTTTCCGAGGTACATCAGATCTAAATCCCAAGTCTCTATTCTGCCTGTTCCAATCTTAAAGTTAGGATATATTATATATTATTACAGTTAAGATTACTAGAGGCTAGTTCACAGTTTTTTGATGACTGGTATAATTAGATTCCATTTCCAGCTTCTATATCTACGAGATTCAAATATACTCCTGTTAAGAGACTTTTAAATGTAATAAGTATCTCGTTGAGAAAAACATAATTAGCTTACGATAAAAGTTAAAATTGCGTTCCTTGTGGGCCGGTGGTCTAGCCTGGTTAAGATACCGCCTTGACATGGCGGGGGTCGCGTGTTCGAATCACGCCCGGCCCACTACAAATCTTAGAACTAATTCTAATATCCTTAGAGCTAATTCTAAGTCCCTAGGAAGAAAAGGCCAAAAAGCTCTTTGGAAGAAGATAGGATATTTTTGCGTAATATGCAATGTTCATTATGACATGAAATTAAAACCGTATACCAAGGATAAAAAAAGTCTTGCTGACAACAATAGGAAGATGATATTGATAAATGCAATCTGAAGAGGGAACGCAAAGACCACAGCAGAC
>Ga0126313_10001009_pt1 | contig 14349 bp, 8 predicted proteins | sample Plot105A_FD_89954 | JGI IMG/M metagenome (GOLD analysis project Ga0126313, IMG submission 89954) | Serpentine soil microbial communities from UC McLaughlin Reserve, CA, USA - Plot105A | ecosystem: Environmental > Terrestrial > Soil > Grasslands | place: USA: UC McLaughlin Reserve, Lake County...
TTGGAAGTGGCCTGGATGAAATTGATGGTAACCACAGGTCAGAATTAAAATTGCAGCTTTTCCTATCATTTTAGATTCATTATTGATTTTTTTGAGCCGTACCATTTTGGTTATAAGTGCTTTTTTAGTACTCTAAAAAATTTTTTTTTCCCTTTTGAATAAGATTGATATTAAAAATCCGTTATTTTGGCGCAGCTTTTTCTAAAAAAAAGCTGTCTCATTTGATTGTTTTAGCTATTTCGTGCTTATGATCGACAGACTATTTAATGCTTTTAACTATTAAATCTTAAGATTCACATGAAAAAAATTCTATCACTGCTTGCAGTGCTGGTGCTTTTTTGTGCACTAGCGTATGGACAAGCCCGCACAATCACAGGTACAATTCGGGATGCAAACGGGGATCCTGTTCCATTTGCAACCGTTGCGGAAGCCGGCACAAAAAACGCTGTTTCAGCTGATGCCAACGGTAATTTCACAATCAAAATTCCTGCTGATGCAAGACTGACCGTTTCTGCATCAGGATTTACAGCACAAACTCTCACCCCGTCAGGAACTTCGGCAAATGTTTCGCTGACAAGAAGTAGCGGCAACCTTGAAGAGGTTGTTGTTATGGCCTTAGGCCAGACCAGGAGTAAAAGAAAGGTGGGTTATGCCTCAACCACCATTAACAATGAGGAATTGAATAGGGCTTCTCCTATCAACGCACTCGATGCCCTAGCCGGACGGGTTCCCGGAGCAAATATTTCCAAGACGGGTGGTCCTAACTCCTCTAACAAGGTCGTGTTCCGGGGTTTTGGAATTATTGCGGGAGGTAACAACCAGCCTTTATATGTTATAGATGGCATTCCATCGACAGATGCGAGATTCGCCGCCACAGGAAACTATGATTTCGGTCAGACGGTATCTGATATTAATCCGAACGATATTGAAAGTATTAGCGTTTTGAAGGGAACTGCAGCTGCATCATTGTATGGATCGCAAGCCAAAAATGGTGCTATCCTGATTACGACAAGAAGAGGAAGAAGTGGAAGACTGAAAGTTGATTATAATGGCTCTGTTAATTTCAGCCAGGTTAGCAAGCTTCCTGATTATCAGGAAACTTTTGGACAAGGCTGGAGTGGTGTGTTCATTATCTCTGAGAATGGTAGCTGGGGTCCTAAGTTTGATGGAAAAAAAAGAACTTGGGGTTCGAACGTTGATAATTCGCAGCTTTTAAAACCTTTCACCTTTGTTGAGAACAATATTCGTGATTTTTATGATACAGGCGTTGAATACAACAACTCAATTGGTTTGTCCGGTGGAAATGATAATAATAATTTTTATTTCTCTTATAATAATGTGAGCAGTGATGGTGTGGTACCAACAAACACCGATTTTTTTGGTAGGAATACTGTGGCACTGAGAACCAACAGCAAGTTTGGCAAGTTTGCTATCAACAACTCTTTCAATTATACCAATAAGAAAATAAACGCTCCTTTTACAGGTCAGTCAGGAAGTGACGGGGGATCTATATTCGAGGAGATTCTCCAGATTCCTACTGACGTTCCTATCACAGATCTGAGAGATTATAAGAATAAGTTTTTCGACGTAGACAACTATTTTACTCCGTTTGCCGAAAACCCTTATTATCCCTTATACGAGAATAAAAGTACTCAAAACTCTGATCGTTTCTTCGGAAATGTTGATATGAATTACAGCTTCTCCGGGGGGCTAAGCGCTCAACTGCGTGTGGGCGGCGATTTTGCTAATGCCAGGACTTTTGCTTATAAAGCAGTGAATGCTCCAAAACCTGGAAGCTGGAATGGCCCTAATCCAACAAATCCGGAAGGACAATCCAGGGCTGTTGATGTTGGGTCGGTAAGAGAGACATCCAACTATTTTGGTGTTGTGAATGGCGACTTCCTTTTGAAATATAATAAAAGCCTCAATTCAGATATTAGTCTTGAGGCTCTGGCTGGATACAACTACTATCAAAGAGATCAAAAGACTGTAACTTCCGCAATTACTGATTTGTTGGTGCCGGGTTTTTATAATTTGTCTAACTCGACATCTCCTCCAACGACCGCAGATGCAACATTCAGAAAAAGACAAATGGGTGTGTATGCACAGGCTGTTTTGGGTTACGCAGACCAGGTTTATCTAACGTTAAATGGCAGGAATGACTGGTCCTCGACCTTGCCTATTGATAATAATTCTGTGTTTTATCCTGGTGCGGCGTTGTCATGGGTCGCTTCTCAAACTTTGGGCCTGAAAAACACCAAAGTTTCGCTTTTAAAACTTAGAGCCAGCTATGGTAAAACAGGTTCTGATCCTGCAGAATATCTGACCTATGGCGAACTTCAGAACGGAAGTGTGGGATTGCCATTTGGTACCTGGACGTTACCATTTGGAGGAGTTAGCGGATTTGGCATTAGCAACCAAATCGCAAATCCTGCGCTTAAACCGATTATAACAAAGGAAGCCGAGGTGGGGATTGAAGCCCGCATGTTTAATAACCGCTTAGGAGTGGATGTTACTGGTTATGACAAGAACACAGAAGGACAGGTATTTGCTGTACCTATCTCACCTGGAAGTGGTTATACTACACAGGTAAGAAACATCGGAACTGTTAACAACCGTGGTATTGAGTTGGCTTTGGACGGCAGGCCAGTTGATAGTAAGAATTTTGTGTGGTCAGTGATTTATACTTTTACTAAGAACTGGAATGAAGTAAAAACATTGAATGAGGCTTCTGAATTTATTCAGTTGAATTCAGTATATGACGCTGAGTTGAGAGCTTACCCTAATAAAAATGCTTTTGGCTTATATGCTCCTGTTCCCCAGATGACACCAGATGGAAAAGTAATTGTTAATCCTCAAACAGGGGTTCCGTTGGCTGCTGACGACAAGGCGTTTTATGGCAACGCCGATTATGACTATATGACAAGCCTTCAAAATAACTTTTCGTTCAAGGGATTCCAGTTGTCTTTCTTACTTGATTACAGAAAAGGTGGTTTGTTTTATACTGGTACAGGCGATTTGCTCCAATTTACCGGTAATGCATGGGTTACAACTTACAATGACCGCCGACCGTTTATAATTCCAAATTCGGTAAATATTATTTCTGATGCCAATGGCAATCCTATCCTGGATCCAGGAGGTAAAATGCAATTTGCAGAGAACACTACTGCAATAAGAGAGGCTGAATACGATGCATATTGGTATCACACTACCAATAAAGCAATGGCTTATCAAAACAGGTTTGCGGATAGGTCTTTCTTAAAATTAAGAGATGTAACACTTTCTTATAAGTTCCCTCAAGCCTGGGCATCTAAGTTGAGCGCTAACAACCTCATGTTAAGTGTCTATGGCCGAAATTTCCTTCTGTGGACACCAACTTCCAATGTTTATATTGATCCCGAAGCCACCAATTTAGGAAATGACATTGCGAGCCAGTTTGGTGAATTTAGAACAGCGCCAACCCAATATCAGTTTGGTGTTTCATTGAAAGCAGGTTTTTAATCAAAAAAATTATGAAAATGAAGGTATCTTTTAAAAACCCAATACTACTAGCAGGCTTGATTTTAGCTCTGCTAATGGGAACCGGTTGTAAAAAAACATTAGATATAAATCAGAATCCGAATGTGCCCGCCGTTGATCAGGGAAACCCAAAACTTGTATTTCCTGCTGCAGTTGTAGGCACGGCAGCCCGCGTGGGCGGAGATTTAGCAATACTTGGCGCAGTGTGGGGTCAATATGCAACCCAGTCTGCTCTATCAAGTCAGTACCGTCAATTGGATTCGTATAACGTAGACGGGAGCCAGTTGAATGGCCCTTATACGGGTATGATGTCATCCGGACTTAAGAATTATCAATATATAATAGATAAGTCCAGGGAAACTCAAGACTGGAATTTTTACCTGATGGCTACTGTTATGAAGGCCTATACGGCCGGAATCCTTGTCGATCTTTACGATAAAATTCCCTATTCAGAGGGATTAAAAGGTTTAGAAAATCTCAATCCAAAGTTTGATGAAGGCTATAGCGTATACAAAGATCTTCTAGCAAGTATCGATAGTGCCCTTAGTAAAGATTTCAGCGCGCCAACAAATACGGCAACATCTATTATCGGCTCTTCTGACCTTATATTTCAGGGAAACATCACCCGTTGGAAGCAATTTGCCAACACGTTGAAATTGAAATTGCTGTTACGCATGGTAAATGCCAAACCTGGTGAAGCACAATCAGGCATACAGGCTTTATATGCTACTAATCCCCAATTCCTTTCCGTGGACGCAGGCGTTACAGGCTTTACCGACGCTGCAGGCAAAGACAACCCAATGTATGAACAAAATGTCCGCCAGTTAAATACGCCGGATAACCTGAGAGCGAGCTACACATTGGCTTCATTCCTTACGGCAAAGGCCGATCCGCGGATCACTTATTTTTATGGAAGTGCAACTCCTGGTACAGTTCACCAGGGAGATTTTTTGAGCACCAACACAGCTTACGGAAGTGCTGCAAGGTTGGTCCAGAGGTCAACAGATCCTGTGATTTTTCTTTCTGCAGCAGAGTCTTATTTTTTGCAAGCAGAAGCACGGGAGCGCTATTTCGCCGGTGCGGGGGCAAAAGCCCTGTACGATTTAGGGGTACAAACCTCCTTTGTTAACATGGGCTCTACTATTGCTGCTGCTAACACACTGTTGGCGGGAGCATATGCTTATCCTACCACAACTTTAGCTGATAAAATTGAGGCAATCGTGGTTCAGAAATGGATTTCCTTCGGTTATGGAGTGCACTATATTGAAGGATTTTTTGAAAAAAACAGGACAGGCTACCCAAGAACGAGTAATGTTTATTCAACAGATGCCACCTATGTGCCAGGTCGTTTTGTTGTTGTGAAAAATACAGTTTTAGGTGCAGGACAGTTTCCTAAACGCCTGATATATCCTGACGTGGAAGCAACAAGAAATGCAAACACGCCAGAGATTGTGCCAATTACAACACCGGTATGGTGGGGTTTATAACATTAATTCATTCTAACAAATTATGTACATGAAAAAATTGATTCCAATTTTGATGTTGTCCTTGGTAGCAGTGTTCACTTCCTGCGAAAAGGATGAGATCAATAATACAGATACCAGGGTAGGGGTTTCAGACGTTACATTTTATCCGATTCTAAGTCTTAAAGGGCAACAGTATATGGCTGTACCCCTTAACGGTACATGGACCGATCCAGGCGTAGATGCAAAAGAAGCCGGTGCTACCATTACATATGCAACAACTGGTACGGTCAATACAGCGGTTCCAGGTGTGTATCGGCTCACTTATTCAGCGCAGAATAAAGACGGATTTTCAGCGTCTCTCAACAGGTGGGTTGCTGTTTATTCAACTGACGCCACCGCTGCAGCCAATGATCTTTCGGGAAATTATGCAAGGTCAACCAATGGTTCTGTCGCCGTTTGGACCAAACTTGCTCCAGGTGTGTACAGAGTCGACAACCCGGGCGGTGCGCCAGGAACAAACCTGACAGTGATAGTTTTTAATCCTACAGGTTTAACCATTAAGATTCCTTTGCAAACATCAAATGATGGCAACACTACTACATCCTCCGATGAAGTTTATACGCTAACGCCGGCGCCTGCGAAATACTCAATGGTGATACTGAACGCAGGATATGGAACTGCATTGAGAACATTTACAAAACAATAAATTAACTGATTTATGAAAAGAATATTTGTAATCATAGGAATTGCCGCGATAGGTTTATCCTCTTGCGATAAAGAACGGCCGGATACCGGGGGCACCAATGCACAAAAAATGGCAAACGAATGGTGGGTGCAATTATACGATCCGACTGGGGCATTAGTTTACCCTGCCAGTTATCATGGGCACATGGCCACTTATAACAGTGCGTCAAACGACAATACTATTTGGATTGACGACTTCCCTCATATATCTGGCACCAACTGGACAGGAGATATTTGGGCTTTTAAATTTAAAGCTGTTGCTGACTTGAACAGTATGACCTTTGCAGCAAACCAGTCCGCTTCTGACCTGGTCGGTCGCGTGGGTAGCACTCCTGTTGAATATAAACTCAAGGTCAATGTTACTGAGGGGAAGATTCTGGAGGACGCGGGGAAATCAAGAACCGGAGTAGTAACTGATAGTATTTATATGAAGATAGAATTTAGTGATGATCCCGCAACAATCTATTCAATTCGAGGTCACGCCAGAACGAGATTTTCAGAAGACGATTACTAATCTATATGATTTTTTAAAGCCACTCATAAAGAGTGGCTTTTTTATTTCCTTACCAAATGGTTTCCTAATTTTAACGCGTAATAAAAAACCATGGAGCAGCAGAACCAGCAAAACCAGATCAATATAGAGATCACCGAGGAAGTAGCCGAGGGCAGTTATGCCAACCTTGCGATCATTACCCATTCACATGCTGAATTTGTAATTGACTTTGTGAACGTAATGCCTGGAACTCCCAAAAGCAAAGTCAAATCACGTATCATTTTTACACCGCAGCATGCCAAACGTTTTATGAAAGCACTCATAGAAAATGTGAACAGGTACGAGGCATCTAATGGCGCAATTAAAGACCTTGAAGAAATACAAATACCTATGACTTTCGGTGGTCCCACTGCCCAAGCCTGACCTGTCAAACGCAGCGGCTCCACTTAAAAGAGGTCATGCATCATCTGCGATCTAGTACTCAACAAATGAAGCCAAGGATCTACATTTTAGTTTTTTTTGTTTTTTCAGGGCTGATTGCCAGTAGCCAGGGCGAGTTCAATAACTGGCTCTTCGGCCAGCAGGCTGGAATTTCATTTAACAGTTCAGCTGCTACAGCAATTGCAGGTAACGTGATGTCGGTAAGTGAAGGAACTGCCTGCATCAGCGATGCCAGCGGAAACCTGCTATTTTATAGTGATGGTACCAAAATTTGGAATAAAACACATACCCTCATGCTCAATGGCAGTGCCATCCTTGGTGATCCTTCTACCACGCAAGGTTGTCTTATTGTGCCCATGCTGGGAAGTCCTTTCAAATATTATCTCTTTACATTAACGGACCAAACAAAAACCGGTGATCTCAGGTATTCCGTTATCGATATGACGCTTGACGGTGGAAAGGGAGGTGTGGTGGCAGGTAGCAAAAATATTCTTGTTACAACAGGACAGACAGAGAAACTGGTATCAGCCAAAGCCTCAGCATGCGGCGTGTGGGTGCTTACCCACAGCAGGGAGGACGATGCTTTTGAAGCAAGGCTAATTACTTCCTCGGGTTTGCAAAGTCCTGTGACAAGCACTATTGGTCCGGTCCATAACAGCGGGGCCGGGACAATGAAGGTTTCGAAGGATAATTCCAAAATTGCAGTCGCCGTAATTACTGGAACAGTGGGGGTTTTTGACTTTGATGCCTCCACAGGAATTGTTTCAAATGAGATTGAGCTGCCGGTGACACCCAACCTCTCTACTTACAGTGCCTGCTTTTCGGCCGATAGTAAAAAGCTATACATGGCCGAAGGGGCACAAAATGGCATAGTGGATATTTACCAGTTTGACTTGTCTTCATCCTTCTCTGCATCCATCATTGCATCAAAAACCCTGGTAGCCTCCACCCAGGCCCAATTGGCTTTTATTGATATACAGTTGGGACCTGATAATAAACTTTACCTTTCAAAAATCGGAATGAATTGCCTGGGGGTTATTCCAAGCCCTGATCTAAAAGCACCCCTCTGTGGTTATCTTGATAATGGAGTTTGCCTTGGAGGAAAGACTTCTTCTCTTTGCTTGCCAAACGACATTAGGATACAGGATAAGGTACTGGAGGCAGGACTTGGTGCTGATACCATAGTGTGCCCAAACTCATCTTTTATATTAACAGCTCCGCCATCAAGTCCTGGTATTCTTTGGTCAACCGGAGCAACATCGCAATCCATAACTGTTAATAATGGCGGCATTTACTGGATTGAATTGAACAATGGCATTTGTAAATCAAGGGACAGCATCTCTGTACAGTTCACAGGCAAGAAAGTTAATTTGGGACCTGATACGGCAATTTGCGCTGCCAACAATTTAGTGATCAATCCGGGAGCTTTTAATTCTTATCGCTGGCAGAATAACTCAAGTGCTCCTTCATTTATCGCCACAACACCAGGACTGTATTGGGTTGAAGTAACCGACCAGTGCGGTGTGACGAGTCGCGACAGCATTAATCTTTCTGAAAAGATATATGCCATTCCAGGCTATCCGGACCGGACCAGGTGCAATCCTGATACGGTTAACCTCCGCGGACCAAGTAACTTTTTGAGTTATTCATGGACTCCAGATTACAATATCACCAGCCTGACGTCTGCGTCTGTAACCGTCACTCCATTAACTGATACTACTTATTATTTAAAGGCAGAAAAGATAGCAGGTTGTTTTGCTTACGACACCATCTTCGTTAAAGTTCGCGATCCGAGGCGGGTTAATTTGGGAGCTGATACGGCTGTCTGTGCGGGAGAAGTTTTGAAAATTGATCTTGGCACTAGTTTTCCATTTTTTCAATGGAGCAATGGTTCTTCAACTTCGTTTATTGAAGTGAATAAACGCAATTTGTACTGGGTACAAACAACCGATGAAAATGGCTGTAAAAGCCGGGACAGCATTCAGTTGGAATGGAAAAATTGTCCGACGGCCTTGTGGATCCCTTCTGCTTTTACCCCAAATGGCGATGGAAAAAATGACCGGCTAAGTGTTCACTGCAAAGGTTATTTCCTTCAGTTTGAATTTAAGGTTTACAATCGTTGGGGAAATGTGGTGTTTATGACAAAGAATCCTGAACAATTCTGGGACGGCAATAATGAAGGCAAAAGTTTCAATACAGACACCTTTGTTTGGACCTGTAATTACCAATTGTATGGGGAGCCAAAAAAAACGGCCAAAGGTACTGTTACTTTAATTAGATAGAAGCTTATAATTCCCTCGTTTGTAATATTATATTAGTCATCATCGCTCACAACCACATGGTCAGGTACTTTGTTATCTAAATTATTTGTGGCCTCTTTTATAGGTCAGTAGTCCTGTGGCTTATTTTAATCAAACTCCTACAAATTTTAAAAGCGAATAGCCCGGATAAACTTTAAATTATTGTAGTGGACAATTCCGCGGGTAATCCTGAATGTGATGCTGTTCTTTTAGCATTGTTGCGAAGGCTTTGCTTAAAATGTAAACGGATACGGAGCCGGGACCGAAATGATCAAGGACCTTGAAGAAATTCAATTACCGTATTTTTATAATAGGGTTTGCAAGGAGGCTAAAACCTCCTATTTTATACACTTACCTTTTATAAAAAAAATAGACCATCCATATTTTTTTTTGAATTCATTAACTTTTTTCTAAATTGTGCCGGTCAATCCCACCTTTAGGAAGCTTTGCTTATTTAATAACAAATAAACGTTCACATGAGAAAAATTCTACCACTGCTTGCAGTGCTAATGCTATTTTGTGCATTGGCCTACAGCCAAACAAGGGCCGTCTCCGGCCAGGTAAAGGACGACGAAGGAAATCCTGTCCCATTTGCTTCAGTAAAAATCAAAGGGACTAACACAGGAACTTCAGCGGATGCCAACGGAAATTTTACTATTACTTCAAAAACCGGCGATGTGCTGGTTATCTCAGCGGTCAATTATTCGGAACGACAGTACAGAGTTGAATCTTCATCAACGGTATTCGTTTCCCTTGCAAAAGGAAGTTCTCTTATTGACGAAGTAGTTGTAACAGCACAAGGTATTCGCAGACGCCCAAAAGAATTAGGCTATTCGGCGACTAAAGTTAGCAGCGATGAAATTACTATTGGCCGTTCACCTCAGGTAGCAGCCAGCTTATCTGGTAAGGTGTCAGGGTTAGCCATTTTTAATGTTGATAATAGTGTTGATCCGCAAACGAAGATTGTACTTCGCGGCTACCGCTCTTTGACAGGTAGCAATGATGCCTTGGTAGTTATTGATGGAGTTCCTAACACTTCTCAAAGTGTATTGTCTCTTTTAAATCCAAACGATATTGAAAGCATCACTGTCTTAAAAGGCGGCCAGGCAGCTACTTTATATGGTTCGCAAGGTGTAAACGGTGCACTTATTATTACTACGAAAAAAGGAGGAGGAGGCAAAGGAAAAGTTACTTTCTCTACTTCTGCCAACTTCGATAAGTTAAGCTGGCTTCCCGATTTCCAGGACCAATACGGCAATGGTTCGCATTATGCTAACGGTTTTGGAACGGCTGGTTATCAAACCAATTATTTAGATCGTATGCATGACAACTGGCGTCCTTTTGAAAATCAGCAATATGGCGACGCTTTTAATGGAGAGGACCGCATTATTGGACGCGTAACAGAAGACGGATCGAAATTTATTATTCCTTATTCTCCAATTAAAGGTGAAAGAATGCACCAGTGGGATAGAGGCTATACTTTGAATAACCAAGTCGCTTACTCTGGCGGCGACGCTTCAAATTCCTATTATTTGTCGGTAGAAAATAACAGAACACATGGTATAGTGCCTCACGACAAATCAGACAGAACCGGCGTTCGTTTCGCTTCCAGCAAAGAATCAAACAGGCTGCGTTTAGGTGTGAATGCAAATTACGTCCAGGCAAACTTTGATCGCACAACTTCTGACTTTTACTATGATGTATTAAACACAGCAGCTCATATACCGCTGTCTGGTTTAAGAGATTGGCGAAATGACAAGTTTGCAAATCCTAACGGATATTATAATGATTATTATAACAATCCTTATTTTAACGCCGACAACAACCGCCAGAATTATACAGATGTAAATCTTAATGGAAATTTTGAAGTAACCTATAAATTAGCCAATTGGGTAAGTGCATTTAATCGTATCGGTGTCATCAGCAATTCCCGCACAAGAAAAAATACCACGGGACAATTTATTTACACTGATTATGCTAAAAACGATGCTCCGGTTCCAGCTCCCTGGGACTGGGCTAATGATTACGATGGAATTGACAGGGCTGGAACAGATATTCTGGGCAACGTGTTAGACAGAATCTCGAATGAAACTGTTGTTGGTAATGATTTTCAATTACATTTTGGAAAAGATTTTGGTGATTTTAAAAACAAATTGCTTTTGGGTCAATCGTTGTACCAACGCAAAACCAAAGTAACTGAAGTTAGCTCGGGATCGCTTGTACAACCAGATATTTATAACGTTGGCAACCGTCGCGGCGAGTTAGGCGGAGGCGAAAGCAATACGCTTGAAAGAAAATGGGGCTATTATGCAGATTTGACAACGGGATGGAGAGATCAATTATTTATTCATGGTTCCGTCCGTTATGATGGAACTTCGAGATTTTACAAAGAAGGAAGGCCCAGTAACTTATACTCTTATCCTTATTATGGGGTAGACGTTTCTTATATTCTTACTGACGGCCTTCCCGCTATTAAAGGCAATTTTTTGAGCTTTGCCAAACTCAGGGCAAGCTGGAATAAAAACGCGAATGATAATATTCCTGTGTACGGTTTGGACTTGAGATTTGAAACAACCGGCGGGTTTCCATTTGGAAACACTGTCGGATATACTGTAGGCGATGTTTTGCCGGAATCTAATCTTAAACCCGAATTTATTACTACTTCGGAAGTTGGTGGCGATTTCCAATTCTTGAATGGCAGAGTAAATTTAGAAGCTACAGCTTATTGGCAAAAATCTGTTGATCAGGTATTAACTGTAAAAATATCTAATGCCACAGGTTTCCCTAATCTAAGGCTGAACGTGGGCGAATCAAAAAACTGGGGTTATGAAGCTGATTTGCGTGTGCAAATAATTAAATCAGCCAAAGTGAATTGGGAAATGAGCGCCCGCTATTCCTACAATCAAAACAAAGTGACCTCTCTGTATCAGGGGGTTGACCAATTTGCTTATGGCGGATATACTTATGCTCAAACGTATGTAATTAAAGACCAAAGCTTTCCTCAGTTGAAGGCTACGGACTATGTCAGAGATCCGGCAAGTGGCCGGGTGATTGTGGATAAAGCAAATGGTTATCCGCTTCTATCTTCCGATCTTGTGGCTCTTGGAAGAACAACGCCTCCCCATCTTGCAGGTTTGGGTACTCGTGTACGGGTAGGAGACTTCAATCTTTCAGCGACTGCTGAATATCGGGGTGGCAATGTAATTTTCCATCAGTTGGGAAGGGACATGACTTTCACTGGCGCCGGCGGTTGGACTTCTGAGAGGACTCCTCACATATTTGCCAATTCTGCTTACGATGATGGCACGGGAAAATATGTTCCTAACAACGATGTAAAAGTTCAGGAATCTGAATACTCTTTATGGGTAGATTATTATCGCCTGATCGCCCAAAATTTTGTTACGCCAGGATGGTTTATTAAATTAAGAGACGTGAATCTTTCATACAATCTTCCATCCAGTCTAGTCAGTAAAACAAAAATTCTATCAGGAGCATCTATTGGAGTATTCGGAAGAAATCTTTTCACCATAGTTGATAGCAAAAACATGTACACTGATCCTGAGTTTAGCTATACAACAGGCAACGGCCAGGGTATCAACAATAGTTTAAATACGCCTCCGGTTCGCCAGTATGGTATCAATCTTAATCTTGCCTTCTAAAACGATCAAATTTATTTAGTATGAAATTCAAAATATTAATCTTCCTTGCCAGCTTTGGCGTAATTGCTACGAGCTGTAAAAAAAGCTGGTTAGATGTAAATAAAGATCCTAATAACTTAACTGTTGCGGCAAGCCCTTCGTTGGTATTTACAAATGCTTTGGCTACCACCACCGCAAACGAGGTCGATCAAAACGAAATTGGCGCCTATTGGAGCGGGCAGTGGACGCAATCGAGTTCTTATATTTTCAGTGCTGTTACGTTTGCTTATAAGTTCACCAATTCTAATTTTAATTTCTGGGACCCCATTTACAATAATATCGAGGACTACCAGTATGTCATTGATAATGCCGTTGAACAAGAGCAGCCTTTTTTCAAAGGAATGGCACAAGTGATGAAGGCTTATTTGATGCAAAAGATTGTGGACCTATATGGTGATGCTCCTTATTCAGAAGCGTTGGGAGGTCTAAAGCAGTTATTTCCAAAATTTGATGACCAAAAAGCTGTTTATGAAGCATTGATTCCGTTGCTTGACACGGCTATTGCCAACATAAAAGCTAATCCTTTTACCGGAACTTTTGGAACTTATGATATTACAAAGGCCGGAAGTCTTGGCAATGGTAATCGTACAAAATGGATAAAATTCGCTAACACACTGAAATTACGGATTCTAATCCGCCAGGACCGAATTGCAGGCAGGGATGCTTACATCGTTCCACAACTGCAGAAAATAATTCAGGAGGGATCAGGATTCTTAGATGCCGGCCAAGACTTTGCTGTTGATCCGGGTTATGTGCAATCAGATACCAAACAGAATCCACTTTTCGACAAGTGGGGTTATAGCCCAGCAGGTTCCAAACGTTCATTAGGACGGTATCCAAAACCAACCAAGTATTTATTTGATGTTTTGAAAGCGGCAAATGATACCTTCCGGTTGAAGAGAATAGCGTATGCAAAAGGTTCCGCAAGCGAGGGCAGTACTAATGGTGTAAGTGCAGGATCGGAACTTACTTCAAACTATATAGGTACTCCTTATGGGGCACCAAGTGGTTATACTGCCGGCTCTACTTCATGGATTGGGCCCTCTATTATTACGAGAGGTAAATACAACAACCCTTTGTACCTGATTACTTCGGCTGAAGCACAATTGCTTTTGGCCGAGGCGGCCTTCAAATACGGTGCATCGGTAACTTTCCCTAAAACGGCACAACAGTACTATGAACAAGGTGTTATCGAATCTTTCAAATTGTTAGGTGTAACAGATCCAACGGCCAAGGCCACTGTGTTATTAACAAGTGGTATTAATAATGCAGACTGGTCTGCCTCTGCTGATAAACTAATAGCTATTTGGACACAAAAATGGCTTGCCCTGACAAACTTTGGCGGCGTTGAAGCCTGGACGGAATATAGAAGGACAAACACGCCTAATATCCCGCCATCAGCTGGTGCTCCTGTAGGCCAAAAGCTTCCAGTAAGACTATTTTATCCGAACACTGAATTGGGCTCTAACCAGGCCAATACTCCGGTGCAGGCTGCTAATGTCGTCTTTGATAGCAGGCTTTTCTGGGACATTGATTAATAGTTAAACTTAGCATTGATGAAAATGGCCCCTTCGAGGGCCATTTTTTTTATGATCGTTCAAGCAAGCTTATTACAAAATCCCTTCATCCGCAAAACTATAATAGCCATCATCACTTACTATTAGGTGATCAAGTACTTTAATGTCAAA
>Ga0126313_10001010_pt1 | contig 14344 bp, 16 predicted proteins | sample Plot105A_FD_89954 | JGI IMG/M metagenome (GOLD analysis project Ga0126313, IMG submission 89954) | Serpentine soil microbial communities from UC McLaughlin Reserve, CA, USA - Plot105A | ecosystem: Environmental > Terrestrial > Soil > Grasslands | place: USA: UC McLaughlin Reserve, Lake County...
CCCACTGGTACTCGTTCCACAACCGCGTCGGGGTGATCTCGGCCCGCGTGGAGATGCTGCGAAGCTCCGCCATTTCCTGGGCGGTCAACCGGCGGTCGAGCGCCAGGAACTCATAGCACTGGTACTCGCTCACAACATCCCGACCTCCCCTCGAGGACCCTGGTGAGTGACCGTTCGTCGAACCACCCGTCGGCGAGGCGGTCGACCTGCCCCGGGACCGGTCGCGGCATCCTACCGCTCGGGCGCTGTCACCTCTGGGCGCAGGCGCCGAGCCGGCTGCCTACCGGAGCGTCGATGCTCGCGTCGCCTGCATGCCGGTGGCAAGCCTGCAAGCAAGCGAACAGCGGAGAAAACGTTTGGCCGTGGTCCTCGGGCACGTATCCGACACGTTTGCGGGTTTCGTCCGTCATCGGTTGGCCGCGCCAGCGGACCTCGCCGCGTCGGGTGCCAGCACGCCGAGGATGATCCGCATGGCGGTGGTCTTGCCGGCGCCGTTGGGGCCGACGAAGCCGAACATCTGCCCCTCGGCGACGGTGAACGACAGGTCATCGAGGGCGATCAGATCGCCGTAGCGGCGGGACAGACCTTGCAGTTCCAGCACGTCGCTCCACTCACCCCGGTCTCACCAAGCCTCCGAGTGCACCATAGCAGCGGGGTTGGTGGGTGCCGTCCCGCCGCGGGAGGAACCCGGCGTCCTCCTCGGGTCGTACAGGGTCGCCAGGACCCGGGAGCGTCGCGTCGTGGCTGCTCCGCCACCCGGCTCCAGGGCCGCTTCCCCGGCAGGATCGAGCCAGCCCTCCGAAGCAGCTTGCGTGGTGGATCAGCTCGCTGACGCACGACCTCACACCAGAGCTGGCCGTTGGCCATGGCCCCAGGAGCTTCGGCAAAGTGCTGGATTGTCGAGGTTCATGGGCTTGTGATGCCGAGGAGTGGCAGGACGCGGGTGGCGTCGCGGGCGTTGCAGCGCCGCGCGGCGGCGATGTTGCGGTGACCGTGGCGCCGCAGGATGGCGACCGCGAGGTTGCGCAGGCTGGCATGACCTGGGCCGCGGCGCCGGTGCGCAGCTGGTGGGCGTCCTCGGCGTAGGCGGGGCCGGGCTTGCGCCCCGGCCGCCTGGGACGGGGCGCAGGGGTGTTCTTGGAGAACGGCGCCGCCTGCCGCTTGGCCGCCCGCCGCAGCTCCTCGACCTGGCCGGCCAGCCTGCGCACGCGGCCCTGGAGCTGTTGGTTAGCCCGCTGCAGCCGTTCGGCCTCAGCGTGCAGCACGGCGTTCTCGCGTTCCAGCCGCCCCAACCGCTGGTACAGCCGACCCGCGCCGCCGACCCGCGGATAGCCCCGCCGGTCCCGCAACCCTCTCGTCATAGGGCGCGAACCCTACGACACGACCGCCGCCCTCAACCACCGGCTAACGCAATACCCTGGACCTGCCCTGGCAGCTCAGGTCAGTTGGGCCGTCCAGCCAGTGCGCTCCCGACGCGCCGAGTAGTACCAGGTGGAATGACAATCGGAATGACCGCCGTCGACCCTGCGGGACGCCACCCCCGTCGCGGTGTGGCTCATCTGGCGGCGCCAGGATCCGCACCGGCCACCCACGCCTCGGTCGCCCTCGCCTCGGACCCGTACCGCCAGCAGCGCTGAGCGGCCACTCGGCTTCGGCCCAGCTAGCACCGGCCCCGCTCGCAGCCCGGCAAGCCACATGCAGGTCGACAGCAGGCTCCGCCCGGTCCAGTTCAGGCGTGGGTCGTCAGGCGACCAGCGCGCTGGTAGGGACCTTGCCGGAGCAAATGGCTGCTGTCGGGTGACCTGGGCGGACGAGGTCGCCCGTCAGCGGGTGGGCAGTGACTGCTGAAAGCGGAAGACGCCGTTGGGATCGTACGTGGCCTTCACCTGGCGCAGGCGAGCGTAGTTCTCCCGATAGTAGGCCCATCCCCAGTCGTCCAGCTCGGGATCGGGGAAGTTCGGGTACACCCGCCCTGACCCCCACCGATGGACCGACGCCCACGACCGCCGCACCCACTGGTAGGCGGCGCGGAGTTCCTGGCCCGCCGCCCCGGGGTCGACGACGACCAAGTGCTCGAGCAGGAACAGCTGGCTGCGATGGGCGAACGCGGTGGCCTGGGGTGACCGCCGGTTGTAGGCGCCACCCCAGGGCGCGAAGCCCAGGCTGCGGTCCTGGCCGGGCCTGCGCCGCTTGGCGAGGTTGTCGAGCAGCGCGGCGATGGCCTGGCTGGGCAGGGGCCGGTCGAAGAACTCCGACTTGGTGAAGCGGTGGCCCTGGCGGCCGCACTGCGCCGGTGCTGCGACGAGGCCGGTGGCGCTCGGCGCGGCCTGATAGCCGACGGTGTCGCGGTACGACAGCTCGGTGCAGACCTGGGACTGGGGGTCGGCGCCGACGCGAGCCATGAGGCCGTCCAGGAGTTGGCCGGCGTCCCCGAGGGTGCCCAGCACGGCTCCGTACACCTCGACCGAGGGCTCGGCGGTCGGCTCGCCGGTGGCGGTCAGCGCCAGGTCCGCGGCCAGCTCGTCAGGACCGTGCGGGGCCCAGCGCTGCCAGGCAGCGATGACCGCCGCGGCATGCCGGTAGGACCAGGCCAGGTGAAAGTTGGTCATGCGGGTCAGCGGCCGCGGCTGGAAGGTGAGGGAGGTCACCACGCCGAAGTTACCAGCCCCCGCGCCGCGTAGCGCCCAGAACAGGTCGGGATGGTGGTGCTGGTCGCAGGCCACCAGGCGCCCGTTGGCCAGGACCAGCTGCGCCGCCAGCAGGTGGTCGAGGGTGAGGCCGTAGGCGCGGCCCAGGATGCCGTGGCCGCCGCCCAGGGTGAGGCCGCCGATGCCGACCGAGGGGCAGGTGCCGGCCGGGACGGTCAGGCCGTGGGCCAGCAGCCGCTGGTAGAGCTCACCCAGGCGCGTGCCGGCCTCCACCTGGGCCGCGCCGTCGGCCACCACCACCGACGACATGGGCGTCAGGTCGATAACCACGCCGGTGGTGGAGGAGTAGCCGGCGAAGCTGTGACCGCCGCTGCGGGTGACGATTGCCAGGCGGTGGTGGCGGGCGAACGCGACCGCCTCGGCAGCGTCCTCGGGGACGGCGCAGCGCACCACCGCCTGGGGTTGGGGGTCGTGGTACCAGGCGGTGAACGGCGGACGCGCCCGCTGGTAGGCGTCCGAGCCGGGGACCACGACCTGGCCGGAGATCCCACGCTGCAGTCCCTCCCAGTCAGGTCCACCCCTGGGGCCGGCCATGGCGCATCCTCCTGGCGATTGCACTGGCTGCGTGCGGGCCAGCCACCGCGGGTTGGCCCTGCACGCAGGCTCTGGGTTTGGCTTCAGGCTTGCTGGAGGACTAGGCGATTGCCGTCGGGGTCGCGCAGGACCGCCTCGGTCGCCCACGGCTGCTGCTGGGGTGGCCCGTCGAACTGGACCCCCTTGGCCACCAGCTGCTCGTAGTCGGCCTGCAAGTTGCCGGAGCTGAGCACCAACCCCCGCAGGGAGCCGGGCGGCATCGAGTCGAACCAGGTGACCAGCGTCAGCGCGGTGGTGCCTGCCTTGGGCGCCACCTGCACCCAGCGGATCCCTGGTACCGAGTCGTCGTCGCGTTGCAGCTCGAAACCCAGCATGTCGACGTAGAACGCCTTGGCCCGCTCCTGGTCGGAGACGGGGACCGAGACCACGGTCACGTCGTGGACTGCCACCGGTTTCACCTCCTTTCCTGCTTCCGCCGTGGTGGCTCCCGGCAAGCACACCGCCGTCGGGCCTGGCTTGTCCAACAGCTGTTCAGAGCCATCTCTACAACCGACGGTTGTCGGCCAAGGTAGGCGGCGGGGAAGTGGACCTTGGGAGGTAGGGGCCGCCGTGCGGCTGCCGCTCACCCGACAGGCCGCTCCAGGAGCACCCGACGGATGCGACGCAGGCCTGCCGGGTGGTGACCGAGGCGGGGTCGGCGCGTCAGGGACCGCAGAGGAGCGGGCGGCCCTGGTGGCGGAGTCCAGCGCTGTGGACCTGGCGGCTGGCCCACGGCCAGCTACTGGTCGCGGCGCAGTCCGGCAAGGTCAATGTCGGGCAGCCAGTCGTGCTCGGGGTCGTAGGCCAACCACCCCTCGGTGCGTCCGGTCTCGACGGCACGTTGCAGCAGCAGTCCAAGCACTGGGTGCCGGTCGTCCTCGCGCCAGACCAGCGACCACAGGCAGCACGGCGCGGGGTCCAGCGGGATCAAGGCGATGCCCGCCTGGGCGGGGATGGGCCAGTCGCCGCCGAACAGGGCGAACCGCCGCCGGTCGCGGTGGAGCTGGTCGATGGCGTGCTCCAGCCCAAGGTTGTGGCCGCTGGTATCCAGCGGAATGGCGAAGTGGTCCGCAATGCGCCGGTAGCCCCCCAGCACCTCAGGCGCGCTGCCGGCCGCAGGAACCCACAAGGTCCACTCGCGCAGGTCGGTTGGGCGCAGCAGGGAGGTGTCGGCCAGCGGATGCTGGGCGCCGACAGCCAGCGCCAGGCGCTCCAGCAGGATCGGCCGGTCGGCCAGCCCGGCCGGCCACGGGCGGTCCAGGTCGTGGACGCGGCCGAAACAGGCGTCGAGCTCGCCGCGGCCCAGCGCCTCCAACGCGGCCGCCAGGCTGCGGCGCATGCTCAGCTCGACCGTCAGCTCCGGGGTCTCGCTGAGCAGGCGGCGAACCATCCGCAGCGGCGCCTGCACGTGCCCCCAGACGTCGACCCGCAACGGCCAGGACGCCGGCCGCGCCGCCTGGGCGGCGGCCTCGGCGGCGGCCAGCAGCGCCCTGGCGTGGGGCAGGAAGCGCTGGCCGGCGTCGCTCAGCTGCACCCCCCGGCTGCCGCGGACCAACAGCGGCTCGCCAACGGCGTGCTCCAGCCGCTGGATGCGCTTGGAGAGGGCCTGCTGGGTGAGGAACAGCCGGGCGGCGGCGCGGCCGAAGTGCAGCTGCTCGGCGACCTCCACGAAGGCCCGCACCTGGGTGAGGTCCAGCTCCATGCCCGCAACCTGGGCCTACAACCACCGGTTGTCAACACCGCGGCGCAAAGCTGTTGGACACCCCGGTCCGGTGGCGGTGTCCTTGGCGCATGGAACTTCTCGACGCTACCGACAGCCCTACGGCAGCCCCGCTGGCAGGGGTGGCGGTGGGGTGCCCGATGTGGCGCTGCCGCCGTCTGGTGGCGCCAGGCAGGCGCCGCTGGTGGCCTGGCACGGGTTGGGCCCGCCGGGCAGCCAGCAGGCGATGGCCGCCGCACTGCCCATGCGCGGCTGGCGGGCTGGCGGGGGTGTACCTCGGGTTGCCGATGACCGGCGCCCGCGGGCCCGCTGGCGGCCGAAAGGAGGTCGTGCGCCCCGGCACCGACGGTCAGGTGCTGAGCGCCGGTCCCATGGTGGAGCAGGCCGTTGCCGGGTTCCCGGCGGTGGTGGCGGCCCTGCGTGAGCGGCTGCCGGTGGATGACGGGCCGATCGGGCTGCTTGACGGGTCGCTTGGGGCGGTGGCCGTGTGGCTGGACGTGGTCGCCTGGGCGGACCGGATCGCCGCGCGAGACTCGCAGCCGGCGCTGCTGGTGACCGGCGCCCGCGACGACCCAGGCGTCCGCGAGCCGGCCGAGCGGCTGTGGCCACGCTGGCCAGCCGCTACCGCGACCCCAGTGGGGTGGGCCTGGTGGTCGTGCCGGGTCTGGGATCGATGCTGGCCGAGGAGCCAGGTCTGCACCGGCGCCGCGGACTGCTGGGGCAGCGCTGGTGGACGCCGCGGTCGCCGGCTGGCGGAAGCGGCACCTGATCAGGAAGGAGGCGTCATGACCATGCCCCACAAGCAGGGCAGGCTCGTGGAGCTCCCAGCCACCGAGCTGGCCTCGCGGCACGCCAAGCGGCACCTCGCCTGGCTGCTGGAGGAACCTGAGGCCGACCGGCGCACCCGGGTCGGCCGCCGTCAGCGCCGCAGGCTCATCAGAACCAGGACCTCACACGCTGCCTGAACATGGCAACGCTAGACAGTGAAAGGAGGTGAGTACCGTGATCGGTGGTGTCAGCCAGGTCGTCCTGGAGGTCGAGGACAAGGAACGCGCCAAGCAGTTCTGGACCCAGACCCTGGGCTTCGAGCTGGTGCAGGACGCGCCCTACGGGGAGGAGCGGTGGCTGGAGGTGCGCACGCCCGACAAGGCCGTGACCGTGGTCCTGGACCTCCGCCAGGGCCAGCGGCCGACTCCCCGCGATCCGAGCCTGCCGACCTCCAACGTGGTCTTCTACACCGACGACCTGCAGCAGACCCACAAGGAGCTCGTGGCCCGCGGCGTGCGGTTCCCCGTTGCGCCGGTCCAGCAGCCGTTTGGCTGGTGGTCGGTGTTCGAGGATCCCGACGGCAACCGGTTCGCGCTGGTACCGCGCGGCCAGTAGCGGCCCAGCGCACGTTTGCCTGGTCCTGGTGGCGCCGCCACCAGGACCAGGCACCAAGGTCGCGAATGGATGAGGAGGAGCGCGTGAACCATCAACCACGCCTGGACCGAGCCGCGCCGCGGATCGCGCTGGTGACCTGCGCGCAGGTCCCCGAGCTGGATGCCGACTCGCGCAGGCTGCTCGGGCCACTGGAAGCGCGCGGGGTGGCCGCCGAGCCAAAGGTGTGGGACGACCCGACGGTCGACTGGGCCGGCTTCGACCTGGCGGTGGTCCGCTCCTGCTGGGACTACGTGCCGAGACGGGCGGAGTTCCTGGCCTGGGCACAGCGCATGCCCTGGCTGGCCAATCCGCCCGAGATGCTGGCCTGGAACACCGACAAGCGCTACTTGCGGGAACTGGCCGCCGCCGGGGTCCCGGTGGTGCCCACCACCTGGGTGCAGCCTCATCAGGCCTGGACCCTCCCGGAGCGTGGGGAATGGGTGCTCAAGCCGGCCGTCAGCCTGGCCGCCCTGGACACCGGCCGCTACCAGCTCGGCGATGCGTGGGAGCGGCGGCTGGCGGTCCAGCACCTGCGGCGGCTGCAGACCACCGGTCGGATGGTGATGGCGCAGCCGTACCTGCGCGCGGTGGACACCGAGGGGGAGACCGCGCTGGTGTACCTGGGCGGCAGGTTCAGCCACGCGATCCGCAAGGGGCCGGTGCTGGACGGCCCCGACACCGGTATCGACCGGCGGTTTCAGCACGACGGCGGGCTGGACCTGCGACCCTGCCGGCCGAGTGCGGCGCAGCGGACGGTCGCCGAGCGGGTGTTGGTCGCCGTGCCGGGCGGGCCCAGCCGGCTGCTGTATGCCCGCGTCGACCTGGCGCCTGGGCCGGACGGGCGGCCGCTGCTGATGGAGCTGGAGCTCACCGAGCCGCAGCTGTTCCTCGGCCACGCGCCTGGCGCCGCCGACCGGCTGGCCGAGGCCATCACCACGCGGACACGCCAGCCAGTCCATCACCGCCCGTCCGCTTCAGGCTTCAGCCAGCAGCCCCAGCAGCTCCCGCGCCCGCAGGAACCGCGATCGAGCGCGGAATCGGTTGAGCACGCAGCTCGCTACGCTGCCGCCGAGGTGGCAATCTCGTGCCACTGCCGAGCGGTTCCGACCCAAGGGGCTGGTCGTGGCTGAACCGTTCCGGGTGCGGATCGCGGTCCGCGGCTATGAGATCGACGCGCAGGGCCATCTGAGCGGGGTGGTGTACCTGCAGTACGGCGAGCACGCCCGCTGGGAATGCCTGCGGGCGTCGGGCATCACGCCACGTAAGCTGGCCGCGGCCGGCGTCGGACCGGTGCAGCTGGAGACGACCATCCGATTCCACCGCGAGGTGCGCGCTGGTGATGAGGTCGACGTGTCCTGCGCGTTCATGTGGGGGGACGGTAAGACGTTCCGGGTCCGGCAGGACTTCCGCCGCCCCGACGGCACCCTGGTGGCCGAACTGGCCAACGTCGGCGGCCTGCTGGACTTGGAGCAGCGACGGCTGGTGGCCGACCCTGCTGGGCGCTTCCGATCGCTGGCGACGGCTCCCGAGTTGCTCGGCCTGTGACGATCAGCTTGCGCCACTGACGGTGCCGGTGCTTGCCTTCCCAACGCCACCGATCCTGGCCCTTGCAAGGGCGCTGGTCGCCTACCGGTGGGCGCTGGCCATCACCCGGATGCGTCCGGCATGAGCAGCGTCGGTGCTGCTTGAGGCGGTCAATATGGCGCTGTCAGGAGCGCGGCTGGATGCCCAGCCCTGCTGCTGCGCTGTTCTCAGTCCCGCTTCATCGCCCCGCCCTGCATATCAAGCAGGGCAAACATCCCACAGGAAGCAGGGCGAGGGCCAGCGAGCCAAGCGCCGTCAGACGGTCTTGCTAGTTGGCGGCTGGTGACACCGACCCGAGAACTGGGCCTTGAAGGCAGCCGCCTGCCCCATGAAGCCGAACTCGGTCAGCCAAGCGGCCGGTGCGGCCATCATCGACCGCAAACCTGCCGCAGGGCGGGCAGGGCCTACCGCTACTCCAGCTGGTTCTCATGTCATCCACGATCGGCCAGCTAAAGCGATCAGCAGCGAACTGTCGTAGAAAACGTTTGGCCGTGGTCCTCGGCGATGTGTCCGACGCGATGGCGCAATTCGTCATTCATGCGTTGTCCGTCCCACAGCACCTGGCCGGCGTCGGGTTCGAGCACGCCGAGCACGGTCCGCATGGCGGTGGTCGTGCCGGCCCCGTTGGGGCCGACGAACCCGAACATCTGCCCGTCGACGACGGTGAAGGACAGGCCGTCGAGGGCGACCAGGTCGCCGTAGCGGCGGGTCAGCCGCTGCAAGTCCACCACGTCGTCCTACTCACCCGGTGCTCACCTCGATGTCAGGGTCTTGACTGGCACCTTAGCAGCGGGCCCGGTCGGCGGCGTCCGGCCGGGGGAGGAACCCAGCGTCCTCCTGGGGTCGTACAGGGTCGGACTCGGTCGGTATTGCGCCGGACCCTCATTGGCCTTCGGCGATCCATTGCAGCGCCGGATGCCGGGGAGGAAGCAGTCTTCGCCGGCCTGGGTGGTCACCAACCGCGGCAGCCCTTGACCCGCCGGCGCAACGGTTTGCGCGGGGATGGCGAAGGTGCCGGTGCCGTCGTTGGCCGCGATCAACGGGTCCTTCTTGGTGCCGAGCGCGACGAGGTCGCCGTCGTTGACCCAGGCCCGCTGGAGGAACTCGAACTGGCGGGCGCTGCTGGCCCCGATGATCAGGAAGGCCGCACCGCGGTCCACCCGTCGTCGCCGACCCCATCAGGGAGCTCGAACAGCGTCTGCCCGTCCCGCTCGCTGAGCTCGTCGAGGATCGCCCTCCTGGTCGGGTCGGTGAGCGCCCGGTACACGTCGCTTACGGCCCGGTCCCGGCACCGGACGGGGCGGGTAGGGTTCCGCGCTGGCGTGGGCCGGTGGCAGACGTCGCAGCGGCACCGCCGGTGGCGGGGCAGCCGACCTCTGGTACGGTCCGGCTGCCTGAGTTGCATGGGCGCTGGTCATGGGGAGGATCGTCTGGCTCACCGGCGGACCTGGAGGACATGCGGCGGCGTTCCAGGCCCGCTGCCGCGGCGACGCCGGTAGTAGGCAAGCGTGACCGCTGTGAGCAGCGGTCCCTAGGCCACCAGCGGCGCGTAGCAGGCGACCACCACCCGCCGCTGGCCGGGCGTGCCGAGGTTCTCGATCATCCCGCGGACGAATGCGTTGTACGCAGCGTAGGCAACGATCATGCTGACCCCGGCCGCACCGAGCGCGGCGGGGATGACCGCGGCCAACGGTGGAATCCGCCGCCCTCCCAGCAACGGGATCCAGCGCGGCAGGACCTGATGCGGCACTAGACTCAAGGGCCATGGATCCCATCTTCACCAGGCTGCCGGCGAAGCCCGACCACCCGACGCTGGAGCTCGAGGTTCTGGAGTTCTGGGAGCGTCGCCGGACCTTTGAGCGGCTGCGGGAGCGCAATCGTGGTGGTCCCAAGTGGAGCTTCATCGACGGTCCGGTGACGGCCAACAAGGTGCTTGCCGTCCACACCGCCTGGGGCAGGACGCTCAAGGACGTCTTCCAGCGCTACAAGGCGATGAACGGTTTCGACCAGCGGTTCCAGAACGGCTTCGACTGCCAGGGCCTCTGGATCGAGGTCGGTGTGGAGCGCGAGCTTGGCTTCAACTCCAAGCGAGAGGTGGAGACCTACGGGCTGGCCGAGTTCGCGAGGCGCTGCCGCGAGAAGGTGATCTGGTCGGCGGGCGAGCTGATCCGCGGCTCCAAGCGCCTTGGTCAATGGATGGACTGGGGCAACGACTACTACACCTTTTCCGACACGAACATCGAGTACATCTGGCGGTTCCTCAAGCTCATGCACGAGCGGGGATGGCTGTACAAGGGCCGCCGATCGACGGAATGGTGCCCGCGGTGCGGGACCTCGATCTCCCGGCACGAGCTCCTGCAGGGAGACGTCTATCGGGACAGGACCGACCCCTCGGTGTTCGTCCGCTTGCCGCTCCTGGACCGTCCGAGAGAATCAGTGGTGGTCTGGACCACCACCCCATGGACGCTTCCCGCCAACGTGGCGGCCGCGGTCCACCCCGAGGCCGAATACATCCTGAGCGAGGGGAATGAATGGGTCGCCCGCGAGCGCTTTCCGGACTCGCGAGCGGTGAGGGTGGCCCGCGGGGAGGAGCTGCTCGGGCTGCGGTACGAGGGCCCCTTCGACCATCTGCCGGCCGCCGCGCAGATCGAGCACCAGGTCGTCCCCTGGGACGGCGTCACGCTGGAGGAAGGCACCGGCATCGTCCATATCGCGCCGGGCTGCGGCCAAGAGGATTTCGAGCTCGGCAGGGCGCTCGGCCTCCCGGTACTGACGCCGATCGACGAGGCCGGCCGGTTCTATCCTGAGTACGGCTGGCTCCACGGGCTCGGGACGACTGATTCCGCCGACCAGATTGTCGCCGACCTGTCTGAGCGGGGCAGGGTCGCCGCGAGCGAGGAGATCGTCCACCGGTACCCGCACTGCTGGCGCTGCCAGACCCCGCTCGCCTTCCGGCTGAGTGACGACTGGTTCATCGCCGTTGACGAGCTGCGCCCGCTGCTGCTCGAGGCCAACGCGTCCGTGCGTTGGGTCCCCGAGTACATGGGCCGGCGAATGGATGACTGGCTGCTCAACATGGGCGACTGGAATATCTCCCGCAAGCGCTTCTTCGGCCTCCCCCTGCCCTTCTACCCCTGCTCCTGCGGACGCCTCAACGTCATCGGGTCCCGAGCCGAGCTCGAGGAGCGAGCAATCGAGGGGTTCGACCGGCTGGAGGAGCTTCATCGGCCGTGGGTCGACGCCGTCGTGGTCCGCTGCGAGTCGTGTGGCCAGGCTGTCCGCCGCATCCCGGAGGTCGGCGACGTTTGGCTCGATGCTGGGATCGTGCCGTTCTCGACGCTCGGCTGGCAGAATCCCACCTGGGTTGAGGCCGGCTATGCGACCGGTGCCTCTCGGGGCCTTTCTCAGGCTGACCTGCCCGACCACGCCTACTGGGAGCAGTGGTTCCCGGCCGACTGGGTCTCAGAGATGCGCGAGCAGATCCGGCTGTGGTTCTACTCGATGCTGTTCATGTCCGTGGCGATCACCGGGCGCGCGCCATTCAGGCGGGTGCTGGGCTACGAGAAGATGCTCGATGAGCATGGCCGGGAGATGCACGGGTCATGGGGGAACCTGATCGAGGCGGAGGACGCGTTCAGCCGCATGGGCGCGGACGTGATGCGCTGGCAGTACTGCGCCCAACCGCCAACACAGGACCTGTGGTTCGGGTTCGGGCCCGGTCATCAGATCAAACGGAACCTGTTGACGTTCTGGAATTCCGCCTCCTTCTTCATCGAATACGCCAACCTCGCGGCCTTCCGCCCCAGCTATGCCGACCTCGTCGAGCTTCCGCGAGCGGACCTGCGCCCCCTCGACGGCTGGCTGGTCGCCCGCACCCAGCAGCTCGTCGTCGAGGCGACGCAGGGCTACGAGGACACCATCACCGCCGACGTGCTGCGGGCGTTCCAGGGTTTCGTCGACGACCTGTCGAACTGGTACATCCGGCGTTCCCGTAGGCGCTTCTGGGAGAGGGACAAGGAGGCGCTCAGGACCCTCTGGTTCGCGCTCGCGCATTCCCTGTGGGTGGCCGCCCCGATCATCCCGTTCCTCGCCGAGCACCTGTGGCAGAACCTGGTCGCCAGCTCCTGCGAGGGCGCGCCCGACTCGGTCTTCCTGGCGGGGTGGCCGCAGGAGCAGTCCCCTGATGCCAAGATCCTCACCGAGGTCGACGAGGCCCGGCGGGTGGTCGAGCTGGGACGGCAAGCGCGCGCGCAGTCCAAAATCAAGGTCCGCCAACCGCTGCGCCAGGCGTATGTGCGCGGCGCACGGCGCGCCGCGCGGCACGCCGACGAGATCCGAGATGAGCTCAGGGTCAAGCGGGTCGGCTTCGACGAGGGGCCGCTGCCCCAGGTCGTCGTGCGGCCGAACCTGCGCGTGCTCGGACCACGTCTCGGTCCGAAGATCGCCGAGGTGCGGCGAGCGCTGGAGGGGGGCGACTACCGCGAGCTCCCGGACGGCCGCATCCAGGTGGCCGGCCTGAACCTAGCGCCCGAGGAGGTGCTCCGGGACGAGCGGATGGTGCTCGAGGGATGGGCGTCGGCCGGCGACGGCGCGATCTCGGTGGTCCTGGACACCGACCTCGACGACGAGCTCCGGCTCGAGGGGCGGGTCTTCGAGCTGATCAGGAAGCTCAACGAACGGCGGAAGGCGCTCGGCTTCGAGCTGACCGACCGCATCCACGTGCGGCTACCGACCGCGATGGCGGACCTCCTCCGGTACGCGGACTGGGTTGGGGACGAGGTCCTCGCGGAGTCGATCCAGACGGACGACGCGGTGACCGAGCCCGTGATCGTCAAGGCGGAAGCCTGAAGACCGAGGACCGGTTCAGCACAGGGCAAGGTGCTGGCGCGACAAGGTGGCCGCGGCGACCCACAGCCTCCGCCAAGGCCTGGAGCCCTACGCCGGCGCCAGGGGCATGGTCATGAACGAAACGGCCTGGCTGGCGACGGCTCACCGCTGACCGAGGCCACTACCTCACCCACCGTGGGATCGGCCGTCTTCGACGGCGACTCTACGTCCACGAGCGAACTTTCGTAGAAACGTTTGTCCGTGGTCCTCGGGCATGTAGCCGAAGCGCCGGCGGATCGCGGCGTCGACCGGCCGGCCGCGCCACCGCACCTCGCCCCGGTCGGGCTCCAGCACCCCCAGCACGATCCGCATGGCGGTGATCTTGCCGGCGCCGTTCGGCCCCACGAACCCGAACATCTGGCCTTCCCGCACCGTGAACGACAGGTCGTCGAGGGCGACGACGTCACCGTAGCGGCGGCTCAGCCCCTGCAGCTCGAGCACCTCGTCAGCCTTCCTCCAGGCGGTCCCCCCCTCCGGGTCATGCCCCTTGCCGGCACCTTACCAGCGGGCTCGGGCGGTGCCGTCGGCCGCTGGGAGGATGTCGTGGTCGTCCTCGATGTGGAGGCAGCCACCGGGAAGGCTCAGCAACCACGCGCCGCCGTCCAGCGCAGCTGCGGCGCGGTGGCGGTCTCCCGGTCGAGCGGGGCGAAGCGGACCTCGAAGTACGGCTCGGCGAAGCTGTCCGGCCCGACGTCCACCACCAGCGGTGTCCCCCGCCGAACCGTGCGCAGCTGGGAGGGGAACGGGCCACCGTCGGCCCAGGTGCGGTACAGCTCGGTGACGTCGAAGCGCATCCAGGCGCGGTCGGTGGTAACGGTCGCGTCGCCGCGGGGCCGGTTGTCGATCAGGGTCTCGGAACCGACCCGGGCGGCGGGCCGGTCGGATGCCAGCGACACCAGCTTGGACGGGTAGGCGGCGATGTGGAACTGGGGCTGGTACCGCAGCACCCGCAGCCACAGGTCGACCTGGCGCACGCAACGCGGCCGCGCCTTCAGCAGCGGGAACACCAGCAGGAGGTTGACCCCCTCGGCGTCAAACTCGCCGACCTGGCGCAGGGCCACCGGCAGCGGGCCGGGCCCGGCGGGCCGCACCGGGCCGCCCGGCCAGCCCCGCGCGAAGGTGAAGGCGCGGGTGGCGACGGTGGTGCCGCGGTCGTGGAGATGGGCTCCGGCCGGACTCGGACCGTGCACCCGGGGGCCAGGGCCAGCGCCAGGGCGCCGACCGCGGCCACCGGGGCGCCCGGGCGCGGCCGCCGTCGCCGCAACCAGCGGGCCATCGGCCCGGCTCCTCCCTCGCGCCGTCCTTACACGACCTTGAATCAGCCCACGTACACTAGTACCTGCCAGGTCGAGGGGAGTAGCCCTCCGACGCTCCGTCAACACGCCGCAGCCTGCGCGGCCGGGGCTCGGGCCACGTCCTTTGGCGGCGAGACTTCGACCTGGCCGGTTCG
>Ga0126313_10001012_pt1 | contig 14331 bp, 9 predicted proteins | sample Plot105A_FD_89954 | JGI IMG/M metagenome (GOLD analysis project Ga0126313, IMG submission 89954) | Serpentine soil microbial communities from UC McLaughlin Reserve, CA, USA - Plot105A | ecosystem: Environmental > Terrestrial > Soil > Grasslands | place: USA: UC McLaughlin Reserve, Lake County...
CCTCGGCCGCCTCCTCGAGCCCGGCGACTCGGTCGCGGCGAGTCTCGGCTTCGGACTCCTCGTTCCGCGGCGCGAGCCCGATTTCCCCGAACGCCTGCAGGCACGACCGGGCTGGATGCGCCTGGGCTCGTTCTTCCCGATCCTTGCGTGGGACGGCGAACGCTGGAGGCGCGATCCGCCGCCGGCGATTCCGGGCGAGTCGGTGACCTCGCCGATCGCGGATTTCGACGTCACCGTCGACGGGCCCCCGGAGTGGACGGCCGTTGCGACCGGAGAGCCGGCCGGCGGCGGGCGCTTCGTCGCCCGCGCGGTTCGCGACTTCGCGCTCGCGGCCGGCAGGCTCGAGGTCATGCAGACGACGGCCGACGCGGGACGCCGGGTCCAGGTCGTGCTCGCAACGGCGCCGGGGCTCCCCCCCGACCTCCCGCCTGCGACGCTTCGCCGTGCGGCCGAGAGCCTCGAACGCCTGTCGACGTTCTACGGAGCCTATCCGTGGCCGCGCTTCACGGTCTCGCTCTTTCCCGATCTCCGCACGAACGGGATCGAGTACCCGACGCACGTCGCGGTCGGGCCGGGGAGCGTGCCGGCGGCCGTTCCGCACGAGACGGCCCACCAGTGGTTCTACTCGCTCGTCGGGAACAACCAGGGCGCCGACCCGTGGCTCGACGAGGGCGTCGCCACGTGGGCGGGGAGCCGGGTCGGCCCGGGGGCCAATCTCTTCCGCGGGATCCCGCTTGGCGAGGACGTCGAAGGCCGACTCGGCGAGGGGATGTCGTACTGGAACCGGCACGGGGACGACTACTTTCGCGGGATCTACGTCCAGGGCGCGAGAGCGCTCGAATCGCTCGGCCCTGCACGGCTCGTCGACTGCGCGCTCCGCGGCCACGTCGCGGCGAACGCCTATCGCGTTGCAGACCCTGACGACCTGGCCGCCGCGCTCGAGCGCGTCTTCCCGAACGCCCGCGCCGTCCTCGACCGCTTCGGCGCGTTCGAGGGTCGATAGCATCGAGGTGCGGATGGCCGACCTCGCACGCACGCTCGCGGTCGGCGACCGGCAGCTCCGGATCGCCGCGCTCGACGCCCTCGGGGGCGATGTGACGAGGCTTCCCTACACGCTCCGCGTTCTGCTCGAAAACGTCCTTCGCGCCGGCAGCGAGGATGAGGCGCACGCGATCCTCGCCTGGGATCCGGCGGCCGAGCCGTCGGACGAGATCTCCTTCCGCCCGGCGCGGATCCTGCTCCAGGACTTCACGGGGGTGCCCGCGATCGTCGACCTGGCCGCGATGCGCGATGCGATGCGCGACCTCGGCGGCGATCCCGAGCTGGTCAACCCGCTCCTCCCGGCCGAGCTCGTCATTGACCATTCGGTGCAGGTGGACGAGTTCGGCACGCGCGTCGCGATGATGCGGAACACGGAGCTCGAGTTGGAGCGGAACGGCGAGCGCTACGCGTTCCTTCGCTGGGGCCAGCAGGCGTTCCGGAACCTCAAGGTCGTGCCGCCGAACACGGGCATCGTCCACCAGGTCAATCTCGAGTTCCTGGCGCGCGTCGTCGAGGCTCGCGAGGTGGACGGCGAGCTCTGGGCCTTCCCGGACACGCTCGTCGGGACCGACTCGCACACGACCATGGTGAACGGACTCGGCGTCCTCGGGTGGGGCGTGGGCGGGATCGAGGCGGAGGCGGCGATGCTCGGCGAACCGATGTCCATGCTCCTTCCACAGGTGGTGGGATTCAAGCTGACGGGCGAGCTCGAGGAGGGCGCGACCGCGACGGATCTCGTCCTGACCGTCACGCAGATTCTGCGGGAGCTCGGCGTGGTCGGGAAGTTCGTCGAGTACCACGGCGAGGGCCTCGCGCGCCTGCCGCTCGCCGACCGCGCAACGATCGGGAACATGTCGCCCGAGTACGGCGCGACCTGCGGGTTCTTCCCGACGGACGACGAGTCGCTCCGCTACCTCGAGCTGACGGGCCGAAGCGGCGACCAGATCGAGCTCGTCGAGCGCTACTGCCGCGAGCAGGGCCTCTTCCACGACCCGTCGCAGGAGGCCGAGTACTCCGCTGCGGTCGAGCTCGACCTCTCGACGGTCGAGCCGAGCCTTGCCGGGCCCAGGCGCCCCCAGGACCGCGTGGCGCTCTCGGCCGCGAAGGAGTCGTTCCTCGACTCGCTCGGGACGTTCGGCGTCGACTACCGGGATGGCGACGCCGAGGTCGAGGGAACGTTTCCAGCGAGCGATCCCCCCGCCGGGATGGCGCCTGGCCCGCACGCGCGGCCGAACGGCCCGACCCCCCGCAACGAGCAAGAGACCGTAGCGGTCGTGCCCGAGGGGCACACGATCGCCGTTGAGGACGGCGGACAGTCATATGAGCTCGACCACGGCTCCGTGGTGATCGCCGCCATCACCAGCTGCACGAACACCTCGAATCCCTCCGTCATGGTCGCGGCCGGCCTGATTGCGAAGAAGGCCGTCGAGCTCGGGCTCGAGCGCAAGCCGTGGGTGAAGTCGAGCCTGGCGCCCGGCTCGAAGGTCGTCACGGAGTACTACGAGGAGGCGGGGCTCACGCGCTATCTCGACGAGCTCGGCTTCCAAACGGTCGGCTACGGGTGCACGACCTGCATCGGGAACTCCGGGCCGCTTCCCGAGGTGATCTCGGACGCGATCGAGGAGGGCGACCTCGTCGTCTGCTCGGTGCTCTCCGGGAACCGGAACTTCGAGGCGCGCATCCACCCCGAGGTGAAGGCGAACTACCTCGCGTCGCCACCGCTCGTGGTGGCCTATGCGCTCGCGGGCCGGATGGACGTCGATCTCGTGAACGACCCGCTGGGGCGGGACACCGAGGGGAACGACGTCTTCCTCCGCGACCTCTGGCCGAGCGCGCGGGAGGTCGCGGACACCGTCGCCGGCGCCGTCCGCGGGGACATGTTCGAGCGCACCTACGCCGACGTCTTCACCGGCGACGAGCGCTGGCGCGAGCTCGACGTCCTTGAGGGCGAGCTCTTCGCGTGGCACCCGGACTCGACCTACGTGCGCCGGCCGCCGTACTTCGAGGGCATGAGCCGCGAGCCGGGTCGCGTGGAGGACGTCGAGGGGGCGCGGTGCCTCGTCTGGGCGGGCGACTCGGTGACGACCGACCACATCTCGCCCGCCGGCTCGATCAAGCTCGACAGCCCCGCCGGCCGCTACCTCGTCGACCTTGGCGTCGAGCGGCGCGACTTCAACTCGTACGGCTCGCGGCGCGGGAACCACGAGGTGATGGTGCGCGGCACCTTCGCGAACGTGCGCTTCCGAAACCGCCTCGTCCCGGAGAGCGAGGGGACGTGGACCGTCCACCTGCCGTCGGGCGACGAGACGACGATCTTCGACGCCTCGGAGCGCTACCTTGCCGAGGGCGTGCCGCTCGTCGTCCTCGCCGGGCGCGAGTACGGGTCGGGCTCCTCGCGCGACTGGGCGGCGAAGGGGCCGAACCTGCTCGGCGTCCGCGCCGTGATCGCCGAGAGCTACGAGCGGATCCACCGGTCGAACCTTGTCGGCATGGGGATTCTCCCGCTTCAGTTCACGGACGGAGAGAGCGCCGAGAGCCTCCGATTGACCGGGCGCGAGACGTTCTCGGTCACCGGGGTCGAGAACGGCGAGGCGCGTGAGGCGACCGTCACCGCGACGCCTGACGACGGCGCGCCGATCGCTTTCACCGCGCGCGTCCGGCTCGACACGCCGCGCGAACGCGAGTACCTGCGCCACGGCGGGATCCTCCCGTTCGCGCTGCGGCGCCTGGCCGCGGGAAAGTAGCGCCCCCGGGGCGCGCTTGGCCAAGCCGCGAGAACGCGCAATCCTGGTTTCGTGCCCGCCCTTCCGACAGGGACCGTGACCTTCCTGTTCACGGATATCGAAGGCTCCACGCGTTTGCTGAACGAGCTCGGCGACCGGTATCCAGAAGCGCTCGGCCACCACCGGCGTCTCCTTCGGGAGGCGTTCGCCCGGCACGACGGGGCCGAGGTGGACACGCAGGGAGACGCATTCTTCGTCGCCTTTGCGGACGCTCGTGGGGCCGTCACCGCGGCCGCCGAAGCGCAGGCGGCGCTCGCCGGCGGGCCGATCCGAGTTCGCATGGGCCTCCACACGGGGGAACCGATCGTGTGGGAGGAGGGATACGCAGGCCTTGATGTGCACCGCGGCGCCCGGATCTGCGCGGCCGCCCACGGGGGCCAGATCGTGCTGTCCGAGCGGACGCGCGCTGAAGCCGACGGGGTCTTCGTCCGCGACCTCGGCATGCACCGGCTCAAGGACCTCTCGGAGCCGCAGCGCCTCCATCAGCTTGGCGACGGTGACTTCCCACCGCTGCGAACGCTGCACGCGACGAACCTTCCTACGCAGGCGACGCCGCTCGTCGGCCGCGAGCGCGAGCTCGCGGAGTCGACCGCGCTCCTCCGCGAACACCGGCTCGTCACACTGACCGGCCCGGGAGGTTCGGGAAAGACGCGGCTCGCGCTCCAGCTCGCGGCGGACACGCTCGAGGAGTTCCCCGACGGCGTCTTCTGGGTCTCGCTTCAAGCCGTCCGCGATCCTGCACTTGTCTTGCCGGCGATCGCACAAACCCTCGGGGTCAAGGGCCGCCTCGTCGACCACGTCGCCGACAACCGAGTGCTGCTCCTGCTCGACAACCTCGAGCAGGTGATCGAGTCGGCGCCTGCGCTTTCGGGGCTCCTCGCCGACACGCGCAACACGAAGCTGCTCGTCACGTCACGCGAGCCGCTTCGGATCCGAGGCGAGCAGCGCTACCCCGTCGAGCCGCTTCCGGATTCCGATGCGATTCGACTCTTCCTGGAGCGCGCTCGGGCCGTCGATCCGGACTTCGAAGTGAGTGCCGCCGTTGCCGAGATCTGCCGCAGGCTCGACCGGCTTCCGCTTGCGCTCGAACTCGCGGCGGCCCGCGTCAGCCTCTTCGTGACGGATGATCTCCTCGCGCGACTCGAGCAGGCTCTGCCGGTGCTGACGCTCGGAGCGCGGGACGCGCCCGAACGACAGCGAACGCTCGAAGCGACTATCGCGTGGAGCTACGACCTTCTCTCCGAGCCCGAGCAACGACTCTTCCGCCGCCTCGGCGCCTTCGCGGGAAGCTTCGACCGTGGCGCGATCGAGGCCGTCTGCGAGGCGCAGATCGATACGCTGCAGTCGCTCGTCGACAAGAGCCTCGTCCGGCGGTGGGGGAGCGGTCGCCTCGGAATGCTCGAGACGGTCCATGAGTTTGCGATCGACCGGCTGGCCGCGTCGGGCGAGGCGGACGCCGTCCGGTGGAACCATGCGCAGCACTACCTCGCCGTCGCAAAGGAGGCCCATCTTTCCTTCCTCACAGAGGGCGAGGAGCGCTACGAGCTTGCCGTCGCTGAGCTCGACAACTTCCGGGCCGCACTCGATTGGGCGCTCGCGCAGCGCGAGTTCAGCCTCGGCGCAGAGCTCGCCGTCTCGCTCGCGAACCTCTGGGTCGCTCGCGATCCGTTCGAGGGCGAACGCAGGTTCGGCGCCCTGCTCGAGGCCGCAGGCGACGAGCTGAGTCCCGAGCTCGCCGCCCACCTGTTGTTCGAATACGGCTCGCTGCTTTTCCTCGAAGGCGAGTACGAGCGCGGCCTCGAGCGCCAGGAGCGGAGCTTGGCCGCCTATCGAGAGCTCGGCGACGAGCGCGGGATCGCAGAGGTTCTCGCGCGACTCTCGGTCGGGACGGTCGTCCGTGGGAATTTCGACCGAACGAGAGCGCTGGGGCACGAAGCGCTCGAGATGAACCGGCGCCTCGGCAGGCGTCGAGGCGAGGCGATGGCGCTGTATGGGCTCGCACAGGTGGAGTGGGAGACCGGCGATTGCGACGGCGCCGTCGGGCTGATGCGTGAAAGCGGCGCGCTCGCAGCCGAGCTCGGCTTCGGCTGGTGGGAAAGCGGCGCGTGGTATGCCCTCTGCGAGTGGGCGGTCGACCGCGGCGACCTCACGGATGCTGAGCGGCATGGGCGTGCGGCGCTCGCATGCGCTCGTCGGATCGGCGAGCGCATGCACGGCGTGTACCTCCTCGCCCTCCTCGCCTACGTTGCCGCGGCCACTGGGCGAACCGAGCGCGCGGGAGTCCTCTGGGGCGCGGTCGAGGCAGAGGAAGCGCGTGGCCGCGTCGGGCAGTGGGAGGAAGAGCGCGAGACGTACGCCGAAGCACGTGCTGGCCTACTCGGACGACGACTTCGAGCGAGGGCGGGCCGAGGGACGCGAGCTCTCGTTCGAGGGCGCGTTCGCACGCGCCCTCGCCTAGCTACCGCTCAGTGGTGAGTGGGCGGCCCGCCGCGCGGGCTGCGGGTCCGCCCTCGACCTCGAAGTGCGGGATCCAGTCGAGCCAGCGCGGGAGATACCAGTTCCGCTCGCCGAGGAGCGTCATCACCGCCGGCACGAGCACCGAGCGGACGACGGTCGCGTCGATGAGGAGTGCGATCGCGATGCCGAAGCCCATCTGCTGGAACATCACGAGCTCGCCCGCCGCGAAGCCCGCGAAGACGGCGACGATGATCAGGGCTGCGCCGGTGATGATCCGCGCGGTCGAGCCGATGCCGAAGCGGACGGCCTCCGCGTTGTCGCCGCACTCGAGGTAGCGCTCACGGATCCGGCTGAGCAGGAAGACCTGGTAGTCCATCGAGAGGCCGAAGAGCACGGCGAACAGAAAGAGCGGCACCCACGCCTCGACGATGTCGACCTGCTGGAAGCCGAGGATCCCCGCTCCCCAGCCGTACTGAAAGACCGCGACGAGGAGGCCGTACGCGGCTCCGACCGAGAGGAGGTTCATGCCGATCGCCGTCCCCGCGACGACCACCGAACGGAATGCGACCGTCAGGAGACAGAAGGTGAGCCCGAGGACGAAGAGCAGCACCCAAGGGAGCCAGAACTGCATGACGTCGAAGTAGTCGACGTTCTCGGCGGTATCGCCCGTCACGAGCGCCTCGATTCCCATCCGGCCGAAGTCGATCGAGGGGATGTCCGTCGCCCGGAGCTCGCGCACGGCGGCGACGGCTTCGTCGCTGAGCGCATCCGCCGACACCGGAACGGTCAGGACGGTCAACGTCCCGGCCTGGTTCGTGTCCTCCTGCAGAGCGCCGAAGTCAGGGTCGTTCGCCAGCCGCCGCTTCAGCGCCTCGATCGCGGCCTCGCTCTCGGGCGAGGTCACGTTTCCGGCGAGGATGATCTCGACGGGATCGGCCCCGGCTCCGGGAAACGACTTCCGGAGCGCGAGGTAGCCCTGCTTTGAGGCGAGCCCGTCGGGGAGCGTGCTGATTCCCGCCGCGCCGATGTTGAGGCCGAGCACCGGCAGCGCGAGCACGACGAGGAGCGCGACCGCCGCGACGAGTGAGACGACCGGGCGACGGACAACCCGCGCCACGATCGCTCCCCAGAAGCGGCTTTCGCTGGCCGCGCTCTCCGAGAGGCGGCGGCCGAGGAACGGGACACGCAGGTTGTCGATCCGATCGCCGACGAGGCTCAGGATCGCCGGGAGGATGGTCAGCGCCGCGACGACGGAGACGATGCCGACGAGGATCGCTCCGACGGCGAGGCTCCGCATGATTGTGCTCTGGACGAGGAGAAGACCTAGCATCGCGAGGACGAATGCGCTGCCGCTAAAGAGGACGGCCCGGCTTGCAGTCGCTCCGGCCCGCCCGATCGCGTCCCGCTTCTCCGCGCCGCGGGCGCGCTCCTCGCGGAAGCGCGAGACGACGAAGAGTGCGTAGTCGATCCCGAGGGCGAGGCCCATTCCCGTCAGCATGTTCACGACGAAGATGGAGAGCTCGAACTGCTGGGCCACGAGCGCGGTGAGGCCGAGCGCGACGATGATCGAGACGATCGCGAGGACAAGCGGCATCGCTGCGCTGACGAGCGCGCCGAAGACGAGGACCAGCACGATGAGCGCTGCGGGGAGCCCGATCCGCAGCTCACCATTCTGGAGGTCGCTTTCCGAGAGCTCGTTGACGTCGTGGTCGGTCGTCGCCGAACCCGTGATCGCGACCGCGAACGCGCCTTTGCCGTTCTCTTCCTCGACGGTGTCGATGAGCGTGCCGACCGACTCGTCCGGGTCGCCGGCGAGCCGGATCGGGATGAGTACCGCCTGGCGGTCGGCCGAGACGAGCGTCGCGTCGCTGAGCGGGTTCCCCGCCTGCGCGACGGCGCCGGTCTGGCGACCGAGGCGGACGAGCTCGGCGAGCCGCATGCGAAAGGCCGGATCGTCGATCGTGTAGCGCTCCGATCGGACGATGACGAGCTCGGTGGTGACGTCCCGCGAGTGTTCGGGGAAGCGCGCCGCCTCGATGTCGTACGCGCGCTCCGAGTCGGGGTTGTTCGTCACCCGTCCTTCGGTGGAGAGAGCGCCCGGCAGCAGGCTCGCCACAGCTCCGAAAGCGAGGACGATCCCGACGAGCCAGGTCGCGATCGTGCGCCACGGGTGCGCCGCCGATGCGCGCGCGAGCCGCTCGGTCACGCCCACGCGAACCCTTCTCGATCGGACGTCACCCATTCCTTGTAGCAGGCGGATCGCCTGCTCACAACGCGGCGATGAGGAATGGCACGCTCTGTTCCAGCGTTTTTTACGTTGACGTAAAGTAGAATTCTGAGCGTGAGTGTCTCTCAGCATCGGCGAAGCGGCCTCGACACGAGATGGGCACTCGCCTGCACGGGCCGCGGGGCGTTCCTCGCCTGAGCGCGACCGAGACGAGCTACCGGATCGGCGAGGTCGCGAGCCTCGTCGGCACGACGCCGCGCACGATCCGCTACTACGAGTCGATCGGCCTCCTGCCGCAGCCGCCGGGGCACGAGAAGGGGCGGCATCGGACGTACAGCGACTCGGACGTGGCGCGGCTCCGTGAGCTCATCCGCCTTCGCGACCTGCTCGGCGTCTCGCTCGAGGAGCTGTCGGCGATCGTCGAGGCCGAGGAGGCCCGGGCCGCGATCCGCGCCCGCTTCCGCAGCACGGAGGACGAGGCTGAGCGCGCCCAGCTGCTCGAGCAGGCCCTTGGGCACGTCGAGACGCAGCTAGCGCTCGTCCGCGGCCGCAAGCAAGCGCTCACGAACCTCGAGGACGAGCTCGTCGGCAAGCGGCGCCGCATCCGGGCGCGGCTGCGGGAGGGGCGCTCGTGACCGGGACGCTCTCGCACCGGCGCATCCTCCTCGTCTACAGCGGCCTCATGCTCGGGATGCTGCTCGCGGCGCTCGACCAGACGATCGTCTCGACCGCCCTCCCGACGATCGTCGGCGAGCTCGGGGGGCTCGACCACCTCTCCTGGGTCGTGACGTCATACATCCTCGCGGCGACGATCTCGACGCCGCTCTACGGGAAGCTCGGCGACCTCTACGGGCGCAAGCGCCTCTTCCAGATCGCGATCTGCATCTTCCTCGTCGGCTCGATGCTCTGTGGGCTCGCGCAGAACATGCCGCAGCTGATCGGGTTCCGCGGGCTCCAGGGCCTCGGCGCCGGCGGGCTCATCGTCGGTGCGCAGGCGATCATCGGCGACATCGTCCCGATGCGCGAGCGTGGCCGCTATCAGGGCTACCTGGGGGCCGTGTTCGCCTTCTCGAGCGTGGTCGGGCCGCTGCTCGGCGGGTTCTTCGTCGACAGCCTCTCGTGGCGCTGGGTCTTCTACGTGAACGTCCCGGTCGGCGCTGTCGCCCTCGCCGTGATCGCCGTCGTGCTCCAGCAGCCGACCCGCCGCGTCTCGCACCGGATCGACGTCCTCGGCGCGGCCCTGCTCGCGGCCGGCGCCGGGTGCCTCACGCTCGCGGTCACGTGGGGCGGGACGCAGTACCCCTGGGGGTCGGCCGAGATCCTCGGGCTCTTTGCCGCCGGCGCCGTCCTGCTCGCGGTGTTCTTCGTCCAGGAGCGCCGCGCGGAGGAGCCGATCGTGCCGCCCCGCCTCTTCTCGAACGCGGTCTTCAACGCGGCCGCGGGCACGAGCTTCATCGTCGCGCTCGCGATGTTCGGCGCCATCGTCTACTTGCCCGTCTACCTGCAGGTGGTCGACGGCGTCAGCCCGACCGTGTCCGGTCTGCGCCTCGTCCCGCTCATGGCGGGCCTCCTCGTGAGCTCAATCGTGAGCGGCCGCCTGATCGTGCGGATCGGGCGCTATAAGCCCTTCCCGGTCGCGGGGACGGCGATCATGTCCGTCGGGCTCTTCCTCCTCTCGCGGATCGAGACCGGGACGAGCGCGGGGTATCTCGCGCTCGCGATGGTCGTGCTCGGAGCCGGGATCGGGATGGTCATGCAGGTGCTCGTCCTCGCCGTCCAGAACGCGGTCGGCTACCGCGACCTCGGCGTCGCGACGTCGTCCGCGACCTTCGCCCGCTCGATGGGCGGGTCGTTCGGCGTCGCCATCTTCGGCGCGATCTTCGCCAACCGGCTCGCCCACTGGCTGCCGATCTTCGTCCCGAGCCATGCCGTCGGCGGCGACGTGGTGCACGCGAACCCGGCGCAGATCGGATCGCTGCCGCCCGAGGTGCACGCCGGTGTCGTCGAGGCCTTTGCACGCTCGCTCCACACCGTCTTCCTCTGGGCCGTCCCGGCGGGAATCATCGCGTTCCTCCTCACGCTCCTCCTCCGCGAGGTGCCGCTCCGCGGGCCGGTCGAGGTGCCTGTGGGTGACAGGGTCACGACCCCGCGCGACCGGGAAGCGCCCGAACCGGCGGCCCGTCCGGTCGGCGCGCGCTAGACCCGCCTAGCGATCCTGCAGCGCGTCGAGCGCGACCGCGAAGGCGAGGACGAGGCGGCGGTCGACGTCCGCAAGGGCAGGCTCGAGTTCCAGCGTGTAACGGTCTCGGAGCTTCCCGAGCACGCGGCGGTAGCTCCCCACCTGCTCGCCGTCCCGCATGAGCAGGAAGTTGAACGGGAGCCATTGGAGCGCCGCGAAGATGTCCGGCAGGAAGTCCGCGAGCCGGCGGACGAGCGCGACGGACCAGCTCGTCTCGAAGGCCTCGAAGAGCTCGTTCCCCTGCGTGTCGCGGACGTGCCAGTGGCTCCGGAGGAGCGAACGTTTGAAGTCCTTCTCGAGGAGGCCGATCGGCTGCCCGTGGGCGTCGAGCACGTCGTGACGGCCCCGAAACTCGAACATCGTCCTCGCCTTGATCATGAAGAGGTGCTCCTCGGCGTCCGGGTCGAGGCGGAAGCGGATGTCCTCACGGATCGAGAGCTTCTTCTGCTTCACGAAGAGGAGCGGCTCGCCCTCGTCGGTCGAGCCGGGGGCGAGGACGCTGATCCGATACTCATTGGCGATCGGATGGAACACCTGCTGGACGAGGAAGCCTTTCGAGCCGTCGATCGCATCGAGGACGCGGGCCGGGTCGCGTGCGGTCGTGCTCACGGAGGCCATTCGTACCACAGCCGCGGGCGAAGTCGGGCGCGCTCCGTCAGTCCTGCAGCGTCCGGACGAGGCTGCCGACCGCCTCGCGCTCGAGCTCCGGCAGGCCCTCGTCGCGCGCATAGATGGCAAGCGTCGCGCTGAGAAAGAGCGCGAGCAGCCGGCCGCGCTCGGCCGAACCCCCGGGCGGGCCCCCGTACACCTCGAAGAACGTGGGCCGGGCGTCCGGCGGGAGGAGGCACCACGGCAGCACGAGGTCGATCCCGGGGTCCGAGCGCCCGACGTCTCCCCAGTCGATCACGCCGGTGAGCGCGCCTGAGTGGTCGACGAGCACGTGGCGGAAGTGGAGGTCACCGTGCGTGAGGACGCGGACGTGCGTCGGGGGTGCGGCGAGGGCGGCGTCCAGGACGGGCTTCGCGGCGGGCAGCGCGCCCCACAGGCCGAGCTCCTTGCCGTGTGCGAGGCGCCGTTCCGTCCACTCGACCCGCACCGTCATGTTCGCACGGCCGTTCGGATCCTCGGGGAGCTCGTCAGGCGCGGGCGAGCCGTGGAGCGCCCGCAGGAACTTGCCGAGCGGTCGCGCGGCGCGGACGCGCGCTGCGTCGTCGAGCGGAGCGAACGCGGGCTCGCGGCCGGGGATCGATTCGGCGCCGAGGAACGGCCACGGATAGTCGTCCGTTGGTTGACCGCCGAAGACGGGAGCCGGGATCGCGAGCGGCAGGCGTGGCGCGAGCGCGGGCAGCGTGGCGAGCTCGCGTGCGACGAGGGGGACCGCGATCTCGCGCCGCGGGAAGCGAAAGGCCCAACGGTGCTCGGCGAGCCAAACGGTGTTGTCCCAGCCGCGGCCGATCAGCGTGAGCGTCTCCGTCTCGACCTCAGAGAATTGGCCCGAGATCAATCGCTGCGCGAGGGTCTCGTCGACCTCGATCTCGGCCTCCCACTCGGGCACGCGGAAACCTTAGGCGGTCGGGTTGCGACCGCCGGTGCCTAGAATCGCCCGCCCGGTGCGCCGTCATCTCACCACGGGGGTCGTCCTCGCGCTCGGCGTGGCGACGGCGATCGCGCTCGTGGCCACCGAGGTGCTCAAGGTCGACCGGGGGCCGATCGGATCGGTTCACTTCGACCGCGTGGTCGAGCCGGGTTGTGACTGTCCACGAGCCGCCGCGAGGTTCGGCTTCCGCCTCCGGCAGGACGACTCGATCGACGTCCTCGTCGTCGACGCAGACGGTGACCCGGTTCGGACGCTCGCCGACTCGAGCCCGCGCCGGAAGGGTCCGCTCACGTTCCGCTGGGCCGGCCGGACGGACGGGGGGACGACGGCTCCGCCGGGGGACTACCACGTCCAGGTCCACCTCGACCGCGACGACCGGACGATCCTCATTCCGCGCACGGTCACCGTCCAGGCGGCCGCGTGACTACGGACCTGCTCGTCCACGTCGGCGGCCCGCTCGGGGGCCTCGGGCTTGCCGTGCTCGCGGTCGGGCCGGCGCGCGCGGCACGGCTCGGGGGCCTTGCGGCGTGGACGCTCGGTCTGCTCCTCCTCGTGCCGAGCCTCGTGCCTTCCGGCCAGGGCGCCGTGGTCGCCGCCGGGATCGTCGCCGCTGTCGCCGTGGCCGTCCCGCTCGCGGTCCTCGTGCGCCGTCGCCCCTGGTCGCTTGCCCTGCTCGTACTCGCCGCCGTCCCGGTGCGGATCCCGATCAAGGTCGGAGACGAGTCGGCGACGCTGCTCGTTCCGCTCTATGCGCTCGTCGTCGGGACCGCACTCGCGCTCGCATGGAGCCTCTGGCGCGACGAGCCGCGGTCGCGCGAGCTCGGGCGGGTGGCGCTTCCGCTCGGCGTCTTCGTCGCGTGGCTCGGCCTCTCGGCCGCCTGGACGGGCGACCCGACCAAGGGGGCGGTCGAGCTCTTCTTCTTCATCCTCCCGTTCGCGCTCCTCACGGTTGCGCTCGCGCGCCTCCCGTGGAGCGACGTCGGCGTCGACCGGCTCGGGCTGCTCCTTCTCGGCATGGGGGTCCTGTTCGCCCTCGTCGGCATCGGCCAGTGGGCGGCGCGCGACATCTTCTGGAACAACAAGGTCGTCGCCGGCAACGCCTACGCCTCGATCTTCAGGGTGAACTCGCTCTTCTGGGACCCGTCGATCTACGGGCGGTTCCTCGTCGTCACGATCCTCGCATGCGTCGCCGTCCTGCTGTTCGCCCGGTTCCGGCGACTTGACTGGCCGCTCGTCGCGGCCGTCGCCGTTCTCTGGGTCGGGCTCTTCTTCTCCTACTCCCAGTCGAGCTTCGTGGCGCTCCTCGCTGGGCTCGCCGTCGCCGCCGTCCTCGCCTGGGGACGCTCCGCGGTCGTGGTCGTCGCGACGCTCGTGGTCGCCGTGGGCGTCTACGGCCTCGTCTCCCCGCAGCTCGAGAAGGTGCGACGCGACCTGACGGCGAGCTCCGAGAAGCGCGTCAATCGCGCCACCCGCGGGCGGTTCGTCCTCGTTCGGAACGCGCTCGAGATCACGGGCGAGCACCCCGCCGTCGGGGTGGGGGTCGGCGGCCTCGAGCGGGCGTACCGTCGTCACGGAGACCTCCCCGAGAGCGTGAAGGTCCCTGCCTCGCACAACACGCCGGTGACCGTCCTGGCCGAGACCGGCGTCCCGGGGCTCGCGTTTTTCGTCTGGCTCGTGGCGGCAGGCCTTCTCGCGGCAGGACGCGCGACGCTCCGCGCCGCCGGGCGCGTGCAGCTCCTCGCCGCGGTCGCGATCCTCGGGCTTGTTGCGATCGCCGTCCACAGCCTCTTCTACAACGCCTTTCTCGAGGATCCGATGGCCTGGGCCCTGCTCGCCTTCGCGGCGCTCGCGGCCGGCGCGACATCCGCTCGTAAGGTGTCTGGGTGACCGAGGCGAGCGACCGGCCGATCTTTGTCGTCGGTTGCCCGCGTTCGGGCACCACGCTCCTCCAGCTCATGCTCTCGAGCCACCCGCGGATCGCGATTCC
>Ga0126313_10001013_pt1 | contig 14330 bp, 13 predicted proteins | sample Plot105A_FD_89954 | JGI IMG/M metagenome (GOLD analysis project Ga0126313, IMG submission 89954) | Serpentine soil microbial communities from UC McLaughlin Reserve, CA, USA - Plot105A | ecosystem: Environmental > Terrestrial > Soil > Grasslands | place: USA: UC McLaughlin Reserve, Lake County...
ACGGCCGCCAGCAACGACCAGGTGTAGCGGGCCTGCCCGTAGCCGAAGGGGTGCCGCTCGTCGGCGGGACGGGCGCCGCGCCGGACCCCGACGTACAGCAACAGTTCATTGAGGGTGTCGGCGATCGAGTGGGTCGTCTCGGCGAGCATCGCCGCCGAGCCCGTCAGCACCGCGGCCACGCCCTTGGCCACGGCGACGAGCAGGTTCGCGGCGACCGCGACGACCACGGTCCGGAGGCTGGCGTCCTCGGTCTGGGTCACGGCACCTCTCGATGTGTGGGCCGACTGGGCTGGGCGGATGGGACCTCGCGGGCCATGCCGGAGACGGAGATCCCTCTTCCTCGGCGTCCCAGCAACGCTACCAACCCGCCCGGGAGCCGGGCATGACCCGAAGGGGTGACAGCTGTCACGTCCGGATCCTGACAGCCGCGTCTACTGGCCGACCGGCCCCGCCCTACCGTCGCGGGAAGGGTCGTCATCGGTACCTCGATCCGTTAGCGTTCTGGCCGGGAGCGGGTGTGATGGCAGGACGCTGGGTGAGACCGTCGGTGGGGCGCTGGCTGAGCGGGATCCTGGTCAGCGTGGCCCTGGTCGGGGCGGTGAGCTCCCTCATCGGGCTGCTCGACCCCCATGTGCCGGTGCTGAGTCTGCTGGTGCTCTACATCCTCGCCGTGCTGCCGGTGGCCATCTCGCCGTGCTGCCGGTGGCCATTGTCTGGGGGACGAGGCTGGCGGCGTTCACGTCGGTGCTGAGCACGGCGGCGTTCGCCTACCTGTTCCTGACGCCGACCCACTCGCTCCAGGTCACTGAGTCACAGAACGTGGTCGTGTTGGGGGTCTTTCTCGTGACCGCCGTGGTGGTGGGTGAGCTGGCGGCCCGGTTGCGGCGTGAGGCGCGGAGGTCGGCCCGGCTGTCCGAGGAGCAGTCGGCGTTGCGGCGGGTGGCGACGCTGGTCGCCCGGGCGGGGCCGCCGTCGGTGGTCTTCGAGGCCGTCACCCGGGAGGTCGGGCTCCTGTGCGAGGCCGACCTGGCCCGCATGGAGCGCTACGAGGAGGACGGGACGGTGACCGGGGTGGCCGCCTGGAGCCGGGTGCCGGGCCAGCTGGCCGAGCTGGCCGTGGGGACGCGGCTCCACCTGGACGGCCTGAGCATCGCCCGCGGGGTCCAGCAGACGGGCGGCCCCGTCCGGGTGGACAGCTTCGGGCAGGACAGCGGCGCCATCGCCGAGGAGGCGCGGGCGGTGGGGATCCGGGCCTCGGTCGGCTGCCCGATCGTGGTCGGCGGCCGCCTGTGGGGGGTGATCGCGGCCTCCAGGAAGCGCGAGGAGCCGTTCCCGCCGGACACCGAGGCCCAGCTCGGGGAGTTCACCGAGCTGGTCGCCACCGCGGTCGCCAACGCCGAAGCCCACGCCGAGCTGATGGCCTCGCGGGCCCGCATCGTGGCCACCGCCGACGAGACGCGCCGCCGCATCGAGCGTGACCTGCACGACGGCGCCCAGCAGCACCTGGTCTCCCTGGCCCTGCGGCTGCAGGGGGCCGCGGCGTCGATCCCCTCGCAGCTGGACGAGATCCACCAGGAGATCACCGATGTCTGCGCCGAGCTCGACGAGGTCCTGAACGACCTGCGCGAGCTGTCGCGAGGCATCCACCCGGCCAACCTCACCGAGGGCGGCCTGGGACCGGCCCTGCGGAACCTGACCCGCCGCTCGCCGGTCCCGGTCCAGCTCCAGCTGGGCATGGAAGGGCGGCTGCCCGAGCGGGTCGAGGTGGCCGCCTACTACGTCGTCGCCGAGGCCCTGACCAACGTGGCCAGGCACGCCAACGCCTCGCTGGTCCAGGTCGAGCTCGACACCGACGATGGGCTGGTCCGGCTCGACATCCGCGACGACGGCGTGGGCGGCGCCGACCCCAGCCGCGGCTCCGGGCGCATCGGCCTCAGGGACCGGGTGGAGGCCACCGGCGGCACCCTCGGCGTCGAGAGCCACCCCGGCCAGGGCACCAGCCTGCTGGTCGAGCTCCCGATCGACTGACCCGGTAGCAGGCAGCAGCCACCGCAGGATTCCAGCCGGCCGGCAGCGCAGATGGCCGCTGGCGCTGACGACACGCGGCCGCCGGAGCGCGAACCTGGGAGGCATGCGGAGCGAGACGACGATCAACCAGGGCCGTGCTGCGACCGGGCCCGCCGGGCGGGGGCAGCTGCCCGGACGATGGAAGGCGCTGACGGTCAGCCTGATCGCGGCGTTCATGACCCTGCTGGACGTCAGCATCGTCAACGTGGCCCTGCCGTCGATCGAGCGCGACCTGGGCGCGTCGGCGGCCAGCGTGCAGTGGGTGGTGTCCGGCTACGCGCTTGCCTTCGGACTGGTCCTGGTCCCGGCCGGCCGGCTGGGCGACACCCTGGGCCGGCGGCGGATGTTCCTCTTCGCCCTGTCGGCCTTCGTGGCCACCAGCGCCCTCGGCGGGGCGGCACCGACGACCGGGTTGCTGATCGCCGCCCGGCTGCTCCAGGGCGTCGCCGGCGGCATGCTCCTGCCCCAGAACTCCGGACTGATCCAGGAGCTGTTCACCGGCGCCGAGCGGGGCCGGGCGTTCGGGTTCCTGGGCGGCACGGTCGGGCTGGCCACCGCGGCTGGCCCGATCATCGGCGGGCTGCTCCTGGGTGCCTTCGCCGGCCCGGAAGGCTGGCGCTGGATCTTCTACGTCAACCTGCCGATCGGCCTGCTTGCCCTGGCCCTGGCCGCCCGCCTGCTGCCCAAGGCGGCCAGGGCCAGCTGGCGCGGGCTCCACCTGGACCTGACCGGGTCGCTGCTGCTCGGCGGCGGCGTGCTCGGCCTGCTGCTGCCGGTCGTCGACGCCACCGACGGCGGCCTGACCCGGCTGTGGCCGCTGTACGGCGTGGCCGTGGCCCTGCTGGCCGGCTTCGCCTGGTGGGAGACCAGGACGGCCCACCGCGGTCGCCAGCCGCTGCTGGACCCGCGGCTGGCCCACATCTCCGGGTACGCCCCCGGCCTGGCCATCGGGCTGGTCTACCGGGTGGGCCGCTGGCTGACGGTGTCGGGGCTGACCGCGACCGTGGCCGGGCTGGGCGGCGGCATGGTCACCTCCCCGAACGTCACCCTGACCCTTCAGTCGGTGCCGGTGCGGATGGCCGGCGCGGCCGGGGGCGCCCTCCAGACCGCCCAGCGGATCGGGGCCGCGATCGGCACCGCGCTGCTGGTCTCGGTCTTCTACCGGGTGCTGGCGGCCAACGGCCACAGCTACCCCACGGCGGTCTCCGACGCCCTGCTGTGCGCCTGCGGGCTGATGCTGCTGGCCCTCCTGCTGGCCGTCGCCGAGCACTGGTACCGCCGGGCCGTCACCCTCCCGAGGCCGGCGGGATGCTGTAATTGGCGGCGTCAGCTTCCATCTGCTGCCGGAGGGACGCCGCCCATGTCCAGCGCCACCGAGTTCCCGCCCGAGGCCGGCGCGCCGACCGACCCGCCGTTCACGCCGGGCCGCTTCGCCGGCCGGACCGCGATCGTGACCGGGGCCGGCTCCGGCATCGGACGGGCCACGGCGCTGCGGCTGGCCCGGGAGGGCGCCCGCGTGGTGGCCGCCGACCTCGCCGCCGACCGCCTGGAGCGGCTCGCCGCCGAGGTCCCCGACCTCGAACTGGTCCCGGTGGCCACCGACATCGCCGCCGAGGACGGCGCCCAGGCGGTCCTGGCCGCCGCCGGCGGCCGGGTGGACGCCCTGGCCAACGTGGCCGGGGTCATGGACGCCTTCCTGCCCCCGGCCGAGGTCGACGACGCCACCTGGGAGCGGGTGTTCGCGGTCAACGTCACCGCGGTCATGCGCCTGACCCGGGCCGTGCTGCCGCTCATGCTGGCCGCCGGCGGCGGCGCCATCGTCAACGTCTCCTCCGAGGCCAGCCTGCGTGCCTCGGCCTCCGGGGTCGCCTACACCGCCTCCAAGCACGCGGTCAACGGCATCACCAAGAGCACCGCCGTCTTCTACAAGGGCGACGGCATCCGCGCCAACGCCGTCGCCCCCGGCCCGGTCGCCACCAACCTGGAGGCGCCCTTCAAGTCCCAGCACGCCGCCGGCGTCCTCGGGCCGATCATGCAGACCACCATCCCCCCGCTGGCCACCCCCGAGCAGCTCGCCGCCACCATCTGCTGGCTGCTGAGCGACGACGCCAGCAACGTCAACGGGGTGATCCTGCCCTCCGACGGCGGCTGGTCGGCCATCTGACGGGAAGGAGCGGACATGCGCTACGAACGCGTCGCCGAGGCCTACCGGGACCTGGAGGCGGCCTCGGCCCGGCTGGAGCTGATCGACCGCCTGGCCAGCCTGTTCCGCGAGACCCCGACCGAGCTGCTGCCCACCGTCGCGCTGCTGTGCCAGGGGGAGATCGCCCCCGACTTCGCCGGGGTGGAGCTGGGGCTGGCCGAGCGGCTGGCCGCCCGGGCGGTGGCCCAGGCCGTCGGGGTGCCGGTCGAGCAGGTGCTGGCCGGGGCTCGGGACACCGGCGACCTGGGGCTGGCCGCCGAGCGGCTGCTCGGGGAGCTGGAGCCCGACCGGCCGGCCACCCTGGAGGTGGAGCGGGTCTTCCAGGGCCTGCACCGCATCGCCGAGGCCCAGGGGACCGGCTCCCAGGGCCGCAAGCTGGAGGGCCTGGTCGGGCTGCTGGGCCAGGCGACCCCGCTGGAGGCCCGCTACCTGCTGCGCACGGTCACGGCCAACCTGCGGCTGGGGATCGGCACCGCCACCATCCTGGACGCCCTGGCCGAGGTGCACGCCGGAGGCCGCAAGCAGCGGACGATCCTGGAGCGGGCCTACAACATCTGCTCGGACCTGGGCCTGGTCGCCTCCACCCTGGCCACCCAGGGGCTGGCCGCGGTCGAGCAGATGCAGGTCCGGGCCGGGAACCCGGTGCGGCCCATGCTCGCCCAGCGGATGAGCGAGCCGGCCGAGATCCTGGCCAAGCTCGGCGGGACGTGCGCGGCCGAGTACAAGTACGACGGCATCCGGGTCCAGGCCCACCGCACATCGGATGGCCTCCTGGAGCTGTACACCCGCCGGCTGGACCGGGTCTCCACCCAGTTCCCCGAGGTGGTCAAGCTGCTGGACGACAGCCTGGGACCGCGTGAGGCCATCCTGGAGGGCGAGGTGGTCGCCTTCGACCCGGCCTCGGGCGAGCTGCGCCCGTTCCAGGACGTGATGTTCCGCCGCCGCAAGTACGGCATCGCCGAGGCGACCAAGGACTTCCCGGTGAGCATGTTCTGCTTCGAGCTGCTGTACGCCGACGGCACCGACCTGACCCGCCTCCCCTACCTGGAGCGGCGGGCCCGGCTGGCCGAGGCCATCACCCCCTCGGCGCGGCTGCGGCTGGCCACCGCCGAGCAGGTCGCCGACGAGCCGGCCCTGGAGCGGGTGTTCGAGCAGGCGGTGGCCGAGGGCTGCGAGGGGGTGATCTGCAAGTCGGTCGCCCCCACGGCCCAGTACCAGGCCGGGGCCCGGGGCTGGCAGTGGATCAAGCTCAAGCGCGACTACCGCAGCGAGCTGACCGACACCCTGGACCTGGCGGTGGTGGGCGGGCTGGCCGGCCGGGGCCGGCGCGCCGGCATGTACGGGGCCCTGCTGCTGGCCGTCTACGACCAGGCCGCCGACCGGTTCCAGACCATCTGCAAGTGCGGCACCGGCTTCTCCGACGCCGAGCTGGCCGCCCTCCCCGAGCGGCTGGCCCCCCAGGCCCGGGAGCAGCGGCCGGCCAGGGTGGACTCGCGCTGGCATGCCGACGTGTGGTTCGAGCCCACCGTGGTGGTGGAGGTGCTGGCGGCCGAGCTGACCCTGTCGCCGCATCACACCGCCGCCTGGGGGGTGCTCAAGCCCGACGCCGGCCTGGCCCTGCGGTTCCCCCGCTTCACCGGCCGCTGGCGCGACGACAAGGCCCCCGAGGACGCCACCACCGTCGAGGAGGTCCTGGCCATGTACCGCAGCGCCCGCCGGGCCCCGGCCGACGCCTGAGCTGTCACACCGGCGCGGCCTGGCCGGTCAAGTCGGTGACCGACCGCGACCAGGGAGCTGACCGATGGACGACCGCGACTGGCTGGCCCGGTGGTTCGAGGCCCACCGGAGCCGCCTGCGGGCGGTGGCCTACCGGATGCTGGGGTCGTCCACCGAGGCCGACGACGCCGTCCAGGAGACCTGGCTGCGGCTCAGCCGGACCGACGTCGACGCGGTCGACAACCTCGCCGGCTGGCTGACCACGGTGGTGGCGCGGGTGAGCCTGAACATGCTCCAGGCGCGCACGACCCGCCGGGAGGAGCCGGCGGGCGAGGACCTGCCCGACCCGGTCTCCGAGGACGGGGACGATCCCGAGCAGCAGGCCCTCCAGGCCGAGGGGGTCGGGCTGGCCCTGCTGGTGGTCCTGGACACCCTGACCCCGCCCGAGCGGCTGGCCTTCGTCCTCCACGACCTGTTCGCCGTGCCCTTCGAGGAGATCGCCCCCATCCTGGACCGCTCCCCCGCCGCCGCCCGGCAGCTGGCCAGCCGGGCCCGCCGGCGCCTCCAGGGGGCACCGGCGCCCGACACCGACCTGGCCCGCCAGCGGGCGGTGGTCGACGCCTTCCTGGCCGCCTCCCGGGAGGGAAACTTCGAGGCCCTGGTGGCCCTGCTCCACCCCGACGTGGTCCTGCGGGCCGACCAGGCGGCGGTGCGGGCCGGCGCGGACGAGGAGGTCCGCGGGGCGGCGGCCGTGGCCGGCAGCTTCTCGGGGCGGGCCGTCCGGGCCCGCCCTGCCCTGGTCGACGGGGCCGCCGGCGCGGTGTGGGCGCCGGGCGGGCGGCCACGGGTGGTGTTCGGCTTCACCACCGCCGACGGCCGGATCGTGGCCATCGACCTGCTGGCCGACCCCGAGCGGTTGGCCGCGATGCGGCTGACCGTCCTCGGCGACTGACGGCCCGCCGCCTCCACCATTGGTTCAGGTCTACCCTAAACCTGGGGTGGCACCAGCATTGGAGTTCGGTTACGCTGCTGCCATGGGCCTTCGTGAGCTGAAGAAGCAGCAGACGCGGCAGCTGATCGCCGACACCGCCTGGCAGCTGTTCGCCGACCGCGGGTTCGACCGGGTGACCGTGGCCGAGGTGGCCCGCCAGGCCCAGGTCGCCGAGGCGACGGTGTTCAACTACTTCCCCACCAAGGAGGACCTGTTCTACTCCCGGCTGGAGGCCTTCGGGGCCGGGCTCCTGGAGGCCGTCGCCGCCCGGGAGCCGGGCGAGCCGGCGCTGGCCGCGGTCCGGCGCTACCTGCTGGGCTCCGGCGGCCTGCTCACCCAGATCGCGGCCGGCGACGCCGAGGCCCTGCAGCGGCTGCGGACGGTCAGCCGGGTGATCGCCGCCAGCCCGTCGCTGCTGGCCCGCGAGCAGCAGGCGATCGCCCGCTCCACCGACGCCCTGGCCGAGCTGCTGGCCGCCGAGACGGGCGCGCCGACCGACGACGTCACCGCCAGGGTGGCGGCCAACGCCCTGCTGGGCGTCCAACGGACCCTGGTCGACCACGTGCGCCGGCGCGTCCTGGCCGACGACCAGCCGGAACGGCTGGCCGACGACGTCCGCGAGCTCGGCCGGCGGGCGTTCGCGCTGCTCGAGTGCGGCCTGGGCGACTACGCGGTCAAGCCCCGGGCCTGACCCGGCGCGCCCGTGGACGCGGGATCATCCCGCGGCGGATGATGGGGCACCACCGCACCCGCACGCCAAGGAGCGCCGATGGCCGAGGCGACCACCCGGATCTCCCGCTGGCGGCTGTTCCGCACCCCCGAGAGCGCCGGGGCGATCTACGGCACGATCGCGGCCATGGCGGTGATCGCCGGGACCGCCAAGGACCCGGAGCACGGCAAGGCGCTGACGCTGACCATCGCCACCCTGTTCGTGTTCTGGCTGGCCCACGTGTACGCCCACGCCCTGGCCCACCATCTCCGGGGCGCGAGGCGGCTGGACTGGTCGGTGGTGCGAGGGGCCATGGTCGAGGAGTGGTCGCTGCTCCAGGGCCCGCTCCCGCTGCTGCTGCTGCTGGCCCTGGGCGGGCTCGGGATCCTGGAGGAGCGTCAGGCCGTCCGGCTGGCCCTGTGGCTGGGCGTGGTCGAGCTGGTCACCTGGGCCACCCTGTACGCCCGCCGCCAGAGCTGGCCCTGGCTCACGGCCCTGACCGCCGGCGCGGTCAACGGGGTGTTCGGGCTGATCATCGTGATCCTGGAGGTGGCGGTGCACTGAGCGGCGCCGCCGGCGCGGCCTCGACCGGCGCCGCCGGGCCGGGCCGCCGGCCCAGGAACTCGATGAGGGCCAGGACCACCAGCAGGGCCACGGTGAGCCCGAGGACCACCTTCCCGGTCGGCCGGCCCCAGAACACCAGAACCAGGGCGGCCAGGGTGACGGCGCCGATGCGCAGGGCCCGCTTGCGCTCGTACACCCAGGCCCCGACCGGGCCGGTGGAGAACCCGGCCTGCTCGGCCCCGCCCTGGAGCCAGCCGATGGCCCGGCCCAGGCCCTCACGGGTCCGCACCGCGGTGACCGACTGGCCGCTGAGGAACGCCCCCGCCGCCACCACCAGGGCCAGGACCAGGATGGTGCGCAGGCCCAGGCGCAGGAACCGCACGATGGTGTCGTAGAGGACGGCGGCGGCGTCATGGGGCAGCAGGTTGGCCGGCACGGCGTCCAGGTAGATCGACCGGAAGATGGCCAGGGCCAGGGCCAGCACCACCATCGAGACGGCGACCCCGACCGCGGCCCCGACCAGGGCCCGGCGGTGATCCTTGGCCACGTACACCCCGACCACGAGCAGGATGAGCATGATGATCGGCAGCCAGACGCCCAGGGTGTTGAGCAGGTTGAAGCCGGAACGGACCCTGGTGATGTCCTTGGACTGGAACAGCACGAAGGAGGCGTTCACCTCCGGGATCCGCTCGGCCAGGGTGAAGCCGGAGGCGACCAGCTGGGCCTTGACCGTCTGGACGAAGGCGGCCAGGTTCACGCTCACGGTGTCGTTCTCGACCGTGACCGCTCCCCCGCCCTCCCCGGTCAGGGCCTTGACCAGCTCGGCGTGGGCGGTCCGGTTGGCCTGGATCCAGGCGTTGGTGAAGGCGTCGCTGGCCACGACCTTGCCGACCTGGTCGCGGGTGAAGCTCTGGACCCCGTTGGCGATCGGGACCGCGAAGGCCTGGAGCTGGTCGGCCAGCCGGGGCGGCAGGTTCCCCCGCTGGGCCAGGGCCTCGGCGGCCTGGGTGGTGAGGCCCCTGATGTCGATGTAGGTGAACACCTGGGCGGTGATCTGGTCGGCGATGGCGTTCTGGATGGCCGGGTCACTGGCCAGCGGGCTGACGGTGGCCACGTACCGGTCGGTGTTGGTCACCTGGTTGCGGGTCCACACCGCCACCACCGACAGCGGGGCCAGCACGCAGGCGACCACGATCAGCAGCGTGGCCACCACCGTGCGCCAGCGTTGGCGGGCTGCCGACCGGCCGCTCGGCAGCCGGACGGTGTCCTGGTCGGCCGCTCCGCCGCGGCCGGCCTGGGCACGCAGGGCCGCGTTCTCCGACCGCAACCGCTCCAGCTCGGCCCGCTCGTCAACCGACAGGCCGGAGTTCTCGGACATGGCTGACACCGTCCTCGTCTGCAGGTCTCGACTGCCTGGCGTCCCCGGCAGCCTGGCCGACCGGCCGGGAGCCGGCATCACCTGAAGCGGGTGATTTCCCCGGGGCGGTGCGAGGTTCATACCTGACGGGTGATGCCGCACACCCCGGCATCGGCCAGGCTCTGGGTGGCCGCCGACGGAGCCGGCGCCGACCAAAAGGGAGCCGTCCATGCCCACGGCAGCGAAGCGACCCCATCGGCTGACCGACGGCCAGCTGCAGGAGGTCCTCGACCTGGCCAGCCACGCCGACAGTGTCGAGCTGAAGCTGACCGTCCCCGACTCCGAACGCCGCTCCACGGTCGACGCCCTCGGCATGGACCCCCTGGAAGCCCAGATCCGGCAGGTGTTCTTCTTCGACACCCCCGACCTGACCCTCAACCATCACGGGGTGGTCGTCCGGGCCCGCCGGGTCCAGGGCCGCGGCGACGACACGGTGGTGAAGCTGCGCCCGATCGTCCCCGGGGAGCTGCCGCCAAGCGTCCGCAAGGCCAAGACCATGGTGGTGGAGGTCGACGCCATGCCCGGCGGCTATGTCTGCTCGGCGTCGTTCAAGAGCGCCCTGGCCAGCCCCCAGGTCCGGCAGGTGGCGGCCGGCGACCGGGCCATCCGCAAGCTGTTCTCCAAGGAGCAGCGGGACTTCTACGCCGCCCACGCCCCCGAGGGCCTGGGTCTGGACGACCTGACCGTGCTCGGCCCGATCAACGTGCTCAAGCTGAAGTTCACCCCGGAGAGGCTCCGGCGGCGGATGGTGGCCGAGCTGTGGTTGTATCCCGACGGCGAGCGGATCCTGGAGCTGTCGACCAAGTGCCTGCCCGGGGAGGGCATCCAGGTCGCTGGCGAGACCCGGGCGTTCCTGGCCGAGCGGAGGATCGACCTGTACGGCGAGCAGCAGACCAAGACCAAGACCGCCCTGGAGTACTTCTCCCGCGCCCTCCAGGAACAGACCCCGGTGTAGCCGAGAGGAGAGACCAGATGGGTTGTCTGTTTGCCTTGATCGGCGGGTTGTTCCCCCGCCTGGCCCTGCTGATCCTGTGGATCGCCAGGCCGGCGCGGATCGACGCCGCCTTCGACACGTTCCTGCTGCCCCTGCTGGGCATCATCTTCCTGCCGTTCGCGACCCTGATCTACGTCCTGCTCTACACCCCCGGGCGCGGGGTGACCGGCTGGGACTGGTTCTGGGTGGGCCTGGCCGCGCTGCTGGACATCGGCCACTGGGGGGCCGGGATCAGCCAGCGCAACCAGCGGCCGGGCTGGCGGACCACGGCCTGAGCGACCGCCGTCGGCCCCGGGTAGGGTGGGCCGATGGCCATGCTCGTGCTCCACCTGCGGGCGGCCCGCCGCCGGGCTCCGGCGGCCGCGGTGGCCGAGGCCCTGGCCCTGCTGCACGATCTGGAGCCGACGGCCCCGGCCGGCGGGCCGCTGGCCGACCGGGGCGGGGTCGTCTGGGTCGAGGTGCCCGAGGCGCGGCTGGCCGCGGCCACCGCCCGGCTGCCCCGCCTGGGCTACAGCACCGCCGTCGACCTGCTGGTCGCCGACGGGACGGCCGGCCGCGGCGGGACGCGGGCGGTCCGCTGGCGGCGGCGCGGCTGGCGGCTGGAGCGGCTGCACGCCGAGGACGCCACCGGCCACCGGGACCAGGCCCCCGACCGGCGGGAGTTCCTGCTCCAGGCCGGCGGCGGGCCGCCGCGGCCGGTGCGGGGCTACCGCGGCGGCACCGGCCCGCTGGAACGGCGGGGCCTGCCCGTGTGCGACGCCCGGCTGCTGGTCAACCTGGTCGCCCCGGCCGGGCCGGGACGGCTGCTGGACCCCTTCGCCGGGGTCGGCGGGGTCGCCCTTGCGGCCAGGGCGGCCGGCTGGCGGGTGCTGACCACCGACCTGGACCCGGCGCTGCGCCATGGCCTGGGCCGCCTGGGCGATCATCTGGTGGCCGACGCCCGCGCCCTGCCGCTCCACGCCGGCTCGGTGGACGCGGTGGCCACCGAGCCGCCCTATGACCGGTCGGTGGGGTCGCTGGCCGGCCAGGCCCTGGCCGAGACCTCCCGGCTGCTGCGGCCTGGCGGGGCCACCGCCTGGCTGTGCGCGGCCTGGCAGGCCCCTGGCCTGCGGGCCACCGCCGCCGCCCTCGGTCTGCGGCCGGTGCTGGACTGCCCGGTGGACCGCAAGGGCGTGGAGGTGGCGGCGATGGCCTGGCGGCGGCCGGCCTAGCCGGCGGGCCGCTCCCCGCGGATGGCGAACCCGACGCGCTGGCCGGAGAAGTTGAGGGCGAAGAACTCGGGCTCCAGGCCGAGGGCCCTTGCCCGGTCGGCCAGCCACATGAACCAGTTCTGGCCGGGCGCGGGGGCCGAGGGTTCCTCGACCACACAGCAGGGCAGGACCACGCAGCTGTTGCGGGCCTGGGCGACGGTGTCGAGCACGGCCAGGTTGCTGCCGTGGGCGTGCAGGGCGACCAGCAGGTCGTAGCGGCGGCCGAGGGCCGGCCCGAACCGGGTGCGGCGGCGCGGCACCCGGTCGCCGGCGTGCAGGCGTACCCGCCGGCCGCTGGCAAGGTCCCGGTAACGGGAGGGCAGCGGCTGGTCGACCGGGTCGACGACCTCGGCCTGGAACCCGGCCTCGTTCAGCAGCCAGGTGAGCAGGCCCTTGCCCCCGCCGACGTCGGCCACCGTGCACGGCGGGAAGGTGTCGGCGATCCAGCCGGCCAGCAGCTGGGACCGGAACTGCCTGGGCTTGGGCAGGTCCTCGCCCGACCGCCGCCCGCCGGCGGCCGCCTCGGGCGGCTCCAGCCCGAGCTCGGCCAGCGACGGCGGCGGCGGGTAGCGGTGGGTCATCTCCCGACCCTGAACGGCCGGCCGGGGCCGCTTGTTCCCGCGGCTCAGGCCACCGCCCGCGGGCGCTCGCCCTGGCCGGCGGCCCGGGCCAGGTCGGCGGCGGTGATGAGGCCGAGCAGCCGGCCGCCAGAGACCACTTCGGCCACGGTGCGGCCGCCGGCCAGGCGGGTCGCCAGGTCGGCGACCGGCTCGTCCGGGCCGACCAGCACCAGGGCCGACATGGGGATGGCGACGTCGCCGGCGCGGACGATGTGGCGCCGGTCGGCCGGGACGGCGTACAGCGCGGCCGCGGTGACCACCCCGGCCGGATGGCCGTCGAAGCCGCGCAGCGGCAGGGCGGCCGCCTGCCAGGGCTCGACGTAGGTGCGCAGGAAGGCGTCGACCGTGAACCAGGCCGGGGCGACCGCCGGGGCCGGGGTCATGACCTGGGCGGCCCGCAGGCCGCGGTCCAGGCCGCCGCCCAGGAGGGCCAGCTCGCGCTCCTGCCGGGCGGCGATGACCAGGAACCAGCCGACCAGCGCCGTCCACAGGGTGCCGATCCCCCACCCGGTGAAGGCACCGAGCAGGCCGTAGGCGACCAGGCCGGTGCCGACCCACACCCCGGCCCGGGTGGCGGTGACCGCGGCCCGGACGCGGTTGCCGTGGCGGCGCCAGAGCAGCCCGCGCAGCACCCGGCCGCCGTCGAGGGGGGCCGCCGGGAGCAGGTTGAACACGCCCAGGGCGACGTTGCCAAGGGCCAGCCAGGCGGCCATGACCACGAGCAGGGCGGGGGCGCCGACCACCGACAGGGCGGCCGCGGCCACCCCGAAGGCACCGGCCAGGGCCAGGCTGATGGCCGGGCCGATGATCGCCACCCGCAGCTCGTCGCGGGGGCTGGCCGGCTCGTCCTCGAGCTGGGCGACCCCGCCGAGCAGCCACAGGGTGATGCCGCGGACCCGCAGCCCGGCCCGGCGGGCGACCAGGGCGTGGCCGATCTCGTGGGCCAGCAGCGAGGCCAGGAACAGCCCGGCCCCGGCGGCGCCGGCCAGCCAGTAGGCGGCCGGGACGAGACCCGGGACCTGGGCGGGCAGCAGATCCCCGCCCAGCGACCAGGCGAACAGCAGGGCGATGAGCAGGGCGCTCCAGCTCGCCCCGACGGGGATCCCGGCGATGCGGCCGAAGCGGATACTGGCGGTCATGAACGGCTCCTCGAAGATTTCTCCACAGCTACCAGGATACCCCTGGGGGGTAAATAGGACGTAAGCCCCGGTTGACCGCCGGCCGCCCTCCCCACATGATTGTTTGAACAGCCATTCAAGATCTGGAGGGTCGATCGCATGGGCGCTTCTCCGGTGGCCGCGGCCCTGGGGCAGGTCGGCCTGCCCGCCCCCCTGCCCGAGCTGGCCGCCCGCCGCTGGGACGTGGTCGTGGTCGGCGGCGGCCACAACGGCCTGACCGCGGCCGCCTACCTGGCCAGGGCCGGCCGGTCGGTGCTGGTGCTGGAGCGGCGCGAGCGCCTGGGGGGCGCCTGCACCCTCGAGCAGCCCTTCGCCGACCCCGGGTACCTGGTCAGCCCGTGCGCCTATGTGGTCGGGCTGCTCGACCAGACGGTCGTGGACGAGCTGCACCTGGAACGCTACGGGTACCGGGTGTTCGTCGCCGACCCCAACCTGTGGGTGCCGTTCGCCGACGGCACCTCCCTGGCCCAGTTCGTCGACCACGACCAGACCGTGGCCCACCTGCGCGCCAACCAGTTCGCCGAGCGCGACATCCAGGGGATGCTGGCCTACGAGGACATGTTCGACCGGCTGCGCCTGGCCCTGCGGACCGGGCCCGAGGGCGACAGCTGGCAGGGCGAC
>Ga0126313_10001014_pt1 | contig 14328 bp, 13 predicted proteins | sample Plot105A_FD_89954 | JGI IMG/M metagenome (GOLD analysis project Ga0126313, IMG submission 89954) | Serpentine soil microbial communities from UC McLaughlin Reserve, CA, USA - Plot105A | ecosystem: Environmental > Terrestrial > Soil > Grasslands | place: USA: UC McLaughlin Reserve, Lake County...
CGACCGCCGCGGCCAGCGCGGCGTCGAGCGCTGCGGTCGTCGGCATGCCCTCTCGCGCGCCCGCCCGCGTCACCGACAGCGATGCCGCGACCACGGCCCGGCGTGCCGCGAGCTCCAGGTCCAAGCCGCTCGCCAGCGCGGCAGCAAGCGCTCCGTTGAGCGAGTCGCCCGCCCCCGTCGCGTCGACCGCGACGACCTTGGGCGCCGCGATGTCAACCGGTGCCCCGTCGCGAGGAACGAGCACGGCGCCCCGCGACCCGAGCGACACGAGGACCGCCCGGCCGGCACCCCGGCCCTCGGATGTCGTGTCCAGCAGCGTCGTCGCGGCACGGATCGGGTCCTCCCCGCCGGACGTCGGCCGTCCCGAGCGATCCGAGTCGGCGGCTGCGAGGCGGGCAAGCTCGCCGCGGTTGGGCGTGACGACGTCGGCGAGGGCGAGGATCGTCCGGTCGATCCCGTCGGCGGGCGCGGGGTTGAGCACCGTGCACGCACCGGCCGCGCGACCGATTCGGAGGGCTTCGCGGGCGGCCTCCGTCGGGATCTCGTGGGTCACGAGCACCACGTCGCTCGCGTGCGGGCTGAGGCGCGTCAGCGCCGCGCGGACGTGCACCGCGGTGAGGCCGGCGTTCGCCCCCGGCGCGACGGCAATCTGGTTCTCGGCCCTGGCATCGACGAGGATCAAGGCGACGCCCGTGGCCGCGTGCTCGAGGGTGACGAGGACGTCCGTCCCGATCCCCTCGCGGGCCAGCGCCGTCCGCGCATCCTCGCCGAACTCGTCGTCTCCGAGCGCGGCGACGAGCATCACCGGGACCCCGAGCCGCGCCGCGGCGACCGCCTGGTTGCCGCCCTTTCCGCCGTGGAACTGCGAGAACGTCCCGCCGAGCACCGTCTCACCGGGGAGCGGGAGGCGGTCCGTCTGGACGACGAGGTCGACGTTGACGGAACCGACGACGAGGACGCGACCGCTCACGCGCGTTGCTCTCCTAGGAGCCCGTGATGAACTCGCCGCCGTCGACGCCGATGATCCCGCCGTTGACGAACTCTGTCCCCTCGCCCGACAGCGCGAGGATGGTGTTCGCGACGTCCTGCGTCGTGGTCATGCGGCCGGTCGGGTTCCGCCGGGTGGCAGATTCGATGATCGCGTCCTTCTCCGGGATCTTCATGAGCGCCGGCGTCATCGTCACGCCCGCCCTGATCGTGTTCGCCGTCACACCGGTCCCCAGCCGGGCCAGCTCCATCGCCAGCTGCCGGGTGTGGGACTCGAGCGCGGCTTTCGCGGAGGACACGACCCCGTACGACGGCACGACGCGACTCGATCCCTCCGACGTCATCGCGTAGATCTTCGACCCCGGTCCGAGGAACCCCCCGCGCCACAGGTCCTGGACCCAGTAGACGAGGCTGTTCGCCATCACGTCCTGGGTCATCTCCATCTTCTTGCGGTCGACGCCCTGCTTCGGGTCCTCCGCGAGGAACGGGACGAGCGAGCCGAACGCGAGCGAGTGCATGACGACACGCACGTACGGCGAGCGCCCCTCGGCGGCACTGCGATCGAACCGGTCGCGGAGCGTCGTCAGCGCAGCGGCCCGCTTCTCGTCGTCCGCCGCGTTCATGTTGATGTACAGCGCCTCGGACCCGACCGCGTCGATCTTCGCCTTGAGCTCATCGACGTGCGCGATCGCGGCCCGGAAATCGAGATGGATCCCGGCGATCCGGTAGCCGTTCGCGGCGAGCGTGAGCGCCGTCGCCTCGCCCATGCCGGAGGACGCACCGAGGATCAGGGCCCAGCGCTCGCGCTCGTCGGTCATCGTGCTCCTCCGGGTCGCCACGGACGGCGGCGACGGGCGGCCGGGCCGGGCACCGCGAGTCTAGCAGCGGCCCGAGGCGCTCCTGATCGCGCCGGCGTCGTCGCTTCGCACCTCGTGTGCGGGCGTGGGGGCGCGACCCGCTGGACGGGCCGGAATCGAAACGGCGCCCGTCTGGGCGCCGTATCGGTCGGTGGTGGTGGCGGCCGCCGGGCGATCAGGCCCGCGCCTGGCGCTCCAGACGACGCTGGAAGCGCTCGACCTGGCCCGCCGTGTCGATGATGTTCTGCTTGCCGGTGTAGAACGGGTGGCAGTTGCTGCACACGTCCACGCGCAGCTCATCGCGCGTGGAGCCGATCTCGAACTCGGTCCCGCAGGATCCGCAATGGACCTTGGCCTGGACGTAGCGGGGGTGGATGTCGGGCTTCACTGGTGCTCCTTGGGCGCCGTCCGTGCAGGGTCGATGCCCGCCGGTGGTCGCCGCTGTTGAACGAGGCCTACGCCTCGGCCGTCGCCGGCTCCGTTGCGACCGGGATCACCCGGACGCGCTTCTTGTCGCGGGTCTCGTGCTCGAATCGCACCTTGCCCGTCACGGTCGCGAACACCGTGTAGTCATGCCCGAGGCCCGCGCCCTCGCCCGCCTTGAAGGTCATCCCGCGCTGCCGGACGATGATGGACCCCGCGTTGACGAGCTGGCCGTCGCCGGCCTTCACGCCCAGCCGCTGGCCGACGGAATCGCGGCCGTTCTTCGAGCTCGAGCCCGCCTTCTTGTGCGCCATGGCTATTCGTCCTTCTTCGCGCGGGTCCGCGTGCGCGGCGCCGCATCGGTGGTGTCGTCGGCGGGCGCGGTGCCCGGCGCCTCGGCCTCGGGGGTATCGGTTTCAGTGTCGGTGTCAGCGGCCTTGTCGGTGTCAGCGGCCTTGCGGGTGTCAGCGGCCTTCGCCCGGCTGGTCCTCGGTCCCGTCGCATCCGCCGACGCCTCTACCTCCGCCGCCGGTTCGACCTCCGCGGTTGCGCCGGCCTCACCCTTCGACTTCCTGGCGGGCGTCGACGCGGTCGCGACCTCGAGCTTCGCGGCGAGGGCGGCGTCCTCCTCGGCCTGGCGAGCCGCAGCCTCCTCGAGCGCCTTGCGGCTCGCGGCCTTGGACTCGGCCTTCGGGGCGCTGTCGGCGGCGCTCTTGCCCCCGAACCGGATGTCGTTGATCCGGAGGACCGTCAGCTCCTGCCGATGGCCCTTCTTCACGCGCCGGCGTGCCTTCGGGCGGTACTTGAAGGCGATGACCTTTTCGCCGCGGGTGGCGCCGAGGACCTCGGCCTCGACGGCCGCGCCGTCGACGACGGGCGTCCCGACGGTCGCGTCGGCGCCGTCGGCAACGAGGAGCACCCGCTCCAGCGTGATCGACTGGCCGGGCTCGACGTCGAGCAGCTCGACCTCGAGCTGGGTGCCGACCTCGACGCGGTACTGCTTCCCGCCGGTCTCGATGACTGCGTACATGGGTCCTCGGAAGAGCGATGGCGGTCGTGACACGACCGCAGCGCGGACATGGAGAAACGCCTGCGTACCTCGCGGGCGCGAAGGGGGAGTGTAGGTCCGATCGCGGAACGCCGTCAACGAGCGCCGGCCGCGCCACGGCGTGCGGACCACGATGCCGGCGGGCTGGGACTACTTCCTGTCCCGCCTCGGAGCCGCGGGCTGATCTCGACGCAGGTTTCGCGAACGCACGGGCGTGGGTCTCGACGGCGGCGGTGGCGCGAGAACGAGCGACTCCCGGACGAGCGCCTCGACGTGGAGCGTCGCCCCGCCACCCACGTGCTCGCCAAGGGCGGCAAGCACCTCGTCCGGTCGGCCTGTGCCCCGCTCGGCGTCGTGGCGCAGCGTCATGCGCAGCGTGACGTGCTCGCCGTCGGGGTCCCGTTCGATCGTCAGCGCTTCGAGGAACGGCCGCAGGTCGTAGCGCACGGTTCCGCTGCCTTTCGTGCGAGCCCGCTCGATCGACGTGGCAGCAAGCAGTCGCCGGCACGCCTCGGCAAGCGCCGTCGCGTCGGCGCCGGCGGGGATCACGCGGGCACGATATGCCGATGCGACCACCTGCCCCGGCAGTGCGGGTGCGCCGAGCCAGACGTCGTACGCCTCGCGCAGGCGATGCCCGCGCGGGAGCGATCCTCCGACCACTTCCCGAAGCCGCCACGCCGGGAGTCGCTCCGCCAGCCAGATGTCGACGAGCTCGGCATCGCCGGCGATCGTCGCAGCGAGCGGCGCGGCGAGCGCGAAGCGCGCGCGCGGCGGGTCCGCGTCAAGCCCCACGACCGGCAGCCCGGAGGCCCTGAGCGCCTGCTCCCAGGCGGCGAGCTGCTCTCGCTGGCCGGCGTCCCCGTCGAGGACGGTCCGCGTGACCACGAGACGCCACCGCTGGACCGGCTCGCGCGCTGCGCGCGGGCCGGGACGTTCGGGGGGTTCGGCGCGATCGGGCACGATGCTAGTCTGCCGGGGATGGTGCCCGTCGTCCCGCCTCCATCCCCGCGGTGAGCGTCCCCGATCCGTACAAGGTCCTGCAGGTCGACCCGGAGGCCGAGGACGAGGTGATCGAGGCGGCGTACCGGCGTCTCGCGCGCAAGTACCACCCCGATGTCTCGTCCGGCCCGGACGCGCAGGACCGCATGGTCCGGATCAACCAGGCCTGGGAGATGCTCAAGGACCCGACGCGGCGCGCCGCCGTCGACCGTGCCCGCTCGCGGAGCGCGACGGCTGCTGCCCGCGTCGCCGCGGCCGAGGGTCGAGCGCGCGCCGCGTCACATGGTCCCGGGCACGCGGGCGCGCGGTCGTCCACGCGCCACACCGGTTCCACCGGTGCTGATCCCCGCCATCCGTCCGGCGGTGTTCCTCCGTCATGGGGCTTTCCGGGGGTCACGGATCCCGGCGTGGACGAGTTCCGGGCGCGGCCGCAACACGTGTCGCCCAACTGGACGTCGGGGCGCTCGCAGACCGGCCATCACTACGATCCCGGGACGATGGGCACGGCGCAGGGCGACGGCGCCGCCGGTCCCCCACCGGGCAATCCCTCCGGCGCCGTCCTCACCTTCGGGCGCTACGCCGGCTGGTCGCTGGGCGAGATCGCGCGGACGGACCTCGAGTATCTCGAGTGGCTCGACCGGATGCCCATCGGCCGCACGTACCAGGCGGAGATCGACGGCATCCTTCGCGCGCACCTCCGCCGGCGGACCGCGCCGACCGAGCAGGCGACGGCGCGGGGGCTGTTCCGCCGGCGCTGACCGTCAGGCCGGCTGCGTCGCCGGGTCGGGCCGCGGGGCTGCTGCCTCGGCCTCCGCACGCGGCACCGACCACGCAAGCAGGTACGGCGCAACCACGGTCGTGAGAATGACCGCGACGAGCATCGCCGCGAAGATGTCCGCGCTGACGACGCCGCTCGCGAGCGCGAGGTTGGCGACGACGATGCCCACCTCGCCGCGGGGCACCATGCCGAAGCCGATCGTCGTCGACGCCCACCGGCCTTCGGCGCGTGCCCCGAGCATCCCGCCCAGCATCTTCGTCACGACGCCGACGATCGCGAGCGTGAGTGCGAGCACGGCCACCGGTGGGTTGAGGAGGAGCGACAGGTCCACCTGAGCGCCGGTCACGGCGAAAAAGAATGGCGTGAAGATCGACGCGAGCGGCTTGAAGTCGCGCTCGAGCTCGTCGACCGCCTCGGTCTCGGCGACGATGAGGCCGGCGACGAACGCGCCGATGATCGCCGCGAGCCCGATCGCCGCCGAGAGCAGCGCGATGGCGAGCATCAGCAGGAAGGCCGGAACGAGCGGCGTGTCGGCGAACAGCGGCCACGTGAACACCGTTCGCGGGAGCCCACGCGCGCGCCGGGCGACCGCGAAACCGAGGAGCACGAGCCCGATCCCCGCGACCCCGACGAGGATCGTCGTCGCGGACACGTCACCCTCGGCAGCGCCCGACGCGAGGCCGATCAGCACGAGCGCGAGGATGTCGTCGACGAGCGCGGCGCCGATCACCACCTTCGCCCAGCGTCGGTCGAGGACCCCGAGATCCCGGAGGACACGGCTGGTGATCCCGATGCTCGTGGCGGCGAGCGCGAGGCCGACGAAGAACGCGGCCAGTGCGTCGGCCCCGAGCGCGAGGCCGATCCCGACGCCGGCCGCGATCGGCAGGACCATCCCGATGATGGCGGTGAGGATCGCCGGGCGGCCGACGCTGAGCAGGTCGTCGGTGCGGACCTCGAGGCCGACGGTGAACAGCAGGACGACGACGCCGATCTCGGAGAACACGAACGCGGTTTCGCCCGGCGTCACAAGACCGAGCGCGTACGGCCCCACGATGAACCCGCCGAGCAGCTCGCCGACGACACCGGGCTGGCCGAGGCGGCGGAGGACCTCCTCGCCGACCTTGGCTCCCAGCAGCAGGATGAACAGCCCGTATAGCGCCCCGAGGGTGTCCTCCGAGCCCGCGCCCGGCACGACCCCGGGTGCCGACACCGGCGCGCCGACGGTAGCCAGGACTGGCTGCGCGACGGCTCCAAGGGTCGCGACGGCCGCGAGGGCGATCGGCCACGACCGACGGCCGAGGTGAAGCCGGAACGACGGTCTCACCACTCCGCGCGGTGCTGGCGGATATTGATGCTCTGGACGATCCCGAGGCCCATCGCCAGCGTGACGAGCGATGCGCCGCCGTTGCTGATGAACGGGAGCGGGATCCCGGTGACGGGCATGAGGCCGATGACCATCCCCACGTTGACGAGCAGCTGGAACAGCAGCATCGAGGCGAGGCCGGCTCCGAACAGGAGGCCGAACGGGTCCCGCGACGACCAGGCGCATGCAAGGATGCGCCACAGGAGCGCGCCGTATAGCACGAACACGACGACCGCACCGATGAACCCGAGCTCCTGGGCGAGGACCGCGAATACGAAGTCGCTTTCCTGGACCGGCAGGAACTCGCCCCGTGTCTGCGTGCCGTTCGTGAGCCCCGTCCCGAGGAGGCCGCCCGAGCCGACGGTGATCTGCGCCTGGGTGACCTGCCAACCCGCACCCTGGGTGTCCGCAGTCGGGTTGAGGAACGATCCGATACGGTCCTTCTGGTAGTCGCGCAGGACGTACGTCCAGACGATCGGGACCATGGCCAGAACCGCGACCGCCATCGTGACCAGCCACTTCAGGCTCGCCCCGGACATGAACAGCATCCCGGCGAGGATGGCCATGAGGACGAGTGACGTCCCGAGGTCGGGCTGCATCATCACGAGCACCCACGCCGGCGCCATGAGGAGGCAGGCACCGAGGATCGAGACGAGCGAATCGAGCTTGCCCTCGCGGCTGCCGAGATAGGCCGCGAGAACGATGACCATGAGGATCTTCGCGAGCTCGGAGAACTGGAAGGTGAACGGCCCGAGGTTGATCCACCGGGACGATCCGCCGACGCCGCTCCCGATGGCGAGCGTCAGGACGAGCAGCCCGATGTTTGCGAACCAGATCGGCCACCGGAGGCTCTTCAGCCAGTGGTAGTCGAAGAGGGTCGCGAGGGTGAACACCACGATCGCGAGCCCGGACCACATGAGCGCGCGGGTGAATGTCGTGCCCGTACGCAGCACGGACTCCCCTGCCTCGACGCTGTTCGTGTACGCCATCACGAGCCCGATGGCCCCAAGCAACACGACGTACGTCGTGAGCTGCAGGTCGTAGGCGCGCCAGACTGCGCCGACGGACCGCGCGGCCACGTCGGTAAAGCGGCGGGGCTCGGCACGCATCACCCGCATCGTCGTCAGTTGCCCTGGTAGAAGTTGCCCTTCTCGAGAAGGTCGTGGTTGAGGTAGTCCTTCTTGATGTGGAAATGGTTCTGCACGAACGCCTTGGCGATCTCCGTGCCGGCGTTCCCCTTCGTGCGCGAGTCATACGCGAAGGCGAGGAACGCCAGCTGCGACGTCGTCTTCCGGAAGTCCGCCTTGTACGGGTTCTTCGGGACGAACCCCACGAACCAGGAGTGGTACGGGAGGCGGCCCTTCCGGTCTCGCGTGCCAAACTCGGCGGTCCCGGACTTGCCCGCCACCTTGACGGGCATATCCACGAGGTTGTACGTGTGACGGAGGGTCACGGTCGAACGGGCCGCGAGGCGCATCGTACGCAGCGTCGCCTGGGACACCTTGAGCTTGCGGATGAGGTCGGGCTTGAACGGCGTGATCACCGTGCCGTCGGGGCCGACGACCTCGCGGACGAGCTGCGGGCGGTAGAGCTTGCCGCCGTTCGCCATCGCCGTATAGGCGTTGATCAGCTGCATGGGCGTCACGACGTCATACCCCTGCCCGATCCCCGCCTGGTAGACCTCACCGCCGGTCATCCGCTGTCCCAGCGCGTCGACCTTCCACTGGTTTGACGGAACGATGCCGGCCGCCTCGCCCGGGAGGTCGATCCCGGTCGGCTTGCCGAATCCGTACTGGCGCGCCCAGTACGCCAGGCGATCGGCTCCCAGCATCCCGGCCAGCTGGAAGAAGAAGGTGTCCGAGGAGTGACCGAACCCGCAGTTGATGTTGCACATCCCGAACCCCATGTGGTTCCAGTCATAGAACCGGGTGCCGCCGAGGGTGAGATATCCGGCCGTCCGGATGCGGGTCTTGGGGGTGATCTTCTTGTCCTGGAGCGCCCCGGTGCCGGCCACGAGCTTGAAGGTCGAACCCGGCGGATAGTGCGCCTGGACCGCGTGATTCGTAAGCGGCTTGTTCTTGTCCTTCGAAAGCTTGGCGAAGGCCTTCGCCGAGATCCCGCGCGCGAACAGGTTGTTGTCGTAGGAGGGGAGGCTCACGAGCGCCAGGACCTCACCGGTCTGGGGGTTCATCACGATCAGCACGCCGCGCTTGAGACCCGCGGCCTTCATGCCCCACTTCAGGGCCTGTGTGGCCTCCTTCTGGATCGTCCGGTCGATCGTCAGTCGCAGGGAGGCGCCCGGGACCGCGGGCGTGACCGTGCGGAGCACCTGGATGTCGCGGCCGGTGGCGTCGCGTTCAACGAGCTCACGTCCGTACGTGCCGCGGAGCGTCTCCTCGAAGGTTGCCTCGACGCCCGCCTTGCCGACGAGATCGTCCCTGAGATACCCGCTGCCGCGGAGACGCTCATACGCCGTCCCGTCGATCGGGCCGGTGTAGCCGAGGATGTGGGAGAGCAGCGGGCCATCCGGATACTGCCGCCGCGTCTCGACGCTGACGACCACGCCGGGTAGCTCGTCGGTCGACTCCGAGATGATCCGCGCCGTTCGCTCCGGCACGTCTGCAGCGATGCGAACCGGGTCGAACCTCGAGCCGGGGGCGCTGTCGATGCTCGCGATCACGTCCGCGGGCTCCATGCCGAGGAGTGCACCCAGGCGACCGGCGACGTCCTCGCGGCGGCTGAACGGCAGGTCCGCGGGTTTCACCTTCACCGCCCAGGTCGCCACGTTCGACACCAGCAGCCGTCCCTTTCGGTCATAGATCAGCCCGCGTGGCGCCGAGATCGCCACCTCGACGGCGCGCTGCGTCTCCGCACGGGTGGGCAGCGTGGCACCGCGTGTGACCTGCAGGTAGGCGAGACGGGCCGTCAGGAGGCTGAACACGAGGATCGTGACGATCCCGAACGCGACAAACCTGAGGGGACGCCGGTCCCGCTCGCGGTGCATGGCCATGTACGAGTCGTTCACCAGTCCACCCGCTCCGATTCGCGGCGTCGCACGACGACCGCGACGACGAGCGGCCCGACGAGCGCGGCGAGGATGGTGTCGTACGCGGCCGACGGCAGGACCGCGCTCAAGGCTGCTGGTGGGATCGGCGTCGCGGTGAGCGCGGTGGTCGACACCAGCAGAAGCACCGAATACACGACACTCGCGACGAAGGTTGCGATGATCGGCGCTGCAATCCTCACGCGGGCCAACGCTCCTCCGACGAGCGACCCCACGCCGATCGCGACGAGTAGCGAAAAGGCGGACGAGCCGAGGGGCCGCTGGCCGATGATGTCGAGCGCGAGACCGCCGACGAAGGCCCATGCGAGCCCGACCTCGAGGCCACCGGCGATCGCGGCGATGACGCCGAACACGAGCACGAAGTGGGGGACCGCATCGCCGACCTTCAGATATGGGGCGATCGTGAACTCAGCGAGCGCCGCGACGACCGCGAGCGCCGCGGCGATGGTGAGGTGCATGTGGCGGATCGATCCCCGGCTCGGAGCCGGCGGTCGACAGGACGTTGACCGGCCGCGACGACCAGTGACAGCAACAGCTCGCCGCGAAGTATCCCACGCCGCCGATCGCCCGGGCAATCGCCAGAACGGCCTATCCGCAGCGTCGGTGGGTCTCGGCGTGGCGCGTTTCACCCGGGTTTCACGTGAAACAGCCCTCGCCCGAGATGAGCGGCGGATAAGGGCGCGACGTCATCCTCCCCAGTGCGGCGGAAAGGCCGAGAAAGGGGCCGAAATGATAGAATTGCGACACATGAGCAACACTGCGACGGGAGCCTGAGTGGGTCAGACGATCGCCTGTACGAACCAGAAGGGCGGCGTCGGGAAGACCACCACGGTGGTGAATCTCGCAACCTATCTCGCGCTCCTCGGAGACCGCGTCCTCGTCATCGACCTCGATCCCCAGGGCAATGCCACGAGCGGCTTTGGCGTGGATCGCGAGACGGTCGGCGGCACCACGTACGACTCCCTCGTGGGCGGTCAACCGCTCGCGACACTGCACATCGCCACCCCCGTCGAAGGCCTCCGCCTCGTCCCCTCGGCCATCGAGCTCGCCGGAGCAGAGATCGAGCTCACCGGCATGGACGGCCGCGAGCGGCGGCTCGCCGGCGCGATCCGTACCGAAGCCGACGCCTGGGACTGGATCCTCATCGACTGCCCGCCGTCGCTCGGTCTCCTCACGGTGAACGCGCTCACGGCTGCGGACGCCGTGCTGATCCCGATCCAGTGCGAGTACTACGCGCTCGAGGGTCTGTCCCAGCTCATCGCCACGGTCAACCTCGTGCGCGACCACCTGCACCCGGAGCTGGAGATCGGTGGCGTACTCCTCACGATGTTCGACGCCCGGACGAACCTCTCGAACGAGGTCGCCTCCGAAGTGAAGCGCCACCTCCAGGACGCCGTGTTCGAGACGATCATCCCCCGGAGCGTCCGCCTCTCGGAGGCGCCGAGCCACGGCCTGCCGATCGCGCTCTACCGACCGGAGTCGAAGGGCGCAGAGGCATACCGCCGAGTGGCGGATGAGTTCCGGACACGGCGCCGCCGGCGCGCGGCCGAATCCTCCAGCTCGTATGCGGGAGCGACGGCATGACGATCAAGGCCGATCGCGCCGGTTCCGCGCTTGGCCGCGGACTGGCATCGCTGATCCCCCAGCGGCACACGAACGAGGCCGCGATCGTGGAGGTCGCGCTCGCGCGTGTCGTCCCGAACCCCTATCAGCCGCGGCGCCGGATGGACGACGCGGGGCTGGAGGAGCTCGCGACGAGCATCCGTGAGCACGGAGTGTTGCAGCCGGTCCTCGTGACCGAGACGATCGACGGGTACCAGCTGGTTGCGGGAGAGCGCCGTGTGCGCGCCGCGCGCCTCGCCGGCCTCGAGCGCATCCCCGCGCTCGTGCGGCAGCTCGCGGACCAGGATCAGCTCGAAGTCGCGCTGGTCGAGAACGTGCAGCGCTCCGATCTCGATCCGATCGACGAGGCGACGGCATATCGCCAGCTCGTCGACGAGTTCGGGTTCACGCAGGAGCGTGTCGCGCAGCGGGTCGGCAAGTCACGGACCGCCATCGCGAACACGATCCGGCTGCTCGAGCTGCACGAGGACGTCCAGGCGGCGATCGCCGAGGGCAGGCTCACGGAGGGCCATGGCCGCGCGCTCGGTGGGCTGCCCGTCGACGGTCAGGGGCACGTCCTCGGCACCGTCATCGAGCAGGGCTTGTCCGTCCGGCAGACCGAAGAGCTGGTCCGCCGCCTGCGCGAGCCACGGGAGGCAACGCTGCCCGCGACAGCCGCGAGTCGACGGCTCGATCCGGACCTGGAGCGCGTCGAGGAGGACCTCCGCCAGCGACTGGGGACGAAGGTCAGCCTCAGTCGATCGCGCAAGGGTGGGCGGATCGTGATCGAGTACTACAGCGATGAGGAGCTCGGGCGGCTCTACGAGCGCCTGATCGGAGGGACCGCGTGACGGACGTCGAGGATCGGCAGGCAGCAGCGGCGACGAACGGCCGCGTCGCCGCGGGTCGCAAGACCAAGGCGGCCGGCGGAGAGTACGGCGCAGCGAACATCCAGGTCCTCGAGGGCCTGGAGGCCGTCCGCCGGCGCCCCGGGATGTACATCGGTTCCACGGATCTCCGCGGTCTCCACCATCTCGTGTGGGAGGTGGTCGACAACTCCATCGACGAGGCCATGGCCGGTCACGCGACGACCGTGATCGTGACGATCCACGCCGACGGCAAGCTGAGCGTCCAGGACGATGGCCGAGGCGTGCCGGTCGGGCGCCACTCGACGGGCAAGGACGCGCTCGAGGTCGTGCATACGGTGCTCCACGCCGGCGGCAAGTTCGGCGGCGGCGGCTACAAGGTGTCCGGTGGCTTGCACGGCGTGGGCATCTCGGTCGTGAACGCGCTGTCCTCGTGGCTGCGCGTGGAGACGGCCCGCGACGGCGGGGTGTACGCGCAGGAGTACGAGCGGGGCAAGCCTCGAACCAAGGTCGAGAAGGTCGGTCCGCAGGGCGCTCGACGCGGCACGCGCACGGTGTTCCAGCCGGACGCGGAGATGTTCGAGTCGACGGACTTCTCGTTCGAGACGATCGCCCAGCGCATCCGGGAGTCGGCCTACCTGACCAAAGGCGTCTGGATCACGCTCCGCGACGAACGCGTCGATCGCGAGCGCTCGTTCTACTTCGAGGGCGGCCTCGTCTCCTTCGTGCGGCACCTGAATCGGAACAAGGGCGCCCTCCACAACCGGCCGATCTACTGCGAGCGCAAGGACGGCTCGACGACGATCGAGGTCGCGCTCCAGTACAACGACTCGTACGCCGAGAACGTCCTCGCGTTCGCGAACAACATCAACACGGTCGACGGTGGCAGCCACGTCACCGGGTTCCGGCGCGCGTTGACCCGCTCGCTCAATGAATGGGCGAAGAAGAACGGCGTGCTCAAGGACGCCGACGGGAACCTCTCGGGCGAGGACGTTCGCGAGGGGCTGACGGCCGTCATCAGCGTGAAGCTCACGGAGCCCCAGTTCGAAGGGCAGACGAAGGCGAAGCTCGGCAATGCCGAGGTCGCGGGACAGGTCGAGGGGGCACTGGCCGACGCCATCGCCCAGCATCTCGAGGAGAACCCCGCCGATGGCCGGCGGATCATCGAGAAATGCCTCATGTCGGCCCGCGCCCGGGATGCCGCCCGAAAGGCACGCGACCTCGTCATCCGCAAGGGCGCGCTCGACGGCATGTCGCTCCCCGGCAAGCTCGCGGACTGCCAGGAGCGGGACCCGGCGAAGAGCGAGCTGTACATCGTGGAGGGCGACTCGGCCGGCGGATCCGCCAAGCAGGGCCGCGACCGCCGGTTCCAGGCGATCCTCCCGCTGCGCGGCAAGCTGCTCAACGTCGAGAAGGCACGCCTCGACAAGATCCTGAGCTCCGAGAACGTCAGGCCGCTGATCATCGCCCTCGGCGGCGGGATCGGCGACAGCTTCGACATCTCGAAGCTGCGATATCACCGGATCATCATCATGACCGACGCCGACGTGGACGGGGCTCACATCCGGACGCTCCTGCTCACGTTCTTCTACCGGCACATGCCCGAGGTCATCGACTCGGGCTTCCTGTACATCGCCCAGCCGCCGCTGTTCCGCGTCTCGACCGGCAAGGTGACCAAGTACGCGAAGACCGAGAAGGAGCTCGACGGGGTCGTGAAGGAGTTCACGACCAAGAACGTCAGCGTGCAGCGGTTCAAGGGGCTCGGCGAGATGAACGCCGACCAGCTGTGGGACACGACGATGAACCCGGAGACCCGGACGCTGCTCCAGGTCGAGGTCGAGGAAGCGTCGGTCGCCGACAGCATCTTCACGATGCTGATGGGCGAGCGCGTCGAGCCGCGCAAGGACTTCATCAAGACCGAGGCCCGCAAGGTGCGCAACCTTGACATCTGACCGGGCCGTCACGCTCGACGACGTGCGGATCGGTGGCAGCAGGATCGTGCTCGAGCCGCACAACTGCTTCGCCTGCGGGAGCCTGAATGTCCACGGCCTCCACCTCGACCTCCACGCGGCCGACGGAACGTGCTGGACCGAGCTCGTCCTTGACCGGCGGTTCGAGGGCTGGGAGGACATCGCGCACGGCGGGATCGTGTGCACGATCCTCGACGAGGTGATGGCATGGGCCCTCGTCGAGAGCGACAACTGGGGTGTGACGGCGCGGATGCAGGTGGACTTCAAGCGGCCGGTACCGATCGGGCGTGCGATCCGCGGAGAGGGCCGCATCGTGGACGTCCGGCGCCGTCTCGTCCGCGCCGAGGGCGTCCTCGTCGATCCAACGAGCG
>Ga0126313_10001015_pt1 | contig 14323 bp, 11 predicted proteins | sample Plot105A_FD_89954 | JGI IMG/M metagenome (GOLD analysis project Ga0126313, IMG submission 89954) | Serpentine soil microbial communities from UC McLaughlin Reserve, CA, USA - Plot105A | ecosystem: Environmental > Terrestrial > Soil > Grasslands | place: USA: UC McLaughlin Reserve, Lake County...
GCCGACGCCCATCTGCTTGAACTCGAGCATGCTGAGCGTCGCGAAGATCGCGAACACCGCGATCATCACCGCGGCCGCGCTCGTCACCACGCCTGCGGTGCTCTTGATCCCGTGCGCCACCGCCCGGTCGGTCGACATGCCCTTGTCGACGGCCTCCCGCACCCGGCTGAGGATGAACACGTGGTAGTCCATCGACAGCCCGAACAGGATCACGAACAGGAACAGCGGCAGCCAGGACGTGATCCCGTCGACCGAGTCGTAATTCAGCAGGCCCTCGAACCGCCCGTCCTGGAACACGAGCTTCAGCACGCCGTAGGCCGCGCCGACCGAGAGCAGGTTGAGCACGATCGCCTTGATCGGGACGACGATGGACCGGAACGTGACGAGCAGCAGGATGAACGCCAGGCTCAGCACGAAGGCGAAGACGAGCGGCAGATGCGAGCGCATCACGTCGTTGAAGTCCTTCGAGCCCGCGGTGAAGCCGGTGACGGCCACCTCGGCGCCCGGCAGCTTCCCGACCGTGGCCGGCACGACGTCGTCGCGCAGCACGGCGAGCGAGCGCTCCGACGCCGCGTCGGTGCCCGTGCCCTTGACCGCGAGCGACACGACGGCGACCGTCTTGTCCGGGCTGATGTCGACGTCGGTCGGCTCGTCGAGCTGGCCGGTCGCGATCGCCTGCTGCTGCAGGTCCTCGATCGCGCGCCGCACGTCCGGCGCGGTGACGTCGTCGGCCTTGATGACGGTCTCGGCCGGGACGCTCCCGCCCGGGAACGCCGCGTCCATCCGGTCGTACGTCTGCATGACCTCGAGGCTGCGCGGCAGGCCCTGCACGCCGGGGTTGACCGTGTGCATCGAGAACGCGGGGATGGTGAGGGCGATCAGCAGGCCGCCGGCGACCACGACGGAGACGAGCGGGCGCTTGAGCACGCGGTCGAGGATCGCGCCCCAGACCTTCGACTCGCCGCGCGTCTTGTGCCGCCGCTTGGCGACCCACGGCACGCGGCCCTTCTCCGTCCAGCCCTTGCGGGAGAGGAACGAGAGCATCGCGGGGAGCACGGTGACCGAGCCGAGCATCGCGACGGCGACCACCAGCATCGTGCCGATGCCGAACGAGACGAACACCGCGTTGCCGGCGAGGAACATCCCGGCCATAGCGGCCATGACCGTCAGGCCGGAGACGAGCACGGCACGGCCGGACGTCGCCGCGGCCGCCTCGAGCGCCGCGTCCCAGGTGCGACCGGCGTCGCGCTCCTCCATCTCGCGCCGTAGATAGAACATGCAGTAGTCCACGCCCACGGCAAGACCGACGAGCAGCACCACGCTCGACGAGCTCTCCTCGAGGGCGTGAAGCTGGCTGATCGGGCCGAGCAGGCCGATCGTGCCCATCACGGCGGTCGCGCCGAGCAGCAGCGGGAGGCCGGCGGCCACCAGGGCGCCGAACGCGACCAGCAGGATCAGCAGCGTGATCGGCAGCGAGAGGAACTCCGCCTTCTGGAAGTCCTCCTCGAACGCCTCGCCGATCTCCTTCTCGGCCGACGCGTCGCCGAACTCGCCGAGCAGGACGTCGGGATGCTGCTCCTGCAGCTGGTCGACGGCGGCGAGCGGTGCGTCGACGGCATCCTTCGCCGCGTCCTCGTCGCCGGGCAGTTCGAAGTTGACGAGCACGGAGCGGCCGTCGTCGGAGACGTTGTCCTTGTTCTGGGCGTCGAGCGGGCTCTCGATCTTCGAGACGCCCTTCGTCGACTCGAGCTTGGTCACCACGTCCTGGACGGCCGCCGTGAACTTCGGATCGCCGACCTTGAGGCCGTTCCTGCCCTGCACGAGGATCGTCTCGGTGGTCTGCTCGGGGAAGCCGGCTGCCTCGACGATCTGATCGCCGCGCTTGGACTCGCCGTTGCCGGTGTCCTCGTCGGCCAGCGTCTTGGTGCCGACCATGCCGCCGATCACCGTGGCGAGGATGACGAACGCGAACCAGCCGAGGATCGCCTTCTTGCGGTGCTGCGCGCTCCAGCGTCCGGCGCGCGCAGCGAAGTTTCGGGACTGCATCTGAGGGAGCTCCTCCGGGGAGAGAGGTGGGACCTACGGGGACGCCTTGCAGCGTTCCAACGATCTGCCCGCGCTCCCATGCGGGCTCCCTTGAGTCCTGCACTGCGGTCAGCCCCACCCCCAGGGCTTGGGGCTGACCGCGTCCCTGCTCAGAGCAGGATGATCAGCAGGATGATGATGATGATGAGGGTGCCGATCCCGATGTACATGTCCGGCTTCCTACCCCTCGCATCGGGAAAGCACGCTTGTGCGGCTACTCGGGGCTCTGGCTACGCTCCTCGGCGTCCTCGCCCGGCCGTGGCGCCGCGCGCTTGACGCGCTCGCAGTCGCCGTCGGGCGTGGTCGTGGAGGCGCCCTCGATCACGTCGACGGTGTCGAGTCGCGCGACGTCGACCCCGGGCCCGCAGCTGACGATGTCCTGCTCGCCGTCGCGGGTGCGGATGCGGTCGTTGCCGTCGCCGCCGCGGACGATGTCGCCCTCGAGGTCGACCGGTCCGGTCACGTCGAACCGGATCAGCGCCCACAGGACGTCGTCGCCCGGGCCGCCCTCGGTGGTGTCGCGGCCGGCGTTGGCGAAGATCCGGTCGTTCCCGGTCCCGCCGTCCTGGCTGTCGTCGCCCGGGCCGCCGATCATCAGGTCGTCGCCGTCCTGGCCGAGGTCCGTGTCGTTGTCCGGCCCGCCGTGCAGCACGTCCCGGCCGTCGCCGCCGCGCAGCGCGTCCGCGCCGGCGCCGCCCCACAGCCGGTCCGGGCTGATGCGGTCGCCCGCCTCCGGCACGTCCCCGGTGAGCGTGTCGTCGCCGAGCCCGCCCCACAGGCGGTCCGGCCCCTGCCAGCCCTGGAGCACGTCGTTGCCGGCGGCGCCGAAGAGCCGGTCGAATCCGCGCTCCCCGTTGACGTCGTCGTTCCCGGCTCCGGCCCGCACGACGTCGTTGTCGTCGCCGGCGAGCACGCGGTCGTCGCCGCCGAGGGCGCGCACACGATCGTGGCCGCCGCGCGCGTGCACGACATCCGCGTCGTGGGTGCCGACGAGCCGGTCCGGCCCGTTCCCGCCCTCGATCGTCGCGGCCGCGGCTGTGGCGGCGAGCGCTCCCGACGCGGTCACGGCGGCTACAAGCCCGACACGGAACCGCCTCTTACACTTGGGCACGGGGCCCACCTCCTGGCTGTACGGTTGACGCCCTCGCAAACATGCCCTCCGACGGCCAGTTGCGGTCGCCGGGAGCGTGCCTTGCCGGTCAGAGGTGGGCCCCCCTTCTCCAGCGGATTCGGGCTGCCATACTGTCCGACCCGAAGGGGGCGTAGCTCAGTTGGTTAGAGCGCCGGCCTGTCACGCCGGAGGTCGCGGGTTCGAGTCCCGTCGCTCCCGCTCCGCAATGGACCGCAACGCGCCGCATCGGGAAGCACGTCTCGGCGGATGACGGCCGAGCGATCCACCGCTCGTCACGTTTAGGTCCCAGCCCCTCGCTGCGCGCGAGCTGGCGTCCACCTCGTTTGCGACTCGTCCATTCTGGGCGCGCGTCCAGGCCGGTTCAGAGCTGACGCTGCCACGCGGAACTGCCTTTCCGCCGTGAGACAGATGCTTCTCGCGTAGGAGGTGCGGAGCAATCTCCGGACGAGACGCTCGCACTTCGTCCAAGGCGAGCGTGTCAGTGTCGGTGAGCGGGATGCCTGCTCCCCCGGGAGCAGGCGCGAGCGACCCCCGACGGTCGGCCTACGCGAGCGCCAGCTCAAAGGCCGCCGAGAGTGCTGCAAGCAGGCGAAACTAGCAGCCGGTCGGCTTAGCCCCTTCCGCGACGGAGATGGCGAATTGCGATTCGCTTACCCAGCATCGAGCGCCAGGGCCGGGGCGGCCCCGCTCTAGGATCGTCCGAGCCAATTTGCGGTGATGGCGTACTCGGTGAAACCGGCTCGCACGATATTGCGGTAGGAGTTGCTCGGTCGGTCGCCCCCGCGCTCGCCGGTCTCGGTGATGACGAGGTCGCAACCGAGTTCAGCGGCACGGCGTATCCGTGCCGCGAGCAAGGCGCTCTGCGCTCCCTTGCCGCGGTGTTCGGAGAGAGTTCCGGCGAGACCGAGGTAGGCGACTCCCTCGGCCGCGAACAAGGCGCCCGCCCCGGCCGGCTCGTCGCCGTCGAGCGCGACCCAGCACTGCCAGCCGGCGTCGCGCATGCGCGCGAGCCGCGGCTCGATCGTCTCGGGCAGCTCGTAGCTGGCCCGCACGACATGGCCGAACGCCTCCGCATGATCGACCGTATCGACCTCGACAACCTCCAGGTTCGTGGCGGCCGACGCTGGGGGTTGACGTCGCGGCGGAACACCATCCAACCCCAACCCGGCTCAAGCCCGCGCGCACGCAGCCACTCCGGCAGCTCCGCTGGTCGAGCGCCCGGCGCCACCGCCACGTAGAACGTGACGCCGGTGCCCATCGCCGCGAGCGCCTGATCCACATCGGCCTCCGTCGCGGCCGACTCGACCCCGAGGCCGACGATGCGGTTCAGCATCGGCGATTCGGGCACCTCAGGCACTCGCAACACGGTTGCGCCGCCGGTCTCAGCGACGGATGAAAGGGCCATGAATGCCTTGCGCATGACGCGCTCCTCACGCGTCATGCCTGCCGCGCCTGGCATGGCCGCAGCGTATACCGCGGCCTGAACTGCTGCCCAACTCCCCGCAGCCAAACAGTGCCTCCATGAGGCACTAGCGGCAGCGCCGCCGCCAGGCGATGGCGACGCTGCCGGGTGCTACGAGGCGGCGATTCTGCTCGGCTACGCGGGAGGCACACTCTCACGCGCCGCGTGTCGCGAGGGCGATGGATCAGAGGGCGCCAGAGCCACGCGGCTCGACCGCGCTCCAGATCGTCACGTACACCGGCGGCCGGAACCGGCCCGCCGGGACGCCGCCGGGGCGTGCGACGATCGCCTGCGTCGCCTCCGGCGTGGTGACGAACCGGCGCAGCGCGCCCGCCTCCGCCGAGGACCGCTCGGCGCCGAGCGTCGCGGCGTGCCACATGCCGTCGAGCGGGGTGCCGCCGACGCCCAGTCGCACGAGCGAGCCGTGCCGCACCGGCTCGATCACGGTGTGCGCGATCGCAAGCATCAACCCCTCCCCCGCCGCCGCGGCGGCCTGGGCGGCGGCCTCGGTGGCGAACGCCCCGAGCTCGGGCGGCGGGAGGCCGCGCTCCGCGAACATCCGCACGAGTTCGCCGTGCGCGGGCCCTACGAGCCAGCGCTCGCGCTGGAGCGTCTCCAGCTTGAGATCGCGCGTCCGTGCGAGCCGGTGGCGCGCCCCGCACACGACGACGAGCTTGTAGCGGAGGAAGGGGACCGCCTCGATGCCGGGCTCCGGGCGGGGGGCCAAACCCAGCACGACGTCGGCGCGGCGATCGGTCAGCAGCGCCGAGAAGTCCTCCGGCGCGGCCACCTCCTGGGCGACCTCCAGCCTCGACCAGCGGCGCGTGAAGGCGTCGAGCAGCGGCGCGGACACGTACTCCGCGACCGGGGCGGAGACGGCCAGGCGGAGCAGTCCCTGCTCGCCGCGCGTCTCGCCGACCTCGCGGCGCATCCGGTCCTCGAGGCCGAGGATCTCCGCGGCCGCCGCCGCCAGCCGCTCCCCGCCCGGCGTCAGCCGCACGCCCGCGCGCACGCGCACGTAGAGCGGGTCGCCGAGGTCACGCCGCAGCGACGCGAGGGCGGAGCACACCGCCGGCTCGCTGACGCCGAGCACCTCCGCGGCGGCGCTCAGCGAGCCGAGCCGGGCCACCGTGGCGAACGCCCGAAGCTGGGTGAAGGTCACCTCGACGCTCGACTATAAGCGAACGCTTACAGCGCGCCCACCGACTCCGCCGCCCCGGAGTAGCGTGCGCCGCAGCGTCCCCGGAGGAGAGGGAGGACATGCAGGTACCTGCGCCGTTCGACTACGCCCGCGCGTCGAGCATCGACGAGGCGATCGCGCTGCTGGACCGGCTCGGCCCGGAGTCGCGGCTCATCGCGGGCGGCCACTCGCTGCTGCCGATGATGAAGCTGCGGCTGGCCACGCCCGAGCACCTGATCGACATCAACCCGCTCGAGCCGGAGCTCGCCTACATCCGGGAGCACGATGGCGAAGTGCGGATCGGCGCTCTCACGCGCCACCGCGACATCCTCGAATCCGACCTCCTCGCCCGGCGGTTCGCGATCGTCCGCGACGCCGAGGAGCTGATCGCCGACCCGCCGGTCCGCAACCGCGGCACAATCGGCGGCGCGCTCTGCCAGGCCGATCCCTCCGAGGACCTCAGCGCCGTCTGCGCCGCGCTCGGCGCCGGCCTCGTCATCCGCGACCGCGACGGCGAGCGCGTCGTCGACATGGACGAGTTCCATCGCGGCCCGTACGAGACTGCCGTCGGCGACGCCGAGATGCTGGTCGAAGTCCGCCTCCCCGTGCGCGAGCACTGCGGGAGCGCATACGAGAAGGTCAAGCGCCGCACCGGCGACTGGGCCACGGCGGCGTCGGGCGTCGCGCTCTGGCTCGAGGGCGCGGACATCGCCGCCGCGGGGATCGCGCTGAGCGCGGTCAACCCGACGAGCGTGCACTCGACCCGCGCGGAGCAGGCGCTGATCGGACGGCCGCCATCCGAGGAGGCGTTCGCCGACGCGGCCGCCTTGGCCGCCGAGGACTGCGAGCCGATCAGCGACCAGCGGGGCCCCGCCGACTACAAGCGCCACCTTGCGCGCGAGCTGACCCACCGTGCCGTCCGGCGCGCCGCAGCGCGCGCCCTGGCCGCCTGACAAGGGAGACGACGTGCAGATCACCATCGACGTCAACGGGGAGAGCCGCTCCGCGGAGGCCGAACCGCGCACGCTGCTCGTCCACTTCCTCCGCGACCACCTCGGCCTCACCGGCACCCACTGGGGCTGCGACACGACCAATTGCGGCGCCTGCGTCGTGCTGCTCGACGGCGAGCCGGTCAAGTCGTGCACGATGCTCGCGGCGATGGCCGAGGGGCATGACGTGCGCACCGTCGAGGGCATGGAACGCGACGGCAGGCTCGACCCGGTGCAGCAGGGCTTCATGGAGGAGCACGGCCTGCAGTGCGGCTTCTGCACGCCGGGCATGATGCTCACCGCGCGAGCGCTGCTGGACCGCGATCCGCACCCGACCGACGACGAGATCCGCGTGGCCATCTCCGGCCAGATCTGTCGCTGCACGGGCTACAAGAACATCATCGCGTCAATCCGCTGGGCCGCTGAGCACGGCGAGGAGGTGACCGCCTGATGGCCGTCGTCGACGATCGTCCCCTCGGCTTCGGGCGACTGAAGCGCAAGGAGGACCCCAGGTTCATCCGCGGCCAGGGCAACTACGTGGACGACGTGAACCTGCCCGGCATGCTGCACGGCGCAGTGCTGCGCAGCCCGCTCGCGCACGCGCGGATCGTCTCGATCGACGCTTCGGCCGCGACTCAGCATCCGAAGGTGCGCGCCGTGATCACCGGCAAGGACCTGGAGGGCCTGGGCCTCGCCTGGATGCCGACGCTGTCTGCCGACACGCAGGCCGTCCTCGCGACCGACAAGGTCCGCTTCCAGGGGCAGGAGGTGGCGTTCGTCGTCGCCGACGACCACTACGCCGCGCGTGACGCGCTCGAGCTGATCGACGTGGAGTACGAGCCGCTGCCGGTGCTCGTCGACCCGCGCCGCGCGCTCGACGACGATGCGCCGGTGATCCGCGACGACAAGGAGGGGAAGACCGACAACCACATCTTCGACTGGGAGGCTGGCGACGAGGCCGAGGCGAACGCCGTGTTCGACGCCGCCGACGTCGTGCTCGTCACCCAGGAGATCCCGTTCCAGCGCGTGCATCCCTGCCCGCTGGAGACGTGCGGATCGGTAGCCGACATGGACAATGTCACCGGCAAGCTGCGCCTCTGGTGCACGAGCCAGGCTCCGCACGCGCACCGCACCCTGTACGCGATCGTCGCCGGCCTGCCCGAGCACAAGATCCAGGTCATCGCGCCCGACATCGGCGGCGGCTTCGGCAACAAGGTGCCGATCTACCCCGGCTACGTCTGCTCGATCGTCGGCTCGATCCTGACCGGCAAGCCGGTCAAGTGGATGGAGGACCGCACCGAGAACCTCACGTCGACCGGCTTCGCCCGCGACTACCTGATGAAGGGCAGGATCGCGGCCGACCGCGACGGGAGGCTCAGGGCGCTCCGGGTCGACGTCCTCGCCGACCACGGCGCGTTTAACGCGACGGCGCAGCCGACGAAGTATCCGGCCGGGTTCTTCCACATCTTCACCGGCTCCTATGACCTCGAGGCCGCCTACTGCACCGTCCGGGGCGTCTACACGAACAAGGCGCCTGGCGGGGTGGCCTACCGGTGCTCGTTCCGGGTGACGGAGGCCGCGTACCTCGTCGAGCGGATGGTCGACCTTATGGCCGACGAGCTCGGGATCGACCCGGTGGAGCTGCGGATCAGGAACTTCATCCGGCCCGAGCAGTTCCCATACACGACGAAGACCGGCTGGACCTACGACTCCGGCGAATACGAGAAGGCGATGCGCGAGGCGATGCGGATCGCCGGCTATGACGAGCTGCGGCGCGAGCAGGCGGAGAAGCGCGCCCGTGGGGAGTACATGGGCATCGGCACCTCGTTCTTCACCGAGACGGTCGGCGCCGGGCCGCGCAAGGACATGGACATCGCCGGCCTCGGCATGGCGGATGGCGCGGAGCTGCGCGTGCACCCGACCGGCAAGGCGGTCCTGCGCATCTCGGTCCAGACGCAGGGGCAGGGCCATGAGACGACGTTCGCGCAGATCGTCGCCGAGGAGCTCGGGATCCCACCCGAGGACGTGGAGGTCGTCCACGGCGACACGGACCAGACGCCGTTCGGCCTCGGGACCTACGGCAGCCGCTCGACGCCGGTGTCGGGCGCGGCCACCGCCATGGTCTCCCGCAAGATCCGCGATAAGGCGAGGCTGATCGCCGGCGCCGCGTTGGAGGTCTCGCCCGATGACCTCGAGTGGGAGAAGGGCCGCTGGTTCGTCAAGGGCGACCCCGAGAAGGGCCAGACGATCCAACAGATCGCGATGGCGTCGCACGGCTCGCTCGAGCTGCCCGAGGGGGTGGAGGGCCACCTCGACGCCGTCTCCGTCTACGACCCGCCGAACCTGACGTACCCCTACGGGGCCTACATCTGCGTGGTCGACATCGACGCCGGTACCGGCGAGGTCAAGCTCCGGCGGTTCGTCTCGGTCGACGACTGCGGCGTGCGGATCAACCCGACGGTGGTCGAGGGCCAGGTCATGGGCGGCCTCGCGGAGGGCCTGGGGATCGCGCTCATGCAGCACATCGCGTTCGACGAGCAGGGCAACTGCCTCAGCGGATCGTTCATGGACTACCTCGTGCCGAGCTCGATGGAGTGCCCGGACTGGGAGCTCGGCGAGACCGTGACCCCTTCGCCGCACCACCCGATCGGCGCGAAGGGCGTCGGCGAGTCCTCGAACGTCGGGGCGCCGCCGGCGATCGTCAACGCCGTCGTCGACGCGCTCGAGCCGTTCGGGGTGCGGCACGTCGACATGCCGGTGACGCCGGCGCGCGTGTGGGAGGCCATGCAGCACGGCACCACGGAGCCGCCGCAGTGAGCCCCACCGCTTCCCAGCTGATCGAGTCAGGTGTCGCGTTCGTGGAGGCCACGGTGATCCGCTGTGTCTCGCCGACGAGCGCGCGACCGGGCGACCGGGCGATCGTGCTGGGCGACGGCACGATCGACGGGTTCGTCGGCGGCTCCTGCGCCGACGCGACCGTGCGCCTCCAGGCGCTGCGCGCCCTCGAGACCGGCGACGCGGTCCTGCTGCGCATCCTGCCCGGCGACGAGGACGGGCCGGGCGACGAGGACGGCACGGTCGTCGTCGCCAACCCGTGCCTGAGCGGCGGGGCGCTCGAGCTGTTCCTCGAGCCGCATCTGCCGCCTCATGCCGTCGCGGTCGCCGGCGAGTCGCCGGTGGCGCGGGCGCTGGTCGAGCTCGCAGCGCTGGTCGGCTTTCGCGCGCGCCTCGGAGAACTCGCCGAGCCGGGCGACTTCGCTGCCGTGGTCGCCTCGCTCGGGCATGGCGACGAGGAAGCCGTGCGGCGCGGCATCGAGGCCGGCTGCGAGTACGTCGGCCTGGTCGCCTCGAGGGTGCGCGGCGCCGCGGTGCTGGAGAGCCTGCGCACCGAGGGCGTCGCGGAGAGAGCGCTCGCGCGGGTGCGTACGCCCGCCGGCGTCGACATCGGCGCCCGCACGCACGCGGAGATCGCGCTCGCGATCCTCGCCGAGCTCGTCGCGGCCAGGCGTTCGCGGACCGTCCCGGAGGAGGTCGCGCCGCGCGCGGCGGTCGATCCCGTCTGCGGCATGACGGTGCGCGTCGGCCCGGGTACGGCGGTGGCCGGCGAGGAGGCGTTCTGCTGCGAGGGCTGCCGGGAGACGTGGCTCGCACGTGCCGGCTGATCGCGCAGCGTTCGTGTCCGGCCTGGTCCTGGCCGCCGGCGGCTCGTCGCGGCTCGGCCGCCCGAAGCAGCTGCTGCCCTACCGCGGCACGACGCTGCTGGACTGGGTCGTCGCGACCGCCCGCGGGTGCGGCTTCGACCAGCTGCTCGTCGCCGTGGGCGGCGCGGCGGAGGACGTGCACGCCTCCGTCGACCTGCATGACGCCGACGTCGTAGTGAACGAGGCCTACGGGACGGGATGCTCCTCGTCGATCGCGGTCGCGCTGGGCGCGATCGACCCGCGCTGCCACGTGCTCGTCCTGCTGCTCGGCGACCAGCCCGGCGTGGGCGCCGGCGCCGTGCGCGCGCTGCTGGACGGGCGCGGGGACGCGCCGCTCGCGGTGTGCCGTTACGACGACGGCCGCGGTCACCCGTTCGCGTTCGCCCGGTCGCTGTTCGGCGCGCTCGCCGAGCTGCACGGCGACAAGGCGATATGGAAGCTGCTCGACCGGCGCGCGGACGAGGTGGTCGAGGTGCCGGTCGGCGGGCCGGTCCCGCTCGACGTCGACACCTGGGACGACTACGAGGCGGTCCTCGCCGCCGCCGCATCGTGACCGGGGAGCTCGCCGAGCTGCTGCCCGACGTCGACGCCGTCACGGCGTCGCTGGACGGCGTCGACTACCTCGCCGACGCCGGACTCGCCACGGCGATGTTCCTCTCGCTGCGGCTCCCGCAGCCTCTGCTGCTCGAGGGCGAGGCCGGAGTCGGCAAGACCGAGGCGGCTCGCGCGCTCGCGGCGGCGCTCGGGACCCGCCTGATCCGGCTGCAGTGCTACGAAGGGATGGACAGCGCCGAGGCGCTCTACGAGTGGAACTATCCGCGTCAGCTCCTGCGCATCCGGCTGGCCGAGGCGGGTGGCGCGGACGTCGGCGAGGACGACCTCTTCGGCCGCGACTACCTCGTCAGCCGGCCCGTCCTCGAAGCGATCGAGCACCCGGGGCCGCTCCCCGCCGTGCTGCTCATCGACGAGCTCGACCGCGCGGACCCGGACTTCGAGGCCTTCCTGCTCGAGCTGCTGGCCGACGCGGCGGTCACGATCCCCGAGCTCGGGACGATCCGCGCGACCGTTCCTCCTGCCGTCGTGCTCACCTCCAACCGCACGCGCGATCTGCATGACGCGCTCAAGCGCCGCTGCCTCTACCACTGGATCGACTATCCCCCGGCGGACCGCGAAGTGGAGATCGTCCGCCGTCGCGTCCCCGGCACGTCGGGGGAGCTCGCCGGCGACGTCGTCCGGGCACTGGCGCGCCTGCGCGGCTCGGACGTGCAGAAGCCGCCGGGAATCGCGGAGGGCATCGACTGGGTCGCCGCCCTCGAGCTTCTCGGGGCCGAGCGCCTCGACGCGCGGGCCGCGGATCGCACGCTGGGCGCCGTGCTCAAGTACCGCGAGGACCAGGCAGCGGTCCGCGCGGCGGGCCTCGAGACGCTGGTCGGCCGGCCGGCATGACGTCGGGGGCGGCCACGTTCGCCCGGGCGCTATCGCGCGACCCCGCGTTCGCGGCGGTCGCGCTCGCGCGCTCGCTCCAGGCCGCCGGCCTGCCGGTGACGCCCGATCGCAGCGCGTCGTTCGTCGCCGCCGCGTCGCTGCTCGGCCCCGCCGGCCGCGCCGAGCTGTATTGGGCCGCGCGGCTCGGCTTCGTGACCTCCCGCGACCAGATCCCGGTCTTCGACGCCGTCTTCGGCGCCCTCGTAGACGGCATCGCCGACCCCGCCGGCGACGCGCGTGGGGATCCGGGCGCGTCGGCGCCCGCGAGCCGCTCCTCCCGCCCGCGGTCGGGGGAGGCCGCAGGGCCGGACGGGCCGGGCGGCGCCGGCGCCGGAGCCGCGCGCGGCCGGGCCGAGGTCCGCGAGGTGCCGGTCGGGCTGCGGGCGAGCGGGGCTGAGCGCCTCGCCGACGTCCGGCTCGACGAGCTCGACGACGCGGAGCTCGCGGTCGTCGGGCGGCTCGTGCGCGAGCTCGCCCTCGCGACGCCGCCCCGCCGCGCACGGCGCTCGCGCAGATCCCTCCGCGGCGAGCACCTCGACGTCCGCGCGACGCTGCGCCGCAGTCACCGGACGGGCGGCGACCCGGTGATGCGCCTGCACCGCCGGCGCCGCGACCGCCCCCGACGGCTCGTCGCGCTGCTCGACGTCTCGGGCTCGATGGCGCCTTACGCGCGCGCCTACCTGCTGCTGCTGGAGGGCGCGGCGCGCGGCGCGCGCGCGGAGACGTTCGTCTTCGCGACGCGGTTGACGCGGGTGACGAAGGCGCTACGGGACGGACGCGCGCGCGTCGCGCTCGAGCGCGCCTCGGCCGCCGCGCCCGATTGGGCCGGCGGCACCCGCCTCGGGGAGGCGCTGCGAAGGTTCAACGACGGCTTCGGCCGTCGCGGCATGGCGCGCGACGCGGTCGTCGTCGTCTTCTCCGACGGCTGGGAGCGCGGCGATCCGTCGCTGCTCGGGCGCGAGATGGAGCGGCTGGCGCGGCTCGCGTACCGGATCGTCTGGGTCAACCCGCGCGTCGCGGCGCGGGGGTTCTCGCCCGTCACCGGCGGGATGGCGGCCGCGCTGCCACATGTCGACGAGCTGATCAGCGGGCACAGCCTGGCGGCGCTCGACGCGGTCGTCGAGGCGATCGGGCGCCATCGATAGACACGAGGAGAAGAGAGATGCGCTTCGAGAACAGCTTCGACGTCGACGCCCCGATCGACACGGTCTGGGACGCCGTGCTCGACGTCGAGCGCGTCGCGCCGACCGTGCCCGGCGCCCAGGTGCTCGAGAGCGTCGGCGACGACGCCTACAAGGTGGCGATCAGGGTCAAGGTCGGGCCGATGTCGATGACCTATCGCGGCGAGGTGGAGATCACCGAGCGCGACGAGGCCGCCCACCGCGCCGTGATGAAGGCGCGCGCCAAGGAGTCGCGCGGCCAGGGGACCGCCGACGCCGACGTCACGATGGTGCTCGCCGGCCGGAACGGCGGCACGTCGGCCACGGTGACGACGGACGTGCAGCTGAGCGGCAAGGTCGCCACCATGGGACAGGGCGTCCTGCAGGACGTCAGCCGCCGCCTCGTCGAGACGTTCGCCGGGAACCTTGCGACGATGCTCGAAGGCGGCGCGCCGGCGGAGCCCGCCGCGGCGGCGCCGCGGGAGCCGGTGCGACCGCAGGAGCCGGCGACCGCCGAGCCCGAGGCGGCGCTCGACCTGGGCTCGCTCGGAGGCGCCGTCGTCGCCGAGCGCCTGCGAACCCCCGGGGGGATGGCGGCGGTGATCGCGTTCGTCGCCTTCATCGCCTTCCTGCTCGGCCGCCGCTCGAAGGGCGTCTGACCGTACGGGAGCTGCGTTCGTCCGCCGGACGCTAGTCAGCGCGCCCCCCGTTCAGGCCGCACGACTGCGGCTCGGGCTCCGGCCCCACCCCGGTCATATGGCGCCTCGTCGGCGCAACATCGCAACGGACAAGTCTCGACACCGCCGCGCGCAGCGCGACCGAGCCCGCGCCCCGCTGTCGCGTTAGGCAGAAGCAGGCGCGCGGCCGCGATGCGTTCGCGCTCCTGCTGCGGTCGATCTGGAGGAGCCTTGGTGCGAGCGCTCGATACGCCTGCTTTGCCGGCCGGATGCGAGCGTCAGCGGGGGGATCAAATCGACGCGCCTGACCCTCGTCCGATGCGGCGACGTAATCGGCGACGACGTCAGCTACCGCTCGCCGAGGAAGGCGGGCGCCGCGGCGTGAGTCACTGGAGGCAAAGTGCGGTCAGGTCGACGGCGGATTCGAGAGCAGTCCACTGCTTGCATCCGAC
>Ga0126313_10001016_pt1 | contig 14321 bp, 15 predicted proteins | sample Plot105A_FD_89954 | JGI IMG/M metagenome (GOLD analysis project Ga0126313, IMG submission 89954) | Serpentine soil microbial communities from UC McLaughlin Reserve, CA, USA - Plot105A | ecosystem: Environmental > Terrestrial > Soil > Grasslands | place: USA: UC McLaughlin Reserve, Lake County...
ACGACCCCGTCCCGCGCGAGGATGAGGAAGCGGCCGGCGCCGTGTACGTGGAATGGGTGTGGCATCGGGTGGTCGGAGTCCATCTCGTTGACGAGGCGGATCTTGACCTGGTCGCCGACGCGGAACGTCCAGTCGATCTGGGTGTTCTCGGCGCCCGTGTCGCGCCGACGAGCTTCCAGCACGCATGTGAAGACCCGCTGCGACCCCTCGCATCCTCGAAGCCTTACCTCAGGTCTTGAGCGGCGAATGTAGCAAGTGCTGTTCAAGCCTTGGATCAAGCCCGTCGTCGTTGGTAATTACCGCGTCATGATCCGCGAATGCCACACATAATCCGGAAGCCGGGCATCCTCGGCGGGACGACTCTCGCGGTCTTCATGACGCTCGTCCACACGGTCAACGATGCGATGACCGCGATCCTGGGCGCGCTGCTCCCGACTCTTCAGGTGCGGTTCGATGCGGGTCCCACGGCGCTTGCCCTGATGGTCGCGGTGTTCTGGATCGCCTCTTCTGTGACGCAGCCCGTCTTCGGGGCGCTCGGCGAGGACGTCGGGTTGCGTTTGATCGGATGCGCCGGCGTCTTGATGGCGTCTGCCTTCCTGAGCCTGATCGGCGTTGCCTCGGAACTCTGGGTCGTCTTTCTCCTGCTCGTGATCGGCGGGCTCGGGTCCGCGGCTCTGCACCCGGTCGGGACGACGATCGCCGGCTCTCAGGCGACGAACGCAACCCTCGGCGTCGGTTTCTTCACCGCCGGCGGCATGGTGGGCTTCGCGCTGGGGCCTGTGGTCATCCTGTACCTCGTCTCCACGTACGGCAGTGAGGCAACCGTCTGGCTCGCCGTGCCGGGCCTCGTCCTCGGTGTCGCAGTCGGCGTCCTTTTGCCTCAGTGGGAGCCTCATCCGCGCCGGCCCCTTCGTCGATTGTTCGATCTGCGGTTGGCGCGCGGTCCGGTCGGGTTGCTCGCCGTCGCGAGTATGTGCAGCGCGCTGGCATTCATCACGTTCACAGGCTCCGTCCCGATCTGGCTCGTCGAGGAAAACGGCTACTCCCCCGACGCATCGATCATCGGGTGGACGCTTTCAGCGTTCGCCTTCGCGGGCGGCCTCGGCTCGATCCTGGGAGGCTTCCTTGCTCCGAGGCTCGGACCCGTTCTCACGATCGTCGGAGCATTCCTCCTGACCCTCTGCCCGCTGCTCGCGGTGATCGCCATGGAGCCAGGAACGGTCCTCTACTTCGTGGCCATCGCGCTCGCAGGCATCCTCATTTTCGTGCCCGTTCCCGCATTGATCATCATCGCGCAGGAGTTCGTTCCGGGAGCACCGGCGACGGCATCAGGAATGCTCCTCGGGCTGGGCTCGGCCTTGGCCGGGATCGCCTACATCGTGCTCGGGCGCGTTCAGGAGGCGGTCGGGCTGACCAACGGGATTCTGATCGGCTTCAGCATGGTCGTCCCCGCGGCGCTCATCGCGCTCGTCGTGCTCCTCCGAGGCGGCGGCGAGACGCCCGTGGCGGCGCAGTAGCTCCAGCATCGGCCGGGCCACCAAGCACTAGGCGTGAGCTGGGGAGAACTACGTATCAGCGAGTAGGGGACTCTCGGATGGCCCACGAGCCCAGTTGCTCGAGTATGGGCGGGGCAGAAGGGAGGAGTCATGCATGTAGTCGTCTCGGGTGAGACCCGCGGCCGCCTTGTGCACTTCCTTCGCCACCTGTTCGAGATGTTGCTCGCGATGATGCTCGGGATGTTCGCGGGCGGCGCGATCTTCGTCGCGGCGAGCGGTATCTCTGCTCAGGATGCGATCGAGAATCACTCGGTCGCCTGGGTGAGCGTAATGGCGTTCAGCATGATGGCGCCGATGGTCGTCTGGATGCGCCATCGCGATCATGCCTGGAACGTGTGCCTCGAGATGGCCGCGGCGATGGTGGCTCCAGCGATCCCGCTCTGCGCCTTGCGCATGGTCGACGTGATCAGCGGCGGTATCTGCGGGGCGTACTGCGGGCTCAGCCTGGTGGCGATGTTGAGCGTGATGGTGTACCGGCGCGACTACTACAGTCGCAAGCCCTCGGGGGCGTAGGCGTGAGTCACCACACGTGGGTCCATCGCGCTTCCTCGGCTCTCGTTGAGAGCGAGCACGAACACGCCCACGCGCACGGTCTAGTCGACCCCTCGATCGTGCGCTCTCAGGCCGGCGTGAAGGCGGTGCTGGTCAGCCTCGGCGTGCTCGGTGCAGTCGCGGCCGTGCAGGCCGTGATCTTCGTCCTCTCAGGTTCTGTGGCGCTTCTCGCCGACTTGATTCACAACGCGGGTGACGCCCTTACCGCGATACCCATCCGCGCCGCTTTCCTCCTGCGCAGCGAACGGGCCGAGAGATGGGCCGGCTACTCGGTCGTCCTTGCGATCTTCGTTTCTGCCTGCGTCGTCCTCTTCGAGACGATCCAGCGCCTTATCCATCCCGAGGACCTCTCGCACCTGTGGGCGCTTGCTGGAGCCGGGCTCATCGGTTTCTTAGGCAACGAGTTGGCCGCTCGCGTGCGCCTGCGCGCCGGCGGGCGACTCAGCAGTCCCGCCCTCGTTGCCGACGGAAAGCATGCCCGCGTGGATGGCTTCGTTTCCCTGGGCGTCGTCGCGAGCGCAACCCTTGTTGCTCTCGGCTGGGAAGTCGGTGACCCGGTCGTGGGCCTCTTGATCACGCTCGTCATCCTCAGGGTCACGTGGGATTCGTGGCGGACGGTCCGGCCAACCTCGCGCACCATCTGAGCGATCAGTCGAGATCCGCCTACGCCGCGCCGGCGTCTATCGCAGGCGCGCGTCCGTACTCCTCGTCGCTCACGGGCTCGCCCCAGTTGACGACCTTGCCCTCGTCGTCGGCTTGCTGCATCGCGATGTGGCTCATGAACCGGGTCGGCGCGGCTCCGTGCCAGTGGTTCTCGCCCGGCTCGAAGAAGACTTGGTCGCCGGGCCGGATCATCTGGACTTCACCGCCCTCGCACTGGCAGCAGCCGACGCCGTCGGTCACCCAGATCGTCTGACCGTGGGGATGCGTGTGCCACGCCGTGCGGGCCCCTGGCGAGAAGTGGACGTTGGCTGCGGAGAGCCGCGAATCGCCGGCGGGCATCGCGATCATGTCGAGGTACACGGCGCCGCCCGTGAACTGGTTGCTCGGGCCGGGGCTGGTGTCTTCGGTGTTCCTGGTGATCTCCATGCTCGCTCCTCTCCTAGGCGGGGACGATGTTGTGGGTCGAGCGAAACACGTTATCGGGGTCGTACCTCCGCTTGATCTCCGCGAGACGCGCGTAGTTCGGGCCGAACGCGGCCGAGACCGCATCGCCGTCGTCGTCGTCGTCGAGGTAGTTGACGTAGCGCCGAGAGCGGAAATGCGGTTCCAGGAGTGCGTACGTCTCGCGCGTCCATGCGATGTTCACCTCGGACTCCTCCGGGTCGGTCCAGACCGACGCGATGAGGAAGTTGAAGCCCGGGTCCCGGTGCGGGACCGCGGTCGCTTCGACGGGCACGCGCGTGGCGGCGCCGTGGAAGTACTCGATCGCGATCCCGGTCTTGTCGCACGGGCAGGCGGCGAAGGCCGAGATGAGCGTGTCGATCACGTCGTCGCTCAGGTCGTCGAGGAAGCTCGACTTCCAGTAGTTGAGGACATCAGGCGGAAAACCGTAGTCGAGCAGGGTGTTCACGACCGGGTAGGGCATCGGCCCGACCTGCGCCAGGACCGGCGTGTCGAGCTCGAGCAGGGGGCGGATCTCAGCCTCTGCGGTCTCGCGTCCGCCCGCATGGCAGATCGCGAACGCGACGATCGGCGTTCCGGCGGGCGCATGGACGAGGAGTGGCATGACCGCCAGCTCGTCGGACATGGACTCCGCGAACTCGCGGAAGAAGCGGAGCGCCACACCGGCGCATGACAGCGGATAGGCGACGAGGCCGCCGACGACCTCTGTGAGCGGGTGCAGCTCGAACTCGAACGTGACCGCCGCCCCGAAGTTGCCGCCGCCTCCGCGGAGGGCCCAGAAGAGGTCGGGCTCCTCCGCCTCGCTCGCTTCGACGAACCGACCGTCCGCGGTCACGAGCTGGACGGCACGCAGATTGTCGACGGAGAGGCCGTGCGTGCCCATGAGCCAGCCGAGACCGCCGCCCAGGGTGAGACCGGCAACGCCGGTCGTGGAGACGACGCCTCCCGTGCTCGCGAGTCCGTGGAGGCCCGTCTCGCGGTTGAACTCTCGCCAAGTCACACCTGCCTGCGCGCGGGCGCGCCTCTGCTCGGGGACGACGATGACGGCCTTCATGAGCGACAGGTCGATCACCACCGCGTCGTCGGCGAGCGCGCGGCCGGCGACGTTGTGGCCTCCCCCGCGAACGGAGACGTCGAGCCTCTCCTCCCGCGCGAACGAGAGCGCCTCGACGACGTCCGCCGCACCGCGGCAGCGCGCGATCAGGGCGGGATGCTTGTCGACGAGCGCGTTGTGCAGCCGGCGTGCTTCGTCGTATCCGTCGTCCTCTGGTGCGAGGAGCAAACCTGAGAACGTCTCTCGGAGAGTCGCAACGGATGCCGCGTTGAGCGCCGCGGTTGCCATGGGGATCTGCCTTTCCCCCCCGCGTCGAGCCCCGGTGTGAGTTGACCCTAGTTCGTGCCGCCCGTCACGCGCAACATGCGCTTACAACGTGCTTAAGCGGCGGCGAGCGCCCCGATCCTGGGGATGGCGTCACCCCCGAGGGCGCACGTCCGCCAGGTATCCCCGCTGTCGCGGCTCTCCCAGAGCCTCCCGTCCGCGAACCCGGCGACGAGGCGGCCGTTCTCGGCGACCAGCGCGTACGGCATCGCCGAGAGCGGCTCCGGGAGGCCGCCGCCGAGCGCCTCCCACGGCTCCGCTCCTCGGCGGCGAAAGATCTTCGCCTCCGGATCGCGGAAGCCGTGCGCTGCGAACGGCCCGGTGCTCGCCGAGACGAACCACAGGTCGGGGTCCTCGGGAGCGACGGCGACCGACCACGTGTAGTTGCGGTCCCGACCGTCGTCGGCCGGATGCCAGGTCTCGCCGGCGTCGTCGCTCCACGCCGATCCGCCGCCGCCGGCCTCGTACGCACGGCCCTCCGCGGTCGGATGCCACGCGAGCGAGTGGACGTCCGGTTGAGCGCCCGGCCGGTGGTCCTCCCACGTCACGCCGTCGTCGGTCGAGCGCATGAGGCCGCCGAGCTCGATCCCCACCAGGAGGAGATGGGCGTCGTGCGGGTTCGGCGCGATCCAGCGGACGTGCGACGTCCACGGCCGCGGCGGGAAGCTCCAGTTCGGCCGCGACGGAATGTCCTGGAGCGTCTCGAGCTCGTGCCAGGTCTGGCCGCGGTCGTCGCTCCGGAAGAGGCGGCTCGGCTCGGTCCCCGCGTAGACAACGCCGTCGGCGCGGCTCACGGCGAGCGAGAAGACGCCCGGCTCGGGGAGTCCGAGATCGGTCCACGTCTTTCCGCCGTCATCGGTCCGGCGGACGCCACCCTCGCGCAGGCCGGCGTAGGCGGTCTCGGGATCGGCCGGGTCGACGGCCAGACACTGAGCTCCCGTACCGAGCAGGAAGACCTGGACGCGCCAGCCGCCTTCCTCCTCGTCGAGCCGCGCGATGGCATCGCCGGTCGCTGCGTAAAGACGGGTCATGCCTCCAGGTTACGGCTGATCGCCGGCTCGTCGCGCCGACGTACAGGCACCGGTTCGGCTCAGGAGAGCCGGGCCAGCGCGCTTCGCACGGCGTCTTGGATCACGCCCTGCTCGAGCCACGGGGAGTGGCCGCAGTGCGGGAAAATCATCAGCTCGGCCTTCGGGAGCGCCTCCGCTATGCGGCGGCTGTGCGCGGCCGGAAGGGGATCGTCGGCACCGTGGAGCACGAGCGCGGAAACGGTCAGCATTCCAAGCGCGTTCGCCAGCGTTCCGTGCTCGAAGTGCTCGGTCACGGAGCGCATCGTTTCCTTGTTGCAGTCGAGCGAGACACGGATCGGCGGCATCGCTGGAGCGGAGCCCGGCTGCGCGAAGTAGTAGGGCCAGAGAACGCGAACCCCTTCCAGAGATTCCTCTTCCGTCGCCGTTCCTTCTTCCTCGCGCCGGTCGATTTCCTCGTACCGCGCCTGCTCGTCCGCCGTCATCTGGGCCATGACGTTCGTGCCAAGCTCGGCCATCCCGCCGTCCCGCAAGGCACCGAGGGAATCGATGAGAACGAGCCCGGTCACGCGCTCGGGGTACGCGCACGCCAGGTGGAGAGCCAGATGGCCACCCCACGAGTGCCCGACGATCCACGCGTCGTCGATTGCCGACGCGTCCAGCACTGCTAGCGCGTCGGCCACATGAGCCTCGACGGTTGCCGGGCCGGTCAGCGTTGTGGGCGGCAGGCCGCGCTGCTGCTACCGCGTGCAGGTGAAGATCCCGCCGAGCTCCGCAGCAAGCTCGGTCGTGTAGTCGCCGTAGCCCCGGCCGCCGTGGAGAACGAGCGCCGGGAGAGCGCCCTCGCCTGACACCCACGCTCCGACCTCTCCGCCGGGGACCGAGAGCGCGACCTCTCGGACGGCGCTTGAGGGAATCGCCATCGCCCGATCATCAGGCGGGCGCTGCGCCGGTCAAGGACGCGGATCTGTGCCCGTCCCCGTCAGGCGCGAGGCGGCGTGTAGCGTGACCTCGCCCCTGAGCCCCTTGAGCGCCACGGGTCCGATCGGGTCGAACCGCACACGGTCGCCGCTCCAACGCTCCTTCACCTCGTCGCTCAGGAGCACCTCGCCCGGGCGGGCGTAGTCGGCGATGCGCGAGGCGAGGTTCACGGTGCGTCCGAAGTAGTCGCCGTCCCGGAAGATCACCGGGCCGGCGTTGATGCCGACGCGGGCCCGGACGTCGACGGCCGCCGGCGTCTGCTCGACGAGGTCGAGCCCGGCGCGAACGGCCTCGCTCGGGTCGTCGAAGTGGAACATCACGCCGTCCCCGAGCCACTTCACGGGGTTCCCGCCGTACGGCTGGGCCGCCTCGTGGACGAGGGTGGCCAGCCGGTCGGTGAGATCGGCGCCCGCCTCGTCGCCGCGCTCCTCGGTCAGCGCCGTGTACCCGGTCAGGTCGAGGAAGGCGATCGCGGGAGCATGCGGCGGTCGCCTGGGCGCGATGCCGATCTCCTGGAGGTATTCCTCCGTGTTCTGCACGGTGGCCGAGAAGATCTCGTGCTCGAGGTGCCGACCGCGGAGCCAGAGCATCAGCTCTTCCCCGAGACGCACTACCCGGAGCCCGAGCTCGCCGGCCACTTCTCGCATCTCGTCCTCGGGGAGGCCCCGACTCCTGAGGCGGGCGAAGAGCGTTTGGTTCGCGATTCCGAGGTCCGACGCGACCACCTTGCGGATGTTCTGGCCGTATGCCCGTGCCAGGCGAGCGAGCTCGTCGTCCTCGGCGTCGCTCCAGACGTCCAGCATCTTGACGAGGACGGAGATGTCGTCCCCCCGCAGCCTCTCCTCGGACTCGGCCTGCGGGAGGCCGAACTCTCTCACCAGACGGCGAATGAGGTCGGGCGAGCGGCTCACCTCGGTGCCGAGCTCCTCGTACGTCTTCGAGAGCTCGGCCGGCTCGGGCAAAAAGAGACCGAGGTTCTCGTAGGAGACCTTCCTCGTCGCGATGCCGCGCGCGATCAGCTCGAGCTCCATACCGGCGTCTTCGAACGCCTGCATGAGCCGTACGCGGTGGACGTCCCGCGCGTCGAAGCGTCCGCCGTCCGCGCGCCGGACGAGGATCCCGAGCCGCACGAGCTCCTCGATCCGTTCGACCGAGCAGCCCGACCGCTCGGCGATCTCCGCGTCCGTCAAAAGCACCGGAGCAGCGTATTGCCGGTCGGACGGCGGCGGCCCCTTGGCCAGGGACGGCGGCGCGATAGGGTGAGGGGGCCGCGCAAGAGGGAGGGGTTCGTGCAGGCGATCATCATGCTCATCGATGCCAAGACGAAGGAGATCAGCGACTACTACACGCTTGCGCCGCCCGAAGGGCAGACCCTCATCGTCTTCAGCGACGAGTCGAAGCTGGAAGAGGTCAGGGCTGCGGTGAGCTCGTGGGCCGCAAAAGACGGGCTCGCAGCAGGGAAGATGGAGATGTTGGAGGCGGAGACGTTCGACGACGCGCAGCAGGCCGTGCTTCTGATGTCCCCTCATATGTCAGAGGTGCGCTTCATCCCGGATTCCGATCCCCTGGTCGACTCGCTTCTCGCGTACATCCGCGAGTAGGCGCTTGCTACGCGCGAACCACGCGCGTAAACCCGGCAATGAAGATCGTCGTCAGCGCCCAGCCGAGGAGGATGACGATCCACTCCGCCCACTGGAGCCAACCGGCGGCGGACCATTGCCCGGCTTCTCCGAGGTCGACGATCGGAAGGAACGTGTCTGCCGCATACACGGGCAGGTTTGGACTACCGGTCACACCCTCTGCCGGCGAGAGGCTCGGTCCCAAAGCGAGAGCGAGCGTGAAGAGCGCGATGACGGCAACCGCCCAGACGCCCGCTATCCAGGGTCGGTAGCCGTAGCCGATCGTCACACGGAGGACCCACCGCGCCGCTGCGCGGGTCGGCGAAAGGCCTGCACGCTCGAGTCGATCGTCCTCGCGTGCCACGGCGGCGCGACGCGCATCTTCGTCGCGCCCGTGTACCCGGTACACGTCGATGAGCTGCTGCCACGCTCCGGGATCGAAAGCCTCTGTCCATGTCAGCCAGGCGAAGCGCAGCGGTGCATCCCAGGTCGTGCCCGGTCCGAAGCGGTCATAGCGAAAGCCAGCAAGAAGAAGGGGACCGGCGACGCCCCAGCTTCCGGGTGAGTTTTCCGTCGCGAGGTCGTCGTGCAGCGTGCCTGCGCGCGCCTTGAAGAACGTGACGCCGCCCCGGAATTGGGCGTCACGGAGGCGCAGCCCGCCCGCGTCGGCTTCCGCTGCGCGAAGCGCAACCTGATGCAAGTTCTCGAACCGACCGCCGGAAAAGTCGATATCGGAGTGAACCTGGGCGCCGACCATGCGTACCTCGCCGTACGCGGTGAACTCGCTTCCGAGCACCATGCTCGCGCCGATCTGGGCGGCGTCGGCCGCCAACGCGATGCCGTGCGGGTTCCAGAGCTTCGCCGAGGTGCAGTCGAAGCCGCCGCCGACCTTCGTGTGCACGAAGCTGACGATCCCGTTCGCGGAGAACCCCGGGCCGAGGTTGACGTTCTGCTCGATCGACGCCTGGTCGCACACGAGCGCGTAGTCGCGCTCGGCGACGAACGTCCCGAAGGCGCAGTTCAGCTCGCCGCCGATCCGAGCTCCGACGAGCCGGACGATCCCGTCGGACGTGAAACCGTCGTCGAGGTTCGCGTTGCCGTCGATGTCGGCCCGGTCGAGCACGAGCGCGAGGGCGCCCTGGTTCGAGACCGCCCCGCCGGAGAGGTGCAAGTCGCCGCCGACCGCAGCATCGACGAGTCGCACGGCGCCGTTCGCCTTGAGGCCGGCGCCGAGCTCGACGTTCCGTTCTATGCGCGCGCCGTCTGCGACGAAGGCATTGCGCTCGCCGTTCTCGAACCGGCCGCCGGACGCGATCAGACTGTCGCCGATCGACGCTCCGACCAGCTCGACCTCGCCCGTCACGTCGATCTCCTCGAGTCCGAGGTTGCCGTCGATCGTCGCTCGCCGAAGTAGGAGGGCGTCTCCGCCGGGGTTCGTCAGACGCGCGCCCGAGCATCGCAACGCACCTCCGACCCGTGAACGGACGAACCGGACCGAACCCCGTGCGGTGAATCCGTCGGTCAGCAGCACGTTCCCTTCGATCTCGGCGGCATCGCCGACCAGGACGTCTCTCCCCTCCGGCATGCCAATCGCCGCGCCGGAGCAGTCGACGTCGCCGGCGATCCTGGCCTGCACGAGCCGGATCTGACCCTCTGCGATGAACCCGTCCGCGAGGAACAGCTGGCCGCCGACGGATGCCAGGTCCAGGTTCAAGGCCCAGCCGCCCTCGGGACCGGTGATGTGCGCTCCGGAGAGATCGACATTGCCACCGATCCGCGCGCCACTGAGATCGACCACACCGTCGATTCGGCACGACCGGAGCGAGACGATGTGATCGGTCTCGAGCTCGAGCCCTCCGAGGCCGGGGAGCTCACAGTCGACGAACGCAAGCCCAGGCAGCCGGCAGCCGCCGACGTTCGGCTGTTCATCGAAGGTCATCGAATCGAATGCAAGCGGGCGTGGCGGTGCGCTCAACACGAGGTCAAGAGCGCCTTCCACCCGCCCACCGCCGATCCACAATCCGCGCGGCCCGAGGTGCTCTGCATCCTCGCCGAGGCAGAAGTCCCGAAGGAAGTCCGCCGAGAGCGAGCGCTCGTCCTCGTCGAGATCGCCGAGCCACACCCTGCCGCTGCGGGCCTGCGCGTGTACCAGCTCCTCGGCAGCGGCCATTCCTCCGAGTCAAACTAGATCCCCCGCCGGATCACACTCGCCGGCCGACGGCTGGGCGGCCGACGGCGGCGCCTGAGAACCCCTACCCGCCCTGCCAGCCCTCGGTAGCGTCCGGAAGATGCCGACGTTCTCGGTGCCGTTCGCCGTGAAGGAGGTCAGGGAGTACGCCGCCCGATTTCCCTCCGACGGCGACGACGAGGCGCTCGCGCTCGGTCGCCGCGCCCGCGAGCGCGGTCATTACACCCTCGAGGAGTTCCGGACGGCATGCCGCTGGAAGACCCCGCGGAGCGCACCGCTCGTCGCTCGTAACAGCGCCGAAGCGGTGGAGGCTTCGACACGGCTCGCGCTCAGCCCTGCGAGCGACGAGCACGAGCGGATGGACGCCCTCCTGTCTCTGCATGGCGTCGGCTGGCCGACCGCGTCGGTGCTCCTCCACCTTGCCGACCCCGACCGCTACCCGATCCTCGACGTGCGCGTCCTCCACGCGCTTGGTGTGCATGCTCCCTCCGGCTACGGCTTCCGGTTCTGGGATGCATTCGTCGCCGCGTGGCGGCTGCTCGCGCGCGAGGTCGGCGTCGACGGCCGCACCTTCGACCGGGCCCTGTGGCAGTGGTCGAAGGAGCAGGACGCGTCGCTCGGCTGACATGCAACTCGTGCGCTAAGACTCAAGCGTGACCTTCTCGCCCGCCGACAGCGTTGTCCTTCTCGCGCTTCTCGGCGCTGCCGGCGCACTCATCGTCGCGGCCCATGCGACCCGAATTCCCTATCCGATCCTGCTCGTGGTCGGCGGGCTCGCACTCGCCTTCGTGCCTGGGATCCCGGACATCGCTCTGCCGCCGGACCTCGTTCTCGTTGCCGTGCTGCCGCCGCTCCTTTACGGGACGGCCTTCTTCACCTCGCTGCGCGAGTTCCGCTCGAACGTCAAGCCGATCTCGCTCCTCGCCGTCGGGCTCGTGCTCACGACGATGGTGCTGGTCGCCGTCGTGGCTCACGAGGTCACCAACATCTCATGGGCCGGCTCCTTCGTGCTCGGCGCGATCGTCTCGCCCACCGATCCGACTGCGGCGACGGCGATCGCCACCCGACTCGGCCTCCCGCGGAACCTCGTCGCCGTGATCGAGGGCGAGAGCCTCGTGAACGACGGTACGGCGCTCGTCGCCTACAAGTACGCCGTCGGCGCGGTCGTCGCAGGCAGCTTCTCTCTCGCCTCGGCGTCGTGGCACTTCGTCCTGAACGTCGGCGGTGGAATCGCGATCGGCCTCGCAGTCGGATACCTGATCCGGCAGGTTCGTATCCGGGTCGAGAATTCGCCTGTCGAGATCACGATCTCCGTCCTGTCCGGATACTTCGCGTACCTGCCCGCGACGGCGGCGGGCGTCTCGGGCGTCCTCGCGGCCGTCGCCGCCGGCATCTACCTCGGCTGGCACACGCTCGAGCTCACGAACGCGCAGACCCGCCTCCAGGGCCAGTCCGTCTGGGAGATCCTGTTCTTCCTCCTGAACGGCCTTCTCTTTGCGCTCGTCGGCCTGCAGCTGCCGCAGATCCTCGATGCGCTCTCGGGCCGTCCGGCCGGGACGCTCCTCGGCTACGCGCTCGTCGTCTACGCGGTCGTCATCGGCGCGCGCTTCCTCTGGATCTTCCCGGGGACGTACCTCTCACGGCTTCGGCGCCGCGAGGTCATGGACGGCGTCGTGGAAGAGCCGTGGAAGGGCGCAACGGTCCTCACCTGGTCCGGAATGCGCGGAGCCGTCTCCCTCGCGGCGGCGCTCGCGCTCCCGCTGACGATCGACGCGGGTGGCCCGTTTCCCGACCGCGAGCTGATCATCTTCCTGACCTTCTCCGTCATCCTCGGGACATTGGTGATCCAGGGGCTGACGCTGCCCGCGCTCATCCGCGTCCTCGATCTCCGCGAGGACCCGAAGGCCGACAAGGAGGAGGCCAAGGCGCGCATCTACGCGGCCGAGGCGGCGATTGCGCGCCTCGAAGAGCTCATCGACGAGGACTGGGTGCGCGAGGACACGGCCGAGCGGCTGCGCGGGCTCTACAACTTCCGCAGCAACCGCTTTCGCACCCGCTTCGCCCCGGACGGCGACGTCCAAGGGATCGAGCAGCGGTCGCTCAGCTACCAGCGTCTCCTGCGCGAGCTCATCGAGGCCGAGCGACGGGCGATTCGCGACCTCCAGCGCCGGGGCCGGATCGACGACGAGGTCATGCGCCGCGTCGTCCGCGACCTCGACCTCGAGGAGCTGCGGCTCAACTAGCGGGCTTCGAGCAGCTCCTTCAGCCGCGCGAGGTCCTTCTCGTTTGCGCGCTGCATCGCCCTCTCCATCAGAGGCTTCGCGACCTTGGCGAATCCCAACGGCTCGCCGCGGTTCCGCAGGGTCATTCGCGTCCCGCCGCCCGCGTCGGCCCAGGTGTAGGTGGTCTCCATCGGAAATGGGCCGTCGGCCGTCCGCATGACGAGCCGCTCGCCGGGGACGAGCTCGGCGATCTCGTACGTGTAGGCGAGGCGGCGGCGCAGGAAGCGGGCCGTGAAAGCGACCCGCGAGCCGAGCGCGAGTGGCGGAGGTGTCCGCCACTCGACGCTCTCGATGTTCGCGTACCAGGCGGTCGCGTTGTCCGGGTCGCCCGCGAACGCGGCCACGTCGCTTCGCGGGCGCGCGATCTCGATCTCGGTCAGGACGTCGACGGGCATCAGCCTCGCCAAGTCTTGTCGACCGGCCGCCCTTCGGCCAGGTCGCGCAAGACGGCGAGGACCCCCCGGGCGCCAACGCGCTCTACGTCTTCGTCGAGCCGCTGCCCGGACGCGTGCTGGCCGTCGGGAACGTCCACCTTCCAGCCGACCCGTACGGGCCGTACGAGATCCGCGACGGCGCCAACCGGACCGTGCACCCCGATCCCGTCGCGACGCCCGGCTTCACTTGGACGCCGGGCTCGCCCGAGGGCGAGAAGGTCGAGGTATTCGACCGGATCGACTGGGTACTCTTCGACGGACCGGCCGAGGCACAGGCGAGCCGCGTCGTCGGCGAGGCGGACAACCCGAACGTCGACATCGAGGTCGACACGTGGCCGTCGGATCACCGCGGCGTCGTCTCGACCTTTGACGCGCCCCGGGCGAGATGCCGCAGCTCGTCGTCGTCGCGTCGAGGAGCGCCGAGAAGCCAGCCGACGTGAAGGTTCGCTTCCACGCGACCGGCGCGAGCGGCGACCGCGTGGTCATCGTCCACCCGGGCGGATCCGCCGGCTCGGCGCTCCGCTCCAAGTCCACGGACGGAGCGGTGGACGGGACGCTCCGGTTCGGGACCGACGGGCTCGCGCCGGGCTCCTACCCGGCCGCACTGGTCCATCCCGGGCGGAGACATCGTGTCCCGGTCGCGGTTCTGGCTCTCGCCGCCGGGGCCGAGCCGACCGTGCGGACGTCCAGGCGCCTCTACACGAGCGGCAACCCGATTCGTGTCTCCTGGACGAATGGCCCCGGGCATGAAGTGGGACTGGCTCGGAATCTCCAAGGCAGGCGAGCGCCGAGAATCCGAACGCCCCGACCGGCGCGGCCGACACATGTTCGAACGGGCACTACCTCCTCTACAAGTACACGCACACGGCGATCCAGGGCTCGACGAGGTTCGACGCCGCTTCGTCGCTACCGGGCTATACGACGTGGCCGCTCGGGCCGGGCACCTACCGGCTGCGGCTCCTCGTGGACGACGGCTACAAGTCCGTCGCGGTGTCGCCGAAGTTCAAGATCGTCAAGCCGTAGCACTGCCGCGGAAGCGGGCTCTTACTTCGAGTTGCGGATCCTTTCCTCCGTCGGGGAGAGAACCGGCGATCAAGGAAGCAGGCTGGTGGCGCTGGGGAGGGCGATTTATCTGCCGAACCGAAAGCGCCCCGGCGCGGGCGTAGCGCGTGTGATCG
>Ga0126313_10001017_pt1 | contig 14314 bp, 19 predicted proteins | sample Plot105A_FD_89954 | JGI IMG/M metagenome (GOLD analysis project Ga0126313, IMG submission 89954) | Serpentine soil microbial communities from UC McLaughlin Reserve, CA, USA - Plot105A | ecosystem: Environmental > Terrestrial > Soil > Grasslands | place: USA: UC McLaughlin Reserve, Lake County...
GCCGTCATCCTGGCCCGCTCGGAGGCCGCGCTCCTCTCCGGCGAGCCCCTCCCGACAACCTCCCTCCCGGAGAACCCGAAGACGGAGAGGACCCCGAAGCTGGTGACGTGCGAGTGGGACTCCTTGGGCATCGGGGAGGTGCAGGCGGCGGATCTCGCGCTGGAGGATCTGGTGCGGGCCCACGTCCGGGGCAGGCGCGATAGGAGCCCATCCCCCACGGTCAACCTCTTCGGGCCCCCGATCTTCGGCCGGGCAGCCGCGGCGGAGTACGCCGAGGCTGAGCGCCTGCTTTCCCTGATCGGGGTTGAGGTCAACGCCCGGGTGCCGCTGGGGACCAGGGTCGGGGAGCTCGGGCGCCTCTCGCGGGCCTGGGCGAACGTGCTCCTCTACCGGGAGGTCGGGGAGTCGGCGACGCTCTACCTCCAGGACGAGCTGGGGCTGCAGCGGGTGACGACGCCCATGGTCGGCGCCGCGGGGACGGGGGCCGCCCTGCGGGCCGTCGGCGAGCTGTGCCGGCTCGAACCGGGCAGGGTGCAGCGGACGGTCTGGGCGGAGCTGGCCCGGACGGCGAAGCTCCCTTGGTACACACGCCTCCAGAGACCGGAGACCTTCCGGGACCGCCGGGCCGCAATCTTCGGCGACTTCACCTACTCGTTGGGCCTCGGCTACGCCCTCGCCCGGGAGGTGGGACTCGAGGTCGCCACCTGCGGCACCTACCTGAAGCACATAGAGCGAGACTTCCTCTTCCACGCGGACACCTTCACCGACGAGGCGTTCGTCACCGACGACCCGGATGAGGTCGCCTCCCGCATCGAGGACGCGAACCCGGACCTCGTGGTAGGGACGCACCTCGAAGAGGGGGTCGCCGACTCTCTGGGCGTCCCGTTCCTCCCCCTCTGTCCCCCCGTCGCCGAGCAACCTTTCGCGGGACAGCCGCTCATGGGCTACGCCGGGTCCAGCGTCCTGGCCGACGCGCTCGACGGCGCCCTGAGCCGGCAGGAGGAGAGGCCGGAGGTCACGGAGGTGACCACAGGCACCCCGTGGACCGACGAGGCGCTCGAAGAACTCGCACAGACGCCGGCGTTCTTGAGGGGCCGGGCCCGACGGCTCGCCGAGGAGCGTGCCCGTGAACTGGACGCGCCCGAGGTTACGCGCGAGGTCTTCCTGGACTCCCGGCACTAGGGCGTCTCTGGCGAATGAGTTTTGCTTCGGCTAGGCCCCTCATTAGGGTTGTGGGGACGACATAGTGGGCATAAACGATGGCCGGAGTTATTAGTTGGACGGCACGATTCGACCACCCGGTCGGTGTGTTGGTCGTCTCGCTGCACGTGCTAAAGTTCGGGCGTGAGCTCGACCCACATCAGCCGCCGCGTGAACGCGCCCCGCGCGATCGTTTATCGCGCGCTTCTCGATGCGCGCGCGGTCGCGACGTGGATGGTGCCGAGTGGCATGACCAGCCACGTGCATGCGTTCGACGCCCGCGAAGGTGGCTCGTTCCGGATCTCGCTCACGTACGACGCTCCGACCGGGACCGGCAAGACGACCGCGCACACCGACACGTACCACGGCCACTTCGTGAAGCTCGTGAAGAACGAGCAGGTTGTCGAAGTGGTCGAGTTCGAGACGACGGATCCCACGCTGCGCGGCGAGATGACGATCACGATCTCGCTCGCCGATGCAGACGGCGGCACCGATGTCCTCGCCGTGCACGACGGGCTACCGCGCGGCCTGCCGACCGCCGACAACGAGGCCGGCTGGACGTCTTCACTCGCGAAACTCGCGGCGCTCGTCGAGGCGGGCTAGGGTGCGTCTGACGGTTCATGAGGCCAACCAAATCATCAGCGCAGCGATTACAACCGCTGCCCGGTAGTTCAAGGCCCGCTTCTCGTAGCGAGTGGCTATTCTCGGTTCAGTTCGCGATGGCGAGGGGGGCATGGTCACGAGCGTGACCGCCGCGAGCCCGCCACCGACGTTGCCTCTGCCGATTACTGCGACCTTCATCACACTCCTTCCAGGCACTTCGGTGAATAGAGGGAAGCTGCTTCGCAGAGCTGTGCGTCCTGGATGTGAGCGCTACTTCCCGCTCTTAACTACCTTGGGCTTCCGCCTTGTGCTTGAGGCTCTGCAGCCACGCTCGGAGGGAGCCGTCTAGCGCCTGCTGCAGGTCCTCAGGCTGGGCGCGCACCGGGGCGCCATCCCACGGACTCCTCAGTGTGAACCAGCACTCTGTTCTCGCTCGGCGTCATCGTCCAGACGTTTATAGCCATGATGTCCTGCGCAGGACCGGACCAGACGATGCGTCGTGGTGGGTCGATCTCCTGAATAGTGGACTCTATGCTCATACCATACGTCTGCCAATGGAAGAGCGTTCCCACTTCCAGGGGCCCTCGATCGTCGAAGCGTCGATGTCTGGTAGCCACTCCGACCAGGAGGAAATGTCAGTATGTAGGCTCCAGACATTGCCGAGCGGTGCGTCGATGAGGGTCTCGTCACGGGTGACGTGCGGTACCCCGGATCTGAGCCGGTATAATCCCCCGCGATGGGCATCAGGGACTTTATCCGGTATCTGGAGGAGCATCGGGAGAGGCTCGAGAGGGGCCCGGACCTCTCGGACGCCGAGCGCGAGGAGACCTTGCGGGAGGCCGAGATGATGGTCGGGATGGCCGAGGCGGCGATCACGGAGCTCGAGTCGATCATCAGGAACCGGAGGATCAACCTCCCCGAAGAGCACGCCGTCCGATTTGCCCAGGACGTCTTCTTCTACCTCCGCGAGGAGGAGGAGAAGGTCAAGGAGCGGCTCCGCAAGCTGGCCTCCTAGAGGTCCGTGTTCACGCCAGCCTCTTACAATCGCTTGACGAGCACCGCGCGGGTCGGCGTGATCTCGTAGCCGTCCAGGAACTGCTCCAGTATCCCCGGGAGTCCGCTCATACGGCGGTGTCTTACCTCGGGGTGGGTGATGCAGATCTTGAAGACCTCGCCGTCGTGCTCGGACTCTATCTCGAGCACGCCGCCCTCCGCGGAGAGGAGTACGTCGGTGAGCACGGCCTCGGCGGCTACGGCGAGGTCGTTGAGCCTCCCGCCACCGAGCCCTGCCACGGCGCCCCTCCAGGCGATGAAGTGGCGGGCCTCGCCCGCACGGGCGAGATCCACCGGCACCTCCTTCCTGCTCGAAGCCGGGTTCATGCCGTAGAAGGCTACACCGGAAACCGTGTCTTGGCAGACACCACCCTGCTATCGAGCCTCTCCACGGCCCCGTACTCCGCGTTATGGCCTCCGTGTTGCCGGCTTCGCTTTCGTGGGGAGCCTGGTCGCGCTAGTGGCCGCCTCCCAGCCACGCCCTTACGCTCCGGACGTCGTTGTCCGTGGGCCATATCCCGGGCGGGGAGTTACGCATGATCCCGCTGTAGGGCGTACCCCGGTTGTGCTTCGCGCCGGCGAAGGCGTGGGCCAGTTCGTGCAGGAGCCCTTTGTGCTGACCGAACCTCGGGGCCGCCAGCTCTATCAGGTCGCGCCGTCCGGGAAGGAAGCCCCGGCTGGTGCACCCCACCGCGTTGGGCGTCTTCTGGTTGCACCGGGTCTGTCCCGGCGGGACGTAACGGACGACCCCCTGGGCCCGGTCTATGGGCACCCGTGGAAACCATATCCCCGCCTGCACCCACCCCTTGCTGTCCTTGAGGATGCGCTCGACGAACTCCCCGACCTCCTCGATGGAGTGTACGGACTGCCGCAGTCCCGGTGCCCACGGGTACTCCCACTCGACCTCGACATCCAACCCGTCGGAGGTCCTGCGCAAGGAGCGCGGGATCTTCCTCAGCTTCCCCGGACCCCTTATGTTGAAACGCATGGGGAAGTTCGGAGCAGCGGCGGCGGCCTCGGCGGGCGCCGACGTAGCTATTTCGCTCTCCTGGTCGATCCCCTCCAGCACCTCCTCGGTGCACCCGAATTCTTCGTTGCCGTTCGTTTCCGTCATCGACTAGCTCCCGCCTTTCCAGTTCGTTCTTGCGCTCACCCTGATGCGACTACTCGTTGAGTTGAGAGTTGAAGAAGACCGGCTGCTGCATCGAGCTCTCCCCTGCGATCGGTGTCGGTAACGAGCACGTATCATAGCGCTTGCGATGAATGCGCGATGAATCCGCCGTGAACTGGTGATGAACCGAGAGGTGCGTGAGCCTAATTATCTAGAGCTTTCTGGCGAGAGGGTGGCGAGCTTCCGAGAAAGACCTCTCGAAACCGTCGCGGGCGACCTTCGTATAGACTCTGTGATGTAACAAGCGCCCCGGGCGCCGACAGGAGGTTCTCAGGCATTGAATCCGAGATTCAGAGCGTATTCTCTTTTGGCCGTCGTGGCGCTGGCCGCGGTCTTGCTGGTGGGGTGCTCCGAGGAGAAGCCGGGGCCCAGAGAGGAGAACGTTGCCCAGGCGCCCGCGCAGGCATCACAGCGGGTACCCGGGGACGAGCCGGTGGCACAGGTCGCCTCGCAGATCGAGCCGAGCGTGGTGCAGGTCAACGTCGAGGCGATACAGACCACGCCGTTCGGAACCCAGAGGGGCGAGGGCGTGGGGAGCGGCGTGATCTACCGCGAGGACGGCTACATAATCACGAACAACCACGTCGTCGAAGGGGCCAACGAGGTGAACATCGCCTTCGCCGACGGCACGACTGCGCGCGCAAAGGTCGTGGGACACGACCCGCGCACGGAGATCGCCGTGGTCCGTGTGAACCGCGACGACCTTCCCGCCGCGAGCTTCAACCAAGAGGACCCCCTGATCGGCCAGCTCGCCGTGGCGGTGGGTAGCCCGTCGGGCTTCGAGTCCACGGTGACCTCGGGCGTCATCAGCGGCCTCAACCGCGAGGTCTCCCCGCAGCTCACCGGCGGTGTGGATCAGGACCCCTCGCTGGTCGACCTGATCCAGACCGACGCCGCCATCTCCCCCGGCTCCTCCGGCGGCGCTCTGGCGAACCGCGACGGCGAGGTCGTAGGCATCAACGTCGCTTACCTGCCCCCGGAGACCGGGGCCGAGAGCATCGGCTTCGCCATCCCCGCCCGCACCGCGATCACCGTGGCCGACCAGCTGATCGAGACCGGCGAGGTGTTGAGCCCCTACCTCGGCGTGGCCCTCGCCGACCTCAACCCGGCGACCGCCGAGCAATTCGGCCTCGAGGTGGACTCCGGGGCCATCGTTACGGAGGTCGGGCCCGGCACCCCCGCGGACGAAGCCGGACTGCGCAGGGAGGACATCATCGTGGGCCTGGACGATACGCCCATCGAGAGCTCGGGGGATCTGCTCGGGGCCCTGCGTGATTACCAGCCGGGTGATACCGTCCAGCTGAAGATCGTCCGCGGCGACGACGAGCGGACGTTCGACGTGACGCTCGACGAACGACCGCAGTAACCAAGGAGGCGCCGTGCAAGCCACGTGGGCGCGCAGGATCAAAGAGACCTTCGCGATCATCACCATCGGAGACGGGGTCATCGAGCTGATCTCCCCGAGGGAGCACTCCCTCCTGTGGGACGTGGGCCCCGAGGGCTCCCGCAAGGTCGTACGCTTCTTCGCCGAGAACCCGCACTATATGCGCCTCCTCGGCGCGGCCCAGATCGGGTTCGGCCTCTGGCTCGCGCTGCGCCAGTACCGCGAAGACTAACCACCCCCAAGCGGGGCAGATAAAATAGGTTCGTGGCCCACACGCACGAACACTCGCACCCGACGGAGAAGCGCGGACGGAGCCGCCGGGCGCTGGCCGTGGTACTCTCCCTCACCGCGAGCTTCACGGTGGTCGAGGTGGTCGGCGGCCTGCTGACCGGCAGCCTCGCCCTGCTCGCGGATGCGGGACACATGCTCTCGGACAACCTCTCGCTCGGGCTCGCGCTCTTCGCCGTCTGGCTCGCCGGGCGTCCCTCGACCCCCGAGCGGAGCTTCGGCTACCAGAGGGCCGAGATCCTGGCGGCCCTCGCGAACGGCGTGACGCTGGTGGCCATCTCCCTCTGGATCCTCGTGGAGGCATACTCGCGGCTGTGGGAGCCGCCGGAGATCCTGGGCGGACCCATGCTGGGGGTGGCCACCCTCGGGCTCCTCGTCAACGCGGTGTGCGCGATGATCCTCTCGCGCTCCACAGACGAGAGCCTGAACACGCAGGGCGCACTCCGGCACGTGATCGCCGACGCCCTGGGGTCGATCGGCGCGATAGTCGCCGCGCTGATCATCATCCTCACCGGCTGGCGCTACGCCGACCCCCTGGTCAGCGCCGCCATCGGCCTGCTCATCCTTGCGAGCTCCTGGAAACTGCTCCGGGACTCGACCAACGTCCTCCTCGAAGCGACCCCCCGCGGCATCGACGCCGAGGAGGTGGGCCGCAGTATGGCCGGCGCGGAAGGCGTCGAGGAGATCCACGACCTCCACATCTGGACCATCACGTCGGGCTTCCCGGCCCTCTCCGCCCACGTCCTGGTCGGCCAGAGCGAGGACTGTCACGCCCGCCGCCGCGACCTCGAAGACCTCCTCTTGCGCGAGTACGACATCGAACACACCACCCTCCAGGTGGACCACGTCGGCGAACACCAGGGCCGGATGCACGGCTCGCGGTTCCTCCCGCTCGGCAAGAAGCCCCGCCACACGCATTAACTGCCAGCCGAATCCCGTTTGCAGGGTCGGCGTGCAGATGCTTGCTGATTTCGATACAATTTATTATCAGGACAGGGAAAGGAGAGACCGACAGTGGCAACCTGGAGACCGGACCCGACCTTCTACCCTTCGCCACGCACGGCGATGCATGCTCCCCCGGAGAGACTCGCCTACGTGGCACTCTTGAATCCCAACGCGGCCTTGAACCACAACGGTGACGGACGCCACGACGCGCTTGCCGTCTTCGATGTCGATCCGGACTCGGAGACCTACGCCCAGGTTGTTGGACACGTTGACATGCCCAACGCCGGTGACGAGCTGCATCACTTCGGGTGGAACGCCTGCAGCTCGGCGTTGTGCCCCTACGCACCCCACCCGCACATCGAGCGCCGTTACCTGATCGTCCCGGGTCTCCGCTCCTCACGTCTCCACATCATCGACACCAAGCCCGACCCTAGGCAGCCGCGCATCGTCAAGGTGATAGAGCCTGACGAGGTGCACGAGCGCACGGGTTACAGCCGCCCCCACACCATCCACTGCGGCCCGGAGGGCATTTATATCAGTGCGCTCGGTGCCCCCGACGGGGATGGCCCGGGCGGTATCTTCATCATGGATCACGAGAGCTTCGAGCCCCTGGGGCGCTGGGAAGTCGAGCGTGGTCCACAGTACTTCGCCTACGACTTCTGGTGGCATCTGGGTTACGACACCATGATCACCAGCGAGTGGGGCACGCCGAAGATGATCGAAGGCGGGCTCAACCCCGAGATACTTATGCAAAGCGGCTACGGTCACCAACTGCACGTCTGGGACCTGCGCCGTCGGCGTCATCTCCAGGCCCTGGACCTGGGTGGTGAATATCAGATAGTGCTGGAGCTCCGACCGGCCCACGATCCCAGCAAGACCTACGGCTTTGCCGGTGTGGTCATCAGTCTCCAGGATCTGTCCTCGTCGATATGGCTCTGGCATCGCGAAAACGGCAGGTGGGGCATCCAGAAGGTGATCGACATCCCGGCAGAGCCGGCCGACCCGGACCAGCTGCCGCCCGCTCTGAAGGACTTCGGTGCGGTGCCGCCTCTGGTTAGCGACATCGTCCTCTCGCTCGACGACCGCTTTCTCTACGTATCCTGCTGGGGCACCGGAGAGTTGCGCCAGTACGACGTCTCCGACCCGTTCAACCCGAAGCTCACCGGATCCATCCACCTGGGAGGGATCGTCCGAAAGGCCCCGCATCCGAAGACCGGAGGACCCTTGAACGGCGGGCCGCAGATGGTGGAGCTGAGCCGGGATGGGCGCCGGGTGTACTTCAGCAACTCGCTCTATGCCTCCTGGGACGAGCAGTTCTACCCTGAGGGCATCAACGGCTGGATCGCCAAGCTGGACGTCAACCCGGAGGGTGGTCTCACCGTAGACCCGGATTTCTTCATCGAGTTCGATGCCGATGAAAGGCCGCACCAGATCAGGCTCGGGGGCGGCGACTCCTCCTCCGACTCGTACTGCTACCCGTCTTGAGCGAGAGCTGGCCCTGGTTCGCACTGGCCCTTCTGGGTGCCTACCACGGCCTCAACCCGGCTATGGGCTGGCTCTTTGCCGTGGCCCTGGGTTTGCAGGAGCGGCGACGAGGCGCCGTCCTGCAAGCCCTTCCCCCTATCGCCTTGGGACACGCTATCGCCATCTCGCTGGCGGTACTGGCCGTCGGGGTAGCCCAGATCGTGGTCCCGCTAGACGTGCTGCGCTACGTGTGCGCAACCGTGCTCATCCTCTTTGGGCTCTACAAGCTCGCCAGGCCTAAACACCCTCGTTGGGTCGGCATGCGGGTCGGGTTCAGAGACTTGACGGCGTGGTCGATCTTGATGGCGAGCGCACACGGCGCGGGCCTCATGCTCATCCCGGTCCTGTTGGGACTTTCATCAGCCGCGCCAATGCAAGGGGCGCACGGTGCTCACGCCGGTCACGCCGGCATGACCGGCTCGACAACAGTGCTCACGGATCTCGGGGCGGTCGGGCTCCACACGCTGGCGATGTTCGCCGTGATGGGCGCAATAGCAGTCGTGGTCTACGATAAGCTCGGCGTGATGATACTCAAGCGCGCCTGGTTCAACCTCGACCTCCTGTGGGCCGGGACACTCGTGGCGGCGGGTCTTATCACGCTGGTCGTCTAGAGCAGTCGGGTTTCTGCTATGCAGATCGTCGGCCCCGCCCGCGCCCACGAGATGCGCTACCCTGCAGGCGACGTAACCTCGGACATCTGGATCTAGAAAGGAAAGGCCGGTAGTGAGCGAGAGAAAAAACACCGAAGGGAGCCTGGAGGGCGGGTCCGCCATAGTAACCGGCGCCAGCAGCGGTCTGGGCCGCGCCACCGCAATCGCTCTGGCGAAAGCAGGCGCCGACGTGGTACTGCTCGCCCGGAGCAGGAAGGACCTCGAAGACGTTGCCCACGAGGTGGAGGCCGCCGGGCGGCGGGCGCTGGCCCTAACGGTTGACTTGGCGGAGGAGAGCCAGATCCGGGGCGCCGTAGAGAGCACGCTGGACGCCTTCGGGCGCGTGGACGTGCTGGTGAACGCCGCCGGCACCGACGCCCCCGGCCCGGTAGAGAAGCTGGAGCTCGAGGGCTGGGATCGCACGCTCGACGTGAACCTGCGAGCACCTTTCCTTCTCAGCAAGGCCGTCTTCCCCCACATGCGCGAGGCCAGGGGCGGCACCATCGTCAACATCTCCTCCGTGGCCGGGAAAAAGGGTTGGGCCGAGGCTTCGGCATACTGCGCCTCCAAGTTCGGCCTCACCGGCTTTACCCAGGCTCTGGCCGACGAGGCCCGCCCCCACGGCATCCGGGCCTGCATCATCTATCCTGGAGCGATGGCGACCAACTGGGGCACCTGGACGCCGGAAGAGCGCCACGAGAGCAGCAGAGAGAAGTCACCTCCCTCCCAAGTGCTCCCGCCAGAGCGAGTCGCGGACTTCATCGCGTGGTTCGTCGCCTCCCCGCCTGAGTTCGTGCTGACCGAAGGGATCGTGCTGCCTCTCGGCGAGAGCTTGCCGTAGAGCCACACCACACGACACAGTCAGAGGTGGGGTGGCCGCTGCAGGAGCATAAAGTTTGGACGCGTTCCTGAAGGCCAGTCTTGCGCTCAGGGCAAGACACCGGTCGGCCATCAACCTTGCGCTAACGTATCAACATTTGTTAGAATGACGACATGAATAATGAACGTTGTGATCTGCTCTGTGTCGACGCCCCGAGGGCTGAGGCGATACGCGAGGGGCTGCTGGGGATCGAAGACGCGCAGGAAGCCGCCGAGCGGGCGCGGGCCCTCTCGGACCCGACGCGGCTGATGCTGGCGGCGGCGCTGCGCGAGGGTGGCGAGTTATGCGTGTGCGACCTCGCCTGGATCTCCGGGCGCGCCCAGAACCTGGTCTCTCACCATCTGAGGTGGCTCCGCTCGCACCGGCTGGTGGCCTCCCGGAGGGACGGCAAGCTCGTCATGTACTCGCTCACGGACGAGGGGCGCTCGTTGTTGGGAGCAGTTTTAGGCGAGGGTGCCGGGGTGATCTCGTGAGCATCCAGCCGATACAGCTGGGCCGCAGGCCCGAAAAGGCGGTCGAGCGGGACCGGCTCGTGCGGCGGGCGAAGCAGCTCGCGTGGCTCGGGATCGGCTGGCACGGGATCGAGGCGGCCGTCGCGATCGGCGCGGGGCTCGTCGCGAGCTCCATCGCGCTCATCGGCTTCGGGGCGGACTCGCTCATCGAGTCGGTGGCCGGGGTCGTCCTCATCTGGCGCTTCGCCGCCTCGCGCGCTACTTCGGAAGAAGCGGAGCGGCGCGCCCAGAAGCTCATCGCGCTGAGCTTCTACCTGCTGGCGGCCTACGTAGGTTTCGAGGCCATCAGGAACCTGCTCACCGGGGAACGCCCTGATGCTAGCTGGGTTGGGATCGGGCTCGCGGCGGTCACGCTCGTGACCATGCCCCCCCTCGCCATTGCGAAGGGGCGCATCGGGGAGAAGCTCGGTTCTTCGGCAACCAAGAGCGAGGGGCAGCAGAACATGCTCTGCGCCTACCTCTCCGTGGCCCTGCTCGTCGGGCTCGGGGCCAACGCGCTGTTCGGGCTCTGGTGGGCGGACCCGATCACCGCGCTCCTCATAGCCGGCGTCGCGGTGAAAGAGGGTCGAGATTCCTGGCGGGGCGAGAGCTGCTGCACCGCTCCGGTCGTGGGTGAAGACCACTGCGACGACGGTTGCTGCGACACCGATCCTCCGGGCAGATGAGCGCCGGTGAGAACCGCGCCGGGAGGCGGTTGCCGCTGGCCTGCAGCCTGTCCGGGCAGGAAGAAGCCGAACGCCGCGACGAGGTAGAGAAGATCCTCGAGGCGTGCCTGCGGGTGGACGAGCTGGAGGACGGTTACGAGTTCCGCTTCCCGGGAAGCGCGGAGTGGGCCGCGAAGCTCACCGAGTTCATCGTCTTCGAGCGGGACTGCTGCCCGTTCTTCGCCTTCGAGCTCGTCTTCGAGCCGGGGGGAGGTCCCATCCGGCTGCGCGTGCGGGGGCCGGAGGGCGCAAAGGATTTCGTCGCGCAGACGGCTGCCCTCCGATCCGGCTAGGTTCGTAGAGTAAGATACCGGTGTGGAAGACGCGCGAGAGGGCAGGCGCATAGTCCGGTGCTGGTTCGAGGACATCTTCACTCGGGGGGATCTCTCGGTGGTTGACGAGGTCGTCGCCGAAGACTTCATCGCCCACGGACCGGGTGACCATCCCGGCTCTCACGGGGCCGAGGCGTTCAAGGACTGGCTCCTCTGGTACCGCGCGACCTTCACCGACCCCGAGTGGACCGTCCACGACGTCATCGTCGCCGGGGACAGGATCGTCGCCCGCTACTCCGGCAAGACCACGTACCGCGGAGGCTTGTTGGACATCCCCTCATCCGATCAACGCGTGACGGAGTCGGGGATACTCATCTACCGGGTCGAGGACGGGAAGGTCAAAGAGATCTGGCCCGAGATGAGCGACCTGCAAGTTGTGCAGCAGCTCGGCGCGTTCCCGGCGCCCGATCCAGAAAAATGAGCAACAGGCCGTCGAAGCGTTGACCACGAAACCCATCGGGCGCCTGAAGCGGTGGGCGCGGAGGCTCAAACAGGAGATCCACGCGCTCTACCTGGCGTACAGGGACCCCAGGGTGCCGGTCTACGCCCGGATCTTCGCCGCCATCGTGGTCGGGTACGCCTTCAGCCCCATAGACCTCATCCCCGACCCCATCCCCATCCTCGGGTACCTGGACGACCTGATCCTGATCCCCCTGGGCGTGGCGCTGGCGATACGCATGATCCCCGAGCCTGTACTGGCCGAGTGCCGCGAAAAGGCTCGCCTGGCCGCGGACGAAGAGAAGCCGGTGAACCGGACTGCCGCCGCCGTCGTGGTGGCCGTCTGGCTCTCTCTGGCGGTCCTGGCAATCTTTCTCGTGGCAAAGGCGACCGGTTAGCGTCCACTTTTTTCGAGTTCACCTAAGCGATGGCTTCATTGTGCTACGATCTGGGGCGCAAACGAGAAAGAGGCACAGAGATTGGGCACAAAAAGGAGTGGACAGAGCCGGCGCACCGGCTCCTCCGACGGAGGGTCCAGGAGTACCTACATCATAGTCGGTCTGATCGCGGCGGTCTTCCTCGCGGGCTTCATCACGCTCGTCGTGGTGGACGTCCGCCAAAAGGCGGGGAGCACCCCTCCGGGTGACGTCAAGACCTACGACGTAGGCCCGGCCGGGCAGCACGTCGAGGGGGACGTGGACTACCCGCAGAGTCCACCGGTCGGAGGAAAGCACAACCCTGTGTGGCAGAACTGCGGCTTCTACGATCAGCCCGTCGCCGACGAGAATGCCGTCCACTCTCTCGAGCACGGGGCAGTCTGGATCACCTACAGACCCGATCTGCCGCAGGATCAGGTGGACCAGTTGCGGGATCTGGCCCAGAGCCAGACCTACGTCCTGGTCAGCCCCTATCCGGACCTCGACTCTCCCGTTGTCGCCTCCGCGTGGGGCAAGCAGGTGAAACTTGAAGGGGCTGACGACCCCGACCTCGAGCGCTTCGTCCGGGCCTACAGGCAGGGTCCGCAGACCCCCGAGCCCGGCGCCGCATGCACCGGCGGTATCGGAGAGCCATCCTAGGAGTCCGCGCCGGTGCGTTCCGCGAGTCCCGTACGAGACGGTAAGTCCTCGCGCTATGACCGCGAGCGGCTCGGTCCCCCGCTCTCGCTCATCGCCGCCATCGCCGCGTTCCTGGCGCTGTTGGTGGCGCTGGCGACCTTCGTCTCCTCGCGCGAACCGGGCGACTCCTCGGCGGAGGCCGGCTTCGCCCGCGACATGTCCGTCCACCACGCCCAGGCGGTCGAGATGGCCGAGATCGTACGCGACAAGACCGAGAGCGAGGAGATGAGGATCATGGCCGCTAACATCGCCCTCACGCAGCAGGCCCAGATCGGCCAGATGCAGGGCTGGCTCGACGTGTGGGGCCTGCCGTCCACCGGCACCGAGCCCGCGATGAGCTGGATGGGCCACCCGACAGAGGGCCGCATGCCGGGCATGGCTTCCCCCGAGGAGATCAACCGCCTCAGAGGCGCGCCACCCGAAGGGGCCGACAAGATGTTCCTGCGGCTCATGATCCCCCACCACCAAGCCGCCCTGCCGATGGCCAGAGCCGTCCTCGATCGCACGGATCGTCCGGAGGTCGAGCGCCTCGCGAACGCCATCGCCGCCTCCCAGAAGGGTGAGATCAAGATCATGCGTGAGATGCTCAGGAGCCGGGGCGAAAAGCCCGAACAGGGATCACCCTCGCACACCCACGAGCACCACTAGGGCTCATCCGCGCCGCCCGGCTCGTGGCCCGGCGGTAGGACCATTCTGCCCAGGAGGCGCTCCAGCTCGGCCTCCGGGTCGTCGGTCAGGCCCGTGTGCACGGGCGAAGGTTGCAACACGGTGCTGCGGGGTGCGACCAGCCACCCGAAGCGTTCCCTGAGCGGCAGCCGGCCCACGGCCCCCGCCTCCGGGCCGCCCGCGCACACCGAGCGGACGGCTTCCAGGTGGGCCCGTACGGCCTCGAGGTCCGCCTCGGGGTCCAGGGCCTTCAGGCGGGCGGGGTCCAGGTGCACCCGCGCACCCAGGAACCTCTCCGCCTGGGAGTAGAGGACCACAGCCGCGTTGATGCACTCCCCGCGTTCCACGCGCGGGACCACCCTCAAGACGGCGTACTCAAACGGCTTGCTCATGGGCCTCCTCCAGGGCTCGGACCCACCCGCGCGGCTCCCCGAGGCGGTCCGACAGGAACTCCACGTAGGCGGCGCGCACCGCCGCGGCGTCCGCGAACCCGGGCTCGTCCCGCAGCCACTCCTCGGGCACGTGATCCATTATTTCATGTAGGGCCTTATCCGTGAGCCGGGGAGCCAGCGCGGCGTCGGCCTCGGGGATTGCCCCGGCGAAGGGCAGCAGCACGTGGTCTCGGGCGGCGGCGAACGTACGCTTGCTCGCGGCTCTCCAGTCTCGCCAGGCGTGATGGAAGTACAGTGAGGCCCCGTGGTCTATGAGCCACAACCGGTTGTGCCAGGTGAGGAGGTTCGGGTTGCGCGGCGTGCGATCCACATTGGTCACGAGGGCATCGAACCACAGGATGCGGGAAGCGAGATCCGGCGCCGGCGGCTCCACGAGGGGGTCGAAGCCGAGGGAGCC
>Ga0126313_10001019_pt1 | contig 14307 bp, 13 predicted proteins | sample Plot105A_FD_89954 | JGI IMG/M metagenome (GOLD analysis project Ga0126313, IMG submission 89954) | Serpentine soil microbial communities from UC McLaughlin Reserve, CA, USA - Plot105A | ecosystem: Environmental > Terrestrial > Soil > Grasslands | place: USA: UC McLaughlin Reserve, Lake County...
CGACGACGGGAACCCGGCGACGGTCGAGCAGACCGGCTGGCTGCCGCTCCTGACCACGCCCAACCACCCGGAGTACCCCGCGGCGCACGGCGTGATCACGTCGGCGATGGCCGAGGTGTTCAGCACCTTCCTCGACACGAACCAGATCGACCTCGACATCCACGGCTTCGACGCCGCCGGACCGGCCGGGAACCTGAACGCGGTACGGCACTTCGACATGCCCAACGACCTCCGCCACGAGATCATCGACGCCCGGCTCTGGGCGGGGCTGCACTACCACTTCTCAGGCGTCGCCGGCGTTGTCTTCGGCCGCAAGGTCGCGAAATTCGACCTCAGGCACGCCTTTCGACCCGCCGGCTGACACTCGCCAATGGCTCGGGGACGCGCCGCCGGGCGCGCTCCCCGAGCCAGGCGGCCGCTAGATTCGCGCGATGAAGAAGGTTCGCTTCGCGCCGAGTCCGACCGGCTCTTTGCACGTCGGCAACGCGCTCAGTGCCGTGATCAACCGGCGCGAAGGCGATCACTTGTTGCTCCGGATCGACGACACCGACCCGGCGCGGAACGTTCGCGGGGGAGAGGACACGATCCTCCGGGATCTTGAGTGGCTCAGGATCGCGTCGGACGAGGGGCCAGTGCGTCAGAGCGAGCGGCAGGAGCGCTACCGCGTAGCCGCCGCGCAGCTCGGCGGCGAGCGTTTCGGCCGAGTAACGCTCCTCCGCGACGACGGCACTGCCACGTACCACCTGGCGAGCGTCGTCGACGACATCGACTTCGGGATCACGCACGTCTACCGCGGCAACGATCACCGGCCGAACGAGCAGCTCCACAGGCAACTGCACCAAGCCCTCGGAACAACGCCGCCCGAGTACATCCACCACGGGCTGATCCTCGGCGGGGACGGCAAGAAGCTCTCGAAGCGGGCCGCGGGGGCGACGGTTGAATCGCTGCGCGAGCTCGGGATCCCGGCCGAGGCTGTACGCGGCTACCTCGAAGAGCTAGGGGTGCCGCGGCACGACGTCCACTACGACCTGCCGCGCATTCACCGTCTCTCCGTCGAGGCGATTGAGGCAATGAGCGACGAGGAGCTGGCCGAGCGCGCCGAGATCTCGCTTGCCGCCGTCCCGGCCGCGCGCGGCGCCCGCGATCTCACCGAAGCGCGCGACTATGCGCGCCAGGTACTCGAGGCCCCGCCCCCGCGCCCAACCGAAGCGCCGGAGACCCTGGAGCGCTTCAAGGAGCTCGCCGGCGAAGAGCCTCGGGCGGTCGTCCGTGAACTGAAGGCGGTCGGCGGAGACCTGCGCGCGCTCCGTGTCGCGTTGACGGGCCGCGACCGGGGCCCGGAGCTAGCGGCGATACTGGCCGCGTTGCCCAAGGAGGAAGCGCTGCGCCGTGTCGATCAAGCTCTACAACACGCTCACTCGTAAGCTCGAGGAGCTCCCCGAGCCGCCGGGGCCGGTGCGCATGTACTTCTGCGGCTCGACGGTCTACCAGAGGATCCATGTCGGCAACGCACGGCCGTTCCTGTTCGCGATGTGGCTGCGGAGTTGGCTGCGCGAGTTGGGCCACCAGGTAGTCCTGGTGCACAACGTCACTGACGTGGACGACAAGGTCTACGCCGAGGCCGCAAAGCAGGGACTACCGAGTCGAGAGTTGTCAGAACGCGCGACCGGCTGGTTCTTCGAGGACACGGACGACCTCGGCCTCGGCCGACCGGACTTCGAGCCGCGCGCGACGGAGACCATCGAAGAGATCATCGCCTTCATTCAGCAGTTGATCGCCGAGGGACACGCATACGTGGCAAACGGGGACGTGTACTTCAGCGTCGAGAGCTTCCCGGAGTACGGGCGCCTATCCGGCGCGAAGCTCGAGGAGATGGTCGCCCAGGAGACAAGCGACCTGAAGCGCGACCAGCGCGACTTCGCGCTCTGGAAGTCACGGAAGCCAAACGAGGACGCGGCCTGGGACTCGCCCTGGGGGCCGGGTCGGCCGGGCTGGCATATCGAGTGTAGCGCGATGGCGGAGAAGTTCCTGAGCCCAGCGTTCGAGGTCCACGGCGGCGGGCTCGACCTCGTCTTCCCGCACCACGAGAACGAACTCGCCCAGTCGCGCGCGCTCGGCCACGAGTTCGCTCGGATCTGGGCGCACAACGGGATGCTCCGGTTCACCGGCGAGAAGATGTCGAAGTCCGTCGGGAACGTGGTCACGCTCCGCGAGGCGATCGACACCTGGGGACGGGAGACACTGCTCGTCCTCCTTCTGGGAGCCCACTGGCGCAAGCCGATGGACTTCTCCGAGGAGACGGTCGAGGCGGCTGCGGCGAGAGCCGACCGGTTTCGCGAGGTCTTCCGCAACCCTTCCGAGCCGGCGCCGGCCGATGCCTGGGAGCGGTTCGCCGCGGCGCTCGACGACGACTTCAACACGCCCGACGCGCTCGCGGTCATGCACGAATGGCATGACCACGACCTCCTCCGCCGGGCGCTCGACATCTTCGGTCTCGCCTCGCTAGCCGAGGGCGAGGAGGCTCCCGCAGAGGTCGTGATGCTCGCCGAGCGGCGTCAGGCCGTGCGCGCCGGCGGGAACTTCGACGAGGCCGATCGTCTGCGAGCTCAGATCGATGCCGCCGGCTGGGAAGTCCGCGACGTTGCCGACGGTTTCCGGCTCGTACCGAAGTGATGGCAGAGCACGTGTACGGGCGGAACGCAGTTCGTGAGGCCGTCCGTGGTCACCGCGAGGTGCTCGAGGTCTGGGCCACGGAACGTGCGCTCGCGGCCGAGCCGTGGCTACGCGACGAGCAAGGGCTACGGGTGAGCGTCAAGCCCGAGCGGGCGCTCACGGACGAGGTCCGGACGCGGGACCACCAAGGGGTGGTCGCCCGCGTGGCGCCTTACCGGTATGCCGATGCGTACGAGCTCGCCGCGGCGGAGCGACCGCTGCTCGTCTGCCTCGACCAGGTCACCGACCCGCACAACCTCGGCGCGGTGGCCCGAAGCGCGGAAGGGGCGGGAGCGACGGGCGTGATCGTGCCCAGCCACGGCTCGGCGCGTGTCACTCCCGCTGTCGCGCGCGCCTCCGCAGGGGCGGTCGAGCACCTCCCGATTGCGGTCGTACAGAACCTGGCGCGCTTCCTCGCGGAGGTGAAAGGGCCGGAGCTCTGGGTGTGGGGCGCCGTCGCGGACGGAGGCGACTCGCTGTGGGAGGCCGACCTCGACGGCGGGATCGCCTTCGTTCTCGGTGCCGAGGGCCGCGGGCTGAGGCCGCTCGTCCGCCGCGCCTGCGACGGGATCGTCTCGATTCCGCTCGGTGGGCAGATCGAGTCCCTGAACGTGAGCGTCGCGGCCGCCCTTCTCCTCTACGAGGCCCGGAGGCGGCGACGTGCCTGACCCGACCCTCTACCTGTTCGACGGCTACAACGTCCTACACTCGGCCGGGCTCGAGGACCGACGGGAGCTCGTCGACCTGCTCGCGAGCTTCGTTGCCGTAAGCGGCGCGCGCGGCGTGGTCGTCTTCGACGGTGTCGGCGCCGACGAGCAGCACGGGTCGCTCGAGGTGCGGTTCGCGCCGCACGCGGACGCGCTGCTCGAGCGCCTTGCCGCCGAGCATCGCGACCGTGAGCGCGTCTGCCTCGTGTCCTCGGACGCCGCCGTGCGGGGGACGACGGGCCAAAAGGTCGCGAAGATCAGCTCCCGCGAGTTCGCGTCGACGCTCGCGGCGGTCGAGCATCGCGAGGACCGGCCGAGCAGGATTGCCGACCGAGTCGACGAAGAGACACGTGCACGCCTGGAAGAAATGCGTCGCGGTCCGGTCGAATAGGGACCGCCGCAATGGACTGGTTCGAACGGGTCCTAATGCAAGACCCTTGTAATACCTGGTCGAGGCTGCTACCTTCTCGATCAAGTTGAGGGTACGACTGGTCCGGTCGAGCATCGGGCCGGAACCGAAAGCAGCCATGGCCGCCAGACCTGCCACTCGGATGACCCCGGCCCAGCGAGCCGAGCGGGAGCTCGAAGACCTCCAGCTCGTCATCCGAGCGCGCAACGGCGACTCGCGCTCGATGGACACGCTCATCCGGCGCTATACCGGCTTCGTTCGGCTGAAGGCGAGCTCGTATTTCCTCGCCGGCGGCGACTCGGAGGATCTGATCCAGGAAGGGCTGATCGGCCTCTACAAGGCCGTTCGTGATTTCCGCTCCGACAAGGAGACGTCGTTCCGGAGCTTTGCCGAGCTCTGCATCACCCGCCAGATCATCACGGCGATCAAGACGGCGACCCGCTTCAAGCACGCGCCGCTGAACACGTACGTGTCGTTCAGCCAGACGCCGGCCGGCCAGGAGTCGGAGGGCGATTGCACTTTGGGTGACGCCTTGCCGGGCCCGTTGGTCGACGAGCCGTCGATCTGCGTGATCTCGACCGAGGAGCTGCAGAGCCTGGTGTTCTGCCTCGGGACGGGGCTCTCGAAGCTGGAAGCCGACGCGCTGCGGCTGTACTTGGAGGGCTGCTCGTACGAGGAGATGGCCCAGGAGCTCGAGGTCGACACGAAGACGATCGACAACGCGCTCCAGCGGGTCAAGCGCAAGATCCTCCAGCACCAGGCCGGCCGCCAGGTCCTGCACTAGCGTCGATCCATACCTGCGCAATTTCGTAGTCGGCTGCATGCCGGATGCGGTCTTGCTGACCGTTTCGTGCGGGATCGACGCGGAGAGCACATTCCCAACGGGGCTGCACGTCCTCTATAACCGGGTATCCGACGCGATCAAGGGCGACGATGATCGCGAGCTGCGATCTCTCGCCGACGGTTTTCGGATGCTCCATTCCTTCAGCCTGCCTAAGGCCTCGGCTGGGCCGTGTCCAAATCAGACAACGCAGGCGTCGCCTACCATGTGTGTAGCGCCGGAGTAGCTCAGTTGGTAGAGCACAGGTTTTGTAAACCTGGTGGCGCGGGTTCGAGTCCCGCCTCCGGCTCTAGCCGCTTAGTGCCTGTTCGAGGTCGGCCCAGAGCTCATCGACCTCCTCGAGCCCGACGCTAAGGCGAACGAGGTTGTCCGGCACCCGGCCGCCTTCCCATCGGGCGCGCGTCTCGAGCACGGAGTTCACACCGCCCAGGCTCGTGGCGTTCTTGATCAGCCGCGTCGACGTCTCGACGCGGCGCGCCGCCTCTCCACCGCCGGCGACGTCGAACGACATCAGCCCGCCGAAGCCGGGATAGCGCACGCGTTCGACTGCGGAGTGCGCCTCCAGTCGGCGGGCCACTTCCTGCGCGTTTGCGGTGATGCGCCCCATGCGCACGCGCAGTGTCTTGAGGCTCCGGACTAGGAGCCAGGCCGCATCTGGCGACGCCACGATTCCGCTGCGGGTCCGGAACTCCAGCAGCCGCTCGTGGTCCTCCGGGGCCTTGCTCACGACGGCACCGAGCAGCACGTCGTGGTGGCCGCCCAGAAACTTGGTCGCACTGTGCAGAACGAAGTCCGCGCCGAGCTCGAGTGGACGTAGGTGGACGGGCGTCGCGGCAGTCGAGTCGACCACCAGCCGCGCGGGGTGCGCCGCTGCCGCCTCCATGTCCGGCATGGAGAGCAGCGGGTTGGACGGCGCCTCGACCCAGACGAGATCGGCGCCCTCCGGCGGCGACCCGGTCTGGTCGAACTCGACGACCTGCAAACCCCAGCGCCCGAGCATCTTCATCAGCACGGGAGTTCCGTAGTAAGCGTCCTGAGTCAACGCGACGGTCTTGCCGGGCTCGAGCAGGGCCAAGAGCAGTGCGGTGATCGCACCTGAACCAGATGGAAAGAGCAGCGCCTGCCCGCCTTCGAGCTCGCCAAGGGCTCGCTCGGCCTCGACGCCGGCCGGGTGTCCGTAGCGCTGGTAGTAGAACTCGCCCGGCTCGCCGTCCTCGTAGGGCCAGATCGTCGAGCGGTCGAGCATGCCCCGACTCTAGTTAGGCTCCGGCTCGTGGCGGCGACGGACGATCGCACGGAGTCCACCGAGGGAAAGCTCGAGCAGCTCAACCGCCTGCGCCAGGCCGCGCTCAACCCGGCGACCGAGAAGGCGGTCGAGCGGCAGCGCCAGCAAGGGAAGCTGCTCGCCCACGAGCGGCTCGAGAAGCTGCTCGATCCCGGCTCCTTCGTCGAGCTCGACCGCTTCGTCCGCCACCGCAATCCGTACTTCGGGATGATGGAGCGGCGGCCGTACGGCGACGCCGTCGTCACCGGCTACGGGACGATCTTCGGTCGCAAGGTCTTCGTCTTCTCGCAGGACTTCACGATCTTCGGCGGGAGCCTCTCGGAGTCGTTTGCCGAAAAGATCTGCAAGGTCATGGACTTGGCGGCGAGGTTCGGCTGCCCCGTGATCGGCATCAACGACTCCGGCGGCGCGCGGATTCAGGAGGGAGTCGTCTCGCTGGCGGGTTACGCGGAGATCTTCTGGCGCAACGTGCAGGCGTCCGGCGTGATCCCGCAGATCAGCCTCGTCATGGGCCCGACTGCCGGCGGCGCCGTCTATTCGCCGGCAATGACCGACTTCGTCCTCATGGTCGAGGACAGCTCGTACATGTTCATCACCGGCCCCGACGTGGTGAAGACGGTGACCGGGGAGGAGGTGACGTTCGAGGAGCTCGGCGGGGCCGCCACGCACGCTTCGAAGTCCGGTGTCGCCCACTTCACCGCGCCGGACGAGGAGACCTGCCTCGAGGACGCGCGCTACCTCCTGTCCTTTCTCCCGCAGAACAACCTCGATCCGTCGCCGTACTTCCCGCCCACCGATCCGCCGGACCGGGAAGACCCGGAGCTCGACACCCTGATCCCCGACGAGCCGACGAAGCCCTACGACATGAAGGACGTCATCCGCCGCGTGGTCGACGACGGCGAGTTCCTGGAGGTGCACGAGCGCTTCGCCGAGAACATCGTCTGCGGCTTCGCACGGCTCGGTGGCCACTCGGTCGGCGTCGTCGGCAACCAGCCGCACTCGCTGGCCGGCGTGCTGGACATCGATTCCTCCAACAAGGCGGCGCGGTTTGTCCGCACCTGCGACGCCTTCAACGTCCCGCTCGTCACCTTCGTCGACGTTCCCGGCTTCCTGCCCGGAACCGATCAGGAGTGGCGCGGAATCATCCGCCACGGGGCCAAGCTCCTGTACGCCTACTGCGAGGCGACGGTGCCGAAGCTCGCTGTGATCACTCGCAAGGCCTATGGCGGGGCGTACGACGTCATGAGCTCGAAGCACATCCGCGCCGACTTCAACTTCGCCTGGCCGACGGCGGAGGTTGCAGTGATGGGGCCCGAAGGAGCGGTCAACATCGTCTTCCGCAAGGAGCTCGAGGAGGCCGCCGACGCCGAGGCGCGACGGCAGCAGCTGATCGCCGACTACCGGGAGCAGTTCGCCAACCCGTACGTCGCGGCCGAGCGCGGCTACGTCGACGATGTGATCGAGCCGCGGCGGACGCGTCCGGTGCTCGTCGACGCCCTCCAGACCTCGCTCACGAAACGCGAGCCCCGCCCGCGCCGCAAGCACGGGAACATTCCGCTCTAGGCTTGGGGGGCGGCCGCGGCCGTTGCCGGCGCCGCGTGACCCAGCTCGCGCGCGAAGGTCGCAGCGCGGCTCTTGCCGTGTTCTTTCGCCCAGTAGAGCGCTCGGTCCGCGTGCCGGATCAGCTCGTCCCGGTCGAGCGCCTGCGCCGGGAAGCTCGCGATGCCCGCGCTGGCGGTCACGCGGCCGACATCGCCGAGGTCGAGCGTTGCGATGCGCGAGAGAACTCTTTGCGCCACCGGAACCGCCTCCTCGGCGCTCCGGGCCGGCAGCAGTAGCGCGAACTCGTCGCCTCCAAGACGAAAGACCTCCCCGTTGTGGCGCAGCCGGGCGCCGACTCGTGCGAGCACGTAATCGCCGACCGGGTGGCCGAAGAGGTCGTTCACGCGCTTGAAGTCGTCGATGTCGATCAGGCACAGCGTGAACGGGACGTTCCGCGCGTCGGCGCGAGCCAGCTCGCGCCGAACGCGCTCGTGGAAGGAACGGTGGTTTGCGAGCCCCGTCAGCGGGTCCGTGAGAGCAAGCCGCATCGCGCTCAGGGCCTGGTACGTCGAGCGCTGGTAGAGCGAGATCGCGAGCAGCGGTCCGACGAGCGCGGCCGAGAGGAGCGGCGAGCGCTGCCAGACCACGACCAGCACGAGCGCCCCCGATGTCATCAGCGCGAGCGGGACGATCGTCGCGCGCGCGGAGGACTCGACCAGCGGCGCGAACGCCCGGCGTGCAGACCGGGCGACGCCGGCAGAAATGAGCAGGAGGCTGAGCATGCACTGCGCCGCCGCGGAAACGATCACCTGGGCGACCAGATTCTCGGTGCCCGAGCCGTCGACGAAGGCGACCAACCCGGCGGCGACCGCCGCGCCAATCGCGGACACCGAGGCGTTGTAAGCAACTCGTTCCCGCGGGCGACGCTCGAGGAGCTGCATCGCCGCCGGCCCTACGAGTGCGATCAGGACTCCGGCGTCCCAGCCGAAGAGAACGATCCCACTGGTGGCGAAGACGAAGGAGAGGGTGATGTCGCTGCTCTCAGCGTCCTCGTTCGCAACGGGATACCGGCTGGCCACGGTCGAGGCGAGCAGGAGAACGAGTGGTCCGGCGAGCTCTCGGGCCGAGGGACGTGCGGCCGCAAACGAGATCGCAGCGGCGAGCGCGATTGCCAGTCCGGTGCCGCAAACCGGAGCGACCAGCAGCAGTCGCGGCGGCAGTCGTCTCATCAGTCAAGCCAGGCCCGCTTCTGCAAGCGGACGACGGCCCCAGGCGAAGCGGTCGGCGTACCAGTCGGCGACGGGGGCGAGCGCGACGCCGTAGCGCGACGAATGGATCATCCAGCCGCCGCCGAGATAGATCCCGGCGTGGTCGATCGCCGCGGCTTGCGCGCGCCGGCCGCCGCGGCCGAAGAACATCACGTCGCCGGGCTCGAGCTGCTCGCGCGAGATGCGCTGTGCGCGCGGGACCTCGGCCGCCATCTGCGCCGCTGTCCGGCCACGCAGCGTCTCGGCGAGCGCTTCTTCGGCCACATAGCGATGAAGCTTGAAGACGCGCCAGACGAAGCCGGAGCAATCGAAGCCACCGCGGGAGACGACCCCATGGAGGGTCTGGGTCAAAGGGCTCGTCCCGCCCCAGACGTAGGGGTAGCCGATCAGGTTGACGGCGGTCTGAAGCACCTTCCGCTGCCACGGGGTGTACAAGGGCAGCTCGAACGCCGCTGCGGCTTCCTCGACCGAAGCGGTCTGCCACTGGCTGAAGCGCAGAATCTGCGCCGCCGAGTAGGCAGCCTCTGCACGAGTCGCGACGTCGCCGGGGAGGAGCTCGAGATGGTCGTTAGGAACCTCGTGGTTCTTGCGCAGGCCGAGCACCCGAGCGACCACCTCGCTGCCGAAGCGGGCGGGAGGACGGAGACCCGCGGCTCGCACCCCGAGGTCGAAGAGGCGCGCGTCGTCGCCGAGCTCGAGCGCGCGCACGAGCGTCCGGTCGAGGGCAGCGAGCGAGAGGTGGGCTTTCGGGGCGCTTGTCGGTTGCCGCGTTCGCCCAGTCAGAGCGAAGACGAGCTGGTCGAGCGCCGCGCGAGTGAGCGGCGCGTCAGGGCGAAACGCTGCCGAGTCGCGACCCATCAGGCCATGCGCGGTGACGAGCTTGATCTCGGCATCGGCCCATGAGCGCTTGGCCGTCGCGAGGACGACGGTCGGGCCGGCAAGCGCAAGGGACGCACAGACCAGTGCCGCAGCGAGACGTCGCACGAACGATCTATCGGCCGACTTCTCGGTCACCTTTAGGCTGCGTGTGTGACCTGGGAGCTGCGCCCGGAGCTCGATCAGCCCGAAGTGCGAGCCGCGCTCCTCGCAGCCGTCGAGCAAGCGCTCGCGGACGAGGGCGAGAGCGCCTGGTGGCGATCGGGGCTCGAAGAGCTAGGCGTCGGCCCGGCTCCGAAGCAGGCTTGGCGCGACCCGGGCATAGTCGAGGCCTGACCCAGCCGCCGCGGCCACGTGCGCGACCCTGACCTCATGCGTCGGCGCCGTGCCTAGCGAGAATAAGCGGGTCGTGGCCCAGTTCTCCAAGGTGCTCGTCGCCAACCGCGGCGAGATCGCGATCCGCATCTTCCGGACTCTGCGCGAGCTCGGCATCGTTCCGGTCGCCGTCTACTCCGAGGCCGACCGGGGCTCGTTGCATGTGGAGCTCGCAGACGAGGCCTACCTGCTCGGCCCCGGGCCGCCGAGCGAGAGCTACCTCGCGCAGGATCGGGTGATCGAGACTGCGCGCCGGGCTGGTGCCGAGGCGATCCATCCAGGTTACGGCTTCCTAGCCGAGAACGCCGCCTTCGCGCGGGCCGTCGAGCAGGCCGGGCTCGTCTGGATCGGCCCGACGCCCGAAGCGATCGAGATCATGGGATCGAAGGTCGCCGCCCGCGACCGGATGCAGGCCGCCGGTGTCCCGATCGTCCCGGGCACGACCGATCCGGTCGCAACCGTGGACGAGATCCGTTCCTTGGGTGACGAGCTCGGCTGGCCGCTCGCGATCAAGGCCTCGGCGGGCGGAGGCGGCAAAGGCCTCAAGGTCGTCCGCTCCGCCGACGAGGTCGAGCGTGCCCTGGAGTCGGCCAGGCGCGAGGGCGAGGCGTACTTCTCGGACCCGGCCGTCTACGTCGAGCGTTACCTCGAGGATCCACGCCACGTCGAGGTGCAGGTGCTCGCCGATACGCACGGCAACGTGGTCCATCTCGGCGAGCGGGACTGCACGATCCAGCGCCGCCACCAGAAGCTCGTCGAGGAGACGCCTTCGCCGGCCGTCTCGGACGAGCTCCGCGAGCGAATCGGCCGGATCGCGGTCGATGCCGCCCGAGCGGTCGGCTACCGCTCCGCCGGGACGATCGAGGGCCTGCTCTCCAGGGAAGGCGAGTACTTCTTCCTGGAGATGAACACCCGCATCCAGGTCGAGCACACGGTGACCGAGCTCGTGACGGGCCTCGATCTCGTCCGCGAGCAGGTGCTGATCGCGGCAGGGGAGCCGCTATGGCTGCGCCAGGAGGACGTCCATCTCAACGGACACGCGATCGAGTGCCGCGTGAACGCCGAGGATCCGTCCAACGGCTTCTTGCCCTCGCCCGGGAGGATCACGGGCTACCGGGAGCCTGGCGGGCCGGGCGTGAGGGTCGATTCGGGTGTCGACGCCGGACGGGAGATCGTGGGTCTCTACGACCCGCTGATCGCGAAAGTCTGCGCCCACGGCGTCGATCGGGAGCACGCTCGACGGCGGATGCTCAGAGCGCTCGACGAGTACCGGATCGACGGAGTGACCACGCTCCTCGGGTTCCACCGCGCTCTGCTCGAGCACCGCTGTTTCGTTGGGGGCGGCACGTGTGAGGGAGTCGTCGAATCCGAAGAGCTTGCGAATCGAGCGGGACAGTTGTCTCATGGGACAACAAGCCTAGCCGCGGCGTCGGACGGCGGCCGATCGCTGCGCGAGCGGCTCGTCCATGCGGAGCTGGAGGGACGCCGCTACGAGCTGAAGCTGCTGCTCCCCGAGCCGCCGCACGCCGAGCTCGCGCGGCGGCGCAGCGAGCGAGGCCGCGCCGGGGGCCTGCATGGGGCGGCTAAGGACGCGGTCGTCAGCCCGATGCAGGGCACCGTCCTCGCTGTGGAGGTCGCCGACGGCGACGAGGTCGAGCCGGGCCAGGTCCTCTGCATCGTCGAGGCGATGAAGATGGAGAACGAGATCACTGCGCACCGCGCCGGCCGCGTCGCCGAGCTCTCGGTCGAGGCCGGTCAGCCGGTCAACACCGGGCAGGTCATCTGCGTGGTGCTCAGCGAGTGAGCCCGCCCCAACCCTTCTGTTCCGATATTTCGCGCGAGAACGACGAGCCGCTCGGTGCGACGGCCAGCAGGATCGACCGCTGGCTACTCGTCGAGTACCGCGGGCTCTGGAGCTCCGACGCGCTCGTCGGGAGCGGCCTCTCCGATCAGATCAAAGCCCGCCTGCGCGAGCTCAGGGCAATCCACCCTCGCACGCGCCTCTTGTTGATCCGGCGCCCCGACCGCCGGCGTCACCCGACACTGGCCGTCTACGTCGCCGACTCCCGCGAGGGTCAGGAGCGCCTAGGCCGGCTCGACATCGCGCACCACGAGGAGCTCCGCCGGCTCGACCCCTGGACGGTGGCGACCCAGATCGACGAGCCACTCTTCCTCGCCTGCACGCACGGGAAGCACGATCCGTGCTGTGCACGCTACGGCCGTCCGCTCTTCGAGGCTCTCAGCGAGCAGCTCGACGCGGAGTCGGCCTGGCAATGCACTCACGTCGGCGGCGACCGCTTCGCCGCCAACGCCGTCTGCCTGCCGCACGGCGTCTACTACGGACGGGTCGACCGCGAGGATGTTCCCTCCCTCGTCGACGAGTATCTCGCCGGCCGGATCTCGCTCGCGCACTATCGGGGACGATCGTGCTGGCCCTTCGTCGTGCAGGCGGCGGAACGGCGGATCCGAGCCAAGGAAGGCTTGACCGCGCTCGACGATCTCTCGCTCGATCGCGTCGAGCAGGCGGGTGAACGCTGGACCGTCTCGTTCACGACCCACGTCGGGCCGCGGGAGGCCGAGGTCGCCGTCGAGCTGGGCGAGTTGACGCAGCTGACGTGCAACTCGGTCGCCGCCAAGCGCCCGCTCCGCTACGTCGCTAGAGCTCGGTAATCCGGAGCAGCCCTTCTCGGACGAGTCTGCGAATCAGGACGAGCCGACCTGCATCGTCCAGCGAGCCGGGAAGCTCCGCGGGGGTGAAGGGCTCGTCCGCGCCGGCGATCGCAGCAACCGCCTCCCGTGCGTGAGCCGGAAAGGTCACCTCGCGGCCCTCGAAGGCGAGGGATACGTCGCCGTCCCGCTCGACAAGGTCGGCGAGCACGGTCGGGTTGCGCTCGATCTCGGTCTCGGGGCCGAGCTCCTCGAGCGCCCGGAGCTGCCGGAGCTGGCCTTCGCGAATCGGCCGTCGGGTACGGACCAGCTTCGCCCGCGCGCGCTGCTCGACGTCGTCGTGGCCGAGGCGCTCCCCAAGTGCCTCCACAAGGTCGACCGTGTCGTTCCCCGACTGCCACGATCGGCGGAATCTGACGTCGTCGCCGAGCTCTTCGAGCGCGGCCTTGAACGCGTCCAGCCAGGTGACGACGTTGACGCCGATCGTCAGGTGCAGCGAATCGCTGTCCGAGGTGAGCGCTTCATGCAGCCAGCCGCGTGGGAGGTAGAGCATGTCGCCCGGCCGCAGCACCCGGTCCTCGACGACCTCGCCCGGCCTGCCCAGCTCCGCCGAGTAGCGCTGATCCTTCAACGGCAGCTCGAGCGCCGGCTCGTACACGAGCCACCGCTTCTCACCGGCAACTTGGAGCACGAACACGTCGTGCGTGTCGTGATGAATCGGCAGGCCTTGGGCCGATCGAGGCGTGTAGTACGCGTTCGCCTGCGCCGGGTGGCCGAGAGTGTCCTCGAGCGAACGGCAAAACACGCCGATGGCAGGCCGAGTCAAGTGCAGACCCTGCAGGACGATCGTCGCGCCGCGCTCCCACTCGGCGAGCAGGCGCTCGACATCGGCCGTTCCCGTGAACGGCGTCGGGCGCCACGGGATGTCGGTCGTGTAGTCCCGCGCCCGGAGCTGCTCGCCTGCCTTGACGAGGCGGAAACCGGGGTAGCGCAGGCCGCCAGAGCAGACGAGCTGCTCGACCTCGGCCTCCGACAGGAGGTCGTCGTAGCGACCTGGCTCGTCCCGCTCGATCGCGAGCGGCCTGCGCTCCCAGTAACGCTCGAAGAAATCCGCCGCGCCGACGGGGTCGACGCAGCGCGCCAGAGCGCTAGGGCTAGGCGTCCGTGTCGTCGGAGTCGCTGTCAGTGTCGTCCGTGTCGGCGGTGTCGCTGTCGGCGTCGTCCATGTCTGCGTCGGCGGTCTCCTGACGGATCTCCTCGGCGATGTCGGTGCGGATCTCCTCGTCGGTCAGGCTGGTGCGCTCGCTCATCTCGACTCCTTCCGCTCGGGGATGTCCTCGCGAGACTACAGACGCACTGAGTGATCTGTGACCCACAGGATGTCCTGCGCCTCACTGCGGAAACGCTCGATCGACGAGAGTGGCCCGAAGAGCACGCGCACGACAGTGCCTGCGCGGAGCTCCTCCGACCCGGACACGGTTGCGCTCCAGGACGCGCCCGGCCCGAGCGCCGGCGGCGGCCGCGGCAAGGCCGCGGTGGGCTTCAGCGCAGGCGGCGCGTGCGTCAGGTTGCCAGTCAGCCGCCGAAGCTCGGACTTTGTCTGCGTGTCGAGCAGCACCAGGCCG
>Ga0126313_10001020_pt1 | contig 14296 bp, 12 predicted proteins | sample Plot105A_FD_89954 | JGI IMG/M metagenome (GOLD analysis project Ga0126313, IMG submission 89954) | Serpentine soil microbial communities from UC McLaughlin Reserve, CA, USA - Plot105A | ecosystem: Environmental > Terrestrial > Soil > Grasslands | place: USA: UC McLaughlin Reserve, Lake County...
CAACTTCAACTTCACGCCCTACGTCGCGACCGCGCTCGTGTTCCTCGTCGTCACGATCCCGCTCGCCCGGCTGACCGACTGGCTGATCGCGCGTCAGCGCCGGCAGGGTCAGGGCGGGTCCGCGCGGGTTGCCGGGCGTCGGAACGGGATCATGCTCGGCGGCGGAGCGGCGCAGCCCGCGGGGGACACGTGACCGGTCCCCGGTCGGACGTGCCGGCCCTCCACGTCGACGGGCTGTGGAAGTCGTTCGGCCAGCTGGCCGTCCTCGAGGGGATCGACCTCGAGGTCGCCGAGCACGAGGTCATCGCCCTGATCGGCGCGTCGGGGAGCGGCAAGTCGACGCTCCTGCGGTGCATCAACCTCATCGAGCCGATCGACGCCGGGCGGATCCTCATCGAGGGCGAGGAGATCACGGCCAGGGGCGTCGACGTGAATCGGATCCGCCGCCGGATCGGGATCGTGTACCAGTCGTTCAACCTCTTCCCGCACATGTCCGTGCTCGACAACGTCACGCTGGCGCCGCGGAAGGTGCTGGGGACGTCGCGCGGGGAGGCGGAGCGCGAGGCGCTCGCGCTGATGGAGCGGTTCGGGCTGGCCGAGAAGGCGCGCGACGTGCCGGACCGGCTGTCCGGCGGGCAGCAGCAACGGGTGGCGATCGTCCGCGCGCTGGCCATGCGGCCGGACCTGCTGCTGCTCGACGAGGTGACCTCGGCGCTCGACCCCGAGCTCGTCGCCGAGGTGCTCAACGTCATCCGCGAGCTCGCCGCGGGCGGCATGACGATGCTGATCGCCACGCACGAGATGGGCTTCGCGCGCGACATCGCCAGTCGCGTCTGCTTCCTGGACGGCGGCCGGATCCTGGAGCAGGGACCGCCGGGGCAGATCTTCGCCGAGCCTGGCGAGGCGCGGACGCGGCAGTTCCTGAACCGGATCATCGAGGCGGGTCGCCTCTAGCGTCCGTTCGCCGCGTCAGTTTCTCGGGCCGTACGCGGCTGGCATCCGTTGCCTCGAGTGGCGAGTCCTCGATCTCCAGCCAGCCGTGGGGTTGCCGACCGGCTGGATCGCCCGGCGTTCCAACCGGCGGGAATCGCTCCCGTTGGAACAACGGGCGGTTCCAGCGGACAGGATTCGCTCCCGTTGGAACGACACGTGTTCCATCGAGCGGGATTCGCCCTGTTTGGAACGCGCCGCGGTCCACGCGACGTCTGGTGGCCTAGCTCCCCGGCCGCGAGGCGTTCCACGGGCCGTCTCGGTGCCCCGAGCCCCGGCGAACGCGAGGCCTTGCAGGGCACACGACGTCAGCGGCGCGACACCGGTCCCCGGCATGCATCCACGAAGAACGCGAACAGCCGATCCAGCTGTCGCGGCGTGCCCTCGGGCCGCTCGGGATGCGTCTGCACCGCCATCCGGAACGGGCCGGAGGACGCTTCCATCGCCTCGACCAGATCCCCGGCCGCACTCGGCGACAGCCCGGCAGCGGCGAAGCGGGGCGCGAGATCGCCACGCCGGACCGCCTGGTGGTGATAGCTGTTCACTTGAAGGACGCCACCGCCGACGTTCGCCGGAAACAGGATTCGGGCCAGCCGTGTGCCCGAGACGACCCGCAGCGGATGGGTCAGCGGGGTCCCGGCGCCATACCCAGGCCCGCTGTGCCCCTCGACGTGCTGCAAGAGCCGCCCCCCGGCGAACACGTTCATCGCCTGCAGCCCGCGACACAGGCCGAGGACGGGGATGCCGCGTGCCTCCGCCGCGTCCCACCCCGCGCGGTCGAGCACGTCGCGTGCCGCATCCACGACTTCCCGCCCATCTGGGTCGGCGCCGTACAGCGACGGATCGAGGTCGGGGCCACCCGTCAGTACCAGGCCATCCATGGCGGCGAACGACGCGGCCCGCTCAGCGTCGGTCGCGGTCGCGTCCAGCGGGATCGGCGCCGCGCCGTGACGGGTCATGGCGTCCAGGCACAGCTGGTTCTTGCGCGCCGCGATCGCCGGGTCGCGCGCGGTCCGCGCAACCTGAAGGGTGACGACGATTCGAGGCGGACCACCGGAACCGAGCGCCATGGTCGAGAGCATAGCCGCGGTCGACGAGTGCGCCGTCGGTCATCACGGCGCGCTGGACGGGCCCTCGGTCTCCTCCGGATCGAGGTCGTCAGGCGGCGGGGTGTACAGCTCGCCGCTCTCGCCGTCGTCATCGGGCGGCACGTACGTCGCCCCCGGCATGACCTGGAGCGTCCACCCGACCTTGATCCGGTCCGGCGCGTAGCGCGAGGACTCGGGATCGAGGGACTTGTACCGGTCCCGGTTCCAGTACGCGATCGAGCGGCCGTCGGTCTTGAACCGCTTGGCGATCGACGTCAGGGTGTCGCCGGCCGTCACGACGTACAGCGCGAACGTCGGCGCAGGGGTCGGCGTCGGCGGAGCGGGCGTGGGGGTCGGGGTGGGATCGGGTGTCGGCGTCGGGCTGGGTGCCGGCGGCGGCGGATCGGTCGGGCGCACCCCGGCCGGGAGGCACCCGGCGAGCACGATCGCCAGGCCGGCGACGAGCGCCAGCCGGGCGGGCAACCGGTGCCGGGATGAACGTGACGGGTGCACGGCCTTCCTCCGCGGTGGGCCGATTGTGACGCGCCCCGCCGATCAGTGGTGACGGCGCGCTGGACGACGGCTCAGGCGTTCGACGGCGTCGGCGGGTCGACGGGTGTCGGCTCGGACAGCTCGAACTCGCTTGCGATCGCCAGGCCCTCGGACGCCGTGGCGACGTGCCCTCGGCCACGCCGCTTCGCGACGAAGCACGCCCGGTCCGCCGCAAGCAGCACGTCCTCCGGCGTCTCGCCGTCATCGGGATAGAACGCGGTCCCGATCGACGCACCGATCCCGACGCCTTCAGCGTGCCACGGCGAGCCCTCGGCGCCGACCGCCTCGACGGCCTGGAGGATCCGGTCTGCGGCGGACATCAGCCCGGCGGCGTCGGTCCTCGGGAGGATGACCACGAACTCGTCGCCGCCGTACCGGAACACCGCGTCGGTGTCGCGGGCGGCGTTGAGGATCGAGACGCCGATCTCGCGCAGCAGGCGGTCGCCGGCCTGGTGGCCGAGCCTGTCGTTCACGGCCTTGAACTCGTCGAGGTCGATCATCACCAGGCCGAACGGGTCGCGCGCGGTGACGCTGCGCGTGAGCCGGTCCTTGAACGTCCCATGGTTCAGCAGGCCCGTCAGATCGTCGGTCCGCGCCCGTGACTCCGCCGCCTGGAACGTTTCCGCGTTGCGGAGGGCGATCGAGACCTGGCCCGCGAACAGCTTGACGAACTCGAACTCCTGCTCGTCGAACGGATGCTCGCGGCCCAGCCGCTCGAGGGTCAGGACGCCGGTCGCGCCGCTCGGGCCGAGGAGTGGCACGACGATGAGGCTGCCATCGGCCGGCCCCGTCTCCCGGAAGTGGTTGACGCGGTCGTCGGCCGCCTCGTCCCGGATCAGCACCGGCTCGTTGTGCTCCACGACCCATGTCGCGATGCCGGCCTCGCCCGGCTCCCACGGCGCCAGATACTCCTCCGCGTGGATCCCCCGGGCGGTCAGCGGGACGAGCACCCCCGTCGACCCACCGACGACCTCGATCGCGATGTTGTCGCACCGGATGAGTGCCCCGAGCCGATCGCAGATCTGGTCGAGCACCTGGCGCTGGTCGAGGATGGTGAGGATCGACTCCGTCGTGCGCATCAGCGCCTGCTGCGCCAGGACCTGCCGTTCGAGCGCCTCTGACTGCCGGCGGAGCTGCTCGGTCGAGTCGGCGTTGGCCATCGCCTGTGCCGCGAACGAGGCGTAGATCACGAGCAGTCGGAGGTCGTCCTCGGTGAACCTGCGCAGGCCGAGCTTGCTCAGCACGACGACCCCGAGGCACACCCCCTCGTGGACCATCGGTGCGAGGAGCATCGACTCGTCCAGGTCCTCCTCGGTGCCGGGGATCGTGATTGCCCGGGGGTCGTTGGCCGTGTCGTCGACGAGCTGGGGCACCCGGAACCGCGCGACCCAGCCGGTGATCCCCTCGCCGACGGCGACCACGAGGCTGTCGGCGTTCTCGTCCGCGTAGACCGCGCCGGACCCCTGCATCGCGACCGGGACGAGGTCCGTGTCGCGGACGCGGTAGACCCGCGCGTTGTCGTAGTCGATCAGCTGCCGCAGCTCGGTCGCGATCGCATGGCCGATCTGCGGCACGTCGGTGAGGCCGGACAGCCGGGCCCCGAGCCGCTGGATGGACTGGAGCTGAGCCGCCCACGCGGCCATGCGCCCGAAGGTGCGTGCGGAGCGGACCGCGATCGCGGCGTCGCCCGCGAGCGCCTCGGCGCCGTCGAGGTCGCCCTCCCGCCAGCGATGCGGTCGATCGTGGGCGAGGTAGAGCACGCCGTGCAGCTCGTGGCCATCGACGAGCGGCGCCGCAAGCAGCGTGTCCACGCCCTCCTGGACCGCCGCCGCTCGGACCGGGCTCGCGGACCGAGGCGCGTCGGGGCCGAGGACGAGGACGGGGCGCCGCGCGGGGATGTCATGGGACCCCGACCGTGACTCCTCGAGCTCGCGTGCCGTCGCGAGGAACGCCTCCGAGAAGCCCGTGCCGCCCGGCGATGCGATCCGTCCCTCGGGATCGCGTAGCACGACGCCGACCCGATCTGCCCCGAACAGGACGCGGGCATGGTCGGAGAGGTCACGGACGACGTCGCCGACGTCGAGTCGCGAGGCGAGGTCGGTCGCGACGCGACGGAGGGCCTCGCTCCGCCGGAGGCGGCTCGTCGCCTGCTCGGTGGCCGACGCACCCCGGATCAGGACGCCCAGCGTCCGCGCGATCGCGCCCGCCAGCTTCGCGCCGTCATCGGGTCCGAGCTCCATCGCGCCGGCGAGGACGAGGATCCCCCACGGGACCTCGCCCCCGGGGATGCTCACGACGAGCTCGTCCGTGCCCATGCCCAGCAGCGGCGCGGGTCCGTCGGTCCCGGGCCGGGCATGGATCGGGTGCGCTGATTCGAGGGCGAGCGTGAACAGGCTCCTGCCCTGCCCCACGCTCCGCGGCGCCGTGATCCCGGGACCCTCGACGTCCGTTGCCCGCGGGACGAGCCCGCCCGGTCGCCGTTCCCAGATGCCGACGAGCGCCGCGCCGGTTGCGAGCCGGATCCGCCGGCACGCCTCGTCGAGCGCGGGGTCAAGCCCCGAGGGGAGCGAGGCCACTTCCGCGAGCTCGGCCAGGAGGTCGAGCCCGGCGCTCGTCTCCGTGAGGGTCGGACCGCCGGGCGCGGGTGCCTCGCGGCGCACCGCGGCCCGCGAAGCCGAGCCGGCGTCGACGGCGGCACCGCCTCCACCGGATTCGGCGGCCGCGAGGAACCGTTGGAGGTCGTTCAGCCGGTAGCGCCGGTCGCCTCGATCGTTGATGCGGTAGTAGCGGAGCCGGCCCGCGTCGCTCCACGCACGCACGGTGTTCGGATGGACGCCGAGGAACCGCGCCGCCTTCGTCACCGAGAGCGTCGCATCACCGGGACGAGGGGTCCTGGTGGCCGAGGGAGGCATGGAGGATTTGGTAGGCATTGCCGTCGCGGCCGATGCTCCTCGACTTCACAGCAATTGCCAATAGGACGATGTTCCCATCGGCCGTGTTGCGAGCCCGCCACGGTGCGTCCGGACACGCGCGGCGTCCTGTTGCGAACCGGTCCTCAGTGGTCGCCGCCACCCGTCCGACGTGCGGTGGCACGGACGTATCCGACCGTCAGCAGGAGGGTCACGACCCCGACGAGGATCACGATCGCGATCGCCCAGCCGGGGTTGCCGACGAGCCCCGGTCCCTCCCCGGAGCTGCGTGGGTCGCCCGCGGCGCCGCCGGGCGTCGCCGTCGGATCGGCGGCGAGGGCAAGCGTCCGAAGGACGACGACCATGAGCGATGCAGTGGCGATCGCGGCGACGCGGCGCGTGCCGGCGCGCGACCGCCGATCAAAGGATGGCATCGACCGCAAGCCATGCGAGCCCGATCGCGACGGCCGTGCTGCCGCCGGCGAGCAGCGCGCTGATGAGCCGGGTCGTCGTCTGCCGCCCTTCGGCGAGGACGCGCATTGCCTCGGCCGGCTCCAGCGTGGTGAGGATGAGCGGGCGCCCGAGGCCGGGCCGGAGGGCGGGGCCGGCGTCCGTCATCGCGGGCACGCCGAGCACGAGCGCGTGATCGATTGCGCTGAGGATCTCGACCCGGAGGCGGACCTGCGTCTCGGGTGCGACCCCGGCCGGCACGCGGTCCGGGATCTCGGACGCCGTCCCCACCGACTCGCGCGTCACGACGATCAGCCCCTCGTCCAGCGACTCCGCGTCCACGGCGATCCGGTCCAGGGCGCCGGACACCTCGAACGGGACCACGCGCCGGTCGGTCTCGATCGGGATCCAGCGGTCTCCCTCGCGGCGTTCGAGCACGCTGCGGCGGAACACGAGCGGCCGGCCGTTCTCGTCGTTCCACGGCGCCTCGGCGTCGAGGCGACCGCCGACCGCGACGTAGCGCGTCTCGCCCGAGCGGGCCAGCTCGGTCGCTCGTCCCACCTCGACGACGGGCGTGGCGGCGAGGATCCGGCCGACCCTGGCCCTCGGCCCGAGCTCCCGCAGCAGCCACCAGCCGGCGCCGAGCGCGACGACACCCGCCAGCACGAGGAACAGGGGGATCACCGCCCGATGATAGCCGCGGCCCGCGGCCTGCTCGGGGGAATCAGTCGCCCGAAGGAACCTACTCGACGCGTGGGCGTTGATGTGATCGCCGCCGTTAGCATCGCTCGGCCCCTTCGGGCTGTGTCTCACGCTACGGGGCCGGGTGCTGGAGGGTCAATGCGCTTATCCACCGATAACCGCCCAATCGTGCACGACCAATCGCGTTATCCACCGGTTGTCCACCACCGCCGTTGGTCGCCCGCGGCGGACACGACCGAGTCGGGGGAGCCCTACGTGGCGCTCCGGCCGGTGGCGGGGTCGAGCGCGCGCACCTGGCCGTCGAAGCTCGTCAGCACGAGTCGACCTGCGACGAGCTCCGCCTCGACCACGACGTCCGAGTGCGCGACGCGCCACGCGACCTCGCCGTCCGCCTCCAGCGCGAAGGTCTCGATCTCCGCCTGGACGAGGACGTGTGGCAGCCGCGACGAGCCGAGGACCACCAGCACCGGGGACGCGGACCGGTGGGTCCAGCGCAGCTCGCCGGTCCGGGCGACCAACCCGTAGACGTGGAACCCGTACTTGACGACGAGCAGACCTTCGGTGTCCCAGAGGAGGCCCGCAGGGTCGTCGCTGATCGTGGACGCGAGGCGGATCGTCCAGGAACCCGCCGGTGATTCGACGCGTATCTCGGCGCGGCACCGGGCGTCGGGATCCGGCCCGACGATCTCGCCGTGGTCGACGAGCGGGCCACCCGCCTCGGTCAACGCGAACACAACGGCAGCCTGCCCGGAGCCCGCCCAGCGCATGCTCGCCCGGATCCCGCCGGGGAACGCGATGACGGCGTGCCGCGGCTCCACCGCCACCACCCGCGCGGCCGTCAGGCGCCGGCGGCGCCGGCGTTCCCGGAGCCTGACCCCGCCGGGCCAGGAGTCGTCCCCGCCACCGCCCGCTGGCCGCCTCCGCCCGCCGTACCGGCAGCATCCGCCTGCTCCCCGAGCACATCCACTGGCGTTCGTTCCTCGCAGATGGGGGCGACGTTCGCGTTCGCCAGCATCCGCAGCGTCGCCGGGGGCACGGGGAACACCGCCGTCGGCGTCCCTGCCGCCGCCCACACGACCTCGAACCGTCCGAGGTCCGGGTCCATCGCCACCCGCACCGTGCGCTCGTGCCCGATCGGTGGAATGCCCCCGATCGTGAACCCGGTGAGCGCCCGTGCCTCATTGGCGGTTGCGCGCCGGATGTCGGTCTCGCCGGTGACGGCAGCGAGTCGGGCGAGATCGACGCGGTTGGGGCCCGAGACGAGGCACAGGATCGGCTTGAGGGTGCCGTCCTGCGCGGGCGTGACGAATACCAGCGACTTGACGATCTGCCCGAGCTCCGCGCCCACGGCCGCGGCAGCCTCCTCGGCCGTGTGCGTCGACTCGGCGAACACGTGGACGTCCAGCGCGACACCCTTCCGGGCCGCGGCATCGACGACTCGCTGGATCGGTGCGGCGAGGGGGCTCGGCACGGCGGGAGTCTACCCGATCGCAGGGTACGATCCGGGCGATGTCGCCCCCCGCCGAGATGCCATCCACGGAGCAGCACGTGCTCGTCGTGGCCGACGGCGACGTGCCGGCGCGCGCCGCCCTCGATGCGGCGTGGCCGGGATGGGCCGACGGCGTCGCGACGGTCATCGCCGCGGACGGCGGTCTTGCCCGGGCTCGCGCCGTCGGCCTGCAGCCGGGGCTGCTCGTGGGCGACCTGGATTCCCTCGACCCGACGCTCCTCGCCGACGCGGAGGCGGCCGGGCTGCCGATCCGCCGCGCTCCCACGGCGAAGGACGAGAGCGACACCGAGCTCGCGCTGCTGGAGGCGCTCGCCGCGGGCGCAACCCGCGTGACGATGCTCGGCGCATTCGGAGGCACGCGCCTCGACCACGCGCTCGCGAACCTGTGGCTGCTCGCCCATCCCGCTGCCGCTCGCGCCGAGCTGGTGCTCCTCGACGAACGGACACGCGCGTTCCTCGTGACGGCGCGGGCGGCCGATGGCACCCCCGTCCCGCGCCCGCTCCCCGGCCGGATCGGGGCCACCGTGTCGCTGCTGCCGTTCGGCGGCGAGGCGCTCGGCGTGACGACCCACGGCCTCCGCTACCCGCTGCGCGACGAGCCGCTCGTCACGGGCCCCGCGCGCGGCCTGTCGAACGTGCGCGACACGCCCGATGCCGCGGTCTCGCTCCGTGCCGGCCGCCTCCTCGTCGTCGAGACGCCGTCCTGACGAACGAGGCTATGCTCGACCGATGCGCATTCCCCAGCCCGGCGACCCGGCGCCCGACATCGCACTGCGCGACGAGACGGGCACGACGCACCGCCTGTCCGATCGACGCGGTTCGTGGACCGTCATCTACTTCTACCCCAAGGACGACACGCCCGGCTGTACGACCGAGGCGTGTCAGTTCCGCGACCTCCACGGCGACATCGCCGCCCACGGCGCCCAGATCTGGGGCATCAGCCCTGACGGCTCCGGAGCGCACGCGGCGTTCCGCGCGAAGTACGGCCTGCCGTTCACCCTGCTGTCCGACGAGGACCACACCGTGGCGGACGCCTACGGTGCGTGGCGCGAGAAGAAGAACTACGGCAAGACGTACATGGGCATCGGCCGCTCGAGCTTCCTCGTCGACCCGGACGGGCGCATCGCGCGGACGTGGGCCGACGTCAAGGCCGATGGCCACGCCGACCAGGTGCGGGCCGCGCTCGAGGAGGCTCGCGCCGGACGACCTGTCGAGGGCTGACCGGCCGCGCGAGGTCGTCCGCCGGGCACGAAATGAGACTTCGCCCGTGGGGGGAGACGAGCGAAGCCTCGATCTCGAATGTAGCACAACGGGTCAGCCGGTCTGTACATTTGCCCCGTACCCCGCCGGGACGGGACACGGTCCGGATCTCGTGAGGTTTCGCACATGCCCGAGGCGACCCTGCCGGCCCATCACGAGTGGCGCCCGGCGCGTTTCATGGTCATCGTCGCGCACCCCGACGACGCGGACTTCGGACCGGCCGGGACGGCGGCCAGGTGGATCGACGAGGGGTCGGTCGGACGCCTCGTGTGCTGCACCAGCGGTGACGCCGGGGCGGACGACTGGCGAACGGACGCGCTCGAGCTCGCGGCCATGCGCGAGCGGGAGCAGCGGGCCGCGGCGGAGATCGTCGGCTACGAGGACGTCGCCTTCCTTCATCAGCCCGACGGCGCGCTCGCCAATGACCTCGCGCTCCGCGAGCAACTGGTGCGGGAGATCCGCACGTTCCGCCCGGACGCGGTTCTCACGATCGATCCCGAGACGATCTTCCACAGCGACGGCGGCGTGAACCACACGGACCATCGTGTCGCCGGGATGGCGGCGGTCGACGCCGTCTACCCGGCGGCACGCAACGCGATGGCGTTCCCCTGGCTCGCGCGCGACGGCCTCGAGCCGTGGACGGTTCGCCGTCTGTACCTCGCGTGGAGCAACCACCCGACCGCGTGGGTCGACGTCACTGGAACGCTCGAGCGCAAGCTGGGGGCGCTCCGGGCGCACGCGAGCCAGATCCGCGAGCCGGCCGCGCTGGAGTCCCGGATCCGCGAGTGGGCCGCCGAGGAGGGCGCGCCGATCGGGGTCGAGGCCGCCGAGGCGCACCGGGTCATCGTCATCGAGGACGACGAGGACGAGGGCCCGACGCACGCCCACGAGGTTGAGACCGAGGCGGCCCCCGATCCGGCCTGAGCGCCGCAGCTAGTCCTCGCTGAGGAGCCGCTGGCGGACGCGACCCCACGCGTTCCAGAGGTCGGCGAGGTCGGCGGCGCGCGACCCGAGCGCGTCCACCATCTCGCCCAGTGACAGGTCGTCCGCGTGGTGGGCGAGCCACTCGTCAGCCGCCACGGAGGCCCGTTCGTAGAGCCGCCCGGCCTCGGCGTCTCGTGGCAACCGGATGCGCATCCGGTCGAGGCCGGCATAGCCGACCGCGAGCGACAGGTCGCGGGGGGCCGGGATGCGCCCGTCGGCAAAGCCTCCGAGCCCGTCGAACCGGAAGCCCAGCGCCGACAGGGCCCCGACGACCTCGCGCCGCTCCGGGTACATGAACAGTCCCCAGAACGGGTCGTCGTCGGGGAGGTCGAGGTACCCATCCTCGATCGCGCGCGCGACGATCGCGTCGACGAGGGCCGTGACCCGGAGGCGCCACGTCCGCGCGGACTCGGCGTCGGCGCCGGCAAGCGTCGCCACGAGCCGGTCCAGCGCGTCGCGGTGGCCGCGGAGGAGCCGGATGACGAGCGGCAGGCCGGGGCCGCCGAGCGCGAGTTCGTCGGCGTCCGGTCGCGGCGGCGGCGTCCACATCGCCTCGGGCTCGCCCGTCCACGGCGCGCCGAACGGCTGAGCCTCGCCACGGTCGGCTGTCGCGGCGCTCGCGCCTGCGGTGGCGCTGGCGCCTACGGTACCCGCATGGCTGACCTCGTTCTCCTCGCACGCCGCGAGGCGCTCCCGTGCGTCCCGGCACGCAGACTCGGCGCTCTCGGCGCTGATCCGGGCCGCGTCGGCCTCGAGCCCCAGCCGCTCGATCCGCGGCCCCGCCGCCCGCAGCTCTTCGCCTCCCGACTGGAGAAAGCGGCCCGCGTCCCGGGCGCGCCCGTTGAGGTCGTTGATCGCGTCCAGCCACTCCCGTGCGGCCGCCTCGCCGGCATCGGCGTCCGCCGCGGCCTCGCTCGCCTGCCGGAACCGGCGGTGGAGCTCGTCCTTGGCCGCCGCGATCTCGCGCGGGTCCGCCACTGGTTCGGCGCGATCGACGTGCTCGCGCAGCGCGTCGTACGTGCGCTGGGCCTCGCGCAGCGCGTCGGCTGCTGTCTTCGCATGGTGGCGCGCCTGGGTGGCAACCGCACACCGCTCGTCGACGTGACGCCTCAGGGTGTGACACGGGTCGGCGATCGCCGGGGTGATCCCAGGCGGACCACCGAGCGCGTCGTCGCCTGCACGGCCTTCGACGCGGGCGCCGGGCCGACCGGCAGGGGAGCCGACCGGTATCGCGACGACCGACGCGCTCAGCAGCGGACCCGGCCGCGCCGCGGTTGGACGGGGTCGAACGGCGACCGAGGGGCCTGGCGCGCCGATGTCGACGGCCGAGACGAGCGCGGTGCTCGCCCGCGGCGCCCTCGTCATCGGGGCTGGCGGTCGATCGAGCAGCCCGACGCTTGTGGGCCGGTCCGGCAGGACCGCGTTGGTCTCCGCCGGCGGATCAGCCTCGGGGTCCGGTCCGGACTCGGCCGTGGCCAGTGCCGGGGACCCGGGACCGACCGGCACCGACGAGCCGCCCTCGACGGGAACCCCCACGGCACCCGCGGGCAGGGTGGCCGGGCTGGATGGAACACGTGTTCGGGCGGGAGGCGCCGGGAGCTCGGTTGAGGGAAGGTCGACGCCGGGCACGTCGACGGGGCCGCCAGGCTCGTCGGCCGACCCTGCGTCCGTGGGCGATCCCGGGGGCGCATCGCGGTCCGCCGCCGGCGTGGCGTCGGACAGGGTCGACCTGCCGCGCGGCCCGATCGAGTTCGGCGAGATCGTGATCCGTACCTGGCGTCCGGGGGCGGGTCGCGAGCGGAGCGCCTCCGCGACAGCGGCGCCGACGCCTGCACCGAGGATCAGGCCGACGGCCAGGAACGCGATCTCGGACGGGCTCACGTGTCTCCTCGCGAGGCCGGCGGTTCGCCCCGCGCGACCCGGCCAGCGTAGCTGCGGGCCCATCGCTCGTCAACACGCGCGCGAGCGGGGCGACCGCCTCGGGATCGACCGCACGACCCGCGGAAGGATCCAACGGCGCGCGCGGCCGGTTCAGGTCGTCGCGCGGTCCGCCTCCCGCCCGACGCGACAGGGAGGCGGAGGCCCTCGCGATGCACGCGTGCCCGCGGCTTGGTAATCTCGGACGGGTCGGCGCGTCCCTCCGCCGAGGTTTCCCGTCGCCCTGCCGCGCACCGCAGGAAAGGCACGTCCGCTTCGTGACCCTCGACCAGACCCAGGAGTTCCTCGTCCAGCCCGTGGACGCGTCCTGGCTCCAGTGCAACATCGAGTGCCAGGAGGCCTGCCCCGTCGGCACGAACTGCCGGGGCTACCTCAACCTCGCCGCCGAAGGCCGGTTCGAGGAGGGCTACATCCTCGCCCGCGAGCCCAACCCCGTCGCGGCGATGTGCTCGTACGTCTGCTCCGCGCCGTGCGAGCGCGCATGCCGTCGCGGGGACATCGACCGCCCGCTCGCGATCCGCGCGATGAAGCGGTTCCTGGTGGAGTGGCACGAGGCCTCCGGCATCCCCGACGTCATGCCGCCCGTCACGCCGCGTGCCGAGCGGGTCGCGGTGGTCGGCGCCGGTCCGGCCGGTCTCGCGGTCGCCCGCGAGCTCGGCACGCATGGGTACCAGGTGACCGTGTTCGACAGCCTCCCGTTCGGCGGCGGCACGATGCTCGTCGGCGTCCCCGCGTTCCGCCTGCCGCGCGAGGCGATCGAGATGGACGTCCGGCTCGTCGAGCGGCTCGGCGTGCGGTTCGTGTTCGACACCGCGATCGGGATCGACGTCCCGTTCGAGGACCTGCAGCGCGACTACGACGCGATCGCGATCACCGCGGGTGCGATGAACCCCGTGTACCTCGACGTTCCGGGCGCCGACCTCGACGGCGTCCAGTACGGCGTCGACTTCATGAAGAAGGCGAACCTCGGGCAGGACCTCGAGGTCGGGCGGAACGTCGTCGTCATCGGCGGCGGCTACACGGCCATGGACTGCTCCCGCACGAGCCTGCGCTACGGCGCAGAGAACGTGACGATCGCCTACCGGCGCACCCGGTCGGAGCTCGTGGTCGACGAGGAGGAGCTCGGCGAGACCGAGCGCGAGGGCGTCAACCTCGAGTTCCTCGTGAGCCCGATCGAGCTGCTCGGCGAGGACGGGCACCTCACGGGCGTCAGGTTCATCCGCAACAAGCTCGGCGAGCCCGACGCCTCCGGCCGGCGCTCGCCCGTCCCGATCGAGGGGTCGGAGTTCGTCGTGCCGGCTGACACCGTCATCCCCGCCGTGTCGCAGGCCGCCGACCTCACGTTCCTCCCGGTCGAGGCGAGCTTCGAGGTCAACCGGGGCCGGATCAAGGTCGATCCCGCGACGTACGCCACGAACGTGCGCGGGGTGTTCGCGTGCGGGGACTTCGTCACCGGCCCAACGACGCTGATCGAGAGCGCCGGGCATGGCAAGAAGGCGGCCTACGCGATCGACCGGTACCTCGCCGGGCGGACCGACGTGACCGTCACGCCCAACGTGAAGATCACGAGCTCCTGGCGCCACGACATGCCGGAGCTGTACGACGTGCTGCCGCGCCAGCACATCCCGATGGTCCAGCTCGAGACCCGGATGCCGTCCACGGATCCAACGGTCAACTTCACCACCCCCGTGGAGCTGGGCTACGACGCGACCGCGGCCGTCGCCGAGTCGACCCGCTGCCTGATGTGCAACTACAACATCTGGTTCGATCCGTTCCGGTGCGTGCTGTGCGGCGCGTGCGCCGACGTCTGCCCCGAGGGTGTCATCCACATGGTGGACGTGAACCAGCTCAAGACCGAGGGGCTGCTGCCCGAGATCGAGGAGGCCTACGGCTGGTCGCAGGGGGGCGCGATG
>Ga0126313_10001021_pt1 | contig 14295 bp, 14 predicted proteins | sample Plot105A_FD_89954 | JGI IMG/M metagenome (GOLD analysis project Ga0126313, IMG submission 89954) | Serpentine soil microbial communities from UC McLaughlin Reserve, CA, USA - Plot105A | ecosystem: Environmental > Terrestrial > Soil > Grasslands | place: USA: UC McLaughlin Reserve, Lake County...
AAGTCGTTTCGAATCGAGCTGCCGATGTGGATGCCCCACCTGCCGGGACAGCATTACGACGTGCGGCTCACCGCTCCCGACGGGTATCGCGCCCAGCGGTCGTACTCCGTCGCCTCGTCACCACTCGACGAGGGTGAGATCGAGCTGACGATCGACCGGCTCGAGGACGGCGAGGTGTCGCCCTACTTCCACGACGTGGTGGTCGAGGGCGACCAGGTGGAGGTCCGTGGGCCGTTCACCTCCTACTTCGTCTGGCGGGGCGAAGCGCCGGCGCTGTTGATCGGCGGCGGATCCGGTGTGGTGCCGCTGATGGCGATCTTGCGGCACCGTCGCCGCGCGATGCCCGAGCTGGCGATGCGGCTCGTCTACTCGGTGAGGTTCGCCGAGGACGTGATCTACGCCGACGAGTTGGGCGACGACGCATTGATCACGTTCACCCGCCAGCCGCCCGCGGGTTGGACGGGCCACACGGGCCGGATCGACCCCGCGCTGATCGCCGAGGCTGGCATCGACAGCGGCATCGCGTTCATCTGCGGCTCGAACCCCTTCGTCGAGGCCGCCGCCGGGCTGGCGCTCGGGGCGGGGTTCCGCCCCCAGCAGATCCGCACCGAGCGCTTCGGGCCTACCGGCTGAGCGGGCGCCTACAGGCCCGTCGGGCCGGAAAAGCGCACCACGAAGTTGCCGCCCAGGCACTCCTGATTCTGCGGCACCACCGGGATGAGCCTGCACGAGAACCTGATGCCGGTTGCCGTGAACCTCCGCACGCTGCGGTGGGCCTTGAGCCGAGCCAGCCACGTTCGGCCGACCGCCTTGGCCACGCTGCACCTGAACGACCCCGGCCTCACCGAGCCGATCTGGGCGATCGTGAGGAACGAGACGCCATTGCGGATGTTGCCGCAGGACAGACCCGCGGATCGATGGCCGAACGTCAGCATCAGGCGGGCGTTCCGGGGCATCCCCTGCACGGCATCGAGGGTGGTCGTGTACACGGAGCCGCCCTCGCTGAATCGGCCTCGGCTCAGCACGTACGCGCCGTGGACGAAGCCGGGTGTTGCGTTCACAGAGAGCAGGCGAAGGTTGGTGTCCGGCAGCCGCACCGTGAGCCGCTCGTTGCTCGCCCCTCCGGACATGCTGAAGGTGGCCTCACAGATGGTGTCCGAGCCCACGCAGGGCCGGCTCACCTGTGCCGCGGCCGGAGCGGCCAGGGCGCCGACGAGGGCGCCAGCGATCACGACGACGACGAAAGCTCGCTTGGAGCCGTGCATCTACTGCCTCCTTGAGGAAGGGGTGCGAATCCGGATGCGCACTAGTACCAGCAGGCGGTGCTCTGCGCAAGCGGAGAACGAATCCCGGCAGGAGACCGGGGCCTGTGGTAGGACCCGCGCGTGCGCCTTCCCGACCCCTGCCTCATCGTGCTCGTCGGGGCCACCAGCGCGGGGAAGACGCACTGGGCGCGGGAGTGGTTCAACGCCGACCAGATCGTGTCGTCCGACCGGCTGCGGGCCGTCGTCGGCACCGGCGAGCGCGACCAGCGCGCGAGCCGCGACGCCTTCGAGGTGCTCGACCTGATCGTCGCCAAGCGGCTGCGGCGACGGCTAACCACCGTGATCGACTCGACGGGCCTGGAGGAACGGCGCCGCGACGCGTGGCGGTCGCTCGCCGAGCGCCACGGTGTCCCGGCGTACGCGATCGTCTTCGACACACCCGCGAGTGTCGTGCGCGAGCGTAATCGCGCCCTGGCTGCGCCGGTGCCGACCAAGGTCGTGACCGGTCAGCTACGCGAGAGCGCGGGCATCGCGGACAGACTCGCCGGCGAGGGGTTCGCCGCCATCCATCGCCCGGAGCCCGTCGCGCTCGTGCCGTCGGCATTCGTGACCGCCCCGGATGCGGCCATCCGGCAGAAGGAGGATCCGATGAAGCTCGACTTCGGTCTGCAGGTGTCGCGGTTCGACTGGCCCGGCCACCCGGCCACGACCGCCGCGACGCTCGCGGAGGTTGCTCGGGCGGCCGAGGACGCCGGCTTTACGAGCCTGTGGCTGATGGATCACTTCGTGCAGATCCCGCAGATCGGGCGGGAGTGGGAGGACATGCTCGAAAGCCACACGACGCTCGCCTACCTCGCCGGCGTGACCGAGCGGATCCGGCTGGGCACGCTCGTCAGCGGCATCACCTACCGCAACATCGCCCACCTCGCCAAGATCGTGGCAACGCTCGACGTCCTGTCCGGCGGACGGGCGCTCTGTGGCGTCGGCGCCGCCTGGTTCGAGCGCGAGCATCGTCTCTACGGCTGGGAGTTCCCACCCCTCGCCCAGCGCTATGAGCTGCTCGAGGATGCGCTCGAGCTGCTGCCGCTGATGTGGGGGTCGGGTGCGCCGCCCTTCGACGGGCGCACGCTCACCATTAGCCAGGCCACGTGCTATCCGCGGCCCCTGCAGGAGCGCATCCCGATCCTCGTCGGGGGCTCGGGCGAGCGGAAGACCCTGCGGCTCGTCGCACGCCACGCCGACGCCTGCAACCTATTCGGAGACCCCGAGACCGTCCGCCACAAGGTCGCCGTTCTGGGCGAGCACTGCACCGCCGAGGGTCGCGACCCAGCCGCCATCGAGATCACGCACTTCGCGCCCGCCCGCGTCGTCGCCTCCGGGGAGTCGCGCGAGGGGCCCGGAGCCGCGACTGTCGAGGAGCACGTCGGCCGTTACCGAGAGCTGGCCGAGGCCGGCGTCCAGACGGCCATCGTCGGGCTCTCCGACGCCGAGGGCGCGGGTTCGGTGAGTCGGTTAGCCGAGGTGATTGCGGCGTTCGGGCAGGGCGGCTGAGAGATCAGGAGCTCTTGCTCGCTTCCTCGGACCTGTAGCGAGCGCCCAGCAGACCTGCGACCACGAACAGCACCCCAAGCGCCAGCGATCGAGCGATGCCGCCGTCGTCGCGCCCAAGATCGAGGGTGCCAGCGCCTCCTATGGACACGAGAGTCACAGCGGTGAAAAGGGCGGTGATTGCGTACAAGGCCACCGCTTCACCGCGGTGCGAGGCGGTCAGCGCGTACCACGCCGCCACAAGGGTGGGGCCAAAGAGCGTGCCGGCGGGCGCCAAGGCCGCATCGATGCCGGATCCCGCGAGGAACAGCACGACGGGGGGCCACCACGAGCGCCCGCCGACACGGCGAGTGGGGGTACCCGCCAGCATCAGGCAGAACCAGATCGCGACGCCGACGAGCAACGCGGCGCGCCCATCGTCGACCGTCCCGAGTGTCTCGTAGGTGCCGCCACCGGCGTCGAGGAAGTACGCGTCGGTCTGGCGATGCAGGATCGTCCGCCACCCGTCCTGCGATTCGTCCGGGCGGCTCCAGGCCGAGAGGGTCATGGCATGCCGCAGGTCCAGCGACCCCGACGCCGGGATCCGCACCAATCCGTCGGCGCCGTTGAACCGCAGGGCGCCACCGAACCGGCCCCGTGTCGTCCAGGTCGCTCCGAGGATCGCACCGGCGTTGCCATTGCCCGAGGCGTCCGCCGCCACGGACCCCGAGCCCCTGTCGAACGCATACGCTGCGACGAGGCCGGCGTCCGGCGACGCCCCGGAGCTCGCGATCGGGGTGGACATCTCGGCCCGCAGCTCCGTGGGGGTGAGCTCCCGATCGTAGACGCGGACCTCGTCGATCAGGCCTTGGAAGTACTCCCCATAGGGATGATTGCCACCGATCCACAAGGGGTCGTCTGTCCTCAGGATGTCGCCGGTGGCTGCTCGGCTCGAAACCTCGGTGCCGTTCACGTAGAGCTGCAGCGTCGCTCCGTCGTAGGTCACGGCGAGGTGCGACCAGCGGTTCGCGGGATCTCCCCTTCGCCCGTCGGCGTGCTCGGGCCCGCCGCCGTCGAAGGTGCCGCCCCCCGCGGGCAGGAGCGGCTCGGAGCGGGAGGTCTCGTCAACCGGCGCGAGCAGAAGCAGCCCTCCGAGGACGACGGCCGACGCCGGGAGGGCCCAGCGCCCCGCCGGCGATCCCGCCCAGCGCGGACCGTCCGGTGCCCGCGAACGGCCGATGGCCACGGCGAGCGCGACCAGCGGGAGCGCGAGAAGATCTCCCATGTGGATGCCGTGGGCCGTCGACAGGGTAAGGATGATCGGGCCATGCCACGGCCCCCACTGGAAGACCGCGTACGCAGCGCCGAGCAAGAGCACGACGCCGACACGCCCTCTGAGCCCCGCCTGGCGAGCCACAAACCTACCAACGCGCCCGGGGTGGTGATCCTGACCGCAGCGCAGGGTGACCGGGCGGTTTTCCGTACCCTGCGCAGCGGGATGGCATGTGACCCCTTGACCTATTCTGGCGTTACCGCCTCGCAGTGGGAGTGCGCAAAGGACGTGGTTAGCCGGGAGTACGGGATTCGCATCGACTCAGACCGCGGAGAGGCGTCCAAACGAGGCTTCACGCTGAAGTGGAGGTACGAGGTCGGGGAACAGACTCTCCAGATTCAGTGCTCGAAGAAGCCGTTCCTGGTGCCCTGCGGCGTGATCAACGATCGAATAAACAACGCGGCCGACAAGTGCGGGATCGACGTCGCCTGAGCAGGAGTAGCGTCGAATCGGGCTGACTGGATTTGAACCAGCGACCTCTCCGACCCGAACGGAGCGCGCTACCAGACTGCGCTACAGCCCGAAGGGACCCAAGGGTAGCCGTTGGCATACTGGGGTTGCGTGGGCGCCGGCAGCCTCCGAAGCATCTCCACGCTCGCCCTCGCGACGGTTGTCCTCGCCAGCTGCTCGTCGGATGACGACGAGGTCGGGTCGGACGGCGCGACGGGGCGGAACGCCACTGAACAGCAGGCGGCGAGGGATCCGGCCGACGGCGGCGGGACCGGCGGATCGGCCGCCGCGCGCGGGCCGGTGCGGCTGCTCCTACTCGGCCGATTCGACGAGCCCACCTACCTAGCCGCCCCGCAGGGCGAGCGGCGGCGCCGCTTCGTGGTGGAACGGGAGGGAAGGATCCGCATCCTTCGCGGCGGCCGGGTGCTCGACCAGCCCTTCCTCGACATCAGCGATCTCGTGACGACCGGCGGCGAGAGCGGGCTCCTGTCGGTGGCCTTCGCTCCCGACTACGAGGGGTCGCGTCGCTTCTACGTCTACTACACGGACAGCCGGGGCTTCCCCACGATCGACAGCTTCCTGCGCTCGGAGAGGTCGGCCGACCGCGCGCTGCCCGAGTCGCGGCGGAACATCATCAGCGTGCCGCACGAGCGCTCAAACCACAAGGGCGGCCAGATCCAGTTCGGGCCCGACGGCAGGCTCTACGCGGCGTTCGGCGACGGCGGCGGGGGCGGCGACCCGGACCGCAACGCCCAGAACCTGGGGCGGATCCTCGGGTAGATGATTCGAATACAGCCGCGCGCGCAGGGCGGCTACTCGGTCCCGGCGGATAACCCCTTCCGGGGCCGCGCCGGTGCGCGGCCCGAGATCTACGCGTACGGGCTGCGCAACCCGTACCGCTTCTCGTTCGACCGCTCGAACGGAGACCTCGCCGTCGGCGACGTGGGGCAGGACGCGGTGGAGGAGATCGACTTCGTGCCAAACCTGGCGGGCGCCGGCCGCGCGCCGCGGGGCGGCTACAACTTCGGCTGGAGCGCGTTCGAGGGGAGGAGCGCGTACAACGCGGGCAGCGCGCCGCGCCACCTGCCTCCGGTGATCGACCACTCGCAGGACGAGGGATTCTGTTCGATCATCGGCGGCTACGTGATCCGTGACCGCGCGCTCGGACGCGGCTGGTACGGGCGCTACGTCTATGGCGACTACTGCGAACCGACCATCCGGCTGGCCGAGCTCCGGCGCCGCAGGGCGCCCACCCGACCCACTCGCCTACGGGTTTCGAACCTGGCCTCGTTTGGCGAGGACGGACGGGGGCGCGTGTACGCCGTCTCGCTTAGCGGACCGGTCTACCGCATCGGCCGTCGCTGACTTGCCAAGCTAAGGGCCCCACCAAGGAGGCCCCTGATGCGCTTCGAAGGAGTGATCCCCGCCGTCCTCACCCCGTTCGACGAGGGCGGGGGCGTCGATACAGCGGTGCTCGCCGGGGGCGCCGAGTGGCTGATCGAGGAGGGTGCCACCGGGCTCGTGGCGAACGGAACGATGGGCGAGGCACAGAGCCTGAGCGCTTCCGAGCGCCGGCTCGTGATCGAGACGCTCGTCGCCGCGGCCGACGGGCGCGTGCAGGTGACCGCGGGCATCTCGAGCGTGACCCCCGCGGCCTCGATCGGCTACGCCGCCGACGCCGCGGCAGCCGGCGCGGGCTCACTGATGCTGCTCCCTCCGCTCGGCTACGAGGGGGACGAGCGCGAGATCGAGGCCTTCTACCGCACCGTTGCCGGGGCGACCGAGCTGCCGATCATGGCCTACAACAATCCCAAGGCGAGCGGAACGGACATGCGGCCCGGCCTGGTGGCCCGGCTGGCGGACATCGAGGGCCTCGTGGCCGTGAAGGAGTGCTCCGGAGACGCCCGGCGAATCGCTCAGATCCTGAACGAGACGGAGGACTTCGAGGTGCTCGTGGGCGGCGACGACTGGGCGCTGGAGGGTTTCTGCGCCGGCGCGACCGGGTGGATCGCCGGCGTGGCGAACGTCGCGCCGCGCGAATGTGTCGAACTCTTCGGGCTATGCCGCGACGGGCGCCTCGACGAGGCCCGTGCCATATACGCCCGCATCCTGCCGCTCGCCCGCCTCGACATGCACCCCAAGCTCGTGCAGTTCTTCAAGGCGGCGATGGACCTGGTGGGCCGTGGCGGCGGACCCTGTCGGCCCCCGCGCCTCGAGCTGACGGAGGACGAGCGGCGCCGGGTCGAGGAGGCGGTCCGCGCGCTCGGCGTAGAGGTGGCGGGGTGATCGCTAGCCGCGTCTTCGCCGCGGTCGACTCTCACACGGAGGGCATGCCCACGCGGGTGATCACCGGTGGGGTAGGCCCGATTCCCGGCTCCACCATGCTCGAGCGCAAGCTCCACTTCGAGGAACACCTCGACGGCCTCCGGCTCCTCCTGATGCGCGAGCCCCGCGGCCACGACGCGATGTCCGGCGCGATCCTCCAGCCGCCCCTTCGCGACGACGCCGACTGGGGCGTCGTCTTCATCGAGGTGTCCGGCTGCCTGCCGATGTGCGGCCACGGGACGATCGGCGTGGCCACCGTGCTGGTCGAGACCGGCATGGTCGAGGTGCGCGAGCCGGAGACGCTGGTGCGCCTCGACACTCCCGCAGGCCTGGTGGAGGCGCGCGTGGCGGTCGCGGACGGCCGGGCGTGGTCCGTCTCGCTTAGAAACGTGCCCTCCTTCCTTCTCGGACGCGACCGCACGATCGAGCTCGGCGCGGTGACGCTCACCTACGACATGGCCTTCGGAGGCAACTTCTACGCGATCCTGCCGGCCGAATCGGCGGGCCTGGAGGTGGACCCCACCCGCGCCGACGAGCTGATCGAGCGGGGCCTGGCGGTGATGGATGCGGTCAACGCAACGGATCCGCCCAGGCATCCCGAGGACGAGCGCATAGCGGGCTGCAAGCACGTCATCTTCACCGCACCCGGATCGGACGGCCCGCGCTCGCAGCGCAGCGCCACCTCGATCCACCCCGGCTGGCTCGACCGCTCCCCCTGCGGCACCGGCACCTCGGCCAAGCTCGCCGCGCTGCACGCCCGCGGGGAGCTGGGGGTGGGCGACGAGTTCGTCAACGAGTCGGTGATCGGCACCCGTTTCCGCGGCCGGATCGTGGAGGAGACCGAGGTCGGAGGGCGGCCCGCGGTGGTGCCGGAGATCACGGGCCGCGCCTGGATCACGGGGATGGGGCAGTACGTGCTCGACCCGGAGGACCCGTTCCCGGCGGGATTCGCGCTCTGAGGTCGTTCGACGTCGCGGTCGTTGGCGCCGGGATCGTGGGCTGTGCCACAGCGTGGGAGCTGGCGCGGCGGGGGGTGCGGGTTTGTCTGGTCGACCGCGGCGAGGTCTCGGGTGGAACGACTGGGTTGGGTGAGGGGAATGTGCTCTGTTCGGATAAGGAGCCTGGGCCGGAGCTCTCGCTCGCGCGGCTTGGGCTTGCGTTGTTCGACGAGATCGAGGAGCTGCTCGGGGCGGCGGCGGGCATCCGGCGCAAGGGGGCGTTGGTCGTGCACGCGGGGCAGGCGGGTTGGAATGCCGAGCCGGCGCGCTTGGAGGCGCTCCGCGGCGCCGGAGTCGAGTGTTCGCTGCTCGATGGCTCGGAGGTCCGCCAGGCGGAGCCGGAGCTGCGCGGCGAGCTGCTGGGTGGGGCCTGGTTCCCGCGCGACCTCCAATGCGCGCCGCGGGCGATCGCGCGCGCCCTCGCGCGGGAGGCGGAGCGGCTCGGTGCGACGGTGGCGACCGGCATCGACGTCCACTCGATCGTGGTTCGGAAGGACCGCACCGAGGGGCTCGAGACCTCGGGCGGCCCGCTCGCCGCCGACCGCGTGGTGCTCGCCGCGGGCGCCTGGAGCGCACCGCTCGCCCGCAGCGCTGGGCTCGAGCTGCCGGTGGAGCCGCGGAAGGGGCAGCTCGTGCGGCTGGAGCGGCGGCCCGAGTTCCTGCGCCGCAAGGTGATCGACGGCGGCTATATGGCCGCGGTCGCGAGCGCCGACGCCGGTCTTCGCGTGAGCACGGTGATGGAGACGACAGTCGACGGGCACGTGCTCGTCGGCTCGAGCCGCGAGCGGCGCGGGTTCGACGTCTCCGTCGATCCGGCCGTGAGCGACGCCTTGCTCCACGCCGCCGCCCGGCTGGCCCCCGGCGTTGGCGGGCTCCGGGTCGACGCCGCCTGGGCGGGCCTGCGGCCGTGGCTGCCGGGCGGCCTGCCGGCGATCGGCGGCACCGAGGCGGCCGAGGGATTGTGGATCGCCACCGGCCACGAAGGCGCCGGCGTCGCCCACGGACCGATCACCGGCCGGCTGGTTGCCCAGGCGATGTGCGGCGAGCCCACAGCACTCGGGCTCGAACCCTTCCGACCGGACCGGTTCTGACGACGCTAGCTGCGTTGACCGCCATAGTGGCGGCAAATGCAGCTAGCGTGCCTGGTCAGCCCAGGGTTACCCAGACCGTTTTGTTCTCCAGATATGCGTCGAGGCCCAGGCGGCCGTGTTCGCGCCCCACGCCCGAGGCCTTGAAGCCGCCGAACGGGGCAGAGGGGTCGCCCGCGCTCCATGTGTTCACCCAGATATCGCCGGCGCGCAGCAACGCGGCGAGCTTGTGGGCGCTTGATAGGTCTCGGGTCCAGACGCCGGCCGCGAGGCCGTACTCCGTGTCGTTGGCGCGGCGGGCCACCTCCTCGATCGAGTCGTACGGCAGCGCCACCAGCACGGGGCCGAAGATCTCCTCGCGGGCGATGGTGAGGTCGTCGCGCGTGGCGCTGAACAGGGTTGGCTCGACGAACCAGCCGTCGTCGCCGCGCTTCCTCCCGCCGGTGACGAGCTCGGCCCCCTCCGCCTTACCAGCTTCGATGTAGCCGCGCACCCGCCCCTCCTGCTCGGCCGAGATCAGCGGGCCCAGCTGCGTGTCGGGTTCGAGGCCTGGCCCGAGGCGGGCGCGGCCGGCCGCCTCGACCAATCCCGCGACGACGTCGTCGTACTGGTCGCGCTGCACGAACAGCCGCGAGCCGGCGTTGCAGGCCTGGCCGGTGTTGTAGTAGATGGCCTGGTAGGCGCCCTTGACCGCGACCGAGAGGTCCGCGTCGGGAAGGATGATGTTCGGCGACTTGCCGCCGAGCTCGAGCGTGACTCGCTTGAGCGCCCGGCCCGCCTTGGAGCCGATCTCGCGGCCGACCACGGTGGAGCCGGTGAAGGCGATCTTGTCGACCTCGGGGTGGTCGACCAGCGCGGCGCCCGTCTCGCCGTCGCCGGTGATCACGTTCAGGACACCATCCGGCAGGCCCGCCTCGAGGGCGAGCTCGCCGAATCGCAGCGCGGTGAGCGGCGTCTGCTCGGCGGGCTTAAGGACGGTCGTGCAGCCCGCCGCCAGCGCCGGGGCGACCTTCCAGGCCGCCATCAAAAGCGGGAAGTTCCAGGGGATGATCTGCGCACAGACGCCCACCGGCTCCCGGCGTGTGTAGCAGTGCATGTTGGGCTGGGCCACCGGCAGGGTCTCGCCGGCGATCTTGGTCGGCCAGCCCGCGAAGTAGCGGAGATGCTCGACGGTGAGGGGCACATCGACGCGCTTCGCCAGCTTGAGCGGCTTGCCGTTGTCGAGCGCCTCCAGCTGTGCAAGCTCGTCGGAGTGCGCCTCGACCGCGTCGGCGAGGGCGAGCATCAAGCGCGTGCGCGTGGCGGCGGCGATGCCGCTCCAACGGCCGTCGTCGAACGCCTCGCGGGCAGCCCGCACGGCCCGGTCCACGTCCTCCGGGCCGGCGTACGGGACGTCGGCGATCGTCCGCCCGGTGGCGGGATCGAGCGTCTCGAACGTGCGCCCGTTCGCGGCCTCGGACCGCTCGCCGCCGATTACGAGGCGGTGCGGCCCCGCCGCGAAAGAGCGGGCGGCGTCGGAGAGGGCGTCGGGCAGGGCTGCGGCGGTTGTCATGCTCCCGAAGGCTACGCGGCGAAGCGAAGCTCGACGCCGCCCAGCGCCTCGAGCTCGAGGCGCACCGTGTCGCCGGGCTGCGCCGGGTGTGGCGGCGCCAGGATGCCGGTGATGATCCGCTCGCCCGGACGCAGCTCCTCGCCCGCGTCGGCCAGGCGCCCGGCGACGGCGTCGACCATCTCGGTGAGGTGGGCGCCCGCCCGCTCCGCGGGCAGCGAGCGCTCCTCCACTCCGTTCACGAGGATGCGCGCCGCGCCCGGAGCCGCCGTCTCCACCCGCGGACCGAAGGCCACGGCGCGGTGGAAGATGTTGCCGGCGAGGATCGTCTCGACGTCCTGCTCGAGGTCGGGCGGGTCGGCAAGCTCGAGCGCAGGCAACAGGGCGGCACTGGCCCGAGCGTCGCCCCCGAGCTCCACCGCAACCTCCGACTCCACCATGAGCGGCCCGTCGAGGGAGACCTCGGCGCCGTCCTCCACCAGGCCGTCCGTCGTCAGGAAGCCGGCCAAGGGACCGTCGATACCGAGCTTTTGCTGCATCTCCGGGATGTTGAAGCCGATCTTCCAGCCGACCGGCTCGGCACCCCGGGCCAGGATCTCGCGGCGCCGGACCAACATGGCACGGGTGCCGCGGTTCGCGTTGCGCAAGCGCCCGGCTCGGCCGGGTGCGCCGCGATGCCGTTCATTCACGGCGTCATCACGATCTTGAGCGCCTCGCGGCGGTCGTAGACGGCGTAGGCCTCGGGCGCTTCGGCCAGCTTCATGTGGTGGGTGACGAGCGGTGTGGGATCCAGCAGGCCGCCGGCCATCATCGCCAACACCCGATCCACGTGGCCGATCACGTTGGCGTGGCCCGTCTTCAACGTCAGCGCCTTGATCCAGACGATCCCCATGTGCACCTGGACGCGCTCGGCGTAGACGCCGATCGCGACCACGGTGCCGGCCTTGCGCGTGACGCGGCAGGCCAGCTCGAGCGCGTCGGGGTGCCCGACGGCGTCTATCGCGGCGTCCACGCCGCGCCCGTCGGTGGCGCGCTTGACCGCGCCGCGCGGGTCGTCGTCCGTCAGGTGGACGGGCTCGGCGCCGAAGCCGGCGGCAATCCCGAGACGCTCCTCCACCGAGTCGATGCCGATCACCCGCGCCGCGCCGGCCGCCTTGGCGGCCTGTACCGCGCAGAGGCCGACCGGTCCGAGCCCGAGCACCGCGGCGCTGTCGCCGGGCCGGATCCCAGCCTGGTCGACGGCGTGCCAGCCTGTGCCCATCACGTCGCCCGCGAACAGCGCCGCCTCGTCCGACATGCCGTCCGGTACCCGGCGCAGCGTGAGGTTCGCGTGCGGCACGAGCACCTGCTCGGCCTGGGCGCCCTGGAGCGAGCCGAGCGTCTTGCCGTGGCCGAATACGCGTCCCTCGTCGCACTTGTGAAAGTCGCCGCGGCGGCAGAAGAAGCAGTTGCCGCAGGCCGAGCAGTAGCAGCCGAGCACCCGATCGCCCTCGGCCACCTCGCTCACCGCGTCGCCGGCACGGGCCACGCTCCCCACGAACTCGTGGCCGAGCGTGAAGCCCGGTTCGATCACGACGCGGCCGTGATAGATGTGGAGATCCGAGCCGCAGACGCCGGTTGCCTCGACGCGCACCACCGCGTCGTCGCGCGCCAGGAGCCCTGGCGCCGGTCGCTCCTCGACCCGGACCTCGCCCGGCGCCTGGAAGGTCACGGCCTGCATGGAGGGCGGGAGGCTACCCGCCCGTAGGATGGGCCGCCATGCCCGGGGCGTTCTACACGGGGGACGGCGAACGGCTCGTGCCGAGCGAGCTGACGCGCGGCCCGTGGGACCCAGGCGCCCAGCACGCAGGCCCTCCGGCCGCCCTGCTCGGGAGGGCGGTCGAGCGCTGCGAGCGCCGAGAGGGCATGCGGGTGGGGCGAATCACATTCGACATCCTGGGTCCGGTGCCCATCGCTCCGCTCGAAACCCGCGCGCGCGTGGTGCGGCCCGGGCGAAGCGTGGAGCTGGTCGAGGCGTCCTTGAGTGGACCGGAGGGCGAGGTGATGCGCGCCACCGCCTGGCGCGTGCGGGCCGGCGCCGTCGACGTCGCTTCAGAGCGCGAGTCCGCGCCGCCCGGCCCCGAGGAGGGGGCGACGCGCGAGTTCTTCGCGACCGGCCAGGACGTGGGTTACCACACCGCGATGGAGTACCTGTTTGTCGATGGCGCGTTCCTGGAGCTAGGCCCGGCGACCGTGTGGATGCGGATGCGGGTACCGCTCGTCGCGGGCGAGGAGCCGTCGCCGCTCCAGAGGGTGCTTGTGGCGGCCGACACCGGTAACGGGGTGAGCGCCGTGCTCGACTACCGGCGCTATCTCTTCATCAACACCGACCTCAGCGTGCACCTGCTTCGCATGCCCGCGGGCGAGTGGGTCTGCCTCGGCGCGACGACGCACGTGGACGGTCTCGGACTCACGGATACCGCGCTCTGGGACGAGCGTGGGCGGATAGGACGCGCCGTTCAGACGTTGCTTGTAAGGCAGCGGCCGGCGTCGGGTGCGTAGGCTGAAAGCAGAACTCGAAACCGAGGAGATAAGAGACTTTGGCGTACTTCAAGGACGCGGACGAGGTCTACGCGTACATCGGGAGGCTCTTCGAGGAGCTTGCCGAGGACGAGGAGCTGGCCCCGAAGTTCCGCAAGGCGAACACCACCGTTCAGTACCGATATCGCGACCCCGAGTCGCAGATAACGGTGAAGTTGCTGGAGGGTGAGGACGGCCAGGTGGACTGCGGGGAGACGGCGCTGGATCCCGAGATCGTCATGACGATGGACGCCGATACGGCGCACCGGTTCTGGCTCGGCAACGTGAACATCACGGTCGCGCTGGCCCGCGGGCAGATCAAGGCGAAGGGCCCGGTGGCGAAGATCCTCAAACTGGTCCCGCTGGTGAAGCCGGTCTTCCCGCGCTACCGCACGATGCTCACGGACGCCGGGCGCGGGGATCTGCTCGAGGCCGCTTGAGGGACTTCTACCAGCACACCGCGCCCACTCGCGTGATCGCGGGCCGCGAGCTGCTCGGCTCGACCGGCTTCGAGTTCAGGAAGGAGGGGGCGGCGCGCGTCTTCGTGGTCACCGACGAGGGAGTTCGCGGCACCGGCCTGGTGGAGAAGGTGGAGGCCGGCCTCGCGGACGGCGGCCTCGACACCGCCGGCGTCTTCGACGCGGTTCCTCAGGATTCTTCGACCGACGTTGTGGAGCGCTGCGCCGCGGCCGCCAAGGAGGCGGGAGCCCAATCCTTCCTGGCGGTCGGAGGCGGCTCGGTGATGGATACGGCCAAGGTGGCGGACGCGGTCTTCACGCATGGCGGCAGCGCGCGCGACCAGGAGGGCTTCCTCCTCATGCCTCGCGAGGACGACGGCATGGGCCGCCCGCTCGACATCGCGCCGCTCGCCTGCATCCCGACCACCGCCGGCACCGGGAGCGAGGTGTCCATGGCGGCGGTGATCAGGGACCCGGAGGCGAAGATCAAGCTCGAGATCGCGGACTTCCCGCTGTTCCCGCGCCTCGCGATCCTCGACCCGGAGACGACGCGCACGCTTCCCGCGCGCGTGGCGGCCGCCACGGGCATGGACGCGATGACACACGCGATCGAGGGCTACGTCTCGGCGCACTGGAACCCGCACCAGGACGCCCGCTCCCTGCACGCCCTGCGGCTTATGCGCGACAACCTCGCACGCGCGGTGGAGACGCCCGAGGACGAAGACGCGCGCGGCAACATGCTG
>Ga0126313_10001023_pt1 | contig 14288 bp, 11 predicted proteins | sample Plot105A_FD_89954 | JGI IMG/M metagenome (GOLD analysis project Ga0126313, IMG submission 89954) | Serpentine soil microbial communities from UC McLaughlin Reserve, CA, USA - Plot105A | ecosystem: Environmental > Terrestrial > Soil > Grasslands | place: USA: UC McLaughlin Reserve, Lake County...
GGCCACAGTCGTCGCCACTCCCGACGCCGGCGGCAGACGGCGCACCGTGCCCTTGCCGTTGCTGTGGGCAACGATGGGGGCTGCGAGATGCGATGCCCCGTTGCCGTTGCCGGTGCCGTTGCCGTTGCGGTCGCGGTTGCCGTTGCCGTTGCCGTGGTCGCTTCGCCACGAGCCGCCGGCGGCGTGGGCGAGCGGCTCGGCCGACGCCTCCTGCGCGCCACGACGGCGCCGCGCGTACGCCAGGCCGAGCGGCAGCAGGGCGGTCATGCCGAACACGAAGAGAAACGTCAGCCCGGCGATCTCGAGACGCACGCCGCCGTTGAGGACCGCGCCCCGCGCGTCTCCTAGCTGCTCGAGCCGCACCTGCCTGGACGGATCTCCGCCCTGGCGGCGAAGGGTGGCGTCCAGGTATTGCCGGACCGCCGGCAGGACGGCGTCGGCCATGCGCTGCGCCTCGGTCACCGTCGGCGCCTGGGCGTAGATCGTGATCTTGGGGTACTTCGGGTCGGGTCGGATCTCGAGCGCGTAGGGGCGCCGGGTATCGGCGATCTGCTCGGCGCGGCGCTCGCTGTCGGGCTCGAACATCACTTTCTGCGCCTGATAGACGACGGTCGTCCTGGCCGCGATCAGGTCACGAGGGATGTGCGATCGCCGGGCGACACTGTCGATCGCCGCGTCGCTGGTCATCAGGTTCGCGATCAGCACGGCCCGGCGCTGAAGGTCGTCGTACTGACTCGACGCGGCCTCGGAGTCGCGCGCGATCGGCTTCGGCAGGTCGACCGCGACCCGAGTGCTGGCGGCGGCGACCTGGAGCTGCCGGGGCTTGATGCTCGGCGGCAGCAGGCTCACGTCGGAGACATTGGCCACCGCACACGCGAATGCGACCAGTCCACAGAGCATGAGCGCCGGGACGAGCCGCAACCGACGGGAACCGCGCATGACGTTCTAGACGACCGCCGTCGTGGCGATCGTGACTATCCGGTCGTCCTTTGCTCCGGGCATCACCTAGACCAACGTCGCGGGCGGCAGCCGACTTGCGCCCCGTCAGAAGCGGCGAACCCACGCCAGCTCTCGCGGCACCAGAGCTCGAGCATCACGAGCCCCGACCCACCTGTGTCGGCGTGGAGCACGCCTCAGCGCACGTCGGCGGGCGCGCGTTCGAACGAAGCGAAGTGCCCGTCGGGGGCCGGGCGATCGCCAACCGGCTGCTGCTCGGCCTCGCGCCAGCCTCGCAGCAGGCGGCCGAGGAAGATCGTGGCCGCCGCCGACAGGCCGAAGACGATCAGGAACGCCAGAATCGACGCCTGCAGCCGCACGCCGCCGTTGATGACGACGCCGCGGCTGTGACCGAGGCGCACAAGGCGGATGCGATCCCCGGGCGGCGTGGCCTCGCGGGCCGCGACGGCGTCGAGGAAGTCCTCGAGGCCCTCGATCGACGCATTTGCGAGCGTCACTGCCTGGGCTGCCGTCGGCGCCTGGGAGACGACTCGGAGTACGGGCACCGACGGATCCACCTGGACGTTGATCCGGTACTCCTGCGGCAGCCGCAGGATGTCCTTCGCCGCCGGCTCCTGGCCGGGCTGCGCGATCGGACGAGGAAAGTCCGGCGTCAGCGGCGGCTGCGCGCGGATCGCTTCGACCGGCACGTGAGCGCGCCGCGCGATGTGCTCGAGCACCGGCGGGCTCGCGATGACATTGCCCAACAGCGTCGCACGCGAGGTCATCGCCTCGAAGCTCCCCCTCCCCTGCCGCAGATCGACGGCCGCGCTGAACGGCGTGTCGACGAGGACCTCCGTGCTCGCGGAAGCGATCTCGATCGACCGCGGGCTGATTCCCGGCGGGCTCAGCTGGATCTCATACGAAACCCACACCGCGGCCAAGATCCCGAGCAGGATGCACACGACGGCCGAGGTCCGGAGCCGAAAGAGTTCGCGAAGGTGTCTGCCGAGCTCCACGGGGCTCCTATCAGCGAGAACCGACCGGCAGAAGACGTTCCCGCTGTTCGTGCTTCGCAGGATTGGCGAACTTGGACCCCTCGACCCTGCCGCTCATCTCGCACCTCGTAGTGGCGACACGACCGCGCCGAGCATCCGCCGGCGCAGGTGCATATGAGTGAACCGCCGGAACTCCGGGTCGGGGACCCGTTCGACGCGGCGGACGGCGGCACGAACGTACCCGTAGAAGAAGGCGATTCCCGACAGTCCGACCGGGCGGCGGCGGCCGACCTTGAACGCGCGCAGCGCGATCCAGGTGGGCGTGAAGTGCGCGATATAGGCGCACTCACCGTGGCGTGCGTGGCCGCGCACCGTCCCGTCGGCGCTACCAAGCGGCCGATGGTGGATCGCGATCAGGTCCGGGAAGCTCCATGCCTTGAATCCGCGCATGCGCGCATACGTCTCGTCGATCGTGTCCCAGCCGAGACGCTCCTGGACGCCGCCGATCGCCGCGAAGCACTCTCGCGTGTACAGCTTGAGCGCCCCGTGGACGTGCACGCGCGGGATCTGGATCCGGCGGAAGCCGCCGCCTTCGATCGGCTCTTCGAGCATGCCGCCGGCGAGTCCGAGCGCCGGATCAGCCTCGAAGCGCCGCATCAGCTCGCTGAAATAGTCGGGCTTCAGCTCGATGTCGCCGTCGAGCTTCATCACGTGCGTGTACTCGCGCCAGTCGCCGGCGGCCGCGAGGCCGCAGTTGAACGCGCGCGGGGCGGCGGCGCGCGCGAGCCGGTCGGGCACGACCTCCGGCAGCGCGCCGGACTCGAAGACGTCGAGGAACGGCACTTCCGGCTCGAGTCGGCGCAGGATCTCCAGCGTGTTGTCATCGGAGCAATCGTCGACGACGATCCAGCGCGCCGGTGGCAGCTCCTGCGCGGCTACGGAGCGTACGACGCGCTCAATGTGCGCCGCCTCGTTGCGGACAGGCGAGACGATCAGGATCAGAGGTTGCTCGACGCTCGAACCCACGCTCCCGGCCGGCTGGGACTTGCTCGCAGTCATGCCGCCAGAGCCAGCGCCGGAGCGTCGACGAACTCGCGCTGCCACAACTCGAGCATCAGCAGCGAGTAGATCCTCTTGGCGTCGCCGTCGGACCCGGCGGCGTGACGATCCAGCAGCCGCCGTACCGTCGCCGGCTCGAAGCGTCCGCGCTCGACCGTGGACGGGTCGAGCAGGATGTCATGCGCCCAGCCCTGGAGATCGTCCCGCAACCAACTCGACAGCGGCACCGAGAATCCCTGCTTCGGGCGGTCGAGGATGTCGGACGGCAGCCACGGGCGCAGCGCCTCGCGGAAGATCCACTTCTTCTCGCCGCCGCGGACCTTGAGTTGCGCGGGGATCGAGGCGGCCAGCTCCATCAGCTCGTGATCGAGCAGCGGCGAGCGCGCTTCGAGCGCATGCGCCATCGTGGCGATGTCGACCTTCGCGATCAGGTCGTCGACGAGGTAGGTCGACGCGTCGACCTCGAGCATGCGATCGACGGCCGAATCCCCGGACGCCGTGGCCCAGCGGGCCGTGATCTCCTCGCCCGCGTCGGCGCCGTGCAGCTCGGCGGCGAACGCCGGCGTATAGAGCGCATCGCGCTGCGCGCCGTCGAACCACGACACGTAGCGCGTGTAGCGCTCCGCCGGGCCGAGCGCGAGCGAGCTGCCGAGGCGGCGGAACCGGTTGGCCTTGCTGGACACCTCGCCACGGTCGGGGACCGTCGCGGCGAGCCCGGCGACCGCGTGGCGCAGCGGCGCCGGGATCACGTCCAGCCGCTCGGCGACGGCGTTGGCCACGTAGCGCTGATAGCCGGCGAATGACTCGTCACCGCCATCTCCGTTGAGCGCGACCGTGACGTGCCGGCGGGTCAGCTCCGACAGGTAGAACGAGGGGATCGCCGAGGAGTCCGCGAACGGCTCGCCATAGTGGCGCACGATCCGCGGCAGCACTTTGACGGCGTCGGCCCGCACCTGGAACTCCTCGTGCACGGTCCCGAACTGTCGCGCGACCGCCCGCGCGTGCGGGAGCTCGTCGAAGCGCGCGTGGTCGAAGCCGATCGAGAAGGTGCGGACCGGCGCAGAGGAGAGCTGCGCCATCGCCGCCACGACCGCCGAGGAGTCGGTCCCGCCGGACAGGAACGCGCCGAGCGGCACGTCGGCGATCAACCGCTTGCGTGTCGCCTCGAGCAGCGCGGCGCGGATCCGCTCGCCGATCTCTGCGACGGGAGCGTCGAGCTTGCGCGAGTAGTCGAGCGCCCAGTAGCGGGAGAGCGTGATGCGGCCGTCGCGGAAGAGCAGCGTGTGTGCAGGAGGTAGCTTGGCGATCCCCTGCAGCGCCGAGCGTGGGGTCGGCACGTAGCCGTACGCGAGGTAGCGATCGAGCGCAATCGGATCCGGAGTGCGCGGGATCTCGCCGTCCTGGAGCAGCGCGTGCATCTCCGACGCCCACGTCAGGACGCCCTTTCGCAGGTTGTACAGCAGCGGCTTCTTACCGACCCGGTCGCGCGCGAGCAGCAGCTGCTGGCGGCGCTCGTCCCACAGCGAGAACGCGAACATCCCGTGCAGGTGGCGTACGCAGTCGGCGCCATGCTCCTCGTAGAGGTGCACGATCACCTCGGTGTCCCCCTGCGTGGCGAACTCGTGGCCGCGGCGGCGCAGCTCCTCCCGCAGCTCGCGGTAGTTGTAGATCTCGCCGTTCATCACGACGACGACGGAGCGGTCCTCGTTGAAGATCGGCTGGTCGCCGGTGTTGAGGTCGATCACGCGCAGGCGCTGGATTCCGATACCGACGCGACCGCGATGATGGAGCCCGCGCGAGTCCGGCCCACGATGCTCGAGCGCCGCGCACATCCGCGCCAGCAGCTCAGGCTCAACCGCCTCGCCCTGGGGGCGGATCTGTCCGAGGATTCCGCACATTCCCTTCAGGAACGTCCGAGCGCATCCATTTCTCGCATTGAGGATGCGCGCGCTGCTTGCGGCCCGTCGATGCGGCCGCCGCTACGTCTCGATGACTGCTCGTCCGTCGCGTTCCGTCACGTACGCGACCGTCGCGTCGTAGTCCGTCACGCCCGTGATCGCACCGTCAGAGCCGATCGAGAGCCCTTCGCGTTGGCGCCACCAGCGCGCAGCATCCCGCGGCAACGGTTGCCAGAGCTCGTCGCGCCGGTGCGCAAGATGCTGGAGGAACGCCTCGTAGCGGTCGAGGTAGCGCTGCTCGACCACGTAGTCGGGGTGAACGTTCATCGTCACGAGACCGTGGTGATGCACGATCCAGTCGCACTTCTCGATCCAGCGGTCGATACCGGGCTCGCGCAGGATCTCGAACATCGTATGGTCCTGCATCATCGTCAGCGGGAGCTCGACCACGTCACCGAACCGGAACGGCATGATCGAGCAGCATCCGCCGGGCTGGGGCTCGAACGGATCGCTGTCCGGGAACGAGCTGTCGTATTCCACCGGCAGACGATGCATCAGGTCGGCATTCCGGTGCATGGCCGGCGAGCGGAAGCCGACGGTTCCCCAGCGCTCCGAGTACTGGCGGATCATCTCGAGGTTGGCTTCGAAGGTCTCGCGGCTGGCGAACAACTTGCCGTCATGGCGGATCCCGTGCAGGCCGATCTCGAAACCGCGGGCGCGGATCTCGTCGAAGAGCCCTGACGGGATCGGATACCACTCCGCGACGAAGTTCCAGCAGGAAACGAACCCGTAGCGCTGTTCCAGTTCGATCACGCGCAGGACGTTGTCGACACCGGCCGGGCCTTCGATGTCGTGCGTCAGGACCACACATGACCGTTTGCGCCGGGGCCAGAAGTTCACCATCGGGAGGCGGTCCGCGCCGGACTCCCGCAGCGCGTCGAGCAGCTGTCGGTCACGATGCTCGACGAGCACCGGCTCGAACGGCCAGCGGGGAAAGGCGCGTCGCGCCTGGCGCGGAACGTATGCGCGCCGCAATGCAAGCTGTAGCTTGCGCGGCATCAGCGGCTTCAGGGCGTAGTACGCGTCCATCTTCCACGAGCGGCCGCCGGCCTCGACGTAGCGTTCGTATCGGAGCGTGTCCGGGTCGACGACCGCGCTCATCCGGCACCCCTTCCGCTCAAGACGGCCGGAACGGTGCGCAGCAGGATCCGCGTGTTGAACCACACGGACCGCCTGCGCACGTATTCGATGTCGAGCTCGATCATCCGCTGCAGGCTGACCTCAGAGCGCCCGGTCACCTGCCAGAGCCCCGTGATCCCCGGCTTGACGGCGAAGCGCTCGTGCCAGTGTGCGGGATAGCGTTCCACCTCGTAGGGGATCGCCGGCCTTGGCCCGACGAGCGACATGTCCCCGCGGAGAACGTTCCAGAGCTGCGGGAGCTCGTCGAGGCTCGTCCTCCGCAGGAATCCGCCGGCGCGCGTGACGCGTGCGTCGTCTGCCAGCTTTGCGGCCGGCTCGTCAGATGCGATCAGAGCGACGACGTGGTCCCGGTGGATACCGTCCCCGGCCCCGTGCTGCATGGTCCGGAACTTCGCGACCCTGAACGGGCGATGTCCTCGGCCTACGCGCTCCTGCCGGAAGAGCACGGGGCCGCGCGACCCTAGCTTGATGATGATCACGATCGTGAGCATGAGCGGCGCAAGGACCACCGCCATCGAAATTGCGACGATCACGTCCACGAGCCTGCATGCGAGATTCATCCCCCGCCGTGCTTTCGTACCAGGTACCTCGCCGGCCTCCGAGTTCCAGAGCTGCCGCGTCGGGGCACGCGAGGGACTGCTCATGGGCGACTAACGGACCTCATGGCTCGGCACTTTCGCGCGTAAGAAATGCGGTGCCGCAGCCGTTACATCCCCGACGAGAATGCAGAACGCCGTTTCGATCCTGCGCGAACTGTGGCGGCGTCCTCGCCTCGAGGTCGCCGCACTAGCTCTGGTCGCGCTCGTGATCGGTTGGCTCGTCGCATACCAGCCATCGCTCCCTCCGAAGAGCCGGCAGTACTTGGTGGGTACGTCGAGTGTCCGGATCCTGATCGATACGGCAGACTCGCGAGTCGTCGCGATCGCGCCGCCCGATCAGCCAACCGCGGGGGAAAATCTGGGCGGGCACGCAAGTCTGTTGGCTCAGCTCCTGTCCCAGGGCGACGCCAAGGCAGCCGTTGCGAGGCACGCCGGGGTCGCGCCCGACAAGCTGATCATGATCGCCCCGACCGAGCCGGGCCAAGAGGCTGAGTCGCCCGTTCGCCATAGCCGGACGGCGGACGTCCTCGTCGTCCACACATTGAACGACGACTCCGGCGAGCCGCTACCGATCATCGGCATCGATGCCCAGGCAGCAGATGGAGAGCGCGCGGCCAGGCTGGCGAGCGCAGCCGTGGCCGGCTTGCAGGGCTATCTGAAGTCCAAATACGCTGCGAACGGCGTTCCTCCAGGCCGCCAGTTGCGCGTGCGCGCGCTGAGCGTGCCACAGGGTCGCGACGTCACCCGCGGGCCGGGCACGACGTTAGGGATCGGCGTCGCGATCCTGGTGTTCGGCCTGCTCTGCGCGCTGCTGCTGATCGTCCTCGCAATCGCGCGGCATTGGAGGGCTGCCTGGGTGGCCGAGCAGCAGCTTGCTCAAAACGTGCGCTCATCAGTCGATCCGGGCGACGCTGCACAGGCATCGCCGGAACCGCACGTCGCCGGCGGGCCTGCGGCCTGGGAGCCCGAGACGGCGAGCGTCCGAGCGGTGCCTTCAGAGCCGGCTCCCGAGTCCGAGGCGGACCCGGAGAACGGGCGAGCGCAAGCCGCCGCGCCGAGACCCCGCCGCCGGGTGCGGCACGGGAAGTCTCCCGCCTGAGCGCCGAGGCGCTTACCGGCGGACGCGGTCGCGCAGGTGCCCCGCAGCTTCTTGCTCCAGCTCGCGGCCGCTCGCGAGCCGGTCGCTGCGGAGCCGCCCGAAGCCGCCGTCGCCCACGCACCGCCCCGCGCAGCGTCCGCGGCGCGACGGGCAGTCCGACGATCAGCTCGTCACTGTTGGCCGCAGGGGCTCTTGCGCGGTGTCACGGCGTATGCGCGCGGCGGACAGGCGGCCATGAATGATCCGTGCCTCACGCGGCGAGCAGACCTGCGGTCCGCATCTGCTCCAGGAACCGGTCCGTGTCCGCCCCGGCCGCAGCCGCGTCGAGGCCGTAGGCCCCCGCGAGCGCGGCGGCAAGCTCATCCCTGGTGGTGCCGCGCGCCAGCATGCGCCAAAGCAATCCTCCGGAGCTATTGGCCGCCAAGTACATCGAACGGCGACCTTCGAGTGCGACGATCTCGTCGTCGATCTCGCGCCAGCTCAGGTCATCGGTGCGCAGTGTGAGTTGGGTCATCCGGTCCCCTCGGTCGACGTGGGCAAGCAGCGGTGCTCTGATCTCGGGCGCGCAACGCCGCGGAGGAGCCTGCTCGTCCGGACGAGCTTCGACCCCCACGGTTCGCCGTCGTGTCGACGAACGTGCCAGGCGCCCGCGCGTAGCACGGCCTGCGGAACCTTTCGCGTCGGCAGGCCCCAGGCCGGCCCGGCGAGGCGCTGCACCCTGCTCTCCAGAACCGTGCGCTCCCGCGCGCCGTAGAGGTGACGCGCCCAGGTCCGTAGCGCAAGGGGCGGCGCGGCCCCGTACAGCAGCGAGTCGACCGCCAGTTGGGTGGAGTGCCAGACGCGCTCGCAGCCCCAGCGGCGCGCGAGCGTTCGCACCGCCTGTTGATCCGTCTCCTCCGTGAAGGCGGCGACATCGATGAGCTCGACGAGCCGACGCAACGGCTCGTGTACCCATGCGTGCCCGGCGAGCAGCAGCGCGTGGTGGTGCGGCGCCGGCGCGAGGATGCCCGCGATCCCCAGGCGGCTCGGCTCGGCCGCGTCGAAGAGCTCGTGCACCGGCGGCCGGTCGAGGCCGTCGACCCAATGGGGCCAGCGGTGCACCTCGATGCACAGCGGTAGCCCGGGCCAGACGAGCGGGCACACGTGGTAACCGACGTCATCGACCTCCGCCGAGCCCATCGCCTGAAACCCGGCTGCCAGCAGAGCCCGCTCTGCCGCCTCGGCGTCGTCGGCGAGCAGGTCGATGTCCCTGTACGCCCGCAGGCCCGGGTCCGGATAGCGCAGCGCGACCTCGGGCCCCTTCATGACCATGAGCTGCCCGTCGTAGGCGGTCCGCGCTCGCTCCAGGAGCGCGGGCACCGCGAGGGTGGCGAGCGCTGCGCGCCACTCATCGACGAGGATCTCCTCGGGCACCGGGCGTCCCAGCGCACGGAGGCGCGCTCCGGCGAGGAGATGCAAGCCATGGGCCCGCAAATCGCGGTGGCCGGGCGCTCGGTCAACGAGCTCGTCAGCGGCGCGCCAGAGGACCTCGCTCATGGCACAGCGCCGGCGCTGAGCAGGCCGCCCCCATCGCAATCTCCCATGGCACATGAACGGTCGACGGATACGCGAACTGCCGCGCGCGCTCGTCAGCGACCCCGTACATCCGTCCACCTTCTCTGCGCCGGGGCGCCGGACCTCGCGTGGGCCAGCTCACGTTGCCCGTCGACGCCGGCGGGCTACCAGTGCACCCCGCTGGGTTTGCGGAATCCTCTCGGATTCGCCCCTGTGCAGTTGGCGCTCGTGCAGTTGCGATCCGCGCCGAACGTGAAGCTGGTCAGCGACCCGGTGACGTTGTTCGTGACGGTGCGCGCCGCGCCGGAGTCGTGGAAGCCGCCGCCGCGGTCGGCGAACACGTTGTTCTCGACCAGGTTCCCGCTGCCCGAGTCGCAGTCCCACTCGAACCCCTGGATGCCGAACGCCCGTGCCAGGTCGTAGAACGTGTTGTTGCGGATCGTCGTGTTGCTGGTACTCGTGCCACCCGTCCCCAGGCCGCAGACCTCGACGCGGCCCCGGCTGGCCTCCACGAGGTTGTTCTCATACAGGATCGGCGACGTGTCGCCACCGTGGATGTACGTGGTCCCAGAGGCGGAGCCCGACGATACGAGGGCACCGCTCGAGTTCGTGAAGTAGCCCTCGTGATGAATCCAGTTGTTCGTGATCCGGACGTCGCCGTCGCGGCCATTCACCTGGATGCCGTCCGCGTGATCGCAGTTGACGCCGAACGGGCATGCCGGGTCGGCTCCGACAGGACCGATCTCATTGCGGTCGACCACCACGTGGTCGCCGCGGATGCCCTGTATCCCGTCCGCCTCGCAGTCGTGAATCCTGTTGCGGACGATCTGCAGCCGGTCGTTGTGTCCGAACATGCGGATGCAGTAGCCGCTGTTGCCGCTCGCCTCGTCCTGATGCGCCCAACCGATGTCACTGTCGCGGATGACGCAGTCGTCGCAGCCGGCGAGAGTGTCGCGAAGGTCGAGAACCTCCTCACCGACCCGACTGGTGGGACCATCGCCTCCGAGACGCGACTGCTCGAGCGTGATGTTCCGCGCGTCGTACAGGCCGACATGACCGGCACGCACGCTGACGTTCAGGCCGACGACCCCGTTGATCGACAGCGTGCTGATAGACCCGCCGCCCGTGGTACCCAGGTGCTCGACGGTGGGCGAAGTCCAGGAGCCGCCGTTGAGCTCCACACGGCCGACGTTGGTGGTCACGCAGACGTTGTTGCCGCTCGCCAGGTTCGAGGCAACGGCCGAGGCCGTGATGACGCTCACCGCGCCGGCCACGCAGGACGGCTGACCCAACGGCGGCAAGTCGCCCCCCGGTGGCAAGCCGCCCCCCGGCGGCAAGCCGCCCCCCGGCGGCGGTGAAGGCGTGGCGCCGCGCGACGGCGCGAACATCACGTCGACGTAGTAGTTCGCACGGCCCCTGGCCCGGGTCGGGAAACGCGGGAAACGCACACCTGAGCCGTACGCGTAGCGGCTCCCGACGGCGGTCAGCGGTCCGCTCACCTTGCGCTTCCGGAAGCCCTTCGCCTTTCGCGCGTAGCGGCCGCGCGGAGCGTGGTAGCTCGCGACGTACGTCTTGCCGGCCTTGATCGCAACGGGCCGGGCGAATTTGACGCGCTGCCAGCCCGAAGCGGTCTCCTTCTTGAACCTCACGCGCGCCAGCTTGCGCCCTCTTGGGCTCCACAGCGTCCCCGTATGCCTGCCCCTGTTCCCGCGGGTCTTGTAGAACCGGATGCCGACGATCTTCCCCCCGCGCGACGAACGGAACCGCACGCCGAGTTCGGCGGGGCGTCGCATCCGCACGGCGCGCACGCGTGGAGCGGCTGAGCCGAACAAGGTGACCGTCGCCCCCGAAGTCGTGCCTGCGGAGCGTTGCGCGGTCGCCTCGCTCGCCGGCCCGCAGGTCGCTGCCAGCCAGAACGCGCTCACCGGGAGCGCCAACCACGCGCAGATGCGTCCCACACGGACGCTCATGCGCACGGCGAGCCGCTCGCTGTGCTGCGCTCGTCCACGGACTGTCCACGCGCGCCGATCACTGGCCGAACCCTACCGCCTGGCACCGGCCGGGTTCCCGGCTGGCCGCTGATGCCGCAAGAGCAGGTCGACGGCCTCGAGTGGCGCGACGCTCATCCAGCCAACGCGACGGTGTCGCCGCGGGCTGCGGCGAACGATCGCGGTAGGTAGCTCGAGAGCCAGATCTCGAGCGTGACGACCGCAAGGAGGAACTCCGAGCGGTCACGGGCACCGGCACGCCATTCGCTGATGTGCTGTTCGACGATCGAGCGGTCGAGGACCTCGGCGTAACGGGCGTCGGGCGCCAGCAACGTTCGTTCCACGATCGCGGCGTCGTCTGCCGCGAGCCATCCCCCGGTCGATTCCAGGAACCCGCGCTTCCGCTTGCTCAACACGAAGTCCGGCACGATGCCCTTGGCCGCCGCACGCAACACATGCTTCGTCCGGTGCCGGCGCACTTTGACGGAATCAGGAATTTGGGCGCAGGTTTCGACGAGCCGGTGGTCGAGGAACGGCACGCGGACCTCGAGCGAGTGTGCCATGGAGGCGCGATCGAAGTAATGCAGCATGTCATCGACCAGGGCAAGCTGCGCGTCAAGGTGCAGAAGCGCCGCAAGTGGAGTCGCATGCGCCGCACCGTCGAGATGCCGTGCAGCCGCCTGGCGTGCGGCTTCTGCCTGCTCGGCGAGCGCCCCGGCGAACAGACCGTCACGCAGGTCCGGGCGCAGAAGTCCGCTCGACGCGAGGAGGCGCGAGACAGGATCGGGCGACTGGAGGGCCACGGCAAGCCGGCGGATCTCACCAGGCCCGCGATGCCCGACGGCCGCCAGAGGCGCGCGCAGACCCGGCGGCACCCGGAGCCAAGTCCCCGCGAGTGAGGCGACGCGGTGCTTCCGGTACCCCCCGAAGAGCTCGTCTGCACCCTGTCCCGAAAGGGCGACGGTGATGTCTTGTGCGGCAAGACCGCTCAACGCCATGAGGCCGTAGGCCGAAAGATCCCTGACCGGTTCGTCCATGTGCCACACCAGCCGTTCGATGACGTCGATCGGACTGGCGAGCGAGAGCTCCAGTTCATGATGCTCGGCTCCGAGCTGCGCCGCCACGCGGCGCGCATCGCGAAGCTCATTCGCCTTCCCGACGCCGGCGAAGCCGACGGAGTACGTCTTCACGGGGCGGTTGGAGTGGCGCGCCATCAGTGCGACAACGAGTGAGGAATCCAACCCACCGCTCAGGAGCGCGCCAACCGGTACATCGCTCATCATCCGGGCGCGCACGGCGTCGTCGAGCTCTGACGCGAGACGTTCGGCCCATTCGTCGACGCTAGGCGTGAAATCGGGATCGGGAGCCGGGTAGCGCCAGTAGCGCTCGCTGCGAATCCTGCCCCCGCCCACGATCAGGCACTCTCCTGGCAGGAGCTTCCGGACATCCTTGAGCGGCGTCATGGGCCCAGGCACGTAGCCGAGCATCAAATATGCGGCGAGCGCCTCCGGATCGAGCTCGTCGGAGACGAGCCCACTGGCGATCACGGACTTCAACTCCGAGCCGAAGACCACTAGGTCGTTTACGGCCGCGTAGTAGAGCGGCTTCACGCCGAGGCGGTCGCGCGCCAGGATGCCGCGCTGCTCGCGAGCATCCCAGATGGCCACGGCGAACTTGCCATGCAAGCGCTCACACAGCGCCGCGCCGTGGCGCTCATACAGATGGGGAAGTACCTCGGTATCGCAACGTGAACGGAACACGTGGCCCTCCGCCAGTAGCTCGTCGCGAAGTTCCGCGTGGTTGTAGATCTCACCGTTCTGGGCGGCCCAGACGTGCCCGCGCTCGTCGCTCAGCGGTTGGTGACCGCCTGCGACGTCGATGATGCTGAGACGTCGTGCGCCAAGCGACATCCCCGGCCGCTGAACGAAGCCATCGTCGTCCGGCCCGCGGTGACGGATGACGGCCGTCATGCGCTCGAGGACCAGTTGATCCAGCGGAGGACCAGGGAGTCGATCTACGGCGAAGGCGCCGGCTACCCCGCACATTTCTAGGCCCCAGGGCCCATCCGTGGCGCAGACAGCGATGCCGGCGGGGCACGCGCATGCGCGCTGTCGACATGAGCGATGGGTGCTCCGTTGTCGCCCCTCGTGGCCGTGCGGGCAACGAAAGGACCGGCTGCGCCGATCGCACGATCGTCGCCGTCCGCGTCATAGTCGCCCTCAGGGCCATTCTCGTCCAGCTCATCGGCAATGCCTTGCTCGTCCTGCCGATCTTCGGCACCGATCTCGCCTCTCACATCGGCAGGACCGCTCTTCTGGTCGCAGCCCGCGACCGCATGCTCGTCGCCTCGCGCCGTTCCCCACGCCAGTGGAGGCACGGCCATCGTCAGAAACACGGCGCAGGCCATGCATACCGCCATAAGCGTGTTCCTCATGAACCCTTCACCCGTGCGAACAACGGCCCGTCCCATCGCGTGCTTCCGTGCCCCCACGGCAACGACCTGATGGGGGGCGACACACGCGGGTACCAGACGTACGAGTGGGGGAGCCCGCCGACGCAAGTTCGGGGCGCTCGCGACCGTTGGTCGGAGTGGCGACCCAACGCATGCCGGTCTCGATCATCTGCGTGTTCAACGACCTAGACGCCCGCAGGCGCTGCCTCGACCGCTCGATCGAGCAGCATCGCGACGAGGCGACGGTCGAGTACCTGCCGGTCGACAACACGGGCGGCAGGTTCGCCACCGCCGGGGCGGCACTGAACCACGGTGCGTCGCTCGCGAGTCACGACTACATCGTCTTCGTCCATCAGGACGTGTATCTCCACTCGCTGCGAGCGCTCGCGGAGGCGGCTGGACGCCTCGCCGGCGACGCGTCGATCGGGTTGCTCGGAGCGCTCGGCATCGCCTCGTCGGGCAGAGCCGTCGGAAGCGTGCGCGACCGCGTCCTTCTGCTCGGCGA
>Ga0126313_10001024_pt1 | contig 14282 bp, 10 predicted proteins | sample Plot105A_FD_89954 | JGI IMG/M metagenome (GOLD analysis project Ga0126313, IMG submission 89954) | Serpentine soil microbial communities from UC McLaughlin Reserve, CA, USA - Plot105A | ecosystem: Environmental > Terrestrial > Soil > Grasslands | place: USA: UC McLaughlin Reserve, Lake County...
CGTGACCCTGGTACGCCAGGGCGCCGTGGAAATTCTGACGCCGAGGCGTCTGCGCTGAGCACGGTAAACACGCCAGCGCGAGTGCTACTACGGTGAGGATTCTGGTGGCCATGATTGTCCTTTGGGTCGGCGTTGACCCTGCCGCTCATGACCTGCCGCAGCTTCTTGTTGCCCACCTGGGCGGCGGACCTAAACCTCTGGAGAAATCAGAGGTCAGGCGCCGACGCGCGCTCGCGCCTGCTCCGCCGCCGCCTTGACGCCCTCGCCGAGGGTCGGAAAAGCATGGTGTGCCCGCGCGAGGTCGTCGACCGTCGCGCCGAGCTTCATCGCAACGGCGAGCCCTTGCACGATGTCGGACGCTCCCCGGGCGACGACGTGCACGCCCAGCAGCCGCCTCGACGGCACGTCGAACACGAGCTTGTAGAGCCCGTGCCTCGAGTCGGTGTAGGCCGCCCGCTGGACGTGTGCGAGCTCGTGCCGGACCGAGTCGGCGTCGAAGCCGCGGTCGCGCGCCTCGTCCTCCGTCAACCCGAGTTGTGCGAGCTCCGGATCGGTGAAGATCGCCGTCGGCAGCGCGTCGTAGTCGGCCGCCGCCGGCGTGCCGAACATGTCGTCCACGGCGATCCGCGCCTGGTACTGCGCGACCGGCGTGAACTGCGCGACGGCGGTCACGTCGCCGGACGCCCAGATGCCGTCGGCGCTCGTCCGCATGTGCTCGTCGACGGCGATCCCGAGCTTCGTCGTCTCGACGCCCACGGCGGCTAGGTTCAGCTCCTCGACGTTCGGCACGCGGCCGGACGCGAGCAGGATCTGCTCGACTCGCAGTTCCTGCTCCGGCCCACCGTCGCGGGGCGCGAGCGTGGCGGCGATGTCGCCGTCGCGGCGCACGCCCTTGACGAACGTGTTCGTGACGAGCTCGATGCCCTCGTCGTGCAACGCGGCGGCGAGCTGCGCAGCCGCATCGGGCTCCGCACGCGGCGCGATCTGCTCCAGCGCGTCCACGATCGTGACCTGGGAGCCGAAGCGCGAGAACGCCTGCCCGAACTCGAGTCCGACCGCGCCGCCGCCGAGCACGAGCAGCGAGGCCGGCAGCTCCGTCAGCTCGAGCGCGCTGATGTGGTCGATCCAGCCGACGTCGTCGATGCCGTCGACGGGGGGCACGGCGGTGCGAGACCCACTCGCGATCAAGATCCGCTCGGCCTCGAGCTCCTGGCCGTTGGCGCGCACCGTCTGCGCGTCGACGAGCTCCGCGACACCGTCGTACGTCGAGAAGCCGGCGCCGTTCAGGTCCTCGACCCACTGCTCCTGCGACTTCAGGAGCGAGTCCTTCCGCGCCTTGATCTTCGCGAGGTTCGCGCGGGCAGGTCCGACCTCGATTCCGAGGCGTTCCGCGAGCGTGTTCACGTCGTGGAGCAGGTCGGCGACGACGAGGTACGCCTTCGTCGGCTTGCATGCGATGTTCGGGCAGCTGCCGCCCCAGCGCGTCCGCTCGACCAGCGCAACGCGGGCGCCGTAGTCGCGCGCGGCCTTGTTCGCGCCGTCCCTCGCGGCCGAGCCGCCGCCGATCACGATCAGGTCGAACTGCTCAGGCACTGGAAGCCTCCTTCTCTCGTGCGTGGTCGGGGAGACGCTAACCGGCCTCCACGGGCTGTCTCGCGCCGGCGACCAAGCGTTACAGTCGCGCCGTGGCGGTGGTGTCGCCCGACGAGACGAAGCTGCTCGCAGCGCTGCGCGACGGCGACGAGGCAGCCTTTCGCGAGCTCGTCAGCATGTACCACTCGTCGCTGCTGCGCGTGGCGCAGATCTACGTCTCGAGCCGGGCGCAGGCGGAGGAGGTCGTGCAGGAGACGTGGCTCGCCGTTCTGCAGGGGCTCGATCGCTTCGAAGGCAGGTCGTCGTTGAAGACTTGGATCTTCAGCATCCTCGCCAACCGCGCGAAGACGCGTGCGGTGCGCGAGCGTCGGACGATCCCGTTCTCGGCGCTCAACCCGGAGCGGGTTCCGGAGCCGGCAGTCGATCCGGAGCGGTTTTGCGATGCAGAGGATCCGCGCTGGCCGGGCCATTGGGCGTCGCCGCCGCAGCCCTGGCCCGACGACAAGCTGGTGGCGGCGGAGACGCGCGGGAAGCTCGCGGAGGCGATCGACGCGCTTCCGGGGAATCAGCGTGCCGTCATCAGCCTCCGTGACCTCGAGGGCTGGAGCTCGGAAGAGGTCTGTAACGCCCTCGGGATCAGCGAGACGAATCAACGCGTGCTCTTGCATCGGGCGAGAGCGAAGGTTCGAACAGCTCTGGAGGAGTATTTGCGGTGACGCTCGTTTCCCTCAGTTGTCAGGAGCTGGTCGAGCTCGTCACCGACTACCTCGAAGGCACGCTTCCCGCCCGAGAACGGAAGTGGTTCGAGGAGCATCTGGCCGAGTGCGTGAACTGCGAGGTCTACCTCCAGCAGATTCGTGCGACGATCGAGCTCGTCGGGGCGCTTTCGCCGGACTCGCTGTCCCCGGAGGCGGAGGAAGCGCTCCTCTCCGCGTTCCGGGACTGGAACTCGCGCTAGCTCGGCTGTTACATTCGGCCGCATGGCTCCCGCGCTCGACGCAGCCCTTCCCGCGCCTTGGCTCGCGGTCCGGCTCGGACTCGACCCCATCCAGCTCGACATCCGGCGGCGAGCGATGGAGCTGTTCGCCGTCCATCCCCCCGGTGCGGCCGACTGGATGTACCCGAGCTGGCAGTTCGACGAGGAGTGGCGCGTCAAGCCCGCGGTCGCGCGCGTGCTCGAAGAGGCGCGTGCGGCGCGGATGACCTCGCAGGATCTGGGCGAGCTGCTGCAGCGCCGCGTCGGCCTGGCGGGCGGCCGCCGGCTCTTCGAGGCGCTAGCCGAGGGAGACGATGTCGAGGTCGTGAACGCGATCCGCGTCCACGGGTAGCGGGCGCGCGACCGCGAGCTGCTCGTCCGCCTGCTCGATCAAGAGTGGGTCGTGCGTCGCGCAGAGGACGGCGGCCCCGGTCTCGCGTGCGAGCCGTGCCAGGAGCGCTGCGACCGCCAGCGCGTTCGCCTCGTCGAGGCGCGAGGTCGGCTCGTCGATCAGGACCAGCGGGCAGCGGCGGACGAACGCCCGCGCCAGTGCGACGCGCTCGCGCTCGCCACTTGACAGCCGCAAGACGTGTTGGCCGGCGCGCTCGGAGAGGCCGACGTCGTCGAGCGCGCGGTCGGCACGGTCGCTTCGCTCGGGCTGCGGCACCTCGCGCACGGCCAGGCCGAGCTCGACGTTCTCGCGCGCGCTCAGGAACGGGATCAGGCCCGGCTCCTGGCCGACGTAGCCCACGTTCGCGGCGCGGAACGCGGCGCGTGACTCGCGATCGAGCTCCGAAATGAGCGTTCCGGCGACGGCGACGGCGCCTGCGTCCGGCAGGTCGAGGCCCGCGAACAGGTGGAGGAGCGTCGTCTTGCCCGAGCCCGACGGCCCCGTGATCGCATACAGGCGCGCGCCCGCGAACTCGGCGTCGAGCGCGCGGAAGACCTCGCGGTCGCCGTAGGACTTCGTCAGCGCCGTCGTCCGAGCGACGATCGCGCCCCGCCGCTCGTCGCGCTCTGCGCCTGCTCGCGGTGCCGTTGCGTCGGCGCGGTGGCCGCCGAGAGCCGCACGCACGCGAATCTCGTCCTCGTCGATGCGAGCGGTCGCGCGTTCGCGGATCCCGGCGCGGCGGAGGTACTCCTCCGGCAGCCGCAGCCAGCCGCCGCGGCCGACGACGATCGACTCGGTCTCGTCGCCGGCTGCACGGAGGGACTCCGACGCGACGCGGCCGTCCCGGATGGTCACGACACGGTCTGCGACCGTCGCCGCCTCCGGGTCGTGGCTCACGAGCAGCATCGTCGTCCCCTCCTCGCGCGCGAGCGCAGCGAGCAGCTCGAAGAGCACCGCGGCGGTGCCCGCGTCGAGCTCGCCGGTCGGCTCGTCCGCGAGCAGGAGCTTGGGCCGGTGGACGAGCGCCGCGCACACGGCGACGCGCTGCTGCTCGCCGCCCGACAGCTCGTGCGGATACGCGTCCCGCCGGTCGAGCAATCCGACGCGATCGAGCAGGCTGTCCGCGCGCGCCAGGCGTTCTCGCGTCGGGTCGCCGCGCAGCGCGAGCTGGAGCGCGACGAGCGCGCGGATGGGCAGCTCCGCAGCGAGCATCGCGCCGTAGCGCTGGTCGGCGTAGCCGAGCGTGGTCGCGCGGTAGTGCGCGCGCTCGCGCGCGCCGAGTCGCGCGATATCGACGCCGAAGACGCGGACGGCGCCGGCCGACGGCGGCTCGAGCCCCGCGACCGTCCGCAGGAGCGTCGACTTGCCCGACCCGCTCGGGCCGAGGATGGCAACGAGCTCGTGCTGCCGCACGTCGAGTGAGAGCCCCTGCAGGGCGGCGGCGTCGCCTTCGGGCGTGGAGTAGACGCGGAACACGTCCCGCAGCTCGACGGCGGCGGCCTTCACCAGGTCGCCTCCGCAACACGTCCGGCGGACGGCGCTCGGAACGCGCCGCGGCTGACGGCGACGGCGAGCGCGACGGCGGCGACCACGTACGCACCGGCGGCGACCGCCACCAGCCACCAGTCGACGCTCAGGACGAGCGGCGGCTCCGGCGCAGTCGCGTTCGCCGTCAGCTTCACGAGCTCGACGACGAGCGCGCTCAGCACGGCAGCCGTCGCGAGCCCGCCCAGCGCTCCGACGGCTACGACGAACGCCGAGCGCAGCCGCAGCCTGCGGCGCAGCAGGGTCGGAGTCACTCCCTGCGCCTCCAGGTCGAACAGCTCACCACGCTCGTCACGGAGCTCCGCTATGAGGTCGAAGAGCAGGCCCGCCAGGGCGAGCGCCGCCGCCACCAGCGCCGCCGCTGTCAGCGCGAGCAGCGACCCGCGCGCGAGCGGGTCGCTCGACAGCCGCTGTTCGAGCGCCGCTCGCGACTGCACGTCGAGCACGGCGAACGGCGGCTGCGAGAGCGTCTGCAGGAGCTTCCGCTCATCTTGCCCGCGGCGCGGCTCGAGCCAGAGCTCGTTCGTCGTTGCGGCTCCCGGCTGGATCGTGTTGAGGGCAGTCGCGAGCGCCCGGCCGTCGCCGAGGACGAAGTCGCCGTCGATCGAGGGGAACCGGGCGGCGCTCCCGACGACGCGCGTCAGGAGCCGGTGGCCCTCGAGGTCGAGCGGCAGCAGCCCGCCCGCACCCGCCGCCGCGGCGACGCGCGTCGACGCGATCACGGGCAAGGCCACGCCGTCGAGGGGCTGGCGGGGCCTGAACCGCGCCACCAGCTCCGGAGTCACGAGGAACTGCAGCTCGACGCGCCGAGCGCCGTTGCGCGCGCGGACGCCGCCCGTCCCGGTCCAGCTGCCGTAGTCGAGGTGGAGCGGCTTCGTCCCCGCTGACGTGGTCACGCGCGGAACGCCGAAGACCACGGTTCCGCCGTGGCCGGATTTACCGGCGCGAACGCCGTTCGCGCCGAGCGACAGCCGGACGTTGTGCGGCTCGAACGCGAATCCGAGGAGCTTTCCACCGCCTCCGCCGGCGGGGAGCCGCGTCTCGAGCGATCGAGGGCCGCGCGCCTGCAGTGGGAGCCCGAGAAAGCGGCCGTCGCCAGTCTCGACCTGGGCGCGGACCGCGACGTTCGCCCGCACCCTCGCCGGGACCGTCAGGCGTGTGGCGCCGACCGGAATCGCGGCTCCGCGCAGCTGGATGTCTCGCGGGCTTTCGATCCGGCGGGCAAGCGTCGCGAGCGAGTCGGCGGAGAAGTCGCTCCGCCAGCCGCGGAACGTCGCCATCGTCGCGGGTGGAACCCCGAGCAGCGTGAACCCGCTGCCCTCGAGCCCAGGAACGTTGCCGCTTTGCCGGATCGCCTGCGCCGCGTCTCCGAGTGCGCGATACCGCGCCGGCGGCGCGGCCTGCAGCACCGGCACGAGCTGGGAGTAGTCCTCCCGTACGACGACGCTGCGCGGGAAGGCGAAGTTGGCCTCGTCGCGCTGGGACGCGACGAGTGTCGACCGGTAGACGAGCGCGAACAGGCCGAGGCCGAGGCTGACAACGAGGAACGCGACGGCGGCCGCGGCTCGTCCGGGACTGCGCGCGACGGAAAGGAAGGCGAGCCGCGTCGCGATCGAAGCGCGGCGGGCGCCGCGTTCGAGCAGCCGCGGCAGGAAGCCGACGACGCGCGCGGCCACGACCGCCGCGACGAACGCGATCAGGGCGGGGAGGAGGAGCAACGCCGCGCCCGTGCCGTTCCCGCCGGCGAGCGTGGAGGCGTCGGCGGAGCCACGTGCGAGCAGGACGGCGGCGGCGACGGCGGCTCCGAGGGCCGCGACGTCGAGCACGGAGATCGCCCACCCGCCGAGCCGCAGCGGCGGCGTCCACAGCGCAGCAAGCAGCACAACGGCACCGGCGATCGCGAGCGCGCATCCGACGGCCAGGCCGCCGCCGGTCAGCACCGAGTGCTCGAGCACGGGTCCGGCGGGCGCCGACAAATGGCGGGAGACCAGCGCCGCCGGCAGCAACCCCAGGAACCACCCGATGACGACGCCGGCCGCGCCGATCAGCGCCGTCTCGGCGACGGCTTCGAGCGCGAGCTGCCAGCGCCGCGCGCCGAGCCACGTCAGCCGCCTGCGCCCGATCTCCGCGTCGCGCCGCAAACCCGCCGCGGTCAGGACGCCGAACGCGAGCAGCAGCGCTGCCGCCTCGCCTCCGAGCAGGAGGAGCCGCCGCGAACCGGCCTTTCCGGTTTCCGCCGCGGCCGCGAGCTGCTCCTCCGGCGCAGTCAGCGCGAACAGCGGCGACTCGCCGCCCAGGGTCGCGCGCGCTGCGGCGACGTGCGTGCGGAAGCCGTCGACGTCCCACGAGCGGACGGCGCCGGCCTCGAGAGGGACGACCCAGGCGTAGCTGCGGTAGTCGTCCTCCAGATACCTGATCCGGGACAGCGCATCGACCCCTTCGGCGAGCACGAACGGCGGCATCGGCGGCCGGTGGTAGCGCTGCGACTGCGCGAGGATCGAGCTCGACGTGTCCGCGCTGACGAGGTCGGCGAGCGGCGCGGCTGACCTGAGCGAGCCGGTGCCGACCCGGACGAGGCGCAGGCCAGGCACGCTCGGCAGGCGTCCGGTGCCTGCGAGTTGCACGATTTCGCAGCGGTCGGGTCGGCACGGCGCCGGGTACCGACCGCTGTGCAGGGCCACCCAGCTGCGTAGATTGTCGCCGCCGCCGAGATCGACGAGGTCGCCGCGGATGCGCCACTCGCGGTAGAGCATGAAGGCGGTCGCGTCGCGGCCGCTGACGTCCCGAACTGCACGGTGGACGTGGTCGTCGAGCACCGCGAATCGCTCGGAGGGGTCGGTCGGGATCCCACCCCAGGAGGCGCGCACCGCCCGCTCGGCCTGCGGTGTCTGAGCAAGCTCACGCTGGACTGTCGCATCCTCGACGGCGACCCCCGCGGCGAGCACGGTTGCCAGCAGGGCGGCCGCCGCCGCGGCGCCGAGCGCCGCGAGCGCAGCGCGCCCGCGCCGCGCCCAGATCCGAGCTGCGGCGAGCGTCAACGGAGTGGAGACCCGGCGTCCCCAAACACCAGTAAACTGCGATCGACGGTGTTGACGAGCCACCGCCTGCTCAGTATAAAGAAACCGTCATAAGCAAAACGCTGGTGTCGAAGCGGGCTCCCCGATACGACGTTCCGAATGCCGCCCCAGCCGCCCTGCGGGTGGTGCAGGAGCTCGTCAATTCGGTCGACAAGGAGCACGGCCGCGAGTGGCTCGGCTCGCCTGCGGAGCTCGAGGCGTGGTTCAAGGCGCGCCGCCTCGACCCCGGACGCGTCACCGCGGCGGGGCTAGCTCGTGTGCACGCGTTCCGCGACGCGCTGCGGCCGCTCCTAATCGCGAACAACGGGCCCGACCCGGTGCCGGAGCCGGCTCTGCGGGAGCTGGCAGGGGCTGCGCGGCGGGGCCGGCTGACGCTCGTCTTCGATTCGGCCGGCAGCGGACGCCTGGTCGCCGAGGCTGCCTCCGTCGACCGCGCGATCGGCACGATCCTCGCGTCCGTCTACGACGCGATGGCCGACGGCTCGTGGCAGCGGCTGAAGGCGTGCCGCAACTGCCGCTGGGCGTTCTACGACTACTCGCGCAACCGCTCGGCAGCGTGGTGCTCGATGTCGATCTGCGGGAACCGGCTGAAGACCCGCGCGTATCGGCGGCGCATCGGTGCCAGGCATGGTTGAGGGTCGGGCGCGACCCTCATGGGTGCCAGGCATGGTTGAGGGTGGTCGAGGGTTGAGCCGACGAAGCTACTTCGGGCGCGGGACGAGACTCACGACCTTCGAGACCGCGGTCGCACCGGACAGGCCGCGAGCGATTGCGACGACGTAGACCTTCTGCTTCTTCGCGAACTTCTTGCGGTCGAGGAACGCGCGATACGGCGGCGTGTCGTCGGCCGCGAGCAACTGCCACGCCATCTTCGCGCTGCGCTTGATCGCGAAGGAGACGCTGATCGGCGACGACCCGGCGACCGCCGCGCTGGCACGCCACAGCGCGCTGAACGGATCCTTCCCGACCTTGAGCGCCGGCTTCGGCTGCGCGCCGACCGGGTCGGCGAGATCCGTCTGGTACACGGCCGTCGACAGCGGCCCGACATCGAACTGGAGGCTCCCCTCCGAGTTGACCTCCGTCGGCCCCAGTGGCGCGCCGAAGATCACGCGCTCGTAGGCGTACGGCGCGACCGAAACGGACACATTGGCCGCCGACGTGCCGCTGTTGAAGGCGATGACGTACTCGTGCTTGCCGGCCCAGTCGATCCGGCTGACGACGAGCACGTTGCCCTGCGCGCGCCGGATCACCGTCGCGCCACGCGCCAACCCCGGATTCGCGTCCCGTAGCGCCGCCAGAGCCTGCAGCCGCAGCTCGATCGGATTCTCGGTGACGTCGAACGACGAGCCGCTCCCGATCGGCGGCGACCCGAGCCGCTCCTGCGTCTTCCACTCGTCGACCTGGGTCCGAAACAGGTCCTGCCGTGCCTGCTTGTCACCGCCCGTGCCGATGATCCCGACTTCGTCGCCGTAGTAGACGGCGGCCGCGCCCCGCAGCAGGTAGAGCACGTCGTAGCCGAGCACCGTGCGCTGGAGCAGCGTGGCCGCCGAAGCACCGTGCTGCTGGATCTGCAGCGCCGCGCGGCCGATGTCGTGGTTGCCGAGGAAGGTCACCGGCGTCGGCTGGACGTTCGGCTGGTAGTGGGAGTAGTCGTCGTCCTGCAGCCGGTTCGAGAGCGCCTGCGCCGCCGTTCCTCCGGCCGCGAAGCCAGCCGCGGCGGCCTGGAACGGGAAGTCGAGCACGTTCGGGAGCCCGCGGTCGCGCACGAACGCCGACAGCTCGACCGCGTCGTTCGAGGTCACCTCGCCGAAGATCTCGAAGTCCGGTACGCCCGCCTCGCGCGCAGCCGCCATGATCCTCGGCACCCACAGCCGAAAGAACGCGGCGTTCACGTGCTTCGCCGTATCCACACGGAACCCGTCGAGCTTGTAGCTGCGGATCCAGCTGCCGTAGACGTCCGCGAGGCCCTGCCAGACAACCGGCTGCTCCGTGAACAGGTCGTCGAGCCCGAAGAAGTCGCCCATCTCGAAGCACATCTGGCTGCAGGACGAGAACTCGATGTCGCCGCGATTGTGGTACTTCGTGACGTCGTTCAGCCAGTCCGGCTTCTTCACGTGGGCCTCGGGCGGATCGACGAACGGGACGTACGGCATGTTCGACGCCTTCAGGCACGGGAACGCCTTCTTGACGTAGTTGGCCGGGTTGAACTTCTTCCCCTTGCAGGTCTTGTACGGCTTCTGCGACGGGTCGATGAAGGTGCCGCCGGGGGAGAGGTGGACGACGTCCGCGGTGTGGTTGACGACGATGTCCATGTAGACCTTCAGCCCCAGCCGGTGGGCGCAGTCGACGAACGCCGCGAAGTCGGCGTTCGTGCCGAGGTGCGGGTCGACGTTCGTGAAGGCGAGCCCCCAGTAGCCGTGATAGGCGGCGCTGTCGCCCTGCACCGCCTTCTGGCCGACAGGCGGCGTCACCCACACAGCCGTGAAGCCGAGGTGCCTGAGCCGCGCGAGGCCGGTGTGCGTGTTCTCGCAGTCGCCGGTCATGCCCTTGAAGTCGCCGCCGTGGAAGTAGCCGATGTCGGTCGGGTCGAAGCCGTCCGCGTCGCGGCCGCCGGGGATCCCCCCATGGTCATTCGACGAGTCGCCGTTCCGGTAGCGGTCGGTCATGACGAAGTAGATGCGCTGCGAGGCGATCGAGCTCCGCACCGGCAGCTGCGAGAGCGCGTCGAGCGCTGCACCCGCGGGCGGCGCCGGTGCGACGCCGCGCGCAGACGTCGACCCCGCGAGCACCGCGAGAGCGACCCCTGTGGCGGCGAGGAAGCCAGCCCGCTGACGCCACGAGATCGTCGCCCTCGGAACGTGGTCTGGCCGCTCTGGGGCGCGCCGGATCGCGTGTCCGAGCGCACGAGATCCTGGCGTTACCGGGCTAACGGAGCGGAGCACCGCTTTCGGCATCGAACACGTGCACGTTCGCAACGTCGACTGCGAGCGAAATGTTCTCCATCAGGCGCATGCCGGCGGTGTCGCGCGCATTGAACGTCGCCACCAGGTTGGGTCGCGTCGCCGTCACGCCTTCGCCCTCCTCGATCTCCTCTTCCTCGTCGTCCGTGTGCGCCGCGTGCAGGCGCAGCACCGGCGCGTTGACCTTCAGGTGCGCGATCGACTGCGCGCCGAGCGCTTCGAGCAGCTGCAGCTCAGCCGTCAGCGACGGTAGCTCGGGTCGGTTGCGCGCCGGGTAGAGATCCTCCGAACGGACGCCGAGGACGACAGGCTGGCCGGCGGCGCCGCGAACCTGTGGGTAGCGCGCGAGCGTCTGGTCGGCCAGCGTGAGCGCCTGGTCGCCGACGGCGAGCGCAATCGTCCCGTTCTGCTGCTGTACCTGCGCCTGGATCAGGTTCATCGGGGGCGTGCCGATGAAGCCTGCGACGAACAGGTTCGCGGGCGCGTCGTACAGGCGCTGCGGCGCGTCCACCTGCTGCAGCACGCCATCGCTCATCACGGCGACGCGGTCGCCCATCGTCATGGCCTCGACTTGGTCATGCGTGACGTAGATGGTGGTCGTGCCGAGCTCGCGCTGGAGGCGCGCGATGTCGGCACGCATCTGGACGCGCAGCTTGGCGTCGAGATTCGACAGCGGCTCGTCCATCAGGAAGACCTGGGGCTCGCGCACGATCGCGCGCCCCATGGCCACCCGCTGCCGTTGCCCGCCCGAAAGCTCCTTTGGGCGCCGCTCGAGGTACGGCGTCAGATCGAGCATCCGCGCCGCCCACGCGATCTGCTTGTCGATCGTTACCTTCGGCGTCTTGCGCAGCCGGAGTCCGAACGCGATGTTCTCGGCGACGCTCATGTGCGGGTAGAGCGCGTAGTTCTGGAACACCATCGCGATGTCGCGCTGCTTCGGGGTCAGGTCGTTCACGACGCGGCCGCCGATCGTGATCGTGCCGTCGGAGATCTCCTCGAGCCCGGCGACCATCCGCAGCGCGGTCGTCTTCCCGCAGCCGGACGGGCCGACGAGGACGAGGAATTCGCCATCGTGGGCCTCCAGGGTCAGGTCCTTCACGGCGTGGACGTCGGTGCCGTAGATCTTGTCGACATCGTTGAACGCGACTTCGGCCATCGCTACGCCTCCAGTCTCCAGATGTGGAATGCCGGCCCGTCGTCCGGGAGCACGAGCTCGTCGCCCTCGCGCTCGGCGTCGCCGCCGTACACCGTCTCGACACCGGCCGCACCCAGCTCCGCGAGCGGCAGCCGGACCGGCTGGTGGGCCGCCCGCGCCGCGAAGCACAGCAGGCGCTCGCCGTCCGACTCGCGCAGATAGGCGATCGCGTCCGCGCCCACTTCGGCGTAGCGGATGCCGCCGCGCGCGAGCGCGTCGCTCGAACGGCGGAGCGCGATCAGCCGCGTGTACTCGGCGAGCAGCCGCCGGTCCCACGTGTCCGGACGGTCCCACGGCATCGTGCGGCGCCCGTCCTCGCCCCAGAGTCCCTCCAGCCCGAGCTCGTCGCCGGCGAACAGCATCGGCACGCCGGGCATCGTCAGCTGCAACCCGATTGCGACCAGACGGCGCTCGAGCGTCGGTATCACCGTTGCGAGCCGCGGGCTGTCGTGGCTGCCGAGCAGCGGCCAAGAATGGAGGACGGCCGGCCACGGAATACCCGCGCGGAAGCGCTTCATGCCGGCGACTGCGTCCTCGCCGGCGAGCGGCTGCGTCGTGATCTCGTAGAACTCCTCCGGCAGCTCCGTCTCCCGGAGCCAGCTCCAGACGGGTCGGAGGCAGCCGAAGTAGTTCATGACGCCCTGCCAGCCGGCGCCGCGGAGGTCCTGACGCGCGTCGTGCATGTGCTCCGCGACGAGGATCTTGTCCTCGGGGAGCGCGCGGCGGACCGCGCCCGCGACCTCGTGGTTGAAATCCGCGTCGCGGTAGCGCCCGGTCATGTTGGCGACGTCGATCCGCCATCCGTCCAGATCGAACGGCGGCGTCGTCCAGTTCGCGACGACATGCTCGAATCGCCGCCGCAGCTCCGCAGACGCGAAATTCAGCTTCGGCAGGTGCGGCACGCCCATCCAGCTGACGTAGCCGTCCGGCAGAGACTGATCGAAGTAGAAGAACCCGTGCTCCGGCGAGCTCGGCTCGGCCAGCGCGGTGCGGAACCACTCGTGCCCCGAACCGACGTGATTCGTCGTCAGGTCGCCGACGACGCGAATCCCGCGTTCGTGCGCCGCCGACGTCAGCGACGCGAGCGCGTCGTCGCCGCCCAGCAGCGGGTCGATGTGGGCGAAGGTCGTCGCGTCGTAGCGGTGCGTCGTGCCGGCGGGGAAGATCGGCGTCAGGTACAGGACGGAGGCGCCGAGCGACTCGACGTGATCGAGCCGCTGCTCGATTCCACGGAGATCGCCGCCGAACCACTCGAACTGCGTCTCAGGTCCGTGACCGGTCGGCAGCGCATTCCACTCCCGCGACACTGCCCAGTCCGGGCGATCGTGTTGGAGATCGCTGCGCGCGAAGCGGTCCGGGAAGATCTGGTAGACGACCGAACGCAGGTGCCACGCAGGGCCGCCGGCGTCGATCCCGACGACGAAGTCGTCGTCGTCGCTCGGTTCGCGGACGGAGGCACCGAGCCCGTTGAGCCAGAGGTAGCGGCGGTCGCCCTGGCCGAGCAGCCAGCGGTAGTTGACCGCCGGGTTCTCGACCGGAAACCGCGCGCGCCACCAGACCTCCGTGTCCGTCTCTTCGTCCACCTCGGCCGGCGCGGCCTGCGGCTGCCCGTCCCGCACGTAGCGGACGACCGCGCTGTCGACCCGCGCAGCGCGCGGCGCGCGCAGCCGGACGACCGCCTCGTCGCCCAACTCCCGCGGCGTCTCGACGACGCACGAGCCGTCGTGGTGCGGCTGCGCCAGGAGCGACAGCCGCGTGACCTCCGCGACGCTCATCCCTTTACGGCTCCGCCGGTCAGGCCTTCGACGATGAAGCGCTGCAGCGCGAAGAAGAGCAGCGTCGGGGCGATCGCGGTCAGCACGACGCCCGCCGCGAAGGGCCCCCATGCCTTCGCGTAGTTGTCGCTGACGAACTGCTGCAGGCCGACGATCAGCGTGTACTTCTCCGGCGTCTGGAGAACCGCGCTCGCGATCACGAACTCGTTGAGGGCGGTGATGAACGAGATGAGGGCGATCACCGCGAGCACGGGCGTCGCAAGGGGCAGGATCACGCCCCAGAAAATCTGGGCAGGCGTCGCCCCGTCCACGCGAGCCGATTCGTCGAGCTCCGACGGGATCGTGTCGAAGAAGCCCTTCATCAGCCAGGTGTTCACGCCCATCGCGCCGCCGAGGTACACCAGGATCAGCCCGACGCGCGTGTTCAGGCCCGCGAACTGGAAGACGTCGCCGACGTTCGAGAGGATCAGGTAGATCGCGACCAGCGACAGGAACGCCGGGAACATCTGGATCAGCAGCAGCGCCAGCATCCCCATCCGGCGGCCCTTGAAGCGGAAGCGGCTGAACGCGTAGGCGGCGAGCGCGCCCATGAAGACGCTGAAGATTGCGGCGGTCCCGGGAATGATAAGCGAGTTGATGTACCACCAGACGAAGTGCGGCGTCGCGACCGTCGGGTCGAACTGCTCCGTCTTCAGCACGTTCCGGAAGTTGTCCAGCGTCACGTGTTTCGGTACCGGGCTCGCGCTGACGCCGACGAGCGTCGGGATCGC
>Ga0126313_10001025_pt1 | contig 14281 bp, 15 predicted proteins | sample Plot105A_FD_89954 | JGI IMG/M metagenome (GOLD analysis project Ga0126313, IMG submission 89954) | Serpentine soil microbial communities from UC McLaughlin Reserve, CA, USA - Plot105A | ecosystem: Environmental > Terrestrial > Soil > Grasslands | place: USA: UC McLaughlin Reserve, Lake County...
ATCTCGTCCTCGTCGTAGGCGTCGCACAGCAGCGCGAGCACCGAGCGCCCGAGGCCGGCGGCGGGCTCGATCACGTGCGGGACGTAGCGCTCGCCGCTCTGCTGGTCGAAGTACTCGAGCTTGTCGCCGGAGTGCTTGGCGTGCTGGGTGAGGTCGAAGTCGCCACGGTTGGCGATGCCCTCGAGCTCCTGCCAGCCGATCGGGTAGAGGTACTCGACGTCGCTCGTGGCGCTCGAGTAGTGACTGAGCTCGTCGGGGTCGTGCGCGCGCAGGCGCAGGTGGGCGCGGCGGATGCCGAGGCTCACGTACCAGTCCATCCGGGCCTGCAGCCAGTGCTCGTACCACTGCTGGGCCTCGTCGGGCGGCACGAAGAACTCCATCTCCATCTGCTCGAACTCGAGCGTGCGGAAGATGAAGTTGCCCGGCGTGATCTCGTTGCGGAACGACTTGCCGACCTGGGCGATGCCGAACGGCGGCTTGCGCCGCGCGAAGCCGAGGACGGTCTTGAAGTCCAGGAAGATGCCCTGCGCCGTCTCGGGTCGCAGGTAGACGGTCGAGCCCGCCTCCTGCACCGGGCCGATGGTCGTCTCGAACATGAGGTTGAACTCGCGCGCCTCGGTGAGGTCGCACTCGGGCCCCTGGCCCGGCAGGACGCTGGGCTTGCGCGGGCAGCGGACGTCGTGCTCCTCGTCGAGGTGGTCGGCGCGGAAGCGCTGCTTGCACGTGCGGCAGTCGACGAGCGGGTCGGTGAAGCCGGCGAGGTGCCCCGACGCCTCCCACGTGCGCGGATGCTGGATGATCGCCGAGTCGAGCGCGACGATGTCGTCGCGCTCTCCGATCATCGCCTGCCACCAGGCGTCCACGACGTTGCGCTTGAGCAGGACGCCGTAATGACCGTAGTCGTAGGTGTTGGCGATCCCGCCGTAGATCTCGGAGGCGGGGAAGATCACGCCGCGCCGCTTGCAGAGCGCGACGACCTTGTCCATGGTCACGACATCGTCGGGCATGAGGGCCGGATCCTAGGCGGTGCGCGTCCGGACCGGCGGTTGGCACTCCTATACTGGGTGTACCACTGACGCGCGGAACCCCCGATCAACACGAGGGTTTGTCGTCCTTGTGGCTACTGCGCGAACGTGACGCGAACATCGGCCCCGCGGGCGGCCCGGATCGCGTCATCGGCCGACACCTACGGCTGATCGTCGAGTTCGTCGATCACATGGCCGTAGGTGCGCAGCACAAGGACGGCCGAGTTGCCGAGCTGCCGCGCGACGTAGATCGGGGACCGGCCCTCATGCAGCAGGAGGGAGGCGAATGAATGGCGCAGGTCGTACGGGCGGGCATGGGGCAGCCGGGCCTTCGTGAGCGCGGGGCCGAACACGTCCGACCGCCACACGTTGAAGGTCCTGTCGCTCATCACGGCACCGTCGCTCGGGCGCGGGATCACCGGCACGTCGTCGGCGGGTCGGCCGCACGCTAGGCGCCACTGCCGCAGATCCTGTGCGAGCGGCTCGAGCAGTCGCACCGAGCGCCGCATGCCGGTCTTCGATGCGCCGATCACCAGCGTCCGGTCTAGGACGTTGCCCCAGCGCAGCGTGCGGGCCTCTCGGGGGCGAAACCCGGCGTACGCGAGCAAAGTGACAGCAGCGTGGCGCCCCGGTCGCTGAGAACCGACCTGAGCGCTTCCACGGACGCGGGCGCGAGCGGGCGGACCTCGGCCTTGAGTGGGGCGCGCGAGGCCCGCACCGAACGAACGGGGTTCGTCGGGATCAGACCGGCCTCGGCGGCGGACTGGAGGATCGTGGACAGCACGGCGCGCGCCTTGACGAGCGCCTCGTGGCCGGAGGGCAGGACCGCGGCCTGCCACTTGGCGACGACGGGTGGGGTCATCGCGTGCAGCCCGAGGTGCCCGAGCCGTGGGGCGATGTGGTCGTCATAGGTGTGCGCGTACGTCTGCCGCGTGCGGGTCGCGAGCAGCGGCCGATACGTCGGCGCCCACGTATTTGCGGCGTAGTCGTTGAGCGTCACCACGTCGGTGTTGAGCGTCGCGAGCGTCCCGAGTTGCCGGCGGCGGCGGGTCTCGTCATCCCAACGGCGTGCGTCGGCGTGGCGATCGACTGTCCGCTGCCGGTTCTTCGTGCCTTCGCGCCAGCGCACGACGTAGCCGTGGGTGGTCTTGTGGACGCTCATCGTTTCGCCTGCTTCCGTTGCTTCCGTTCCTCGGCCGCCAGCGCCTTGTCGAGCAGGATTCGAACGAAAGCCTCGCGTGAGACCAGGTCGCCGCGCAGGGCGTCCAGGCGCGCGACCATCTCGGGCGGGATGCGGACGGGAACCGGCTTGGGTGGGATGGCTTGGATCATGCCGCCACGCTAGCAGATTGCTAGCAAGCTAGCCGTTGAATGCGTCGCGCAGCGGGCGCACATTGGCGGGCGCCGCAGCGCGCCGGCCCGGCCGAGCACGGGGCGTGCCCCACGCGGCTACCGCGTCCGCGCCGATGATCCACCCGCGGCCGCGACGCACCGCCTGGAGGTCACCCCGGCCGATCGCGGCCCGCACAGCGCGCGGGCTAATGCCGAGTTCGGCGGCGAGCGTCCGGCAGGTGTAGGCGGCGGGCTCATCGCGGGGCTCCATCCGGCCGGCAAGCCGATCGGCGATGCGGTCCGCCAGCCGATCGAGATCGTCGTCGGACGGCTCGAACGCGATGCGGCTCACGATGCACCGCCGAGTAGAGGTTGAGTTGCGAAAACGCGCGTGCCTTGCGTTCCTAGATCGGGATTAGGCACGCAAGGAACGCGTGGCGGGCCACTGTGGTTCGTACTCATGGCGCGCCCCTCAGGCCGATGCCACGATAGACCCGCTTGCGGTGATCGCCGTCGCGAAGCTGCGCGACCTTGAGCCGCCCACCCAGCGCCGCGCGCAGGTCGCGGCCGAACACCTGCTTGGTGCTCTTGGCGTGACCGTTGTCCTCGACCCACTCGCGGAACGCCTTGTAGATGTCGTCCACGAGCACCTGCTCATGCGGTCCCTTGACGCACAGGTCACGGACGAACGCGGCCACCGGCGACGCGAGATCCTGCAGGGCGGTGATCGTGTCGTCCGCGGTCGGGGCGGGTGAACGATCCGCGGCGGCTGAGCTGCTCCAGCCCGTCGAGCGCCCAGTTCAAGATGCCCGGCAACTCCGCGCGCAGCGCGTCCTCGAGCCCGTGATCCTCTTGGCCGTACCAGGACCGCTCGAGCCTGAGCCTGCTTGGTTGCTGCAAGGTCGTCTTCGAGCGCGTCGAGCCGGCGCACCAGCTCGCGCACCTGGCGCTGAATCTCAGCGATGCGGTGGTCACCGCGGGCTCGGCAAGCAGCGCCCTCCGACGAGCGGCCGCCGGGCAAGGTTTCTCGAAGCGGTCTCGCGGAAGGGAGTAGGGTGATCGTAGAAGCAGATCAGTGCGTGGCACTTCTGGATCCCGACGAACGGGATCGTTTCCGCCCCGCCTCGATCGCCGCTCGTGCTCGTCGCAACAGCGCAGGTGACCGTCGGGAGACCTTGAGACGGCGCCGTCGGCGCCGACATGCCTGTGTTGAGAGGAGTGCGTGCCATGAATGAGCACGCCGCCCCATCGCTAAGGAGCCGAGATGACCGACCTGATGCAACCTGACGCCGTGGGAGACCAGGACGAGGTCGTCAAGCCGCGGCCATACGGGCCGGCCAAACGCCACGCGCCACGCCGGTCAGCAATGATCGTGGCGGGCTCGCTGGTCGCCGGCCTGGTCGCCGCGATCGCGCTCGTCGCCGGCCCCTTCGCGGGCGGCCGCGAGGCGGCGATCACCGGAGCGATCCTGCTCGGGTTCGCCGTCGGGTGGGCGCTGTTGGCCGTCCTGTCGGTGCGCGTGACCGACCGGCCGAAGCGTTGGGCGACGGTCCCGGCCGCAGCGATGGCCATCACCGGCGCCGGACTCATCGTCCTCGCGCCGGGCGCGGCCGCGCTGACCGCGCTCGGATGGGTCTGGCCGCCGCTGCTGCTCGCGCTCGTCGTGTGGATGACCGTGCACTCCCGCCGCCAGCCCTCCAGCCGCCTGCAGCCGTGGCTGCTGTATCCGGTGTTCGGAGTCCTGGCGCTTGCTGCCATCGGCGGGGGCTATGAGACCCTGGGCAACGCGACCGACCGGGCCCTCGCACCGGTCGCGGGCTCCCGACTCCTCGACGTCGGCGGGCATCGCCTGAGCATCCGCTGCACCGGCTCGGGCAGCCCGACCGTTGTGCTCGAACCGGGACTCGGCGAATCCGCGTCGGCGATGGCGCGCTGGATCGCCCCGGACGTCGCGCGCACGACAACAGTCTGCGCCTACGACCGCGCCGGTCACGGTCGCAGCGACCCCGCCCCCGCCGGCGGTGCCGACGCGGCCCGCGATCTGCACGTCCTGCTGACCCGCGCGCACGTCCCGGGCCCGTACGTGATCGCCGGCCATTCGCTCGGCGGCGCATTCGCGCTCAGCTACGCACAGCGCTACCCAGCCCAGGTCGGCGGCATCGCCCTGCTCGACTCCATGCACCCCAACCAAGACAAGGCCTTCCCCGGCACCAACCGGATGCTGGCCGTCGTGCCGACGCTGGCGCGGATGGGCCTCGCGCGGGCGATCGCCGATCCGAAGGACGGCAAGCCGACGACGCAGGCGAGCCAGCTCGCCCGGGATGTCGAAGAGATGCCGGCCGAGCTCAACCGAGCCGCCAAGCTGGCCAGCCTCGGCGACCGGCCCCTGGCCGTCCTGACCGCCGGCACGGGCTCCGCGGCGTCCTGGGCTGCCGCACAAAACGACCTGGCCAGGCTGTCGAGCACCACCGTTCACCGCACCGTCGCCGGCGCGACGCACCAGTCGCTCATCGACGCCAAGAGCGACGCGGCTCAATCGAGCCGCGCCATCGGCGACGTCGTCACGGCGGTGCAGAAGACACGTGGCTGATACCCATGCGTGCCACGGCCTCGACGCGGCGGCTCGGCCCGCCATGAGCCACCCGGCGGCCACCCGTGCCGTTCGCTTCGCCGCCCGCGCTCCGCGCCCCGATGCTGTGAGGGATCGTCGTCGGGCTGCTGCAGGCGGCGACCCCCCTGGCGTTCTGGTGGCTGGACAGCGCGACGGTGTACGCGCTCGGGCTGGTCGTGATCGCCGCCGTCTACGTCGGCTTCGCCGTCGCCGATGGACGGCCGAAGATCATCGCCGCCGCGAAGCACCGCCTCGTGCATGCCCTGTTCGGCATCTTGCTCTCCGGGCTCGCCTTCTACGCCGGGCTGCAGCTCGCCACGCCGGGCTGCAGCTCGCCAAGCCGCGGTCGATCTGGGCCAAGCGCTTCTGCGGCGCCTACTCGCCGCTGAAAGCTCAGCGATGGCGGGCGGCCCCCCAAGCCGCCCGCGCCTCGCCGCTTTCATCGCCCGCCTCGGGGCCCGGCTTGAGGTTCTTGGCGCGACAGAGCGATCAAGGCCCCTGCCGCTCCGCCGATAGATGACGGACCGGCTAACGAACCCGAGCTGGGTGGCCGCCCCGCCCCGCCAGCGCGCGGCCGGGGCCGCCACGAATTCGGGCGCCGCATGACGCTGGCGGCTGTGACCGCCGATGCGCATGGAAAAGTCATGGCTCGACGCCGAGCGCTGAAGGGTCGGGTCGCCGGTGCCTTCAGGCTTGCTGTTCTGATTCGGGCTGTCGGCGACGTCCGATGCTGTCGAGAGCGTCCCGACCGGCGGCGAGCTGACTCGCTTTTCACGCTGTCGGCCGCGGTTGGCCTGACTGGCTTTCGCTGTGTCGCTCGTCGCCGATCGGGATGTCCTGGCGTGACTTGATAGGAGCGTGGCACCGCCCCCAAGCAAGCCTTGTCCGCCGGGCGTCCGCTTTCAGATCGGGTGAAAGGGACGGGGCCATGATCGTGCTCGGCGCGGACATGCACAAGCGATCGCACACCCTCGCTGCCGTCGCCGCGAGCACCGGCGCGCTGGTGGGCGACAAGACGATTGCGGTCGGTGATCGCGGGTTCGCCGACGCGCTCGCCTGGGGCGCCGGCCTGGGCGAGGACCGGGTGTGGGCGCTGGAGGACTGCCGGCATGTCTCCGGTGCGTTCGAGCGGTTCCTGCTCGTCCACGGCGAGCGCGTGGTTCGCGTCGCTACCAGGCTGATGGCCCGCGAGCGCCGCGCCGGCCGTGATCGCGGCAAGTCCGACCGCATCGACGCGCTCGCCGTCGCCCGCGCGGCCCTGCGCGAGGGCGTCGAGCGGCTGCCGGTGGCCGAGCTGGCCGGTGTCGAGCTCGGGATCCGGTTGCTGGTCGATCACCGCGAACGGCTGGTCCGGATGCGCACTGCGCTCTACAACGACCTGCTTTGGCACCTGCACGATCTGTGGCCCGAGCAGACGTTTCCCGGCTGCGCGTTGCTGTCGAAGAAGTGGGGCACCCGGATCGCGCGGCGCTTGACGCGCGCCGAACAGACGGGTCTGTCCGATGAAGTGTGTGTGGTCGTGGTGACCGATTCGGCCCTTGTGGCCGGGAAGGACGCCGATGACCATCAAGACCATCTCTGATCAGAAGAGAGAGTGGAGTTCCCCCGGTTTCGTGGACACTTGATCGCTGGGCCGTCTGGCCCGGCAGTGAGGATCGGTGTCCATGCCATCCACCCCGCCGTATTCGCTTGAGTTCCGCCGTGAGGCGGTGTGGCTGCTGAGGACGAGCGGCCGCTCGAATCCCGCAGCTCGCCTCGGAGCTGGGGTGCTCGCCGCAGTCGCTGCGCAACTGGTCGCGCCAGGTCGACGTCGATGAGGGCAAGGCTGAGGGCCTGAGCTCCGACGAGCGTGAGGAGCTGCGCCGGCTGCGTCGCGAGGTCCGGACGCTCACCGAGGAACGCGAGATCCTCAGAAAAGCCGCGGCCTTCTTTGCGAAGGACAGCGAGACCCGGCGGTGATCTTCCGGTTCATCGCGGCGAAGAAGGCCGAGCACTCGATCAAGACGATGTGCCGCGTGCTGGGCGTCAGCCGCTCGGGCTTTCACTCCTGGGAGAACCGCGAGCCGTCCCGGCGCCAGCGAGGACGAGCGGCTGCTTGAGCGCATCCGCGATCCACGACCACAACCGCACGGTCTATGGCTCGCCGCGGATCCACGCACAGCTGCGGCTGGCCGACGGAGTCCGCGTCGGGCGCAAGCGCGTGGAACGGCTGATGCGCCAGGCCGGTCTCAGCGGCCTGCGGCCCAAGAAGCGCGGCCGCGCGACGATCCGCGTGCCCGGCGTCCGGGTCTGCGAGGACCTCGTCGACCGCGCGTTTCTCGCCACGGCACCGAACCGGCTGTGGGTCGCCGACATCACCTACCTGCGCACGTGGCACGGCTGGCTGTATCTGGTGGCCGTCCAGCACGTCTTCAGCCGCCGGATCGTCGGCTGGAGCATGGCCGATCACATGCGCACCGAGCTCGTCACCGACGCGCTGCAATGGCGCTGGCGCGCCGACGCCCTGAGCCCGGGCTGATCCGGCCTTCCGATCAGGCAAGCCAGTCGTCTCGCTGGCCTTCGGCCAGCAGGCCCGTGCCGCCGGCATCGCGCAGTCGATGGGCAGCCTCGGCGATTGCTTCGATAACGCGGTCGCGGAGAGCTTGTTCGCCACCTTGAACAAAGAGCTCGTCCACGGCCGCTCGTGGCCCGCCAAGGCCGAGCTACGCACCGAGGTTTTCGAGTACATCGAAATCTTCTTCAACCGCCGCCGGCGGCACTCGACGCTCGGGATGCTCTCGCCCGCCCGGTTCGAGATCGATCACGACCAACAGACTGACAAGATCGAGTCAGCGCAGACCGTCGCCGCCTAAAACCCCGTGTCCACCGAAACGGGCGAAACTCCAAAGACCGCGCAGACCGTCGCTGTCCGGCGGCGAGGCCCACTCGTCGACGATCTCACCCTCGCCCGACAGCAGGCAGACGTCGATCTTCTTTCGACTCAGATCCAGCCCAGCGTGCAACATGAAGACGGGCCTCCTTGGACTCGCTTCTCGGTGACACGTCGAGCGTCCCACCGAGGAGGCCCTCCTTCATCGCAGTCCAAAGCAGCGGTGGCAGCCGGCGCTCATCCCGAGCAGGCGTGGGCGCTGACCAGCTTCCAGCTTCCCTGCTTTTGACGTAGACCTCGGTGACGGCGAGTCGCCAGGTGTGCCCTGATGCGGCCAGGATGTCGACGCGCCCGACGAGGACGGCGGTGTTGCCGTGCACGTGGACGTCGCAGTCGACGAACTTCATCTCCCGGTAGCCGTAGGCGCCGGCGCGCAGCTGCGCCACCCACTCGGCCTTCGAGCTGATCTGGCCCGTCAGGTGCACGAAGGCCAGGTTGTCGTCGAGCAGGTCCGCGAAGCGGTCGATCTCACCGTCGGCCGCCCAGCGGAACTGCTGCTCGGAGAGCGCGCGGATCTCGTCCGCCGTGGCGCTCGACCCGGCGGGCGTCATGCGGTCAGGCTCCAGCGTCCGGCGCGCAGCGCAGCGATCACGCCGCCGTCCATGAGCAGGTCGCTGCCGGTGACGAACCCGCCCTCGGGCCCGAGCAGGAACGCGGCGACGGCGGCGACCTCGTCCGGGGTGCCGACGCGGCCGGTGGCGGAGGTCTCGATCATCTTCCGGTAGTTCTCGGCGCCCGGGCCGGACATCTCGTCGCGCGCCAGCGGGGTGATGATGATCCCCGGGCTGATTGCGTTGACGCGGGCGCCGCGCTCGCCCCACTTCAGGCTCTCGGCCTGCACGCGCAGGTGGTTGCCGCGCTTGGCGTAGCCGTAGGCGGCGCCTCCCATGCCCTCGGGGTTCAGGAATGGCAGGGCGAGCAGGTCGTCGGTCGGCGTGTGGGCCAGCGCGTGCTCCTGCTCGGGGTCGAAGGGCCGGAACATGTGGCCGGCCATCGAGGAGATGACGATGCCGGCGCCGCCGGGCGCGATCACGCGGCCGAGCTCCTCCAGCACCAGTGCGGTGCCGAGCAGGTCGACGGCGAGGATGGTCGCCGCGGGCGCCTGAACGGGTGAGACGCCGGCGGTGTGGACGACCTGGGCGACGTTGCCGAGCTCGGCGGCCTTGTTGGCGAGCGCGTGGACGGACTTGCGCGAGGAGACGTCCGTGCGCTGGGTGCTGACGCGGTGGCCGAGGTCCTCCAGCGCGTGCGCGGCAGAGTCGAGGTTCTCCTCGCTGATGTCGGCGAGGAGGATGTGCTTGCCGGGGCCCTGGCGGCGAGCGATCGCCTGGCCGATGCCGCCGGCGCCGGTGATGACGAGGACGTCGTTCTTGGTCATGTGAGTTCTCTTCCGGGTTGAGGCGCCTGGGGAGTTCGGGTCAGTGGGCGACGAGCGGCTGGGCAGGCGTCGTGTCGGTCTCCGGTGCGAGGGCCTCGGAGCTGTGGCTCTCGATGAGCGCCCAGGACAGGAGGCCGCCGATGGCCAGCAGGGCGGCCGACCACCAGAACGCGGTGGTGTAGCCGTGGGCGCTGGCGGCGGCGACGACCTCCGGCGTGCGGGGCGCGCCCGCGAGCTGGCTGGTCATCGCGCTGATGGCGAGGGTGCTCAGCAGAGCGGTCCCGAGCGAGCCGCCGACCTGCTGCATCGTGTTGACGGCGGCGCCGGCGACACCGGCGTCGGCGGGGTCGACGCCGAACGTCGCGGTGCCCATGGCGAGGCCCATGACGCAGCCCAGGCCGAGGGACATGACGACCAGGCCGGGCACGACGCCGGTGAGGTAGGAGGACTCGGCGTCGAGCTGGGCGAGGAGCACCATGCCGATGGCGGCAAGCGCCATGCCGGCGGCGATCGGCAGTCGTGCGCCGAGGCGCGCGGCGAGGCGCGGGGCGAGCTGCATCGAGGCCAGCGCGACGACGATCGGCGACGGCAGGAAGGCGAGGCCCGTCTCGACGGGCGACATGCCGAGGTTCTGCTGGAGGTAGTAGGTGAGGAACAGGAACACGGCCATGAGCCCGGCGCTGTTGGTGGCGAGGGCGATGAACGCGCCGCCGCGGCTCCGGTCAAGCACCACGCGCAGGGGCAGCAGCGGGTGCGCGACGCGCCGCTGGAGGGCGACGAACGCGGTCAGCAGGACGAGGCCGGCCGCGATGAAGCCCAGCGTCGTGCCGGCACCCCAGCCGTCGGTCTCGGCCTGCGAGAAGCCGTAGACGAGGGCGACGAGGCCGAGGACCGCGGTCACGGTGCCGGGCAGGTCGAGCTTGGGGTCGGCCGTGCGGGCCTGGTCGTGCAGCAGCGCGAGCGCGCCGACAGCGGCGGGGATCGCGATGCCGATGTTGATGTACATGCACCAGCGCCAGGAGATGTACTCGGTGAGCGCGCCGCCGAGCAGCAGGCCGATCGCGCCGCCGGCAACACCGATCGCGCCGAAGACGCCGAACGCCTTGCCGCGCTCAGCCGGGTCGGTGAACGTGGTGGTCAGCAGCGAGAGCGCCGACGGCGCGAGCAGCGCGCCGAACACGCCTTGGAGGGCGCGGGCGGCGACGAGCACGCCGAACGACTGCGCGGCCCCGCCGATGGCCGAAGCGATCGCGAAGCCGACGAGCCCGATGATCAGGGTCCGCTTGCGGCCGACCAGGTCGGCGACGTGGCCGGCGAGCAGCAGCAAGCCGCCGAACGCCAGCGTGTACGCGGTGACGATCCACTGCCTGTTGGCGTCGGAGAAGCCGAGCGCGTCCTGCGCAGAGGGCAGGGCGATGTTCACGACGGTCACGTCGAGGATGACCATCAGCTGGGCGAGGCCGAGCACGGCGAGGATCAGCCAGCGGCGCTCGTGATGAGAGGCAGAAGAAGTCATGGTCCGAGGGGGCTCGAGGGACAGAAGCGGATAGGTCATATCCGGTTGATGACGTCAGCATAGCGCGAAACGGATTTCCCGCATCCGCTTTGCGTTAGATTGGGGTCATGACCGACGTGAACGGCCGCCCGCTACGCAAGGACGCGGAGCGCAACCGGCAGCGGCTGCTAGTCGCGGCCACCGAGCTGTTCGCCCAGCGAGGGCTGGACGTCACGCTCAACGACGTCGCCCATCACGCCGGCGTAGGAGTCGGCACGGCCTACCGGCGATGGGCCAACAAGGAGCAGCTGATCGACGAGCTGTTCGCCCGCAAGCTGAACGACGTGGCTGGCCTAGGCGCCCAGGCGCTGGACGACCCCGATGCCTGGCATGGTCTGACGACGTTCTTGGAGGGCTCGCTGCGGATGCAGCTCGAAGACCGCGGCCTGAAGGAGCTACTCAGCGACCCTGAGCTGGGTCATGAGCAGGTCAACCAGGCACGCGAGCGGATCGCGCCGCTGGTTGAGGCCATCGTCGAGAGCGCGCGAGCGTCAGGTCAGCTGCGGCCCGAGTTCGCGGCGACCGACGCGATCTTCATCCAGCTGGCGCTCGGCGCGCTGATGGACCGCACGCGCGACATGGACCCGTCGCTCTACCGGCGGTACTTGACGATGTTCCTCGACGGTGTGCGCGCCGACGGCCCGCGCTCCGAACTGCCGGTCGCGCCGCTGAGCGTCGAGCAGACGCACACCGTGATGAGCTCGCCGTCGGAGGTGCCGTCCATCGACGACGCGTCCCAGGCCTGATCCCGGACGGGACCGGTGCAGAGGCGCGGCTGTTCGTCGTCGGGTCACACGCCCATCAGATGCTCCCGACGCGGACAAGGGACTTGATCGCGCGCCGCTCGTCCATGGCGGCGTACGCGTCGGCGATCCCGTCAAGGTCGGTCTCGTGGTCGAGCACCTTGCCAGGGTCGATGCTGCCGTCGAGCACGTCGCCGACCAGCTCCGGCAAGTACACGCGCACCGGCGCGCCGCCGCCGCGGACGCCGACGTTGCGGAAGAACATCTGCCCGATCGGCAGTTCGACGCCGTGCGGCACGCCGACGAAGCCGACCATCGAGCCGGCCCGTGCGATGTCGAGCGCCGTCTGCATCGACTGGCCGGTGCCGACGCACTCCAGCGTGGCATCGACGCCGACGCCGCCGGTCATCTCCTTGACCGTCTCGACGGCCTCGTCGCCTCGCTCGGCGACGATCTCGGTGGCGCCGAAGTCCTTGGCAAGCTCCTGGCGGTCGGCGTGACGGGAGAGGGCGATGATGCGGTCAGCGCCGAGACGCTTGGCAGCCAGCACGCCCGAGAGACCGACGGCGCCGTCGCCGACGACCGCGACGGTTTGGCCGCCCTGGACATCCGCGCAGACGGCGGCGTGATGGCCGGTGGCCATGACGTCGGAGAGGGTCAGCAGCGAGCGCAGCATCTCGTCGGAGTGCCCGGAGCCGGGGACGGAAACCAACGTGCCGTCGGCGAGCGGGACGCGGACGGCCTCGCCCTGGCCGCCGTCGCCGTTCATCGGGAAGAAGCCGCCGTTGGTGCAGGCGGTGGTGATGCCGTGCCGGCAGTTGGGGCAGGTGCCGTCGCTGAAGGCGAACGGCGCGATGACCAGGTCACCCTTGTTGAGGGTCGAGACCTGGGCGCCGATGTCCTCGACGACGCCGATGAACTCGTGGCCGATCGGGCCGGGAGCGAACTCGGAGTCCCCGCGGTAGTACCAGAGGTCCGAGCCACAGACGCACGCGAGGACGACGCGGACGATGGCGTCGGTGGGTTCTTGGAGGCTGGGATCGGGCCGCTCGCCGGCTTGGATCCGGCGGGGCTCGTGGAAGATGGCTGCACGCATGAACATCACTGTGCCCCCGATCGAGCGATCCAAGGGGGCCCTGTGAGAGGGGTACTGGCAAGGCACCCCAACGCGGTCGAGCGGGGTCTACCGTCGGTTGCGAGCCGATCGAGGGAAGACCAAGACCGTGGACGCCGCCAACGACATCGCCGAGTTCCTGACCACCCGCCGGGCGAAGATCACGCCCGGGCAGGCCGGTCTTCCGTCCTACGGCAAGCGCCGCGTCCCGGGGCTGCGCCGCGAGGAGGTCGCCTCGCTGGCGGGCATGAGCGTGGAGTACTACAAGCGCCTGGAGCGCGGGAACGTCAACGGCGCCTCGGAGCTCGTGCTCGAAGGGCTCGCTCGGGCGCTTCAGCTCGACGACGCCGAGCGTGCACACCTGTTCGACCTCGCGCGCGCTGCGAATCCCATCGCGCCGAAGCGTTCGCGGCCGGTCAAGCAGAAGATCCGCCCGGTCGTCCAGCGCATCCTCGACCAGATCGCCGCGCCGGCGACCGTGCGCAACGCCCGCGTGGACTACCTCGGCGCCAACGCGCTGGGCCGCGCGCTCTACGCGCCCGTCTTCGACAGCCGCGAGCAGCCGGTCAACAGCGCCCGCTTCACGTTCCTGGACCCCGCTGCCGCCGACTTCTACCCCGAGTGGGACCGGGTGGCCGCCGAGCTCGTCGCGCACCTGCGCTCCGAGGCCGGTCGCAACCCGTACGACCGCCAGCTGTCCGACCTGATCGGCGAGCTGTCGACGCGCAGCGACCAGTTCCGCGTCCGCTGGGCGGCACACAACGTGCGCTTCCACCGCACCGGCACCAAGCGAATCCACCATCCCGTCGTCGGTGAGCTCGACCTCGTCTACGAGTCGATGGAGCTCAGCGCCGACGACGGCCTGAGCATCGCGATCTTCACCGCCGAGCCCGGCTCGGCCTCCCAGCAGGCGCTCGACCTGCTCGCCAGCTGGACGGCGACGCCGGCTGCGGCCGACGCGCTCCCCGTGACCGGCGAGCCCGGCGAGCACTAACCGCATCTGCGGCCGCATCACGCGGGCCGACAAGTTCGACACGAGAGGAACAGCGACCGATGGCCGCAACAACCGTGCCTGCCCTGAAGCTGAACAACGGCGTCGAGATGCCCGCGCTCGGCCTGGGCGTCTTCCAGACGCCACCCGACGAGACCCGAGACGCCGTCCGCGCCGCGCTGGACGCCGGCTACCGCCACATCGACACCGCCGCCGCCTACGGCAACGAGCGGCAGGTCGGGGAGGCGGTGCGCGCCTCGCGCCTTGACCGCTCCGAGGTGTTCCTGGAGACGAAGATCTGGATCTCCGACTACGGGTACGACGAGACGCTGCACGGGTTCGAGAAGAGCGCGGGCAAGCTCGGCGTCGAGCAGATCGACCTGCTGATCCTCCACCAGCCGCTGCCCTCGGCCTTCGACCGGACCCTCGAGGCCTACCGGGCGTTGGAGACGCTGCTGGCCGACGGCAAGGTCCGCGCGATCGGCGTCAGCAACTTCATGGTGGACCACGTGACCGAGCTGCTCGGCCGAGCCCACGTCATCCCGGCGGTCAACCAGATCGAGGTTCACCCGTACTTCGTCCAACCGGAGGTCCAGGCGCTCG